>JAAUXU010057441.1_pt1 | contig 28649 bp, 26 predicted proteins | sample 7278151 | NCBI WGS metagenome assembly JAAUXU01 (sample SAMN14350113, study PRJNA611818) | marine sediment metagenome | isolation source: surface marine sediment (1.8m) | place: French Polynesia: Moorea | collected 2018-08
CCCCCCCCCCCCCCCCCCCGTTATTATTCTTCACATTGTTGCTTTCATACAAACCGCTGTCAAAAGATAAATAAAGTGGCTTCAAGCAGTCAAAATAATATGGCTAATAGCGAGCCATTTATCAATGGGCAGCAGGAAGAACGACACACAGCTTAAGAGGCTTTATTGTTGTCCCCTCCCCCCCTCTATTGAAGGAAGTGAAGAAAAATCTAACGGATAGAAAGGGTTAGGCCGTTTTGAAGGGTCTCCTCTGGCTGCGGCCGCCGCTGCTCAGGCTCAACGCCCATTATCCAGCAGCGCTTCTTAAGCAAGAAGGGTTGGAAACAAAAAGAGACCTTGAAGCTCTCAACCCCCACATTGCTATGTTGCTGTCGATAAAAATGTGTCAAAAGGCGGGTGTCTTGAGGATTTTTCGGCAAACATTTGCCAATGGAAGAAGAAGAAGTAACAGCAAATCCGCGAAAAGAAGGTTTGTATTCATGTGGTGTCTCGAGGAGCCCAGTGGAGACCTTGAGAGGGAAAAAACGAGTGAGTGTTTGACGAGTTATAAATTTCGGGAGTTGATGAATTTATTTATTCTTGTTTGTCTCTCCTTGCCTAAGGTTTGGGCCATTGCAGTCTGGCCCCTTTCATCTCATGAAGGACTCTTCTCATTCTTCCTACTTCATCAGTGAGTGGAGCAAGGAGGCATTTCATCATGATCCTTGGATGAGTTCCACCACTTTGAGCAGCCCAATTTTCAGCCCCTGCATTAAAGAGCTACTCATTTTTTTTTCGGTTAAAAGCTCCAAGTCAAGCTTCTCATTTTGAATCATAAGCAAAGTGAGTAAAAAAAAAAAACCCTTGTTAGAGTTCGTTCTTCGTCCGTGGAAGGTGTTTTTCATAGGCTGGTGAATTGATTGAAGGACGTCCATTCGGGGAAAAGAAGATGATTTGTCTGCACAAGCTCGTCTCCATTTTTTGTGGACGACCGTGCCAGACTCCTCCATGGCGAACAAGCCCTCAGCGTGCGCGCGGATGGCGGCAACGTGATGCTCTTGGCCTCCTTGACCACCGTGGAGGTGGCGGCCCTCGCCTCCGTCAACATGAACTCCACAGTCAACAGATAATTATGGAGAAAAGGAAAAACTCAATGTTGTCACTGATGGACAATGCCCAATGGTCACACCGATCAGGTAGGGTAACGCTTTGCCGCACCAGTGTGAACGCTGCGCGTTCTTTGACGCTCACACGCTCAACAGGACCATCATCTGAAGGCTTCAGCCATCATCTATTTGCGAGGGGGGAGGTGTTGAGAAATTGTAATGGACAATAATAATGATAATTATGAAGAGTTAAGGAAAATTCACCCGGAGCAGGACAGATTCCAAATTCAGACAGAGAAGGAGTCCATTTTTTCCTTCGTTTTTCTCTTTTCGGCAAACCATTGACGCAAAAATTCCAGGTCTTTCTTGAAGGCATCCAGAAAGTCTTTGCTCGCTTTATCGGTCATCAATAAGTGCATAACCTTTGCAAGCATGACTGCAAAAATGTGCCAAAAGAAGTTTTAGCGAACAAAAAAGAAAGAGAAATTCCATTTGCATGACTGGGCGAAACTCTTTACGGAGACAATCATTTCTCATCGTTCCTACCTGTGAAGCGTCCGATGATTCCGCCGCTGTCGCTGAGCCTGCGGCCGTTGCTGCCGCCGCCTCCACCACCACCGCCGCCGCCGCCGCCCAGGTGAGCCGCGGAGATGGCTGGAAATGACGCAGCGGATTGAGCCGGTGAGATCTTTCTGGTGGTCGCGGCCGCGGCAGTAGGCGGCTTGTAGCCCGGCGGCTTGTACCGCGCGGACCGCGGCGGGCCCGACGAGGAAGAGGACGACGATGATGATGGCGGGATCATCGATTCCGCCGCCAAGGACGTCGATAGAGAAGGCTGGTAACCGCTCTTGTTGCTCTCATTCACAGCTCTGCTCTTCAAGATGGCACTCGTGCCAAGACGAGGCAAGGAGTTGCCAGAGCGCAAGCGCTCCTCCAGCTCGTGGTTTAACGCAGCGGCTTCTCTCGGCAGGGTCGAACAAGTCTCGCCACTCGACGCTGCTGCTTGAGAGCTTGACTTCGTTGTTGATCTCGAAGTCTCTGGCACGCTCCCGCGTCGGTGCCGATAGTGAAGATGGCGATGGAAATGCTCAGCCTCCTCCGAGTCGGAGTCCGACTCGGCCTCTCGACTCAACCGCCGGCCCGCAGCTGCGGTGGGTCGGCTTAGTCTTGCTGGCTTCGTCACTGCGGGTCGTGGCTTGTTTTCGCTTGTGCCGGAGAGCTGCTCTCTGGATGAGGACACCGAGTTGTTCTCCGTAGAGGACTCCCCGAGGCTGCGCCTCAACAGCCGGGATTTGCTCGCATCCCCGCCAGCGCCGACCGCCAGTGCCGAGTCGAAACTGCCTTTCCAGCTCCAGCGCTCGTCATCCAACAGCTCAGATGAGCTGGCGGCTGCCGTGGCAGCAGCGATCCCCAAGGACCCGCGTCGATGGCCTCGACTGGTCAAAGACGGCGGAGGAGACGAACTTGCCGCCGTTGCCGCTCCACCAGCAGTTTTTCTCACTCCTCCTCCTTGCCAGACGTCGTAGCCGGACTTGCTTAAGACCTCAGCGGACTTTGAGGATTCCTTGCTGAGCGACGCTTTCCTCTCTAGGAAGACTTCTTCACTCTTCTCTTTGGTTGTGTCTTCTCCTAAGGAGTTGCTATTGGAGGAGGACCCGTCTGTGACCTCCCGCATGAGCGCCACCAGCCGCGTGCTGATGTGATGCATCATTCGGGCGTTAATGGGCGGTGAAGCCGCGGCCGCGGAGGCGGCTGCCAGGGGCGTCTTCTCTTCCTGCTGCTGCTGCATTTTCGCCATCAGCTTTTGGTACATGAGCGCTGTCTCCTTTTGGAAGTCTTCCCCGATTTCTCTGCAGTTGATGTCTTCGTCGTCGTCGTCGTCGTCGTCGTCGTCGTCTTCGTTGACGCAAGCCGCCAGTTCGAGGTCGCTGCTCGTGTAGTCGGAGGAGTCGTAAGAATCGCTCCACGCGTCCTCACTGCTCAAGTACTCCACGATCTCCCGCACCTGGTCCTCGTTGATGCCAGGGACGCTGCGCATCAAGCGTGTGAGTTTCTCCTCAAAGGCTACGATCTGAGGAGGCTTCTCCTGACTGCTGCTGTTGCTGCTGTTGCCCGCCAGGAGGCCCCTGAAGAAGGCCCTCATGCGATTCATCATGATGTTGGTGTCCTCGTCAGAGCTCCAGTTGTGGAAGCTGTCTTTTCTCACTAATGCCTCTTCCTTGACAGTTTCTTCTTTCGCAACAGCCTCGTCCTCAGTGTTCTCGCTCACCTCACTCACCTTCTCCAGACGGGGCTGCTGCTGCTTGCTGTTGCTGCCGTTGGAGGACCTGTCGTTTTCACAGTCCGACAGACTTTGCTGTGAGTCACTGTTGTTGATGTTGCTCGAGGTGTTGTTGCTCTCGTTCCTCAACAAGTCGTCACTGCTGCCGACAAACCCGGAGTCCCTCGACTTGTGCTTTCTCACCGGACCGCTCGCAGGTGGCGGAGAGCCTGAAGAAGACGGTTGTATTGCAGTCAGCTGCTGAGACTTCACCACAGAGTCGAGGCTCTTGTTCTCCCGCTCCTCAGTGTCTTCCTTGTCGTTGGACGAGGGAGACGCACTTTGGGCTCTATGGGTCTGTCCCGCCTCCAGTACCGCAGGTTGGACTTCGATGATCTGAGATGGCAATGGAGTGATCGGAGGAGTGATTTTGGGGCTGGATTCATCCAAATTTATCTTCTTGCCCTCGCCTTCGCCGCCAGACCTTTTGCCGACCTTCATTTTCTTCCTCTTGACGGTGTCGAATTGGCCGCCGTCACCTGAGGACATGGGGATGGAATTGTCGTCGTCGCTGGACCGGTCGCCTGCCGTAGCATCTTCATCCATGACGTCACTATTGGCTTGATCGGACAGCCTCTCAATAGTCCGGAAGTTCTTCGACTTCACCACTTTCTTCTTCTTAATGAAGTTGTCAGCTGGATTTGCGCCATCGGACTCAGACCCGACACTCCCGTTGCTGTACTCGTCAACCTCCTCTTCCTCTTCCCCCTCCTCCACCTCTTCTTCCTCTTCAGAGGTGTTAGCCATGGCCTCCATGGAGTTTAGCTGATTCTGACTTAATAACTCGTCGTGTTGATGATGATGCATGAAGGTCTCGTCGTTGGCCAAGGAGGTGTCGGAGAAAGTCTCGTCGCTACCGATTACTTCTTCCTCGCCGTTGCCCACCCCATAAAAGAAATACCGCTCCAGCTCCGAGGGATCGACGTTTGCGCGGCGCTGAGACCCGTTGTTGTTGGAAGATGCAGCTCTTGGACTCCTGGGTTCGGACTCCGAGTCCTCACAGCTCTCCTCTAGAATCGTGTGCAGGGTGAAGTCAATCTGCCTGTGATATCCTCTGAGCTCCTCCTCTCTTTCGCCGAACTCATCGCCCGAGGAGAGTGCGTCGCCTTCGCTGTAGTCGTCGTCGTCGTACACAGGTTGACACATTGGGTATTCGCGGACGTCATCGTCGTGGAACCCCTCGGCAGAGTCGTCAGAGTTATATCGTACCTCATATCTCGGATCTTCACCTTCCTCACCATAGAAACCTCCTTGATCTTCGAACGAAGGCTCGTCCGAATACAACAGATCGTCCTCATACACCTCAGATATTCTAAAGCCGTGATCGTCGTAATATTCGTAATCGTCAGATGCCGACAGGTGAGGCTGTTGTTGGCCTCTGCGGGCTGCAGCGCGGTCTGCAGCCCGGATGACTGGAGGTCGACCTCTACGAGACTGCCCCCCGCCCGGAGATTCGAGGCTGGTGGTGAAATAATTGGCCAATTCATCTTCCTGCTCATTGTTGTTTGGCGAGGCTGAGAGACGGTCTGGCAGCAGAGATTCCTCTTCTCCCTCGTCATCGTCATCAACTGGAGCTTCTTCTTCTTCTTCTTCTTCTTCCTCGTCCTCCTCCTCCTCCTCTTCTTCGTCTTCCTCCTCTTCTTCGTGGAAGCGTTCGGTGTTCTCTTCCTCGCCCCCACGGGAGCGAGTGCCCACGCCAAGACCGCGATACTCGTGAGCAAGGTGGTGGGCGAGATCAATGACGCCACCATTGCGAGCCCTGATCTTGGCCGGCAGCTCAGGGGCCAGAGTCTGCGGCCTGTACAGATCCTCCTCGTGATCGCCGCTGCCTGCGCTTGGCTGAAGATTGGTTGGCGAATTTGGAGATCCTAGCTCACTGCTCTCCGTGGAGACAATGCTGATGTTGGAAGCTCTCCCGTCCTGCAGAACCACGCAGTTGGCGGCCGCCTCTTTGACGCTGACAACCACACGGTTGCCGTCCTTCTCCTTGCCGCCGCCGCCTCGCCGGCTAACACTGGAGGCTGAACTGGCGACACTGTCGTTGTCGCCGCCATTACTTATGAAGACATAGCTTGTGTAGCCGCGCTGTTGCTGCTGTTGCTGCTGACGGAGGTGCAGAATCTTGGCCATCTCCTCAGGGCTCAGGTTGGCGCGTTCTTCGGGCGTCAGAAGTTCAATGGCAGCTGCCTCGGGGTTGATCGCCTCTGCACCCAAAGGAAGGTCCTCATCCTCAGCATCCTCAGCGTTGAAATCACCATGTTTCTTCTCTACAACACTTTTCTCTTCTCTCACTTCTACTTCCTCAGCGTGGTCGTCTCTAATCACACTTCGTTGCGTAGACGTTTCAGTCTCGCTAACTTGAGGAGGCTGCTGCGCCTTGGAGGCCGGAGCACTGACAGGTCGCGACAATAAAAGTAGCGATTCCTCCTCGTCCTCCGGCGGCGTGAGGCACCTCGTCAAGACTTTCCTTGACCGATCCGGAGTCGCAGAGCGAACCGCCCTGGATTCTGTAGTCGCTGCGGCGGCCGCAGAGGAGCTCTCGAAGCGCGCGATCAACTCCGAGATGGACTTCTTCTTGGCGTTCGTTGGCTGCAGCTCTGTCAATGACTCTACAGTAACTGGGTCAGCAGACTGATTTTCTTTCCTTCTTTCTTCAGTGAGAATTTGTTCCTGGACATGTGACTGCGTGCTAGAAGAAGCAGCCTGGGGCGTGAGAATTTCTTGACTAGATGATTTCTCTTCTCTTCTTCCTTCTTGCGTCTTCTTTTCCTCACTCCTCACGACTGAAGTTTCTTCTTCTTCGTCGTCTGCTTCGTCTTCTTCTTTGGGCAGCGCGCGCGCGGCTGCGGCGGCGGCGATGACGGCGGCGGCGGCCGCGGTGGCGACGGCGCAATCGTCCTGGCCTTGCTTCCTGCTGCTATTGGCGCTGCTGCTACTGCTGCTGCTGCCGATGACGCCGCCGCAGTCGCCGCTGCTCAAATCGGTCGCTTTGGGCATGATTTCAGGTTGGTATTCGGAGATTTTGGGCACGGAAGAAAAAGAAGAAGAAGGAGGAGGAGGAGGAGGAGGAGGAGGAGGAGGAGGAGGAGGAGGGGGGGGGACCTTCTTTTTCGTTCTGTCACCAAGTTCGTCGTCTGTTCTTGATAGATTGTCATCATTGGTTGTTGGACGTCTATCACTTCCTACTGTCGTGGTTGTCATGGTCGTTGTCTTCTCGTTGAGCAGCGAATCCAGGTCGTCGCTGTGGTTGACCACGTAAGAGGCAGAGGTGGTGCTGACACTGTCAAAGTCTGAGGTTTCATTTTGATGCTGTGGAGGAATCCTGGACAATCCAGAGCCTAGATTGGCCAGGAATAGCTTGGGCTTGTCTGCCACCGGAGGAGGGTGGGGATGCGGCTTCTGGTTACCCAAGAGAAGCAAGGACTTTTGGCTGATTTTCTTCTTTGGTGGCAACTTTGGAGGCGACGTTGGACGATTGAGGCTGCCTTGGTTGACGGCCATGGAGACGAAGTCAGAGTCGTCGTCTTCCAAGTTATCGTCATCGTCATCTACGCGCTCGATCCTGCCTCGATTCATCTCCTCGTCTTCGTCGTCATCGACGGCGCCCTCGATCAATGAACTCAGGTCCAAGATCTCGTCTTCTTCTTCCTCTTCTTCTTGCCTCTCTGACTCAGAGGAGGAGGGCTCGAATCCCTCCACCTCCAGCTCCTCCAACGTGTACTTCCTCTTGCTCCGGTTCTTGTTGTTAACTGAGTCGCCAGGCGGTTGGACCTTGGCGAGGCCACTTTTTGGATGATGACCAGGCGGATCTTTTTCTTTCTTCTTCTTTCTCTCTCTAGCCTCCGAGCTACCGCCGATCTGGATGCGGACGCTGCTGCCGCCGGAGCGGGTGATGACAACGTCGGAGTCGTCCACGGTTTGGCTGCAAGCAGAGGCAAAAAAGTTTGTTCAGTCAGGCAAATCAAAGCCTCTCATTATAGACGCACTGCTCAAGCATACGTATGTCCAACGTACGGATTGAGCAAAAAAGAATGGACTGCAGAAGGCGAGGGAGAGCAGACAACAGAGTGCGCGTGCGTGCACAAAGGCAATGGGCAGTGTTGCAGGAAACAAGAGCTTTCTTTTGCTCACTCACACGATATTGTCTGCCCAAAATTGTCTGCCCGAAGAAAAATTCGCCCTCTTAATTGGACATGCGGCCACCTTTTTTTTTGTGATGAAGCTGCTTACAAGCTATAGTTCTACAGTACACGCACACTAAGGAAGTAGCAGCAAAGATCTCGCGTGCAAAGGTTGATTAGCTTTAAGTGCGCAGTATGAATGAAAAAAAAAAGCCTTTTCTGAACCACGCTTTCAATGAGCGTTCAATAACGGTCGTCAGTGGCCATAGAACAACGTGAAGTTATTTTTGCTGGCTCACACGATATTTGCATGAGAGCTTTTGCATGCGCGCATGACTTGCCAAGCTGCCGCATTAAATTCCCAGGCAGGCGGGCGGGCAGGCAGCGAATGATTTGCCAAAATAGGCCTCGGCCTAAAAATCTCTCTTCTAAATGGGCCTTGATCGCTGGTGAAGGAAGAAAAATCAGCCTTGGACGGGGGGGGGGGTCAAACGAGTCTCGTCGTCACCAGATTATCCCTCCCTCCGTCCTCTTCCTTGGATAAGGACAGATTATGCTAAAGTGCATAGATGCATCCACCCATGACACGATTTTCTTTTTTTTATCTCGACCTTTACTGGGACATTATGAAGCAAGTTTTTTGCCTGGAAGGAAAGAGCGAGTAAGACTTGACACGAGCTTGTCTCCTGGGGCTTCCTACGAATTAGGAGCGCACAGGAGAGAAGACAAGTTGGCTCGAGACCGATCTCGTGACGCAAGTTTGCTCGTTCGAGGGTTCCTTCAACGCGAAAGCCTTTGTTGGGCACAAAATTTCACTCCTGGCGGCCAAACGGAAAGTCACCGGTCTGTTTTCACCGCGTAAATTAGCAGGACGTGACATCGCCACTTCAGAACAGAGGAGAGAAAGATGCCTAGGGCAAGCCAGGACTCTGAGAAAAGTTTTCAGGCCTTTTTCTGCGAAAAAGAAGTTATGGCATTTGTTGTAGGAGTGAAAAGACAGTTTCAGTCACGCTTGAAGGAGGAGGGAGCAGCAGCAGACGCGCCCACTTCTAGTTCTTCCACAGCGCATGCAAAGAAGTGAAAGAAAATCTCTGTGCACATCGATGTTGACAGGGTGGCCAGGAATTTCTGTTGCGCCTTCAACACTGACGTCGCTCATTCACACGAAGGCCTGACGGCCAGTTTCACTTGAAGCGATCCGCTTCGGCCTCAAGAACACGCTCCGGAGGCTTGCGGAAGGCCTGGCAGGAGTCCGAGGCGACGGCCTCCCTCCCGCCCCTGTCATTGCGGAGGATGTCAGCACCTCCGAGTTGTGGAGCTGCTTAGCGCAAGCATTGAGATCGGGTGACGACGGCGACCCCGACCCGTGGCGGCAATTTCTGATCGCGCAGCAGACGTTATTGGCCACCCTGTGCACCATGGAGGCCACCGAGTGCAGCAAGAAAAAGAGCCCTCACCGTGAAGTTTCACTTGCACCATGAAATCTCGCGGCATCTTTAAGATTTATCCAATCTCACGCTAAAAAAAAAAGTAGGCCCAGGAAACGTAAATACCAATAAGTCATGTTCGCGCCAGCAGGCAAAAGCTTTGGCATTCCGGAGAAAAATATTTTTCTCGCACCGTCAGCACCTACAGGGAAGGAGAACATTACTGAGCAAATGGCGCCGACGAGACAAAAATGGAACTCCCACGTGCATTCCGCGCCATCAACAGATTTGAAAAAAAAAAAAAAAAGTGCAGACGCTGATCTCGAATCCTCTGGAGCTGCAAAGTTGGTTGGTTGGTGGGGAGGAGCCAGCGAGCGAGCGAAGGAGGGATAGGGATTGCGACACTGATTTGCAGCCTTTAGGGTGCGCAGCTTGAGACTTTTTTCTCTCCCTTCCATTTGCCAAGCAATTGTAAGAGGGAAAAGGCCATACAAAATGACACCATCACCTTCTTCTCAGGTAATTAAGTCGCAGGCAGTAGCAGCAGCAGGTAAAAAAGACCATAGATTAGACTTTTGGACAAAAAGTTAATAATACTATGGTGCCACCGCAAGGGCAGGGGCGACAGCAGCTATTCTTTTTCTCCTTCCTCCTCACACAGAAGACATTATCGTTGGAGTCATTGTTCTCTCTGCCTCCTCAGGTGTGTTTGCTAATAAGGGAAGTAAAAATTTTCATTGGGGGGGAGCGGGAGGAACACAGTTAATTTCTTCTTCGACCTCACTTTCCACAATGGTTGCTGACTGGTGAGAAAAGGCCTCATTAGCCGGGGTCAATTTTTTTGCGGTGATGGATGTGATTTGGTTTGGGGTTGGTTCATGCACTAACCCAGGGTGCGGAGAAGCTCCACACGACGTGAGTTGAATTGGCAGTCCGGGATGGACTCGGCCAGCTTGAAGCCTTCAACAGAGCCGAGCCGAGTGGTAAATGTGTGCGCTGAAGGACGCTCTATTTAGCTTTGCTCCTTCAACAGTCATTAGTCCGCGTCGCACTTGAGAATTTTCATAGGGCCTCCAGCATAGGAAGGAATGGACGGACACTTCAAGGGGGAGACAAAGGAGAAGAAGAACCTCACTGTTTGCATTCTCATTCATTGCTGGTCTGTCTCCGGAGCTAAGTATAACAATTCCGGCGACATCTGGACAACGAGACAAACGAGGGGCTGCCAACGTTGTTGCCTCCAACGCGATGTCCAAGACGTCTGACGGTCTTTACAGCGCGCAGCATGACAATAGTCTTCAAGATAAAGACAGAACTTGCATAATAAGCTTTACAGGGGGAACTCATGGCTACATCCTATTGCTGACCACAAAGGCTGGAAGGTGATCCAGTCTCAGTCACTGGTGAGGTGCAGTCGCAGAGAATGAAAGGAAGTTGGATCACTACAGATAGATGGTATCACTGTACTGTCTTTTGTCTCCTTACCGCTTTGCGTTCCTCTTGGCGGCCGCCGCACTGGCCCTAGGCAACGTGTGAGAGCCTTGAAATGACGAGCTTTCGGCAGTGACCTCACTCTCTTCGCCTTCGCCGTCACCGTCACCGCCACCGCCACCGCCGCTGCCGCCGAGATTAACGATGCTTACGGCGGCCGCGGTGGCGTTCTTCTGGGACTTGGACCTTCTCACCGGTTTAGCGATGGGCGGTGTCGGCTTGCCGCCGCCGCCGCCGCTGCGCCTCTGCTCGCCGCCGCGCCTCGCCTCACCGCCGCCGCTCACATCCAAGGTGCACTCGCTACGGAAGTCAGTCCGCCTGGGCTCGGCCCCGCCGTCCACGAACGTCTCGGGTAAGATTCGCCGATGAAGTTGGCGATGATGTTCTTGGAAACTTGGAAACGAAGGCTCTTCTTCTTGCTGCTGAAGCTTGGCTGTGGCTGTGGCTGTGGCTGTGGCTGCTGCTGCTGCCCCTGCCCCTGTCGCTGTAGCTGCCGCCGCCGCCGCCGCTGTCGCTGTCGCTGCCGCTGCGCAGGTGGTCGCTAGAAGAGAGGAAACGAGCGCGCGGTGAGAACGTAAAAATTACTACCAAGTGTGCACAGGTAAAAACGGAAGAGACGCTATTTAGCGCACTCTGGCGCATGTTTGTTTGCGAGGGCGTCTGAGCCTCCACGAGCCTGTTAGCGCCTTTTCTTTGCCCTTCATCGACCAGGTGTTAATGCTCAAGGCGGCCGCGATCCGTGTTGACTCCGGCTGGACCGGCGGACCTGGCGAGACACGTTCAACAAGTGGTGTTCGCGTCGGAAAGTTTTCGGCAGTCGCCGTGGAAAGTTCTCTAGGGCAGCGGGAAATCTCCATCTGCCGGCCTTAAGCTTTCTGGAAAGAGTCGAGCGCTCTCAACTCTCACACTTTCATCTTTCTTTCCAGACAGTCCGCAACCGGCGAGCAAGTGCATGATCACGGTGATGATGGCCGTGCTGTGTTGTGGTAAAGCTGCGGAGGGCCGGAAACCGCCTGGACAGACCGTTACTGCTGCTGCAAACATTGCTGCTGGCCATGTTTTCAGGCCTACCTACCAATGTTCAGGTAATTCCAATCATGCACGGACAAACGCACGCACGCACGCACGCACGCAAGTCACGAGCGCGCGAGCACATGTTGCCCAGAGGAGACAGGCTGCCGTCGCTCCACTCCACGCTGATGAGCACCACTTTGACGTCCCACTACAGCTGACAGTCACACAGCAGTTGAGAGCATTCGTGGAATGCCTCAAAGTCTCGCTAACTGCTCAGTGCCCAAAGATGGCAAGTGGCGGGTGTTAAGTGGACCTTCCGCTTACCTTCTTTTGGACTGACAACCTGTTGCTGTTGCTGTTGATAGAGCTGCTGGAGCCTGATGGCTTGGCTCTTGGGCGGCAGGGCTGGTCTTGCCTCCTCCTCCTCCTGCCCCTCCTTCTCCACCCCCAAGTCCTGCTTCCGCCGTCGCCGCCGCCGCCGTCGTCGTCGCTCTTCTTCCTCTTCTAGAAAATGTCCCTTCCCGCCGCCGGGTGGCGCTACCAGCTGGAGAACCGGGGAAGAGTCGCCACCGCCGCAGAGTTCGCTGAGGTCGCTTTCGGACAGCGATCGAGACATAAGGCCGCATTCGCTGTTGGCTCGGTACTCGGCGGCGGCGGCGATCTCCGCCAAGAGGGTGCTCCTGTAGTTGTTGGCTTCTGCCACTGGCTGTTGTTCCTGGTGGTGATGTCGCTGCCGGTGGTGGCCGTCGAACGCCAGTTGCTGGTCGTGCACGGACATCTCGGACACAGACCTGTCGTCGACGAACGACTTGACGGAGGATGCGGCGGTTCCACCGCTACCGCCGCCGCCCCTAGGCGGTTGTGGCGGGCCCGAGTGGCTGTCAATGAACAACCTGGCTTCCGCCCTGCGCGTCTTGGGCACCGGGCGAAACCGCTTGCGAAACTGGTGATGCTGAAAAGCGAGAGCTTCATGACGACTGAACGCACCTGTATTCTCTAAAGTACCCAGATACAAGCAAGCATTTGGGATACGAAAGAATGAACAAAAGCAGACGTGACCTCTGATAAACAGGGGAAAACTGTCCTCATCTTCAAAGTTTGAATGCATATTGCGCATTATGCAGAGAGATGATTCATTACGCACGCGGTCGCATTAAAAAGGGGGGCTGGAAAATGCGTTATCAGCGGCATTTACGCACATCTCGAGTTACTCGGCTAGGAAATGAGAGGTTTGGTACCGTTCACTGAATGTTTTTGCTTCCTGAACGAAAGAGGATTTTGCAACCTAACTAACGACTTTGAATAGAAGCAATGAATGCCGAGTTGCGGCATGCAATATGAAGCAGCAATTTCTGCTTTCTCGTCAAGGTCGGGACGATCTTCCGATTAAAACACGGGGTAAATGTTAACTGTGACGTTTCGCAAATATGATTGGCAATATCTTATTTTTATAGGGGGAAAAATCAGGGCAAGTGAGGTAAGGTTCTCTCCTCTGTGATGTCAGACCCGGCCTTATTTTTATAGAGGGAAAAATCAGGGCAAGTGAGGTAAGGTTCTCTCCTCTGTGATGTCAGACCCGACCGTCGAGGCCGCTGTGGACGGGCCTCGTAGCACTACATACGGTATAGGTACGATGAGATGATGTGTCTGCACTTACTCCATAAGGGGCTCCCAAGATAGCCTGCACCTCGATGTCTTGACTGGTCTCTGACCGGTTGTCCTCGGTGTCCTCACGGCGCACTACGATGTTGTGCACCCTGGGCGTGGAGGAAGAGAACAACGACGGCGACAACCGCGCAGGACTTGACTTGTCCCTCGTGGCCTCGGTGCGGATCGTGGCCAAGCTGGGTGACCGCGGAGGCGCGAAGAAGAACGGGGACACCTCCGACAAGTCCATCAACCTGCGTTTGGGCGGCAACGCTGGCTTGGAGGACTTTCTGGAGGGCTTCTTGGCCTTTGGACTAGAATGGTGGTGGCTCGACCAATCCATGGTATCGTCGTCGATGAACTCCCCTGACACTTTGGCACCCTCTCCCTCTTCCTCTTCTCCTTCCTCGTCGTCTTCGTCGTCGTCGCCCTCCACCTTCTTGACTGTGGTCTCCTCAAGCGATGAGTTCAGCTCGGAGTCCTTCGAGCTGTCTGAGGAGATGAAGACGATCTTGAAGTCGTCGGGCAGCACCTTGAGGTCGACTCCGGAATGCTGCTGCTGATCTGACGTTTGCTGCTGGTGCTGCTGGTGCTGCTGCAAGATGTGCGCGCCTCGAGCGCACGAGTGCAGCTGAGACTGAGAGGTCGACTGATTCTTCTTGCTACTTCTGCTTCCTGCTTCTTCTCCTCCTCCTCCGTCTTCCACTGAAGACGTCGGCTTTGGAAGTGCTGCTGCTGCTGCCTGGCTTTGGAGGCGTCCGACGGCGATGACGGCATCGCCATCATAAGATCCCGCTGCTGCAAGAGATGGGAGAACAGCATTAAAGAGGGAGATGACGGCGACGGCAGCGGCGGCGGTGGCCGAGGCTGCGATGACGACGGCGACGAGAAAGTGGTCGTTGTTGCTTGTTCGTCCTTTTTTGCGCCAATAACTCAATCATCAGCAATGTCGTGGAAGAAAAAAAGAACAACCCAGTTTTAAGACACGGTCATGCAATAACTTTTAGTTCTGCAAGAAGCCTCTACTGTAATGTAACGGGACAACCAAGCCAGTGTCAGAGCAAGCCAAAAAATGCTAAACTAACTGAGTCTACAGTCATGCAGTACACTACTGTGCAGGTGAACACACATGCCAGATCTCTTCCCCAGTGATGGCAGCCGAATCCCTTGCAGACGCCCCCTTCAAAGAAGAACAAATTCTCCACTCACAAAGGAATTGAACTGTGTACAAGACCCCCAAGTACCTTCTTCTTCTTCTCGTGGCACCAAAGATCGCAGTCTCACTTTCACCCATTACCGCATTTCCGCAGGTGATCGGTGGATGGAGGAAGGTGAGGGCGAAGAAATCATTTTCCCGTGAGTTCGTAGCAACCCACGAGGCAGAAAAATCTCTCTTCGTCCGCCCACGTGAAAGCCCAGATCGTCGTGAGCAACTTTGGTTTCTACTTGCTGCACGAGCAACGCGTTGGATGGAGGCAAAAAGTGGGGTCGCCACTGCTCTTCCTTCTCAGCTCAGTCTGCATCTTTGCTGCAGTGGCCGGACGTGACTTGGTCACTGTTTCGCACCTGCTCTGGCCGGCCGTTATTTACCTTATTCTCCATCCATTTATTATGATTGCATCATGGCTGCAATCGAGCTCTCCCTGCCCGCCCGCCAGCCCGCCCGCTTGTCTGTCTGCCTCCTCGCCGGCGTACTTGCAGCTCGACGACGACGTCGACAACGACGTGGGGAACACGTCTCGCGTGACCGACTTCCAGGCGTCCCGGTCGGAGCAGCAGGAGCACTCGTGGCAGGCGACGCAGCACTGACACATGTGATTGCCGCCCTCTTGGCTCTCAGGGCGTGCGATGTCAAGATGTGTGGCGGACGCACTCGGCCTCACAATTTGCTGGGTGCGGCATGGGAGCTGTGACACTTCCGTCAAAGTGACGCTCTTTTTCTCTCGCTCTTCGTATAACATAGTAAAAATGACACTGATTCGCTTGTCTGCACTGCAGTAGAGTGGAGGCAGCTAAAGAGAATTTGGAAGTCTCAGCAGCAAATGTTGCCTCCAACCATGAGTTTTATTTGGCATCGCCGAGCTCTTCGGCAGCTGCAAAGGCCCTGGAGAGCCCCAGAAGTGTCCAGCTGGTGCAGAAACTTATGTCTAACGTCAAACCATTGCATTGTCTGATAGCAAAAATCCCACTTGGTTTTGAGCAGGGAACTTTTCGAGCAATCCTGGCCTAAGCGGTGTCTACTGCACACTTGTTACACGCTGCTATTCTCACTGCATGATACACATGAGAGACTGAATGTGCATACAGTATAGCACAATGTGCGCATTGTGCAAGTGGGCACCGCTTGATTTTGTGCATATTCCTGCAGTCTGTGAAATGTACGTTACGTGGTGCAACTGCGCATTCTCCGTGTGTGAGAATGTGCACGTCTAAAGCGCTGACGCCTGTGCATTGTCATGATTTTGTTCAGAGCAATGCCTAACGTATGCACCACATAGCTGCTGAGCTGCCCAAGCCAAAGTAGATAAGCATAGACGTGTGACAACCTTGCCAACGTGGGATTTTGGCAAAAGTTGAAGTACAAGAATGCAGCCTTCGTCATAGGATCTAAGTCTGCCCATAATGTGCATGAGGATAGCTTAAAGCATAGTAACTGAAATGTTTGTGTACGTGCACTACGTTGTGGCTTACTGGATTGGTATGGCTGTGTCGAAATCAAGTCAGGCGCGGTGCAATCAACTGAACCATCTGTCTAGCCCACAAAAAAGAGCGAATGCGTTACAACTTATGAGACACCAACCTAAGCTAAATAACCTAACCCAAGCTAACCTGACTTTACTGACACCGCCTCACCTAACAGCTATAAGACGAGAATGTCTCTCAGTTCTTTTCATGTGGTACAGACATATGTTTTGAGAGGAAATTTAAATTTCCTACATAGGAGAACATCGCCCACGTACTATGTGAAAGTCATTTGCTGGCCAACCCTGACCGCGTATAACTCTCTTCAGTCGAAGGAAAGTAAACAAAGCAGGTCATACGTACGTTGTTCAAGGGAAACTATGGAGATTCGCAACCTGCGTAAGTCATCTGCCATCTTTAAACTGGTTGTGAAGTTCTTTAGTACACAAACACTTCGGGCCTCAACACCCAGCCGGGTTCAGGGCTGGCGGATGCTTCATAAATTTAGTTAATGTCGCATTGGCTAATGGGAATTCTCTGACAGACAAGACCTCTGCACAGGGCAATATTGACTCATGTAACACAGCTTTTTTCCCTCCTAACCTGGCACAAGCAGGAGTTCAAATGGGGCATGATGCAGTCCTTATTGATGCCCTCCTCGCAGTCGATGAAGATCTCTGGCTCCCCTTGGACGAGCAGCAGATGGTTAAGTTTTTTTATCACCTCCGACAAGCCATGCCAAAAACAAAAATAATATTAACCCAGCAAGTCCAGGAGCTCTATGTTACTGCTCTTGTTTTGCGACGTCTGTAACAGCTTTCGTGACTTCCTCCAATTTTTCGTCGTTGGACCTCGGAATTTTTGGTGAAAGCAATAAATTAGTTGAAAATATAAAATTCCCTTCTTATAGGAGGAGACAAGTTTGGCAGCAATAATTGAAAAATGGAAAAAAGAAATGGCAATTTGATGAATTTCACCAAAAATTAGTAATAAGAATGACAAACCCAACATGCAATGTTTGTCACCCAAATTGCCATGAGTCTTCAGGTAAAACTTCCGAGGTCGACTTGTCAGTCATCACTGACTTCTTTCCAACCACTGTTTTCTCACCTCTGTTCGTGTGTATGATAGTGTTAGACTAAAACTATTTTAACTTTTTGTTATGTGAAGCACTCTTTCTTATATATTCTGTACTTACTAAACGTCTGATAAAGCTAGAATCTAACTTTAGTCTTATACCGACAACAATCCTGCCTTTATAAAGTGGTGTCCTGCGCTTGTCTGTCAGGTGGGGCATGCGGTTAGTAGTTACAGTCATTAGTTACAATCAGTCACTGCTTGGACCCCTTCCTGATCTTGCCATGTTTACACCAGGTAGTATATCCTGGTGCCGCCACTGTTCAGTTGATCGCCTCTGCCCCCAGCTCCGCCTCCAGCTCCGCTTGCAGCTCCGCCTCCAGCTCCAGCTCCGCCTTCATCTTCAGTTCCAGCTCCGCTTGCAGCTCCACCTCCACCTCCCCCTTCACCTTCACCTTCAACTTCACCTCCATCTACACCTCCAACTCCAACTCCAACTCCAACTCCAACTCCAACTCGAGCTCCACCTCCAGTCAGACTAGTATTGGACGACCTGGCGTCAGAATCGCTCCGTGTCAACCCGGATAAATCGAGTCGGAGGTCTTCGGGACGGATGCCGGGAGGAAAATTCCGCGACCAAGACGACGAAGCCGTGGATCTCATGGAAGGCGACGACGGAAGGAACGGTGACGACAACGACGATGCCGTAGACAGGGACGGAGACGCCGGCGCGGAGCTGTTGCCACTGCAGCCGCCATGGCGTGATGAACGGCGCACCGCTCGTCGCAAACTTGAGGTCCGAGAAAAGCTCTCGAGAGGAGGTTCTTCCTTTTGGCGCTCCTTCCATGTCTGGATAATGAGGATCGGCCCCTCCGGGTTCCTCCTCGGGGACATGGTGGGGTGGTCGCAGCCGTTGTCTCCTTCAAAGATGCTCTCCTCCCTCCGCAGGGTCCGTAAGATGAAGAGGCCTTCTCGACCTGAGGCCCCCGCTTGCGACATCCGTCGACATTCCTCTGCTAGGATCTTACGACGGTCGATGTCCTCTGGGCTGATATTGTCCCACTTCTTGCGCGGTGCCGGGCTGGGAATCCTGGCATGCTCCTCCATCATCTCGCCACCTCGATTTTTCTTCTCTAGTCCAGTCTCCAGGATGCCATTGCTGGGGCCGCCGCAGTCTCTAACCCCTTCGATCCACTGGAACTCTTCTGATGCCGGCTCCGAACTACCCTCTTCTACCACCTCGGTGCAGTTGTGTCGGATTCTTTTGTCTAAGCTGTTTAAATCAGTGTTTTGATTGGAAGAGAAAGAGGAGGCGGAGGAAGAGAAGTTGGTGTTTCTCCTGTTCCAGGTCATTCTGACGTCTGGCGTGGTGTTGGAGCTACTGGAGGTACTGACGCCCAAGGAGCTGTCGTAACTCTCTGTGCTCGCGTCTTTGTTCAGGCAGCGTAGGATAAGGTTCCGACGAGGGGGTACTGGTGGAGGCTTCACCACGTCGTCATCAGCATTGTCGTCGTTGCCGTCGTTGTTGTTACTTTCCTCCATTTCCTCCTCGATGGTCCCGCAAGTCAGGATGCTATTGTTGGAGCAGACCGTGTTCGCGTCCTGGTACACCTCTGTGGCGAGCAAGGAGAAGGCAACATGCAAGGAAAGTGATAGCGAAGACGAGAGAGAAATATGGGAAGAATATTTTAGTACTGTAGTAACTACTGTGTGAAGCCGTTACCAAGGTACACTACCTACAGGGAAGGGGTTAATGTGCCGACATTAGTGGACGTTATTGGGGTCTCATACGGTCTCCGACCCTTTCCTACCTTTTCTGGACCTCTGTTTGTCAAGCTCTTCTTTGCTGACGTTTCTGGAAGATTCATTCTTAGCTGAATCTGCAACTAACGCCTCAGACCTGGTGGGGGAGAGAGCAAAAATTGCTGTACTTGATTCCAACCCTAAGGAGCAGCAACATTGTCATTTATCACCTGAGCGATGCCAAGTCATAGTCCGGAGTTGGCTCTCTCAGAGTGCGCCCCTGCTTGTTCGTCTCGTGAGGAGGATTTGGCAACTGGCGCCGGCGCTCCTGGAAATGTTCAAGTCAGCACTATCACCACATGTGCTTCAGAGGTGTCCAAAAGTTGTCGTTTACATGTTGCTAGTAATCTTTAAATTTCTCGCTCAAAATTAGAATCTAGACTGATTAGTCAGTCACACTCCTTTGTGTCCCGCGGCTACAGCAAGTACAGATACTGGACTACGTCTATATGTAGTTTGCTTTTTTGAATTACACTTACAATTTTATATGACTTGGTAGTTTTATTTGAAAAGGGCGATGTAAATCGTGTCCTTCGTGTCGTAAGTGTAAGAAATCTTTGGCATGATCAGAATCTTCACGACGGAGAACAAGACCGAAAACGTCAGTGACGGCGAATCCCTTGGCCTCAGAGATGCCAAAGAAGCGACAAAAGAAGATCTCAGGGACGCGGGGAAGATGTACGGTAGATGTGGTGACTTGTTAATAGAACTATTAATGTTAACTAGTTAACTTTGTCCAATAAGTGAAGGAGGAAGAGAGAAAAAAAGGTTGCTTGAACAGAGATTTTTAACGCGCAAAAGGTTTTTAATATATTGGGAGACTTTAACGCCTGGAGAGTTAAAAAGTTGTAAAGCGTAAAAATAGCAACCTCTTGATCTCCATGAGAAAAGGATCTCTTGGTCTGCTCCTTGGCTGCACGATCTCTGCTTCTGGAGTCACTCTGGTCGCGGCTCTGCTTCGGGGGCCGAGGAAGACTTCTGCAAGAACAATAGAACGATTTGAAACTTTGGCTTCAACAATTCTCTCGAGTGGCAACGACCTTGACGGAGGAATATCTGGCAGCCGCCTCCTCATGCCCCTCTCCAAGCTGTTGGTGTTAAACTCGCCCTCCTTGGACACCTGTCAATGAACAACGTTCTGGATGCAAGCAGACAAGACCCAATTAAGGGGTCACATTTACCAAATGGTCCCTGTGTCTTCCCCTGTCTCTCTGCAAGTCGAGAGTCTTGTACTTCCTCTCCTCCAGGATCTCCAGATCGTTGTTGTGCGCAGAGCTCCGGAGGGGTGGACCCGGCTGCATCGGCCCTTGCCGGTTGGTGCCTCTGCCGCTGTTGAACCTGGACGTGTCCGCCTGGGACATGGAGTGCGAGCGCAGGGGCAAATTCACCCGGGTCACCCCGTGATGGTGGATTGGACGCACCATTCTGGAAGAGACGAATAGATACATATGGCAATGCTCAAATCTCTTCGCACAGTGCGGGGTGTGATAACTTTCTGGATTTGTCAAACGAAAAAGCAGGGAGGAAAAGGTAGGCAGAGAGGGCCCATATTCAAAATGCTGAGGCACAAGACTCCTTTCCTAACCAGGAATGGCGTACAACAGCGATTTGTTCCAGTGCACTTTATCCAAGCATTTGAAGAGATTGAACTACTTTGCGGGTCAGGAAGGATAGTACAAAAGACAAAATCTTCAACTGATCACGAAGAACGGCTGATAGTTATGAGAGTGCGATGCACAAGATCGCACAGTCTGTGAGTAGCGAAACCCGCACGTGGGGAAAGCTTCGTCGGCCTCTTCGTCACCTACTGCAAAGCTTGGGGGAGGACGTTTTGCAAGCTTCTTTTGCTAAAGTGGCTGCAAAATTGTCTGTCACATTTTTGCATTGCTTCAGATTTTTAAATTTCATGACTGCGACATTCTTTCATATATGTACACCCGAAAATTAATCACCGGCCACACGGTATGTATGTACCTTGTGGCCGCTGATCCTCCTCCTGGCACTGGCGGCGGCGGGTTTAAGGGCGGCGGCGGCGGTGGCGGTGGAGGGATAGAAAGAAACACTGGCGGCGCGATCTTCGGCGGCGGGACGTTCTCGTCCACCGGAAATGGCTGCTGCCGTTGGTGACCGCCAGACACTCCACCATTGGCTGGGTGCACGACATGCTGGTGCTGCTGCGGTGGCTGTTGCTGTTGCTGTACTCGTGGCTGAAGTAGAGGACCGGCCGTACCAGTGGGATCTGACAATTGAGGGTAAAGGTTTCGCTGACGCATGGTAGACTTTGAACAAGAGCAACAACAATATGGACAAGGTCACGTTCCACCCGCACACGGAGGTGGTGCTCTGATCTTACTTGAAATCGTCCACGACCTCCGGACGTTGTTTCCTCCGCGGGTCCTCTCATGCTGGTGGTGAAGGTGATTTGCCACAAAGAGACGTGCGTTCTTGCCCCGTTTTACCGGTATGAGCTGAGCCCCGGTTCCTCCTCCTGCTCCCCCAGGTCCGCCGAAGAAATGGGGCCCTCCACCTCCTCCTCCTCCGGGAACTCGGGGCGTGCCGCAGGAGGTTGGATCGTAGCCCACCCACTCCCCAGTGGCCACCTGGATCTCTCTGCAAGGAAGGCAAAAAAAGAGCTCATTGAAACATCGACACCATAGACTAGATCATGTCCTGCAGCGCGTTCATTATTACAACCTCCGTGCATCCCTTCCCACTTCAACATCGCTGCCAAGATTCTCGACGTCAATGGCCTCTTCTTCTTCTTCTTCTTCTTCTTCTTCTTTGTGTGTGTGTGTGTATGAGTGAGCGATAAGCAAATTGGCTCTTAAATATCTGGCCACACACCGAGAAGAAGAAACACTCCTCCTTTCCAACTTGGCCATTCAGAGGTCTACCTGTGGTGCCCGTGTTTGTATTGGCAATTTATTCTTCTGATTGGAATACCAGTGTAGTCGCATATTATACGGGCCTAATAAGACCCTGTCCACTACAGGACCCGGGGTCTTTTAATCAGGACGACTCGTTGAATACAAACCCTGGCTGATGTAGCGACAGCCACGTCCGTCCGACCTGATGGTCACTGCAGTTACTGAGTGAGCAGAACACTTGTTCAGCAAGAAGAGGACAGTGCTGACGAGGAGGAGGAAGGCTTTATTGGTCTGGCCGATCACGTCTGTTATCCTGCACGTGGACTTCACAATGATAAACTGTAATCATGGTCTCATGGGCCAGTTAGTGAATGTCATGCCGATTTGTGTACCCTGGTCTTCTATCCAGGCGGTCCGGCCTAATTACAACACCCGGGTCTCCCTTATGGCACTGCACGCTAGCACCTTGTTCACAGGCCTTAATGACAACTTCCCTGAGGAGGGTGCCGAGCGTGTAGCTTGATTCCGTCAGCCAAAGCCTGAAAGTTTGACCGTCGCTCAGACTGGGACATGGAAATTAGCCCGCTACCACCCCAAAATCCCCGAAGCTGCAGCAGCCAAGAAAGGAGACATTTGCCCGCACGTGCACATGTATCAGTTGTTGCGTCATTGAAGCTCCCCGTAATGAGTCTTGGTGCCCATTTTTTTTCGCTGCCGCCCATTTTCCGAACGATTTTGGGCGTGTCATCAAGTGGGTGGGTTGGCTGATATGAGGCGGGCGACAGTCACACAAATGGTCAAAATCGCGTCGAAACGCATGTAGGACCCGGCGTCATGATGAATGTAGCGCAGTGATTAATGTTTACAGCGTGAGGCTCCCAAAGTGACTTTAAAGATTGGAAAAATTGTATCGTCATGAATTTTTGACCAGTGCAAGAAAACCTGGCGAGTTTTCCACTTGAGAAGATCGCTTGAAGATGGCGGAGTGGGAATCCTTGTGGCTTAATAATTTCAAGGCTTTTAAAAAAGGCCTAAGAAAAAAGATGATTGAGCTGCTGCGCTCAACCATTGTGTGCCTTTTCCTTTGTCTTTTTCACCTTTTTCTCTCATCATCCATTCGCAGATAATCAAAACTCGGTCTGTGTAAGTCACTTTGCGGCCGGGATCTCGTCGTTGTCCCACACACCCTCGAACAGATTGATTTAATGAAGTTTTCTGGCACTCACAACGGGTTCGCGGCCGGCCAGATGTTTGGAGGAGGCGTTCGCGTGGGCGTCCACGCACACCAGCCAGAAGAGAGACAGAGAGGGACAAGGACCCAAACTGGCAATTGTTGCACTCATTATGTGCTGATGCTGAAACTCTTTTTTGTGGAAACTCCATTTAGTCGGTTAGAAATCTTGTCTGTCCTCCCAGATTTCTCTCTCGCTCTCTCTCCTGTGTCACTCTTGCGTCATCAGCAGACCTAGGGATTTTAGGTAAAAGCTAACTATGTCTAAAACCTGAAATGCCCTTTTGAGGGCGGGGGCTGATTAATTTGCTCCCTGAGAAAAATGGAATATTTAAGTCATGACAAAAGTGGCATTTTTGGTCGACCTTTCAAATATTCGTTAGAAACAGTGCAATAAAAGCCTACATCCTTTACCTAAATCACGAGAAGTCGTTATCTAAGCTCCCAAGGTCCGATCATGAAACATCACTACACATCCATATGCTCACCTGACACACAAATCTAATCCGAAGACATCGCTCTATGGCTCAAACATCTGATGGCCGATTTGCAAGGTTCTTCTCTAGGCACAATGTACAGACATTACATAGCTATCATGCAACTGTTCTAGCATCAAAAAAAGAGAGCGCAATTAGTGACGCTTCTCCATTGGCTTTTTTGCACACAGACACAGTTTCGACACGCTAAACAGTAGTGAGACCGTTAGTGTGAATACAAGCTGTTGCATGAGACTTAGCAATTTTGACCAAAGCACAGAGTGCTAGGCAGATCGGCAAAAAAAATTCTCCCACGTACGCAAATGCAGCACATCTGTTGTTGCTCCAGTTTCAGATTTCAGGACTTTGTCGTAAGTTGTCGTATTTGGCCTGATTGAAGTGTGGGGATTTTGGGTATGCTTGATCGACCCTTCGCTCCTCCCAGAAGTGCTCATTTGTCTTGAGCAGCCGACATTTCTTGGGTTGGGGTGTGTGCGGGGGGAGGGGGGAGGGGGGAGGGTTCGATTTTGGCGAGGCGTAAAAATCGCTTTTCACCGCCGTCATCATCATGACCCCGAAGTAAAATGACTGCATTTAAAATGCATCGAATAAATTCGTAACAGCAAAAGACTTCATCGAGCATGGGAGACCTCATGGGGCGACGACAAGCACAGATTGTTTGCCACAGGGGTGTGCAAAAATTTGTATTTTTTGAAAGGTACAGAAATATAGCTTGCTCTTAAATATCATTTGGTAAGTATGATGGTGTCGCACGGTTGTTACGTATTGGACAGATCTATTGGTTGGTTCTACTTTGTCACTACTTATTGTCTGTGTATATTTTAGGCAGAGTGTGAAGTCGTTCCTCTGCTCGTAGATACAATCAATCAGTGTTGTGACTTTTTTGGCAGCCAAAAAGGCCTTCAAAGAGACCGCTGGACTGGTTCTTGTTGAAGATGTTGTCGACAATGTAACGTGTGTCCGGAACTGGGCGAGGAGCTCACTGCAAGTGCCACGAGAGCGCCTGACAGTGTTGCAACAGGTCTCTTTTCAACGGGGGCGCTTACACTGGTGGTACTCGAATGAGGAACATCTGTCACCGTGCACTCGCCGGGTGTAAAGAAAATGGTTGTCTCTTGGTCCTTGTCTTTGGAAGTACATACGCATTTCCTGGTCCAGTCCTAGCAAAATGCACTAAAACACGGTTGAACTAATTCTCAGGTGTCTGGGCGTGCCAAACTGTGTCGAAGCATGAGAGCTGCCAGGGGGAAACATTTCAGCATGTGACTACAGACTATCGAAGCTCTTATGCATGACATATGACTAAAAGGAGGTCAATTTCTGCACACCCTGTGCTCTATGTCTTACGGGGTGTTGCCTATATGTAGTAACGTTACATAACACCATGGGTGGACGACGTACCCATTAGGGAGCCTGGTATATGCTCCGCAGTCTATAACGGTGCTTCTCTTCTTGAAGAATCCTGAGGCAGTGGTCTTCTTGGTCCGGTACACGACGGTGGGCATTTGCGAGGAGAGCGTCGACGACCGCGAGGTGCTCGCACAGCTGCTCAGTCGTGACGTGCGACTCACATTGGAGAAAAGCGACCTCGCGTCCGACCGACTGACCGAGGACCGCCCGATTGAGCCGATCGAGGACATAGAGGCCATCGAGGCCACGCGGGCGGTCTCGTGCAGAAACACCGGCTCGGAGTACACATGGTTGCTGCTACTGTTGCTGCTCTCCTGCTCGGTCATGTCGTCCTCACTCATGATTCTCATATATTTTCTGCCTGTCCGGTTTCGTCTCTCTGGCGAAGCTCTGAGCGCGATGAATGGTTCGATTCTTCGTCACATGTGCGCCCTCCTTTTTTTGCACCCCTTCCTCCCCCCTTCGCCCCCGGCGCTCAATAATGAAGGAGGAAGAATCGTCCTGAACGACGACTGTGGTATCGATCAGGCCTATTGTTTTGGGGCAGGCACAGTCGTTATATCCTACAATGCCCCGTGCGGCTGCGCCTTCTTCTCACTTGGTACGTACCTACGAACACTGTTATGCACACAGGATCTAAACAAAAAAATCGAAGTCTCGTCTCGGTCCTGAACAAAAGAAATAGCCAGAGACACCTGCTATCTTAGCCCTCCCCATAAATAATTTCTGGCCCTTGCGCAGCTACGAAGGAAATTCCTCCGAACTTCATACAGGTGCATTAAACCCTTGTCTACCTGGCTGATTTTGCGTTGTTTTTTTTTTCAGGTGCCATCGTCTTGTCTTTACGAGAGCCATTTCCTCTCAAGCTCACTTCCTCTCGTTTCTCTTTTCTCTCCTCCCAGTAATGGTAGACTATGAGCAGCTTAGATTATAATTGTGCTGCGATTGCGGCGGCCGCTTTGGAAAGTTCTTGAAAGTCAAGTCAGGGCACCACCTGGGCAACGACGACGACATGGAACTTTCCACACATCAACAAGCGATATTGCACGCCAAGTCTCTCTGTGTTCTCTCAACCGTGATTTAATAATTGGTGGTAGGGGGGAAGAAGAAGAAACATTTTATTGTGGTGAGGAGAAAGAGAAACTCCTCATTTTTTGCTAGCAATAAAAGCCCAGACAGACACTTGCTCTAAACAGACAAGGCATGGGAAAGGTGGCAGAGGCAAATTGTGATGGAGAAGATTTCACATGTCTTAAAGAAAAGCAGAAATGCTCTAAAGTGGGTCGAGATCTCGCAGCTGCACCTAGACCTGGAGATTGGGGCGTGCCCAATGGCCCAAACACTATGAACTTGGATAGGGAATAATTCCATCTATTCTAGTCAGCATGGGGGGGGGGAGGTAAAGAAAACCAACTTGTTCAACTGTCACGGTGAACGAATTTCTCTCACTTCCTCTCTTTGTTTGTCATCCAAAGGAAGTTGACAGAGTGCCTCCTGTGAGGCGTCCACTCGTATTTCGTTATTAGGGCTTTGATTCTACACGATTAATGCTTTTGTGCGAGTAGAAAAGGGACTATTTATAGCCACCAAACAGGACTTTGAAAAAAGTGGTGCTTTTTTAAACGCTTATTTATTCAATTTGGAATTGCATTTTGCGTCATCATCGTTCAAGACTTGGACTTTACTTTGTTACTTGACGTTGTGGTCTTGATAGAAGTGGCAGAAGTTGATCACCCTACTTTTTCACGTACTGGATATTCAATATCAAAATACCCCCATCTCATAGATTACTCCTCCCGGGTACATGACTTGGAAAATGATGCCTAATTGTTCACCAGCGTATATTATTAGGTAAGGAGACTTTCTGTGGTTTGAGTGGAATGTGCGGACACGAGGCCCAGGAGATCACTGAAGCGTCCAATGAGGAAGATGAATAAAGCCCAGAACTAATAATTGCAGTCGGTGATTACCGTTATGGATGATGTCGGATTTCGGAGAAAAAATTGCAACTGATTATCGATATTGATAATCAGGAAATATTTTTTCATCATCAGTAAACTTCTTAATGAATGGCAACACTACACTATGAAAATATTATCCCCGGACACAGAAACAAAAGACAAATGCTAGAAGAATGCCATGCGTACGGGTGGTACAAGTACAGGTTTCCTGGAGCTCGAATGCTGGAGCTGCGACCCACCGAATACTGCGCGATTTCTGGAGGTTATGAGTTCGCGTAATCATTGAATATTCTATCAAAATGTATTAAGAGCGGTACCGCCAACACAACCTAAAAGTAAGCTATCATGCCTGTCATGTGTTGGACCAACTAATTTGCCCGTTTGTGGTGCATTCAACAAGGATTTTCGGGTCTGCGTGTGTTGTCGTAAGGTTCAAATAAAAATCCGGGGCATAGATTCTATGGAAATCTCCGGTTTACTTCGAAACCCGAGGTGTCATTTGAGATTTGACTTCCTCAGTTTTGGAAGTCCAAAGTTTTCAAACCCCTAACGCACAATGTACGCACGCAGACTACTTGAGGCATTTGTGGGAAAGCAACTACAATACAACTCGCTGTTCGATGATTTACTCGCCATAAATTTCTCGTTGACTAAATACCTTTATATTCTTTTCTTGTGCGAGGTGAGACCGCTTCTCTCTTTCTCTCTCACACGCATGCATGCACACGCACGCACAGCAGCTTGGTTGGGTCCAGACAGAAAATAAGCTGAGCTCCTTCATCCCAATGCAACATGGGTCTTAAACAGTTCGAACGAGACTCTCGATGAAGCACCAAAATGGGCTTATTGACTGGGCTCCGTCCAGCAGACAAGGATCAAACAGATTTCAGCTTTTTGAAGTGCAGCTCTGATGGAATACTTTTCTGCATAGATAGAGACAGGGACCCCAAACGGTAAGAAAAAAATCCCTCTTGTTCTTGCGTGGGTTGATCAAGGAAAGAGGTGGTCGCCACCAAGGAGAGCGGCGAAAAGTTGGCATGAAATCGTGATGTGATCATATCTCCGTAGGGAAGGATTCGTCCAGGATTATTCCAAGAAAGAAACTTTTGTTCAGGACCGTTTTGCCAATTTCCGTCTGGCTGAGGAATGAATGACGCGTACACTTGACCACTTTTTACTTGGAATGATGACAAAGACACACTCTTGCCAGCGATCACATGTTTGGTTTGGTTCTTGTTCTTGGGCGCCTGCGTGTGGGTCGGACACTCTTTGGCAAGGTCACTTTTCTTCTCCAGAAGATTCCTGCGATGTCACGAACACGTACTAATGTTTCGTTGATGCTTGCACCTTTGGCACACACAACACAGACTCAAAATACACCTGTTGTTAGGTGGTGACGTGAACGTGAGCGCCCTCACGTCTCACCTCAGCGGCGGCCCCGCGGCAACTGAGCTCGCGGCTTGGGCTGACTGACTAGCAGGGGGCAGCGAGAGAGAAGAAAGAAGAAGACTCGCACGCAGTCACTTCCAAAAGTGGTCAGCACACGCGCACACACACACACACACACACACGCACAGGTGCCGTGTGCGCGCGTAGAAGCTTACTCTCTCACACACACTGGAGAGCTGGTAATGGCTGAAATGCTTGTGTACGAAGCATCAGACTTGGCTTCGCTTGACTGAAGTAGAATTGGAACGCTTGTGTCAACAATCAAGTCAAGTCGAATGGGTTGAAGACATGAGCTGAAGCCCATGCAAAACCAATGCCGAATGAATAATGAATCTAGTCCATTAAGGTCGAGTTAGCTGAAGTCAATCGAAGTTGGGTCAATTGAAGTCAGCTGAAGTCAATTGACGTCAATTGAAGTCAATTGAAGTCACTCGAAGTAGAGTCAGTTGAAGTCAACGGAAGTCAATCGAAGTTGAGTCAGCTGAAGTTGAATTAATTGAAGTTGAGTCAACTGAAGTCAACTGAAGTTGAATTAATTGAAGTTGAGTCAACTGAAGTCAACTGAAG
>JAAUXU010055985.1_pt1 | contig 28629 bp, 33 predicted proteins | sample 7278151 | NCBI WGS metagenome assembly JAAUXU01 (sample SAMN14350113, study PRJNA611818) | marine sediment metagenome | isolation source: surface marine sediment (1.8m) | place: French Polynesia: Moorea | collected 2018-08
ACATACATACATACATACATACATACATACATACATACATACATACATACATACATACATACATACATACATACATACATACATACATACATACATACATACCCGAACAGCTTTGTATATAGAGATTATGAGCCAGACCATTTTGCATTTTTCCACCCATTGTCTCTACACATAGTTCAGAAGACAAGGGCTGGAAAGTGGCCAGTGACATTTCTAATTTTTTTTTCAAATATTCAGATATTTGCTGACAAGAACTTGCCGTTCCCGAACCTCATCCGCCAGTCCCCAAGGTTTCAGGAAGGCGACCACATTGGGAGAGAGCAACATTGGTCTTGAGGGAGAAGTTGCGCAGTGAACCAGGATCTACACAAAGCTTTAGTGTGTAAATCAGTGTATTCAGAGCCTAAGTGATGTCTCCAGACCCTAAGATGACAGAGACTAGACTTGTGGTGCAAATTTTCATGTGTGTCTGTCCTTGTTTGTTGCAGCTGATGGCGGAGTATTTGTTGCCGGAGCACAATGGATGGGTTCCAGCCGGTCCCAGGCGATGGCAACTGGCTTGTATAATCATTGTAAGGCTTCACCAAATTAAAAGAGTCCCGGCCAAAGTTATGAGCAAACTTTAAGAGTCTTACTTTTGGGGCGCTCTGCACGCACGCAGGCTGGTTTCAGTTAGCAACTTATTATAGTTCGACTATAACTAAACTAGCGCATGGTGGATTGATTTTCTCGGAGACTGCTTAAACTGACTGCACCCAATGAAGACTGAATTGCGAGCAAATCACTAAGTATCCGACTCCTCATTGTAGCTGATGAGTATAAGTGTAGGGATGCCAAAAAAGCTTGTGATGTGACTTGAAAAAGTCGACGAGAAAGGTTAGTGATGACTCTTACGAATTCGCCCAGAAATGAAGCCAAGGCGCCAAGTTGGAAAATTTTCTAGCTCTGGAAAGAGGTGAAGGTGACAAAGTTGTAAGACTTTCTTGCTGTGGAAAGACTACTTTTCTTCTCCAGTACGAGGCAATTCAAAAAGACTTGAGCTGGTATCGCCGAAAGAGGTACTTTTTAGCATATTTCTGACATCCCTAAACTTTCCAAAGTACAGGAGAATCCCAATGAAATGAACTTTCTCCGTTAACGGCAAAACGTTCTCCGAATTAGGTCATCATTCCTCAAGCGATCGTGACGTAGCAAAGAGTTTAATAAATTGGCCAAAGTTTCATCAACTCAGACAAGAGATCTACGTTTCAACATTCCAAAGCGACGCCATCATCGTGGCAAGACTGACGCCGGTAGGCATCTTTATTCACTGGCTGGGGGACGCGATCGACGGGGTGACATCGGTCAGCACGCTGGCGTTCACCCAACGCACAGTCTCTCCCGGCAGTGGCATCTACCCCGTGTTGAAGGCCCGGCGGCAGCGCGTCAACTCAATGGGGACGCTCACCGCCCCTGCCACTGAGCTCCGCCACTGGAGCGGCGGGGCGGGGCTCCCTCGAGTGCTGACCACAGCAAGAGGACCAACTTGCCGGCCGTCACCACGTCTTGAAGCACGTCAAGGCGGTGAGCTGCGTCATCGTGTGGGCAGAGCAGCTGGGCGAGAGAGTGGACACCACGGACGGAGACGGCGCCGGACAGAAGGGCCGGTCGAATCCGGGGCTTGGACCCCACAGGCTCGACCTTTCTTGACTTTTCAACGGGCTTGATCCCTTTTAGAAAGGCTCAAGCCCCTTTCCAATGCCGTGATGTTGTGCTACCGAAAGCCGCAACTTTCCAATAGCTCCCTACGAAGGTACTTTCCGTGTACCCTGAAAAGAACATATGCGCAGAACGCGCGTTCACTGTCTGACTGTTCACTTTATCGTGTTGCCTTGTTTGATTTGTGCTCGGGTGGGTCCCCCTCCTCCTTCCTCCTCCCGACCTCCACCCAGGTCATGCTTTCTTATCAGCGAAGAGCTCGAGCCTGAGCTCAAGTCGCTGGGAGGCTTGGACTCGGACCTGGGGCTCCAAGTGTGGCTTTTTAGAACTAGTGCGTCAATAGGGTTTAACAGCTTTGGGGTATTTCGCGAGTCAGCTTATGGGGTTCAGACGGACCCCAAACCCAGCCAGGATTTGGGTCTTCTTCTTAGATTGAACGAAGTCCGCTCAAAGTGTGCTGGAAAATTTGTTTCCACGCCTCTTGTTTACTCTTCTAATGATAGAAGCAAGCTTTGAGAGTGCAAAGAGGCTCCTCAGAGTCATCTGAGAGTCGAGCATGCATTTGAAATAGCACGCTCGAAGTCTGTAGAACCTTCAGTGTTGTGTACATCAGACTTAAGGGACTTAAAGCTCACACTTCATACATTACAAGTAGCAGTGCAGATGAAACTGAACAACCGTGTCAGCTGATACGTGGGGCTCGTGAAGAAAGAGCGCGTGCCAGGTTGCTCAAAGTTCACAAGGGGCCAAATGTCGTCCGGGTCCGGGTTGACCCGCCCATGTTAGCTGTTCTAACCCGAGCAACGCCTGGCACGTCCGCCTGCCGCAGGAGGAAGACACTCCGGCCTCTGGACTTGTCCGTCGTCCTTGTGGAAGTTGGAGCACGACAGGTGGAAGGACGGGCGCGCTTTCTCGGCGTGCTGAGGTCATGACAGACGATCAGCTAAACTCAATCGCTCCGTCGGGGTCAGTCTTTGGCGGGGCGTCCGCTGGGACCAAGTCGTAGGCGAAGAAGACGAAGAAGAGATGGGGCGTGTGCACGTCCTGGTTGGCAGAGATGACCTTTTTCTGGCGGCGAAAAATTATTTTCTCACTTGATGATGATATCTGTAGCCTTTAATAAAGTAACCTAAACAAATGACGTCAATGCTTTTTTGAATTCGGCTGAATGAATACTTTCTTAGCTTAGATAGTCCAATATTCTAGCTCAATTTGAGATCGCTTTTGCCACTCCTGGAGGAGCATAGATTCTTTGCACGTCAATTTGTGACCTGTAGAGCTAAGTCAACATGAGCTTCTGCTTTAGCAGTACATGAGCTTGAACCAGTGATCAGCAGTGTTCACCAAAAGTGCAGTACAGCAGTGACGAGACAAGTACGAGGCTTCACTCATGCTGTGCAGTGACTAAAGCATGAGCCAAAAATAGTAAAGCCAACAAGGAGGGTTCCCTTCTACTTGATTGGTCCACATCAGGTCGAAGAAGATGACTTCCATAGTGCTAGGATTCAATGCAAGAAACTTGACTTTGATGGGATGACGAAGAAAAGACGCATGCATGCTGGACAGTTGACCCAGATGTAAGGACTTGCAACTGCCCTAGAGGCTTGAAAGAAACATTATGCAAGCATGTTTTAGGGATACGAATTCTGCTGAACGAGGTTCCTGATGAGGCAAAAAATATCCCCATTGGAGCCAAAAGGAAGAGAGGGCGGCCAGTCAAAGCCAAGAAAGCATTGTTGCATCAGTAGTTTAGTTAGGCGTAAAAAGAAATATATTTTTCTTGTTCTGTGATTTTAGGCTATGTTACCACAAATAGGCTAGAATGCATTGAAGTTGGCTAAAAAAAAAAGAACCATTTAGGTAGCAGAAGACTCTGTTTCGGCTATGGAGCACCTGATTAGGCTGGAAAGCATCTGAGAAGGCTGAGTGTATCTAAAAAGGCTGAGTGCATCTAAAAAGGTTGAGTGTATCTAAAAAGGTTGAGTGTATCTAAAATGGCTGAGTGCATCTAAAAAGGCTGAGTGTATCTAAAAAGGCTGAGTGCATCTAAAAAGGTTGAGTGTATCTAAAATGGCTGAGTGCATCTAAAAAGGCTGAGTGTATCTAAAAAGGCTGAATGTATCCAGAAAGGCATTGAGCTACTTGAAATAGCTATAAAGCAGTTAGTTACGCTAGTAAATCATCCATTCTCGCAGTGACATAAATGGGCGCCTTTTCTGGCTCCGTCGACGACACGATCAAGTTCGTGCCTGAGATCTACGGACGTGGGCGCTGTGTGCGACTCCTCCGGGATGGAACCTTGCTGAAGGCTGCCTGACTGGAGGAGGAGGGCGGCAACATCAAGTCCTCAAGGTTAAGTAACAATAGTCAGACTGATCGAAGAGTGCCAGGAGTTGGCGTGTTCGTGCCCTACTTTCCAATATGTTAAAGCCTTTAATCTCCGAACCTCAATATCCTATGTTTTGCTACCGTATGCCCCATAATGTGTTCACTGCGCCACGCCACTTGAATCTGGCGTCATGAAACTTTGAGAAAGCAAAGCTCCAGACCTTCTGGAAGCTTGCTGAGCAATTGAAAAATTGCTTAATCCCTCGGGTGCCCCACCCAGATGGCATGCTTAATCTGGGGAATAAGATTGTACAGTGGGTGCAGCTGTGGAGAGGCACTCTGATGTGGCGCAATCGAGACATTACGGCACATACGGTATGTGTCTTTGGGTACAAGCATTGAGGCCTATAGAGAAGTAGTGCACAAACATGCCAACCTGGCCTCTCTTACCTCGGGGTTGCACGAAACAGACTTCATCGTTCCTGCTCGCTGGCCTCACCGGGACTGGGCGAGGACGACGGCGGCCATCGCGGGACGGATCTTCGCCAAGGACGTCGCGGACTCGAAGCCGTCGCTTCCAGGACTGACTTGGAAGAACCCGTCGAACCTGACGCGACGACCAGGCCGCGGCCGTTGCTTCACACGACGACACGTTTGTGACGTTGGAGGAGTCGGTGGGCGTTGTCTGCAAGTGCTCGTGTCATCTGACGGAGCCCAGGGGCAAGAGGACGACGACCAAGCGAAGGGAGAAGAGATCGACGAAGAAGATGGAGTCGACACCGTTGACGACGCGCACAAGAACTGGTCAAAGACTCCAAAATAACGTCCTGCTACTCAAAACGTACATTATGAAGTTCTGGAGCATCTGGCAGCGTGTTGAGGGCGCCGCCATCGGCGGCGGGGTGCCTCAGCTGCTTCCCAGCCACTGTAGAGCTGTCGAGGACGAGGTCGTTGTCGCGCTACTCAAGAGATTTCGGTCCCTTGAGAGGCGAAATTTACTGTAATGATGAAACTTGATTACTACCTGCTGGCTGTCTCAAGCCTTTCTCCCTGTGTCGACCAGGGTGAAGTTGCAACAAAATACCTACCTGTGTTGTCAGTGCCGCCCTCGCTGGCTGCGGATCGAAGAATTCGAGCCGACGGCGTGACTCATGGAGTGGGCGAGGAACATCACGACACACACGGAGAGGTGAACCTGCGTCGTCGTCGTGGCCGTGATCTTCTTCCTCGTCGTCTCTCTCTCTCTGTCTCCCCATCGGCGGCTCAGTGATGGGCCTCTTTGACAGGCTCGCCAACATCTTGGGCATCAAGAAGCGTGAGTGCAACGTCCTGGTGGTGGGGCTAGACAACTCCGGCAAGTCCACCGTGCTCAATCACTTCAAACCCCTGGAGGAGAAGCACGCCGAGATCGTGCCCACAGTCGGATTCAGCGTGGAGAGGTTCAAAAGTAAGTGAGTGGGCGCTTCAAGTCAGTGCATCTTCCTTGTCTCAAGCTGACAGTGACGTTGATGGGCGTCGACCAGCTGTAGGCCTCAAAGGCGGAGGCGGTGCCACTGGGCTCCCCTGGGCGCCACTGGACGGCCTTGTTGGTCCTGGACGCGTAGGGAACGAGAGAAAAGAAGAAGTGTGCACTGAAGGGCGAAAAAGTCAGTCATAGCAGTCATATTGTTGTGCTTTCTCCTCCCATCTCTTCGAGCAGACCAAGGGCAATCTAAGAAGTCGATCTCCCATTGATCCACTCAATGATACGTCTCCAGAGGCTGAGCCTTCTGTGTCTTGCGCCGTCGAGTCCACGGAGGTGATTTGTCCTGGGATTTCGATCGCTCGGTGGTTGGCTCAGTCGCTCTTCGTCAAAGTCTTCGCGCATCGATATCACTCTATACTGCACCAAGGACCCTTCTTCACCATGGCAAAGGAGGAGGAGGAGAAGAAGAACAGGTTCGGTGTGTGCTGACAGCGTCTGCGGGGTCACGCTGGCCAAGGAGGAGTCCGTCCCATTCGCAGTCCCGTCACGCTGTGGACGGCCTTCGCCGTCAGGGCGTAGACGTTCCTGTTGACGAAGTACTTCGGTCTACTGAGTCACCGCCTACTTAGCTATGCAGGACCACGATCGCGGCAGGCGGGCGAGAATGAAGGGAAAAGATTTTGCTGCTCGTGCCATCCATCTACATGCTTGTATATTCACGGATAGGAGAAGATGACGGAGTAGCTGAGAGGATTCACCGCATTGGTGTTTCTGTAAAATTCCACATATTCTGGTAAAAAAAAAATATGTTACGGTTTCCCGGAAAAACTTTATGGCTATTTTTATTATTATTTTTATTGGGACACAGTGGGACGAAAAATCTGTCAAGATGTCAGCTACACCTTTGTCTGCGCAGTTGCCACTCACTACTGACTGTGGAAGTCGCAGATAATGGAACTTGGAATAATTGCTTCTTTCACGAAAAGTCGGCAATCTCTTTTATGCTGTTCTCCTCGGCTGAAGCTTCTATGGTTTACTCTTAGATAAGGCTGAAGAAGGCTCAAAGGCCCTAGAAAAAAGGAAGAAAGAGGTTACTTTTCGATGAGGATGATATTTTCTTTGAGTTGCTCCCTACTGTTCGTCGAGAGCGGTATTTACAAAGTCTGTAACTCTGTGGGACCTTTCGAGCACTGAGAAAAAAGACTTTTCACCCACACTTTCTCCAAACTGCGAACAATAAAAGTAAAACAAAAAGGTGAGCCAAAAGAGTGTTGGGCGTTCCCAACAGTGAAGCTCTGGTAAAAACCGCGAAGAGAGAGATAGTGAGAAAAAAAGGCAACTTTTGGGCAAAGTGCCCATGAATAGTTGAGTAACGTCTTCCCCCCATGTCATGACCAAGACCTCCGTGACCCCTCGAGTGGGCGGACGAGGACATGAAGCCGCGGTCAAGGTCAGAGTCTGGGACCATTCATGGTCCCTCCTCGTCCCATCCGCTGGTGGCACTCACGCAACCTGATACTCTCGTGATTGGGACGCCATGATTACCGCTGATGAGCCCATCAGTGAGTGATTAGAGAGCAATTAATTTTCGGTCATACTGAAGAGAGCTGCCACGTACGTGAGGAAGAGAAAGGAAACAATCTGCAGCCAGAAAAGTTAAACTTTTTTGGTCCCTTTGAAGCTGCTCAAGTGTTTGTTGGATCGATCAGTTGAAGAAGGGTTTAGCAAAGTTGCGCCCGCCGCCGGCCGTGGTCAGGGCAGCCTCTTTTCATTACCCTCGGGCCATTCATTGCGTGTGTGCCTGAGTAAGCAGACATGATGAAGAAGTTGGGCGTCCGCTGGATGCCCGGGCTGCCGTTCATCGACGAGCCCAGGGTGTCCATGACGTTCGGGCGGAACGACGAGCTCTTCGTCCCCGCCGCAGGCACCGCGCTCGTCCTGGTCTTGGCGCAAGAGCCCAGAAGCCCGGGGCAAGCTCAAGGTGACAATCACGAGGCTTGACAGTTGTTGTTCAGGGTAACCCTTGTCACTCTTACTTAGGGGGGGAGGGAGGGTGCGACCATGCCCACTGCAACGTTGAGTGACTGAGCCAAACTCTCTCCCTCAGATCGCAATGTGGGCTTCACGGCCTTCGACATGTCCGGCCAAGGCCGGTATCGCAACCTGTGGGAGCACTACTACAAGGAGTGCCAAGGGATCGTGTTCGTCGTCGACTCGAGCGACAAGCTGAGGATGGTGGTGGCCAAGGAGGAGCTGGACATGCTGCTGCAGCACCCAGTGAGTGAACTCAGTATGTGCATGTAGTGACGCAGTCGCTAGTGCTGCTTGGGAAGGTCCATGCACGTCCACATTGCAGCACTAAGCTCTTACTATGTGAATTTGTCATCTACTATGTGTATGTTTCTATTCCTACTCTTCAAGGACATTCGCTCGCGCAAGATCCCGATCCTGTTCTTCGCCAACAAGATGGACGTGCGCGAGGCGATGTCGAGCGTCAAGGTGTCTCAGACGCTCGGCTTGGAGCGGATCATGGACAAGCCGTGGCACATCTGCGCGTCCAACGCAGTCACGGGTGAGGGGCTGCACGAGGGCGTGGAGTGGCTCACCAGTCAGATCAGGGAAAACGTGGACAAGTCGTAGTAGACCCTCCCCCCTCCCCCCAGACAGGCAGAACTGAGTTGTCATTTGTCAACATGCCGTCATAGTAAGAATAACAATGCTACTAATAACAACATATAAGGTCTTGTTCGTTATGAAAAACCAAAGAGAAAAAAACAAGGCGATAAAACAGAGGGTAACTGAGGTGCTAAACGCGATCCACTGGGGGCTGCAGCGGTTTCCGGACATCTGAGTCACGCAGGCGAGGTCATAGGAACCATAGGACGCAGCTCTGACGACCTCATTGTGACTTTCAGACGTCGACGCATTTGCGACCTCCACCCTCTGGAGGTCATCTTGGCGTCGATCCCGGACACCCTTGGCTTTCCCTCCCCCCTACAACTGACGACTGTCACTCCCCCTTGGTCTTCCGCTCTGCGTTCAACTGGGAACTGTCAGACTCACTCGTCGCTTTCCCACTGCATCTCCCAGGAGGAGCTCGCGGTGCTGCACTCGTTGCTGCCGTGCCAAGTCAGGTCGTCGGCCACTGGCTGCGTCTCGTGCTGGAGAACGTCAAGCCTGTCCTTAAGAGCTGACGTCGTTTCATGAGCGACAATAGCTTCCGGTGTCACTTTTCTGCATGCATCGAGGCTGTCTGCGCCGTCGTCCTCGCCGTCGTCCTCGCCGAACGCGTTTGAGCGGGACTCTTGTATACGCTTTCATCACTTTTTGTGTCTTTGATCTTCTTCAGGCCCAGTTCTCCTGTGAGAATGTCTTTGTAGCGCGCATCCAACAGATGTGCAGCTGCAAAGTCCTTATGCGCTGCTATTATTTTGTCACTCGCACTCAGCACAGTTGAGCGATCACGCAAAAGTCTTCGCAGGTGTTGCTTTCACTGGGCTTTTTACAACAGTGCGCAGTGAGATAGAGCGGAAAAACTCAGCTCATCATTCCTTCAAGGCCTTTAATGCCTGTTTTGGCCTTGACTGCAGCTTTCGATCGCTGTCACATCAAGCCCAGCACTTGAGAGATGCATCTTGCAATGTCCCTGGATCGTTTTGTGTCACTCACCTTACTGGATGGATGCTGTGGACTCCTCCGTCGTGGCCGACGTCAGCTTCGTCCGAGGCTGATGTTGACGAAGCCTATTCCTCCAGACGGAAATTGTGGTGTGCTCTGATAGTCATTTGAGCAGGATCTGTCCTAAATGAGGTAAAAGCTCAACCTAAATGAGGCAGATCTGTCCAAGATGCTCTCATGTCCCAGAAAAGCCCTCCTGGACTCATAGCTCTTGGTGTCCACTTGCTGCATCAGTGCCTGAAGTCACACCAAGTGCTGGAGGCCACAAAGTTGTCCGTGGCAGCGTCGAGTTTCCACTCCCTCTTCATATTTCTGCACTTGCACTCCAGCGACAGCTTGGACTCGTCCGCCTGAATTGGCCTTGGCCACTCCACACTGACACCTGATCCTAGTCGATGCTGCCAGACAGCGTTTCTTTGCCTCGTCTGTCAAAGAACATTGGTCAATCACCTGGTCCATGAAAATGGACCAGAAGCCCTGCTGTAGAGGTCACTTCTGCCATTCACATCTCTGCCTCTTGGATGATTGCTGCTGCTGTTGTTGGTCATTCACCAACGTCATTCGTTGGTCCAAAAAGTCTCAAAGGCTTAGTTCTACAGTTGTGTTACAGGACTTAAAAGTGGCTGAGCTGAGACATGACTTTGTGACTGTTGAAAAGAACCTGCGTCCTTCAAAGCAAAACCCACGGAACCCACGGAAAAAAAAAACAAAAAAACCACGGAAGAAGGACTCACGTGTTTACCATTTGCTGGTGCAAAAATATAGCGAAATTTCACCTTTGGCAGTTTGTCATAACGCTCCAAAAGGCGCGTTTCAAAATAACAGACATTTTGAGGCCGTTTTTGACGTCAAAGGAATCGACACGCGAGTGAAAGTTGTTGTTGCCAGGGCTGACGCAATAATCGATTTGCGCATACAAAGGCTGAACTGTTGATGCGTGCCAGCATCGGTGTTAGTATTGTTAAGGCCGAAAAACATTGTTGTGACCTACGAAAGGACACTTGATTCGGTTCTCCAGGATGTGGTGTTCGTCACGTGAATCCAGTGTCTCCAGGCGAGCGAGATTAATCGATTAATTAAGTCTTTAATCGATTAAATTTCGTGGCATCGCCGGAACTTCATTTGGCTACAACACAGCAACGACCTAAAACTACTGCGGAGAAAAAGCAGAGTATCAATAGTGTCGTCATTTAGCCTTGCTCTGCGGGGGAGACAAACATGCCAGTGGTGCTGAAAGTTCTCTCAACTTCTGTGGGGCCAGAAGGGAATGAGGACAGAGCCTTGAACAGTCGTTGCAGGCAAGTGGGGATCTGAGCCTCTGAATGCTGCCATCTCATCTTTTTGATGCATTGCAGAACATCCTTTGGAGTCGACTGAGAGCTCAGGCCTTAGGCACTTTTTTGCTTCTGGCGAGAAAGTGTTTCTCGTAGAATATAATATCTCAATCTTTCACTCTTCTCTCCATGCAAATTAATCGATTTAGCTGCTACTGAGAGTCTTCGATTAAAGTAATCGTTGAAATTTGGAGAGAAAAAAGTGACTGATCGATTAACCGTGGTGAACACCCAATTCCGTGAATCGAACTAAATCAAAGATAGAGTCTGCAATGTTCTGGGAGTATAAGATGAGTAAAGGGGAGCGTGGATGGAGTAGGAAGTGTAGCAGAGGAGGTCTCAAAGGATGTTCAATTACTAAGCGTCTGCAGGAAACACCCTGATGTACACAGGGAAGTCTATTTGCTAAGTCTTCCTGCATCGTAATCTCTGCAGTCTGCCTTCCTGGTCTTCCAGCAACATGTCTGCTGTAAGTGCTTATTGACAGCATCCCCGCCAGATTCAAATAAGGTCTGTTGTGTACGCCACTTCTGGCACTCGTTGCCCGGATCGGGTGGCCTCAAGGGGCGCTGGCCTCGGTCGTTGTGCACCTTGTCTACGTCGGAGCTGCACGACTGTATTGTGTTGGAGAGGCCTAAATACAACAGCATAATGCAGTTGCATAAGCAGTTGTACTGACGTCTGTTGGATTCGGGTGTGGTGTGTTCGATGTCGTTGGGGCCACCACTCGGATGGGGTCTGAACCCATTGGAGGCGAGATCTTGGGCCAGATCTTCTTCATGGTCCAGATTGGTGGAAAAATGCACGAGCCTGAGGACGACGTCAAAACCGAGTAAGACTCAAGTAGGTCCAGGGCGCTCAGACAGGAGTGAAGAACCGGAGGGGCCATGCTCCAGTGGAACGACGAGTCCAACGAGTTGACGTTCGGCTGCAGCGTGAAGGAGCTCGACCCCTACTCCCAGCCGCAGACCGAGAAGCGAATGACGAAGCTGAACGCGAATTTACCCACCCAATGCAGCAGGATACGACTCCTTCAGCTACAAACACTTCCCAGGAGAGGCTGTTTCTGATTAGATAGCAACCAAACACTGTACCCAAGATGATCCCCGACTTCACCGCGGATCTACAACAGGTGTTTCAGACAATGACTGAGAGAAAAATGGCTGGAGCCGCCGCAGCCTCCGATGGAAGACATTCAACAAAGCCACCGACAGCGCATCAAATGCGTCGTGAGGACAAAAGCAAACTTCACAGAAGTAAATGACCTAAAACAGAGCAAGAACAAAGAATGGCACAACTCAAACAGCTCAAATACTAAGTTTGCCACTCCAGGAGATCTAATAGGAGGATGCAGGAGATATGGAAGTCACGACAGAGATTCTGTTACTCGTGCAACCGACGAGGACCTGAATGTTTACACACCAGACAGGAGGACACAGAACTCCAACTAGTGCAGAATCAAGGTCAGTCTCAGCTATATCATGTTCTAATCTAATACATTGAATGTACAGCAAATGTCTCCTCATGGACGATCAAAGGATCAGCAGAGTAGACAGACAGACGCATCTTCCTGCAGATTCTGTCATTGTTCACTTGACTGCATCGGTCCCTGACCTCTCAGGGAAGGTGCAGAGAAAGAAGATTGTTGCATAAGTACTTATGCAACTTTGTACCTTCAATTCAAAAAGACATAACTGGTTTCTTCCTCAAGGGCTAGGTACTATGCAGATAATGCTCGTGTACAGAGTGCGTATGTTAGTTGTGATTCATCTTTGTTAGTGTAAAGATGAACTCACTTCGGCCCTTGAACAGTGAAACGATGCTATTGACTGTGATTCTGGAGACTCTTCTGTTTGCTTTGCTGTAGTAAAGTGACTCAGATGTACTAAACTTTTTCCTGCCTCCTAATCAATGACTTGACTACATCGGGGTCCGACTGTACATGGATGTCGGCGGGATTGAGCGAGATTCAGCATTTTGCAGAGTCCTTGGTACTGAATTCCTCGGCAAGCAAAGTGCCCCAGTTCGTCAGGCACTCCGCAAAATGCCAAATCTTCCGTTGGCGGTGCCAAAGAAAAATACTTTTAGCCGAAGAAAGAAGAAAAAAATTAGAAACATACTTTTACTTTTTCTTCCTTTTGGACAGTTATTACTAACTTTTATTGATCCGTTGCCATCCGTCCTCTTACAATCAGTGGATTCTCAACGGATGCAGTCATTGCGGCTTTGAATGAAGAAGGGAGTCACGTGGTCACCGATCAAACAACAGATTATTGAGCAAACGTCACTTCTAATGTATCTTATAGGTGAGGCGAGCTGAGAGTTGAAAAAAGTGAAAAATGGAAGGTTTCACTGCAATCAGGAAGGGACAAAGTAAGCAAATCAGCGCCCTTTGTCGACAAGAAATAAACTCTAATAACTAATAAGAAATAAAGGATGAAAAGTATCACATCTATATATTTATGTATGACAATACATCGCACCTATACCAATTCTGTATAGCGTCAATGTATGAAAGATGGATGTTGTTCGCGGGTTATCCCGAAAATGTCCAAAAACTTTGATGGTGAAACCAGCACACACAATCTGTTCGTGAAGAGCCCCAGCAGGATCATCAAAGAGACACAGGGGATCGAAACTGTCGACCCTTGACGAGTTCCTCCAGGTCTTCACCGGCATATGATACGAGAGGCGAAATCTCACACACTACTTCTTCGGTATCTTGAACAACTTCTCCTCCTGCTCTGTGTACATAGACACTATGAAGGGCGAAAAGCGAGTTCCTGGCGGTGGTCGGGGTGTCCTTCTTCCCGGCGCCGTCGCTATTTTTCAGGGGTGAGAACTCTTCCTCGCGCAGGCACTCCCACACGATGAAGCGTCGGGAGAACTGGAATACGTCGAAGACGAACTTTTCCAGCTTGACGCCATTAGGTTGCGTCGGGTTGGGATCGTCGGCGCAGGGGATTTTCTTCTTGGCTACGTGGTAGGGCAACAGATGATCGCAGCTGTCGCACACGCGAGAGAGGAACTCTGTGGTGAAGAAGTGGTTGCAGATGTTCCCCGCGCGGTAAGTGAGACGGCCATCCGGATCGCGCAGCTCAGACTTCTCTTTGCTGATTTCACTGTATTCCACCACCTGCGTCAAAAAGTAAATGAGTACTCATCACCACCGACTGAGATATGCTTTGGTACCTGCACAACTCCATCGACTTTACAGATGACACCGACTGCCTCCTCGGGGAAGGCCTTCTCGACGACTTTGTTGGCAGAGTCCGCGCCGTTCTGGATGGCATAACCGACGAAGACCGGGTCGGCAACCTTGACGAGGACATTGTCGACACAGTAAGCGTGCAGATATTTGACTCCGCGTCGACGCATGTCCATGGTCAAGTTCTCCTTTCGGAGAGCCCAGTACAGGCCTCCGTTGCCGTCCGGAGCCCGTGCTAGCTTGGACTTTGTGGCCAGGATCATCGTGCCGTCATTGGCGAAGCACGGGATCATCCGTTGTTCGAAAAGCACGACGTTGGCTTCGTCCAGACCAAAGTAGGAGTTTTTCTTCAAGAATTCCTCAGTCCTCGCTTTCGTGTGCTCACTAGTCATAATGTACATGATGACCCGGGCGTCGGCGCGTCCCGTCTGTCTCTCGGCCAGGTCTTGCAACCGGAGGATTCTTTCTGCTTGTATCTGATATAGCGTCTTGGCCGACGGCAGCCCGATGTCGAACATACCCTTTGGGAAGGGGACCCCTAGTCGAGTTCCCTGCCCGCCTGCGAGCAGGAGAACCCCGACCTCGCCCCTGGAGATTGCCTCCAGCGACGTCCGGCGGTACGAATCAAGCTGTTCCGCAGTCGAAGTCCTGACAGACGCGCACACGCTGGGATCAACGGTCTCCATGCGATCAGTAATCAGCACCCTGGACTCTTCTGTGCTTAGAGAGATTCGAAGTACTGAGACGAAACTGTCGAATCATTCTTTCCATACTCCGTACCTGGCTCCGTGGCCCGCTTGAAGATCTCTGCCATCTCCTTGAAGTCAACGGACCTGAGGTCCTCGATAAGCTCTTTACGCTGCTCCGGTAGCAGTTGTGGCCAGTGTCGGAGGAGCTGCTCCTGGCCATGCTCTCGTACATTCTGGACAAGGGAGTCGTCAAGGTCCTCATTGCCGTTGCTGATCGCACCATTCATTCCTTCCGCCCCGCTATCCTCGCCAGTAGCCTTCATCCTTCAAGTTTAAGTTATTCACTCATTGGGCAGCTGCCGGCACTCGACAGCTGCCGGCACCCAGCAGCTGCGAATGCCTAAATTGGCAACCAGCGAGGCTACATCTTGTCATCCTTAAGGATCTGTGTGACGTTGGCACTGAGATAACAGAAGAGCAATCTCTGTGTTAGCACCAGATGTGTAATTTGTCATGCACAGATGTCCGAGAGATTGGTGACGTCAAGAGATTTGTCTGACACTGAGAGGATGGACCAGATAAAGGACGGTGTATTTACTAACTCAGGAAAGTTGAAGCATTCATATGGACAGGTTAGTGGACTCCATCTACAATGTTTGCAAGATGAGCTTTCGCTGTGAGTCGTACGTGAAGTTGTTCGCCTTGAAGAGTTCGCTGCCGAAGAACGGCTGGAGGTTCTCGATGTTGAGAGGTCTCGCTTTGTCGAGGATGTCGCCCTCGGAGACCTCGACCACCTCGGGCTCCGTGCCGTACCTGAAAAGAAGCAAGTTGCGAGTGCTGTTGCCTACTACGCGGTTGGCGCTATTCACGCACCTGTTCCTCATGTACGACGTCGTCTCCTGAGCGAGTTGTTTCAGTATGAACAGGAGGAGCTCGTTGTTGTCTCTCTTGTAGGCGAGGTACCTGGCGAAGGTCCTGCGCATTGTCCTCATGACGGAGAACTTTTGGGTGTCCACAAAGGACTCGAGCATGACCCTTATGGCCATGTTGACGTCGTCTTCGTGCACGAACTCCCGAAGGTGCATCTTAGCGTTTGATTCGGCTATTCTGATCATGGACTCGATATGGCGCACTGTGATCGGGACTGAACCCGTCGCCATTGACTCGCGGCGAAGCGCAGAATACATCTTGGCCACCTTGTCCTAGAGATGACGAGAAGCTAATTAATGACTGCGCCAAGAAACTGACTCTTTCCAGTATACCTGATCCATGTGATGCAACTTGGGCTGGACCTTCTCCCTTGCATAGAGAATATACTTCTTCAGCAGGTCCTGGGGGATCTTCTCCACCCCAGCCAGATTGGAGGCTGCGGCCAATCCGCGCTCGATCTCCGCCATCTGGGCGACGTCGTCCTCGCCGGCCATTGGATGGTTGCGACGGTGAGAGCCAACCACGAAGCGGGCGAGGTGCTCGTCAACCACTACAGCAAACAGAACAGTTCGGGCAAGGAAGGAAAGAGGATGACTGCTTCATCTTCACACCTGGATCAACAGTATCCCTGACCACACAAAGGATGTCGAACCGGGACAGGATTGGCTCCGTGAGGTCGACGTTCTCCGCAAAGGTCATGGCCGGGTCGTACCTTCCACCGATGGGGTTAGCAGCTGCGATCACCGAGCAGCGCGCTTTAAGCGTTGTCACGATTCCAGCCTTGGAAATCGAGATCGTCTGCTGCTCCATGGCCTCGTGGATTGATGTGCGGTCCTGAAGTCACAATTGTCAATTACCGTTTCTGATGGTAATTCAGTAGGCGTAGCCCGACCTCTCTTTCAACGCGTAGTACTCTTTCCTCACCTGATCATTCATCTTGTCAAACTCGTCGATGAGACAAACGCCCTTGTCAGCAAGGACGAGCGCCCCTGCCTCCAGGGTCCACTCCTTGGTGACCGGCGACCTCTGGACGTAGGCAGTGAGACCGACAGCAGAGGCGCCCTGGCCTGTGGTGAAAACTGCACGCGGAGCGATCTTTTCAGTGTACTTCAGGAATTGGGACTTTGCGGTGCCAGGGTCGCCGCACAAGAGCACGTTCAGATCACCACGAACGCGATGTTTGTCCTACAAGACAGTTTCAAAGGGTGCTCCTTACAGTAACGAAATTAACTCTCCATCATCAGCGCCACCCACCTGCTTGTCCTTGGCTTGGCCGCCGAACAGCGCCAACGCCAGCGCTCGCTTGATGTCCTCGTGACCAAATACTGACGGCGCGATGGACGCCATGATGCGTTCGCCAATGCGCTCATCCTTGCTCAGGGCGGAGATGGCCCTGATGTCATCGTCGGTGAGAGCTTTCGCAGCGTTGCTCTCGTCTTTGACAAGGATGTGGTTAGCGAGGATGACGGTAGCGAAGACGGGAAATCCGTGCTTGGTGTTGAGCGAGCTATCGTAGTTGTTGGAGTAGATCCCGGTGAGCTCAATCTCGTCTCCGGGTTTGCACGTATCACACAGGTCACCCAGCAGGATCGCATCCTTGGAACGGGGAAGACGACCAGCAGAAACCTTCCCCGGAGATTCCTGCACCGTGATGCGCTGATAGTTCTTGTACAGCGTCTGCTCCATGTTGATCTGGGAAAGAACGAGTGGGTCAACACTGCGACAACGAAGGCAACACGTGTAGTTCTCTCACCTCGAATGGTCCCTGGCTCTGGCACTCCGGACAGGTGCCCGGCTTCACTTCGGTGTTTTGGTGCTGCGTGAATGGGCCGAGCACGTAGTTGCACTTGTTGCAGTTGTACTTGATGAGAGACAGCTGGGGAAGGACGCCTGTGGACGCCGTTACCACCCCGCTCGTACGGATCAACTGAGACGCAACAGCGTTGCAGAAGGTCGTATTCATTTATATATATATATATATATATATATCATCTCACCTGGTTCAGATGCAGTTGCCTGAGAGACCGGAGCTCCTCCACGAGCGGCAGGTCGGAGATCCTTATGTGGATCTCCTTTGAAATCCTCTCGTACTGCGGAAACATCCCAAGCACGACTGTGCGAGCAGCTTCGTCGAAGATCTGGAGCACCTCACTGGGCGCCTCCGGCAGGAAGTAGGCGAGGACGGAGCACTCACGGGCAAGGATGTTGTAATCTACCTCGAAGCTCGACAGGTTCTCTGTAAAAAGGCCGTGTTTGTTACATCAGGGCCATGCAACCTTTTTATAGGTGAGAAGGCGACCTTGGTGTTGCTCTACTGAGGTGCATCAAGGCCTTTTACTTTTCGCACTAACTCATTATTATTACTCGTACTTCACGACCTCATACAGTAAAAAAATAGTTGCTATACTACAGCTCGTTACTTACGCTAGCACATGTGCCTGATCTTCTCCCTGAACAGGTTGTGCCCGTTATCGTCGACGTAGGTCTTCAGGAAGTTCTTGAACCTGTTGGCGCACTCCGTTCTAGGTCCGATCTGCATGACATATTCCCGTATGGGTCTCCCCCTCGTGTCCTCCAGATTCTCAATGCTCTCAACGAGTCCGTCGGTGTCCACGGCCTCTTCGCCTTCAGCGGCTCGCTGGGCAAGTCGGCGGCGTCTGGAACGAGTAATTACACAGTATACACCAGAACAGCTATGAAAAGTATGACTACTATCGCGTCCTACCTCGCTCGAGGCTCGTCGTCGTCCTCGTCGCTATCGTAAATGAGCCCCCGTCTAAGGCCCCTGCCTTCGTCGCGGTCCCTCTTCCTCATAGCGGCCTCGGCCTCAGCACGCTCTCCCTCGGACAACGCGTCGTAGTCGGAGTCATCCAGGACGGCCGTGTCGTAGCGGTCGAGGGCCGGCATCGGGCGGTAGTCGCCCTCCATGTCGTCGTTGAAGAGGTTCTCGCCCTCCTCTTCCTCCTCCTCAAGTGGTTGGTCATGTTCATCCTCGAAGGCAGGAAGGTCCCTGCCAGGGGACGACATCACGGCGGCGCGAGACGCCGGAGTCTCCGGAGAATTCAGTATATAGCGGTCCTGAAAGATATCCACGGTGAATGGACTTCTCCAGGGACGCGTCGTAGATGGCGTTACTCACCGACATGATGAAGTCCTTAACGGAGCGAACGACGAAGAACTAACGAGGAAGACAAAGCCTGAGACGTCTGAGCCTTGTTGTCCCGGGACCACAGTGCGACGAAAAGGCGGGAAATGTAGCCTTAGGGTTGCCACATGCCTGCCATCGATCACGCAACCTCTGAGTGGCTTTTTTTTATATTGCAGCTGAAAAAAGCGGGGAAGAGCGTGAACGGAAGCTGTAGGAGCGACGTGGTCGGTGATCCCGCTGTTCCCGCTCCCTCGTGTCTCAAGTCGCAGGTCACGGCCGCCTTCAGGATGTCCGTACTGTCTGCCCACGATACAAAACTGGCAAAAACGCGCAAAAATCCCAAATATACGCACGCAAAATGTACCAAGCACTCAAAAAAACAGCAAGTTCTCCTTTATTGAAGAAATCTCTCTTCATCGTAGGAGCATAAAAATCATGGAAGACACAAAATGCCCTTCATCAGAGTCGGGTCATCATAAGTAGAATTAATCATAGCCTACGAACGAGGGACTCGGTTCAATCACAAGTAACATGTGTTCTGTATGCAGTGCACAATAGATGCTTACGTAGAACAGTTCAGTACAAAGACACAGTTTTCTGTCAGTTTTTCCTATCATGGGCCAGTTTAGAATGCATGATATGAGTGTTAAGGCGTGAATGTTGGCACTAGAAGAGCAGGTCCGAGGATGAGGAGCTCCCACTCCATGAGACGGCGGCCTCGTCCGCTGGCCGCAAGGCGTCGCTGTCCTTGCTCCGATTGTTGCTCTGCGAAGCCTTCTTGCTATCTTTGTTACGAGAGACCCCGAGCTGGAACGGCACCTCCGTAATGTGGATCTTGCTGGGCGTGTAACTCCCAAGCCCTCCTGAGGAGAAGAAGCACACCATTCAGACTGTTCTTTCAGCGCTCCATGGACTCCCATTGACAGAACTACCGCTTACCCGCAAGTCCAAAAGCGCTGTTGGGCTTGAGCGCCGAATTCGCCTCCTCCGCCGAATGCTGCAGCGATGTCTCGAACGAGGGGTACTCGTATATCTCGGTCAGACTCGAGCTGAACGTCAGGCTCATCTGCAAGGAGCATACGAAATGCATGAAAATTGTCGTGAACAACGAGACAGAGGATCAAGGAGAAAGTGGAAGATGATGTCTCCTTTGAGAAGGGGACAAAGCAGCAGGTGGAGACGTGCAGGAGCAGCAGTTGTTGGCTTAGGAGGACAGGACAGAGTTTCCAGCAGCAGTAGAGGTGAATGGGTGAAGCTTTCGCCACTGAGCTCATCCAGCTCATCTAGGCTCTCTTACGTCATGGACGTACATTCAAGCATTATACATGTGCGGACTGTACAAGGTTACACGGTCCATTAACCACAAATCTTTTGTCATTGAACAAAGCTCCCGTGACAAGGGCAGAACGAAGATTTGGCAATGACTGCAGGAAGATTCTTCACCAGGAAGCTGCTGCTACTCTCATTTCGCCCCGCCATGTATGTGGATGCATTGCTGGGGTCAGAAAAATCACCTTTTTCTTCTTGGCCTTGGATCTGATTGATGACTTTCCGGTATCGACGTTTGCGCCGACGAACTCGACGTTGCACGGAGACACTGGCCGATTCACGTCGACGTCGCTGTCGTCGGAGTCGTCCGAGTCGACGCTGCTGCTCAGGGGACCGTCCAGCAGGATCACGCCGGGTTCCTGAACGAAAGAGGAAAAAAACGGCAATCGCCATCATCATCACCACAATAATAATGATAATCAGAGCCCCGCCGATGACCACGTCATTTCTCTAGGTTTCGTGGATGAGTTCACACGTGTCGAACATGTGCAGGTCGCTGGAATGCAGCAAAAAATGGAGCCACCAGCCTGGCCATAACGACGTTACAGCCTGCTTTATCAGCTCAGCTGTGGTCATATAAAAGTCGGGCGTTACATAAGCCACGACCGCGTTCGTGTGTCTACTGAAGCTAATCAGCATCGAGAGGAGCGAGTAAGTGGACAAACAAAAGTAAATCCTGAGGAGGATGAATCAGGCAGCGTCCCGATATCTACACCCGTAAGTTTGTTCGACAACGTGTACCTCACGGGCATGCATGAAGGGGGAGAGAACATGACAGTGGCTATCAAAGTACAAGGATGCTTTTCACTCCCCCCCTCCCGCCCATCAAGGCCTTAGCGCACTAACCGATCTTGATCGCGTTTCGCTCGTACTGCATTGCTGATCTCATGACCACATGATTGATAGGATGTGTTTTCCAACATTTGATACTCGGGGAAGAAGGAGACGTTGCAAAGTGAAGCATAAAGAGTTCGAGGGGGGGGAGCTCAGTGGGGGGGCAGGAGTTGTTCGAGGGAGACTTTTTTGACTCACGCAGCGCGGCTGCCGACTAAGACTCGGGCGAGCAGAGACGGAGGGAATGAGATGCAGCCTGAGTGTAACGAGAAGCTCCTTGAGCTTCTGCACGGAGGAAAAGTCGGACGACGACCTCTTGGTCCAGCACGGGGAGGACGCAATCGTGGTGCTCGCACGTCAAGAAGGCGCTGGAGCAGCATGGAGACTCAATGACTTTGCAGGGAATGTATAAACTTCGCAATTGCTCATAACGCAGCCACGGACCAGTGGCTTCGCCACGGAGTGAATGGAGGCTCCCGCCAAGCTCGAGTGGACAGGTGAGCGTTCGTCCGGAGAGGAGCCTGGACAAGCGGCCAACGAAACAGCATCCAAGATCGCCCGTCTGCCCGGATCCTGGGTCGCGCACCCATCGATCCAGATGTTTCAGCTCTCCATAAATCAACTCTGGGCATGCATTTTATGCAATTTAAAGCCTTCTCTTTAAACTCTTGTAATGGTGAGATCGGCCTTGGGGAAGAAGAAAAACTCGCACGGTTTCTCGTGGGAAGACTCACCTCAAAGTCTTATCGCGAATAAGTCACGTCTAACCGGAAGCCACTGGTATCGGTTTTCTTTCTTACCTTTGCTAGAGCAAGGTTCCTCCTCTGCTTCTTGGTCTTGTTGAGTCGCTTGGAGATGTCCCTCCCGTCGTTCTCGATGTGTGTGACCTCCTTCTCGGAGTTGACAAAGTTGAAGACCATCGTGTTCTGCTGGTCCTGGCGCTTCTTCCAGCTGTCGCGGTAGCCCATCTCCACCTCATCGCCGTTGACCTTGGGCGTCGTCGTCGAAAATGCATCACTTTTCACATCACCACTCCTTGTTTCCTTGTCTCGATTGTTCACCTCCTTGCGCTCTGGGGCAGCTGGGGTTGAGGCCTCGACGGATGATGCCTTGTTAGACGAGGATGACTCAAGCTTGTTCTGTCTGTTTGTTTCAGCAACTGACATCCACGACTTCACCGTGGGCTGTCGTTCGATGTAGATCACTTCCTTGGGCCTCTCCTCCTCCTGCTTCGCAGCCTTCGTGTCCCTGGAGATGGGCCTGATGACGCCCACCTGCTTGTTGTCCACCTTGTCGCGAAAGTTAAAGCTGACAGAGCTGCCGCCCTGGCGGATGTTGGCGATCGATTGACTCGACACACGCTTGAAGCCCTCCTCGTCCCCCTTCTTGTTGTTCGGCTGTTTCTTCTCCACGTGTCTGAGGGGAGGGATGGCGAAGGAGCCGCCGCTGCTCTTGGATATGCTGTTGGTCGTGGCTGCGAGGTGTGCAGGCTTCGAAGGCAAATTTGGCTTGTTTGTCTGACGCCGTTGCGCCGGTCGAGGCGCTACGGATTGCGACGGGCGAGCAGACGTCGTCCGAGTGGAGGGGACGAGGTCCAACTCGTCCGAAGCCTTTCTTCTGCCGCTGTCGCTCAGGGACGATCTATCCACGGATTGCGAGCGCAACTGATAAAGATTGGAGGCGGACTTGGACTTGATTCCAAGATTGCGGGACGAATTGGCAGCTGCTGACTTGGACTCGAAAAGCTTCCTGGTCTCCTTGACTGTGTCAGGCGCCGGCAGCTCCTTTTCTTCGACGGCGAAGAGGAGGCTGGAGGAGCGGCGCTTGTAGAGCTGGGGCGGTCGACGCTGAACTGCAGCGACTGGATCTTTCTTGAGAGGGCGCTCCTCCTCCTTCTCTATGATGGAGACGTTCTCATTGGCCAAGGAGTTGACCACGACCTCGATAGACTTGGGCGGCAGCGGCGGCGGCGGAGGCGACGGTGAGTCTCCGAATCGCCTCTTTGGCTGCTCCTTGGAGGTGACTGCCGAGTCTACGGACAGCACCTCGACGGACTGAGCCCTCTGGATCGATTCTCGCCGCCTGATCGTGGCGTCCCTGGCGGCGTAGAAGTGGCTGGGCGCGTGAGGCTTCGGTCTTTTCACGTAGGACGTGTCAGGTTGGCGCTGCTGCTGTTGCTGGTGTCTGTTGGACGGCGGTTGCCGTTTGGCGTTGTAGGATCCACGCCGCAGCTCCGCATTGCCGGGCCCGGCGGTGTCGTCCAAGAAGTCCTCGAGGGATGCTGTCCTCCTGAGTATTCCGGCTCTGCTGTTGGCGGAACTGCGCAGCGCCACGCTCATGTATCTGCTCTTGAGCCTGCTAACGAAGCCGGGGCCGTAGCGGATCTCCTCAGAGGAGTCGGAGTCGCCGTTGTTGCCGCCGTCGCCATGCGCATGGGCACGTCCGCCACCGCGCTTCTCCTCACCCATGGCGGATTCGCCCTCGTTCTCGTCCTCGTCCTCGTCCTCGTCCTCGTCTTCGTCCTCGCCCTCGTCGTCCTCGTCCTCGTCCTCCCCTTCTTCGCCGCTCCCCCTCGTTGGTGAATGTGAACAGGAGGGTGGTGAGAGGACGAGTTTTTCTCTTCTGTCGCCTTCTATCGATTCCTCAGGTGGCGCGTCCGGCGGCAGCCCTGGCCGACCACGTCGGCCTCCCCCACCGAGCACTGCCGAGCGCCCGCGCTGCTGAAAGGCCGCCCTAACGGAACCTCCCTCAGCCGCCGCGGACGCGCCCTTGACGGGGGAGGCGAGACGAGGGGAGAGCGACTTCTTGGCTACGAGAGGGCGCCTTCGTCCGGGGTGGTTGCCTTCATCCGCATTAGGAGCGCCATCTCCTGTCTGTCGCTGCTCCTCTTCGATTCTCCGGCAGACGAAGGACAGGTTCGGCTCGATGGCCCTGGCCAGCGGCGTCTTGCGCAGCAACAGCTCTCTCTTCCACGGAGGCAAAGACAAGTCGTCTTCCAGAAGCAGCATGACGAGACCTGAAGAGGACAACAGATTGACATAAATTTGACTTAGGAGTAACATATTTTACATTCAGTCATGGAGGCCTTTACTGTGTTGACTTCATGCCAAGTCTGTGTGACCTCTGGTGACCTCAACCCGGTGCTTGTTGACCTCGGGGCCTCTGCCGACCGACACGAAAGTTGTCTCACAACAATCCCATCCGCTTACCCTGATCCAGCTCCAAGCATCCCGTCCCCACACGGAAAAACAATTTCACTGGGCCTGCTCGACTGGGCAAAAGAGGTTAATCGTCTGCGTCAGCTCCTGCTACTGCAGCCTGGATGATTACCGTTGTAACGCTATTACGGTGCTGACAGCTTGATTCATGTCCACCCTCTTCCCCTACTTGGAGTCACGTCCGAGACTTGGCAGACGCCAGAAATGAGTGGTGTCGTTGCAGTGGCAGAGGTGTGGTGCTCGTCCACTGCCCCGTCCACGGCCCCGTCCACGGCCCCGTCCACGGCCCCGTCCACGGCCCCGTCCACGGCCCCGTCCACGGCCCCGTCCACGGCCCCGTCCACGACGGAGCAGGACACGAAGTGAGTCCGGCGTGCTTCACGCGGGCAACAGTTGCTTGCTCACCGGCGAGGAACGGAAAAAGGGTTGAACAGTTATCTTCGGACGTACCAAGAAGAAAGAGAAGCAGCCTTTCTTCTCCTTTGCCGTCTGCTTGACTAATGCGGGCTGTTCAATATGTTCCTGCTGCGGCATCTGGAAGGACTCGCCAAATTAATGTGCAAAAGACAAGACTAGGGCATGAAATTCGCGCTTTCCGCAGCTGCTCCCATCCCGATCGCCATCGCAGAGTGCTACAATTGCCAGTACTTGGACGGGCTTTTGTGCTGCTCCTGCGTGGGGAGGGAGGAAGACAAAAGATCCACAGGAATCCATGGCGAGGCCGCCCCAATTCTCCGTCCGTTTGGGCGTGAGCAAAAGAACCGCTAGAGGAGGACGACGACGGCGGCGACGACGACGACGACAACGAGAGAAACGGATGGAAAGTCAACAAAAAGGCCAACGCGTCTAGCGGTGAAGCAGCGAATCAAGCAACTCCTGCCTGCAAAATTCTGCCATTATCGACTTTTTGCACAGATGCTGCGAAGACGCCAATTTTATGCTGATTCCTCTGGTGTGTGCAAATATGGGGGTAGATATGAATACACCAGAGAGAGTCTTCCTGGTCAGGGGTGGCATCCTTGAACGAAGCCTCGACTACGTGCACTCGGGCAACAACGACAACCACGACCTCCACCTCACCTGCTCGTTCCAAAGCGTCGTCAGCAGCACTGCAGAGCCCCTCTCGACCCCATCAACACCAACCACACCTCGATTCACGGCAGCAACAAAAAAGAGACGGTGGTCGCGACCCCAGTCAGAGATGCCGGAAGCCGATTTCCTCTTTCGTCCTTCCGTTTTCTGTCTGCGTTCCTTCCTCTCCCACTTTTCCACGCCTGCGAGGGGCAACAACTGAAGGAGGGCCAAAAACCTGTGGTTGGAGGACCGAGCGCCCTCGTCGTCCTCGCCCGCGCCGGCGCACCCGCAGGCGGCGCAGTCGCCGACGCAGGCGCGCGCTTTTCCAACTCCAAACAGATTGCGCAAATCGTCATCCGAGCAATCATAAATCACGCTTACATTTTCTACGGTTGCGCAGGGGGGGGAAAGTCAGTTGCTACTTGCAAATTACCGACAAGATTATTCTGTCCGGGTGGGAGGAGGTGACGGACTCGGACTTCACCGTGATTTCGGCCATTACGTCACGTCTCATATTACAGAGACATCGCAGCAGCTCTGGAGATTTCAACCGAGCTATGCAACCCCCGCTTGGTCGGGATGTTCGACTGGACTTAGGTGGACGTCACTGCTAACTCTGGTCTGGCAACCATCCTTGAGCCTTCTCAGTGCTGACGCTCTTGTCTCGCAGAGAGAGAGAGAAAGAGCATCTACCCACCAGTTGCACCATCAAAGTTGCACGAAAGTTGCATCCTTATTCACTGAATGCAAAGTGATTTGGGTTTGGGTGAGTCAGGCAGAGGTGTTTCCGACGCCCTGTGGCCCAGCACTGGCCAGTCTCCAAACCAGGAGTAGACAGACACTGACAAGGATCTTGTCAATCCTTCTCTCCTTCCACGCCTGGAAATTCACCAGAATTTTGCACAGCAATCAAACCCAATGGGAAGTCCGGAGAAACAGCAGTGGTGGCAGTTCTTCAGTGTAGCCCTTGCCTGGTGCAACTGGTCAGAGACGTGGTCTCAGCATGGAGTAGAGACGGCTCACCTATGCTGACTACCTCAGGGTGCATGCTTAGAGACGCTGTCATGGTGACTGATGACATTCAGAGTGGCCACGACATCGTGAATCCATGCATAGTGGTGCATTGCTCATAGGCTTGTCTATGAACACAGTGCCACATATTTCTATAGGAAGACACTGTTGATGCGCACTTTGTCACACTGTTTTGCAAATGCAGCATCCCATGAGATGATTTTCAGGGTCATGTTGCTCCCAACGGCACTTTGAGGTTCCTCTTTCAATGAAACCTGATGAAGAATCTCAGGCAAAAACTGGGCGAGGCAGGATGCAGTTGTAACTCAGTGCAGAGTTATTTGTACACAACTCCTGTGGCAAAAATGCTTTCTCATGGCAGCAAAAGAAGGTGAGCACTGGCCAAATCCATGGTGCAGCACATAGATTAGTAGCACTTCTAGAGTCTTTAGACGTCCACCTCCGTGACTGCCACAAAGGTGGAGGCTGAGGCAGACGCAGCTATGGTGATTGAAGAAGAACCTCCAACTTGATCCCCTGTTCAACTTAACAAGCAGAGGGGTGAGGCAGAAACTAAGTTACCGATTCCTGGAAATGAGTGGAAACTAAACCTGGATGCATATTCACACACATGCCCTCAGTCGCCATAGCCAACACCAATGACGAATGTGTCCAGTGGAGCCTCTGTCAGACCACCCTTCAGCTGCATCGCACTTCACTGGTGTGAGAACATCGGAATTGTTCTATGTCTCACTCCGTCTCTGCATGCATGTTAAACACACTTGCCTTAGTTGCATCAATTTTTCATATGATACTGTCAAGGCCTAAAACTGTCGATACGACTAAATCTTGAAATGACCTGACCTGATCCAACCTAACCCTTACTTAGCATGGATAAATGTACCTCATCTTGGAGAACACACGTTGGAGGTGCCTGTATGCGATGCTACCAATACAGGCCTCCAAAGATTTTAACTAAGAGTTGGAGATTCCACTTCACTAAATCTGGTTCTGGACGATTCAGGGGGGTTGCAGAAACTTTTCACCATTTTTGGCGGGCCTTTCATTGATGCACATGACAAGTGGTAATTGCTACTCCATCGTTAGGTAACTTTGCTGTTATGTCCGTCCACAAAGCATGCGCAATATATGAAGTAGAAAGACTATAACAGATTGCATACATGAGTTATCTGTTAGATTAAAGACTAAGACTGTTAAAGACGGTATGAGTAAAGAAGGGGGTTCAGTCTCCAACTAAAATTCTTAGGTTCATGGATTCTGTGAAAAAAACTGCAACAGTTCTTTTCCACTGAGACAGCAGACCTTAATCACTGCGTCATTTTTTTTCACATGACCTCAATTTTAAGTGCATTTAATAATTCCTCAAAAACGTTAACTTGGTTCTCTGAAATTTTAAGAAATGACAACGATATTTGACTTCTTGGTATCCATTCACCTCATATTCAGTTGTGAAAAATGCCTTTACCATCGATTCACTTTTATTCAACCATTACAGTTCTAAAAAGTGCAAAAAGTGAATGTCCAAACGAAAACTATGATACACCAGCCTTTTCCATTGCACTCATACAGTTACGTCTCACAGAGTACATCATAAAGGATGGCAGCTGATCGATGGTGACACATTTATTTTGAAGCAAACGTGAATGACACATTTCACACAAAATGCACTTCAAAAACATGGGCAGGGAAACTGAGGGTCAATGTCAAAGAGAATAGACACTGAGGAAAATCCAGGGCCAGGAAAGGCCCTGCTTTCCCGTTGGCAAAGTTGCTAACAAAGACTAGTTATTCAAAAGTGACCATTAATTCTCCTGATCTATCTATCTGATTCCGAATGGCCTTAAACTGAATTGGCAGGTCAGCTCAAAAGTCAGGCTCAAGTCATGAGCAATCTAAAAAAGAATGCAGGACAGTTAACTGTAATTTCCTTTATTCTCTTCTGTCTCCAGTTATTTGTTCTGTTTCCATTCAATGCTTCAAGTATACGTGAATATCTAATCATCTACTCTTCAACTGCTTTCATTGTGTCAGTTGCATTCAGCTGCTGGAGGACCTGCAAGAACTGCACCCAACCATAAGGCTTTTGGTGTAGAGAGTCTCTCAGGTCTGGCATTCCAGGTCTCTGAGGTCTGGTTGTATTGATAGATTGTGTCAAGGTATTCACCACCACCACTGTCTCCTCCCACCAGGAGAAAAGTGTCTTCATATTGCACAGATGCCATACAACACATTGGTTGTGGCAGAGTCGGGCCCTCCCTCCACTCTTGTGTTGCAGTGTTGTAGATCTCAGTGTGAGTCAAGAGCGCATCAAAACTGGTCCCTCCAGCCACGATTATGTCCAACCTGTTGAAGGAAAAACAATGCTTCCATAGCAGGATACAATTCAATGTTTCTTTAGCATAATTCTCTAGCATAATAAGTTACACTTGACAACAAATGCCAAGAAGAATAGAAATTTATGAGAAAAGAGGCAGTCAATGCCATTGGAGCACAGTTGTACTTGTCCAGTTGGGATAAGAAAAGGGCTGTGAAAGAATGAACTTGGGATTCAAATGGTACCCAAGGGCGGTCCTCTGCCTATCAGTTGCAAAATCAGTCCCTTAAGCACCACATTGAAAAAAAATGAAAGAGAAGAACTTGACCTACGAGTCTCCTTTATCCACC
>JAAUXU010181311.1_pt1 | contig 28618 bp, 39 predicted proteins | sample 7278151 | NCBI WGS metagenome assembly JAAUXU01 (sample SAMN14350113, study PRJNA611818) | marine sediment metagenome | isolation source: surface marine sediment (1.8m) | place: French Polynesia: Moorea | collected 2018-08
CCTGTGCATGGTGCCGGAGGACCCGGGGGATGCAACCATGTGGAAATGATTGGCCTGGAGGCTGGGATTGTCCCATGAAAATTTCAGGCCATTTCATCCATGTTTTCACCCTCAAAAAGCCACTTTTCAGTCCTTTTTGGCATGCCCCCCCCCCTCCAGGTGGCCTCCTTTTGAGCATTCTAGCACCAAAATGGGCAGCCTTGACATTGACCCTGTGTACTCAACATTGTGTCCCAGTATCACACTTACACGTTCCACACCAAAATTCCACCTCAACATGCTTCAGAACAGTGTTTCAGGTCTCGTCATGCTTGACGCATTTACTTACGGCAAGGACTGTATGAACAGTTCATTTCATAACATTGTTGGTTCTTCTTGTCGCAGCTAGAGGGCGCTGCGAACATTCGCCGGCCCGTAAAGTAAGTCCACTCTATTCCTTCCTTCTCACTGACAGTTTTTTCTGCCGCTCAGCGTTGCCATTGGTCTTTCTTGAATGAAGAAATATTTGGAAGCAGGCGGGCTAATTTGATCTTACCATGGAAGAATACAAGTGGGAGTATTAGGGTAGTTCGAAAATGTACTTTTTAGATAATGATATTTTCTGGCCGGGGTTATTTTGGGTACGATTTTACGATTTGAAGATAAAAAGATTTTTAAAATCATTTTGTTTTTAAGGGCCATGACCATCCCCAAGGGCTCAGAGGCCTCCTCAGATTCATCCTGGTGGACCACATTGAGGAGGCAATGTCCCCAACGGGGTAGAACAAAGTGTTTGATTTGGTGTAATACAGGCCATCTACCTGGGGATGGGAAAAAGCCCTGAGAAAGGGCTACTCCCTATCTGGTCTCTCTTAACCCATAGAGTCACCAATACCCAAAAACAAACAAACAAACAAACAAACAAGGGCCATGACTACGGCCACTTTTAACCTAAAATTTTAGAACATGCATGCAGAAAGTGAAGTGAACACTTCCATTTTTTGAGCCATGACTTTGACTGGATTGAGCTACGGAAGTGGTTGACCCTTCTACGGAAAGCTAAGGAGCTCCTCTAAAACTGAACTGATATGCATTTTTGCTCTGGGACCACTTTTTCGTCCACTATGCATCCGCGTTCTATGTTTTAAATTCTGCCAAAGAAATTAACTTTAAGTTGACCTTAAGAAAAGACTGTTTTTAGTGAAATCTTAATACTTTTTTTGACCGAAGGCTCATGCCCCAACAAGCAGCAGCACAGATGAACCTATCGAACTAGCCTGAAAGGTATAGAGGTAATAGATATACTAACCATTCCTTTGAACACCCTTAGGTATGTCACCATCCACATCTCAGGTGGGGATTGCATTTTTTTAGTTTATTTTTTGACTCATAACGTCATTTCTCCCTTACTCGACTGAGACACAGGACAATCAGCTGAGGTAGACCTGGCCAACTTCATCTAACAGGATGTGTGTACGAACTGTGTCTGCCGGCAACATTGCACTTGCATAAGCCAAAGGATGTAACTCATAATTTCAGAACTGGACGACTTCATCTAGCTGAAGTTTCTACTGCTGGTGGAGGCCAGGAAGCAGGTAGAGATGTATCAGGTCATCCGGGTGTTGCGGATGTCGAGACGGGTGGCGGGCGACACCCGGAGATAACACAAAGCGTCCCTGTGTCCGAACACTGAGGGAACGACAGGCGGCACGGCACGGCACATGTGGCACGGGGTCACTTGGCACAAGTCTTGGATCTGCAGCTGAGTTGACCATACAGGAGGCGATGCGCATACCAGTCATCGCTTATGCTTAAAAGCTTAAAAGCGATTGCAGGCTAAGGCCATTTTCCTTAACTTCTGATGGATATAACGGTTAGAGGGACGTAATGTCGTGCTCCAAAGTGGCCAGTATAAGGGTTGTCCCCTGCATGCAGGTTGCCGCAATGGTGCCCCTCTTGCCTGCTCATGATGGCAGCGTTGAAAGCGGGCACCAGCTCTGCACTTTGCGACATAAAGTTCAAAATTTACCTATCCCAAAATATCATGTACTGCAGAAATGTTCAACATGGATGGTTTTAGTAATAAGACTACCGAGAGGACATCAATGTAATGTGGATCACATCACGCATGACAGGACAAGTCAATGAGAAGCATTGTTAGAACATATCTTCAGAATTCGATTGAATGGCTCTAGGAAGTTGGAGGAGTTTTCGGCAGCCAAATATAGGAAGGTGTTGCTTGAAAAGGGTCATTTCAAGTTAGGTGATCCTCAACACAAGAGAGAACCAAGGTTAACCGTGTCGAAGGATGGTGACGAACCTAGAAGAAAATTCTTCTCCCCCATTGTTTTTAGAAGGTGAGGAGTAATTCTTCACCGGGCCTAATAGTTTAATGAGAGTGTGGCTGTTTCGGTCATTCACTTTACAGGAACATTCCTTGTTTAAATGAAACTCGTCACTTTGGATACTGTGCCGTGCGCTGTCAGACTCTTTACTGTGGACCTGTCACGATCGAATCCTCGATCGTTGATGAACTTTCATTGGCCATCGGAATGTTCCTGCTTCAATTTAAGTGCAGTTTGGGATCTAATGACTCCACTAATGATACGCTTGTCTACGAAAAGAAGTCCACACCAACCTTCTTCTTTTTTGAATGTGGTTGGTCACCGTTATTAGCGGTTGTCCACACCTGTAGGATGGCGCATGATGTCAGGAAGTGCAATGTCGACACTGTACTGCTGTTCCACCCAGGCCTCCGCGGGATACGCCGCCTCCCCGTGCTTGGCCAAGTCGTTGCCCGTCTGCTCGGTTTCTTCGTCGATGCGGAGGAAGTCAAAGTAGTGGAGCGGGTAGAACAGAAGAAGGCTCCTAAGACGTGTGGATTGTAATGATGCCAACATCTGCTTTTATGTTTCTACCGGGTCTACAAAACTTTGTCACCCAGCTCCTTGGCCCCACAGCATGAAAAACTTTCTGATTCATACTGTATGCACAGGGAAAGTCAAGAATGGTGTTAAAAAAAACCAGTGTCCGTGCGTATGTCATGCTCTGGCTGGTGTCTAGTGGAAGAGAACCTCTAAACTTTTTCATCTGGAAGCAACTACAAAATACACACTAAGGACCATAGAGATTGATTGATATAGTTAGGGCAACAAAATCGCCTCTGAGCAGTCACTTAGTTTTAACTACCAATCGCAATCACTTCTAGGACTTAAAGCTTATATCCGTACCACACTAAACTCCATGCTGATATAGTCAGCGCTCCCAGGATGTTGATCCCCAGGCCCTTCCAGGGCGTGGACGAGCCTCCAGCGAAGATGACGCCGTCTTCCTCAACAAAGAACCAGACCAGAGTCACTCCAACAATGCCTACGTGCATAAAGTGATAATTGTAGGTGCGACAACCCCCTGTTCGTGAAGTACCTGCGTTTTCTGGTGCTTACCGCCACCTCCATGCACTGCTACTGCGTCCAGGGGGTCATCCAGCCCGAACTTGAGCATGATGAAATGCACCGCCAAGTAGGCGAATCCCCCGAAGATGCCCATGAGGACGGCGGCCCAGAGAGGAAAGGAGTCGCAGCCGCTGCACTGGGCGACCATGCCTGCACGACATATGTTCATCAAGAATACGTCCTGATGTACGGTGGTGGAAAAATTAAGAATCCCACAGGGAGTTGTACAAAATTCCTACCGAAAGCCGTATTCATGAGTGAAATTGAACCCTTAAAAAAGTGTATAGATGGTCAAAGTTATCAAAAGGCAGCACTGAAAGCAGTGAGACAGGTTTATGATAATCAGTATCAACTCCCTCTGTACCAAGTCTAGCACAGTTTAGAGCCCCAAAATTGCCATTTTCGTCATCAAAGTCATCAAGATCCTCCAGATCATGGTGTCACGGGCCTCTTGCCCATACTGTTCTTGATGAGGTTAAGCCTGTTTCTACTATACTAGGTGCAATTTCCATATTGAAGTCAACTGACTTCAAAAATTTTTCCCCCGTGTGCATGCACGTGTAGGTGAGACAGTAACATTCTCTCACCGGCCAGTGTGCCGTTCAGCGTGAGCAAGTAGCTCCACTTCTGCCCGAGTGCGAGTTTGTTGAAGAAGAGAACAGTCAAGCCTCCGGTGCATCCGCCCAACACCGTCACGATGACCCCTCGAGAGACTGCAGCAAGGTCTTCGGCCTTTGCAATAGCGCCCTACAAGTTCGGTACGTAATGGTGGAGCTCTGAAAAGACCCAGGACTGGAACAGACCTGTGAGCCACCATTAAACGCCAAGAATCCAAAGAGGAGAATAAAACCGCCCAGGGCGGCCATTGGCACGGAATGCCCCGGCATGTCTCGAGGCTTTTTCGTCTCCTTGTCGAACCGCCCCGACCTCGCGCCTATGAGTGCGCAGGCGACGACAGAGACGACCCCGCTCAGAAGGTGAACGACACCACTGCCAGCAAAATCGCGGTAGCCCAACTTAAACAGCCAGCCCGATGGGTCCCAGGCCCAGTGGCTGCAGACCGGGTACATCCAGCCTGCAAGAGTGATGTACATGTCCCGGAATGACAGCACTGATCTTGGTCCATGAGTCCAACTCACCGGTGAGGACGAAACTATAAATGAAGTAGGCAGTCAGCTGGCATCTCTCGGCGATGGCGCCTGACACAATGGTAGCAGTCGTGGCCGCGAACACGAATTGGAAGAACCACTTTGGATAGAGCTCACTCGAGAGTCCGTAGCTACGTTAAATGCTTGTAGTAGCTTGAGGTAGAAGCGAAGGTAAAAAAGCTCACGTGAAGAATTGAGAGGTCCCAATAAAGGCTCCTCCCTCTGGTCCATAGGCTACGCCCCAACCAATGGACCAGTAGGCGAGTCCACCCAGGAGGCAATCCAGCATGTTCTTGATCAGGATGTTGACTGTGTTCTTGGTGCGCACGGATCCTGCGGGTGAATGCAGGTGAAGTCGTATTGGACGACATTTTGTCCAGGCCAATGTTTCTGTCGTTTACCTGCCTCCAGAAATGCAAATCCACCCTGCATCAGGAAAATGATGATGCTAGCGATGATTAAGAAAGATCCGTTGGTGGAGGCCTCCAGGTCGTCCAACCGCTTGGACAAGTCGGCAAGTGTAGCATTGGTCGACATGTTGGCCTCTGTTGCAGAATAAGAGTAGTCGGGTATCGATTCCCTCTACTGTGTCACTATGTTCTTAGGTCTTAGATGGTAGCACCACTCTTGGGTCGTACATGGGTGAATGCGGTGGTGACTTCAACGAAGGGATCGACCTCTCAACTCCAACATGACACTCGGTCTGCTGGGTATGAATGCAGTTTTCCTCAGTTAATGTGGCTTCTACCAAGGGCTACGGGAACGAAGAAGGGGACGCGGAAACCGGTTCTCCTGGTACAGAGTATAGCAGTTAAGCACCTGCATCACATGTACTTGCACGGCATAAAGGATAATTTCTTTTGAAGGAGGACTTGGTCATGCACGCTGATGGTTCCACTGTGTGAGTGCGTACGTTCGTATATGGAGGGAGAAGAAATCTTCATGCAGCTAAACCCAAGCAAATGGTACGCGCAACCTACCATTTTCATGTAACGACTGAAGAGACGTTCACATGTGTCCTACGTACAAGTCTGGTGGAATCTGATGATGTTTGAAGAATGGAATCTCACTTATTACGCACGTGTTTGCTGCGGCCACTGAACAATGGCCGTACAAATTGCACTGCGAACACATTGTTTACATGGAGAATGTGTAAAGAGGAGGAAGAAATTTGACTCGCTTGATGCTTTTCTGCTATGGAATCAATCATGCATGGATCCCAATGCATTCACTGTAATGTATTCATTATACATTCGCCCTTGCATTCTACAATCTCAGCATTGTACGTACGTGTTGTGTATGAATTCCTCCCCACCTTCGTGAAATGGACAGTTCCAGACATCAGTTCATACCAATACTACTACGTGTAGCAGTACGTAAAGCAAATAGTATCGTACATTATAAGATCCGACAATCACTATTTATGACGAAATGAAGTTATCGTCATAGTTGCATCATTTGCAGTCCACTGAATAGAAGAGGAGCGACTTGAACCTTCTCGATTAGAGGCATCATGATAGCGCTGTTGCTTTTTTGGTCCGCCCACACCGTCTACTCCTACCCACGCACCAAGTTTGTGCAGCAGACATTCTAGCAGAGTGTAAACTGTACAGTGTGTGTAAGAGCAGAGGGTGTTTGTGCGTGCGCACATGTAGCACGAACGTGTGTGTAGAAGCAACAGTCATGCTGGAGGCGGCGCTCTACGTGCTACAGTCCCACTCACGCGTGACCTTGCGCTCGCGCGTGCGCGCGCGCCGCCCACACCTCCAACTAGCACCAAGTCCATGCATGTTGGCCCCTCCTCCTCTTCCTTCTCAGGTGTGTACGCGCTCTTCAGGCTGAAGAAGAGGAAAAAGAGCTGGCCAAGACTGCCAGGTAGGTTGGTAGGCGGAAAATCTTTGCACACAGTCGGACTGTAGGAGAGAGAGGAGGCAGACAGTATAATGTAGGCCGCAAGAAGTTGCCTTTAGTCGTGACTCACGCGTACGGAGGTGCGGACGAAACCGACAACATGGTGTTCCGCCGCTCCGGCGGCAGCGGTATCACCCTCAGCCCGGTGAGTAAGGACTTTGGGCACTTTTCTCGTGCTGCACTCGTTTTGTGCTTCCCCCTTCACTCTGTACAGTCGAATTCAAGGCCTTTCATTCTCCAGGTGTGCTGCTGCTGCTGGTATCTGATGCTAATGCTGCTGCTGGTGGTGCCTTCGACTCTATGCACCAACTACGAGAAGCAGTCGCTGCAGATCTCGTACGACAAAGAGGATGGCTTGCCTACGTTCGGCACCCTCAACGGCACCGTCACCGAGCTCGACACCATCGCACCCAACATAGCGCTTAACAAGACTGATGCTAGGTGCTTCACTTATTATGCTGTAGACTTGGGCCAACCCAGCTAAACTGAATTGATCTCTGTAACAGCTTAAACTGCTCCTCCGGATACATGAATGTGGCACTCAAGTTCAAGCAGCCCTTCTTCGGCATCGTGTACGCCGACTACGACCGCAACAGCGCCTGCAAGGTCACGGGCAACGGAAAGGTTGAGGAAACGATCGAACTGCCTCTCAGAGGATGCGGCACCTTGCAGGTAAGGCTGGCTAGAAATATTTGCATGTGCAAATGTAAAATGCATGCGTATTTCAGTTTGACACTATGTGATGCATAGTTTTTGCAAATTTTTAACATTTTCCTGTACTGCATAACCATTTTTCCTAATTTTGGATGGGATTTTCTGGACAGTAGGTGTGCACTGCATTCTTGTCCGAAAGGAAGCCGCGTTCTTTTGAGATATATTGTGACTGAGTCGCTTTGGTGAGCATTTACTAAAATCATTTTTAGTCTGAAACATCAGAAATGGCCCCTATTTAGCCCTCAAGAGGAGTTCAGATACATGCAAAGTTCCCTCTCATTGAAAAACGCATTTCTCGGATAATTATTCAGGAAAAAAGGAGTTTCAGTTGCATGGATTCTCTTAATAGTGCAACTTATTCACGATTCCCTGTACGGCACAGTGCATATGAAAAAGAGGACGGGCAAAAGGCATTGTTTGCCAAATGTGGCAAAACCCCTCCGAAATCAGGACTGAAATCGTCAAAAGTCAATTTGTCTCATAAAATTGCCTTTTCTCGCAAACTTCAGCTCACCAAAGTGACTCAGTCAAGAAATTTCTTAAAAAAAGCATCTGCCTATTAAACGAGAACGCAGTGTAGGTGCATTGCTTTTACGTGGGGCATGCGAGCGTTAGCAATAGGTCGACTTCACCTCTCTATCCGTGCATTTTTGTGAAAGCTGTTTTGTTCTATTGCTCAACTTTGTCCCCCGCAAACTTCAATGCACTTGTCCAATCGATTGGCCCATGACGAAATAAACATGCAGGAAGCAGAGATCTTTTGACTTTATTTTCTTATTGTGATATATTTATTATCATTCACTAGCTTAATGGCCGCCTTCGGCGCCCTTAAGAGAGTGGACTCGAGTCACGGCTGCCTCTCTACAGGATTGGAACATGTTTCGGCGGGAAATTTGAATACATGTTTCACCACCCAAAAATACGCTCTGAAACCTTTTGAAACTTGGTGCACGTCCACATACTGTATGAACTACGCACACCTGAATGCATCATTAGAACACAGCATCAATGGCGCAGAGCCGTGTAAACTGATGTCGAGGGACAGAAAATCCGGCACGGTGACGGCTGACTCCATGTCCTCCTTGTTGTTGTTCACGCCCAAGATGGGTGGGTCTTGTTTAAATTTTTGCAGTCTTAAATTTAGGGACCGCATTTTGCATCCATCAAATGAGGATATATTGTTAAATTTACAAGGGTTGAAGTTTAGATCTAGTTTTTACCCCGCACCGTACAGTTGAAATCCGACTTACAGTATGCATCAAAAGTGACTGAGGTGTGCTTTTCGCAGAGTCCCGCTCGTGTCTTCACGAATAACATCGTCGTTCGCTTCCACCCGGGGCTGGAGATCGACGGAGACGAGGTCATCACCATCGTCTGCCGCTACCCGCCACCCATCGTGGCACCCGTTCCGGCCACACCCGCAAGCATCGTGTACGTATCTCTGATCAACCCACCTATTGTTCATGAGTTACCATATGCAAATGTCATTTCAGGCAACCGGAGGTCGTCCGCACGCTTCAACCGCTGCGCGAATTCGAGATCCTCTTGATCATATGCGCCATCATCTTTCTGGCCCTGCTGTTGTTGGGCATGGGATGCTCCTACTACTGCCTCAAGCGTAGAAATATCAAGGTACGACTCCATGTGCTTGATATTTCATGTTCAAGATTACTTAAGGAGAATCCATACAGGTTATCCGCCGCCGCCCAACGTCAACCCTGGGGTCCGAAGTGACGCAGCTCTCTGAGCCCATATCGATGTTCCAAAAACTGAAAATCCCAAGGGCTCATGCCGTGGATGCCAGTGGCAGCGAAGAGGCCACGGAATCGGTTAGGACCGACTTCGCCTCCGACATAGCAAGCGTTGAGAGCGAGGAGGAGTACACAAGCGCCTACTCGGACAAGCTGTGCGTGCTGGCCGAAGGAGTCGTGCCCGCCGGTTTACAGGTCCGTGCATGCCACGTTGAAGTATCATTGTATCGATCCTTCTCACATCATATGTTGCTGCTCCAGGAGCCTCCCGTGCCTGGATTTGACGTGAACATGATTGTGCGCACTGCCGCGGGTGCCATGACACCCGTCATGTCTGAGGTGAGCTCAGAGTCCAGTGGCACCGTCTTCAACGCCCAGGAGCAATATCTCACTACGATCCTCGAGAGAACAGAGACCAACACCCTGGAGACATTGGAACGAATCAGGAATATCAAGGCCAAGAAGGCTGCTGGACAGGTATAAATCTCTGCATGACGTAGGTACAGTATATGCTATGCAATCGAGAATGAGCACAACTGCATGATCAAGTGCCTTGTAGCATCTTCGTCTCTTTTACTTCGCTCTACACCTAAACCTTTACTCCACTATTATGCGCAGGTTCCAGTGCATGCCAGGATCAACATCAAGAACAAAGAGCTATCGGAGGCATCAGGAACTGACATTGACACCATGTCCGAGGGAACTGAGTTGTATAGCGAGCAAGAACTGGAGATCGAATCAAGGCCCATGAGGAACTTTTCCATAATCAAGGAGGAGACAGAAGAAGAAAGAAGGATGCATAGGCTGCGGGAAGAGGAGGCCAGCAGGAGTTCCTCCAGGCATTATCAAGAGAGGCGAGACAACGTCAACATGATGAGCAACTTTGACGTCCTGATCCGTATCGTCAACAACGTTGACGACTTCAGGACCGCTGCCGCCACAACCAGCACCGGCGACGACATTTCTTCTATCTTCACAAACGACGAGCGGACGGTCATTAGGCAGGTCCTGCGCGAAAACACAGAAATCCAGACAGAGCTGAAGAACACCTACAGCCGCGAGGAACTGACTGTGCTGAGAAATAACGCGCGAATCAGAGAGAGAGTCTCTCCAGCTAAGTGGGACGTGCTTATCCGTGTGCTGCAGGGACCTAACCCGGTATTCCTCGGGGCAGTGACTGAGGACGAGTCCGACTCGGCCTCTGCGTACTCCACCGATACCGCTGGCACACCAGGCTTTAGGACAATGTTTACGTAAGGCGCTCAATCTGGATTACAACCTGGTGGTCAGCTTCATCTCAATGCTTTGTTCCAGTGCCAGCAGCCATCACCAGCATCTGGATGCTTCCTCTGGTCTTGTGGAGCGTCTGTCAACCGCCGACAGATCAGGAACTGAGATCGTGGAAACTCACCATTTTGAGGGGACTACTACCAGGCAGTATGAGTGGCGCAGCTAAAACTCTGTGGTGTATGTTTTGTCAACGCGTGATCTAACATCATAAGTTTGTATGCCAATAAAGTACATAGCGGATTTCATAGACAAAAGAAAACGCTAACATCTTCTTTAGTACGGTTAATGTGCATGCACCCGTAGTCACAGTTGTAGATTGCAACTATTGTAGTGGATGTAGTTCGCGAGTTCGACTGACCGTGTCTCATCAGCCCACCCCCGACTGAACATGATAATGTTACTAGCCAACATGTTGTCGGCTGCCACGCCAGATAGCTCTCACCTGATCACTGCAAAGTCCAAAAGTCGAATGTGTACAATATTTGCATTCAAGGCAAAAACATAGCGACTTTGATTTGCAAAGCCTTGAAAGCTATCTTCCTCTTCGGAGTGATGTCCTCGACTTCCTCGTGTCTTTCCTTACCTTTATTTATTGACTGATCCTCGATTTCGTCGCGTCTTAGTCTTTGGAGGGCAACGACAAGGCTGGCAATGATCCCCATGGCCCCTAGAATTGCTGCAGCTCTCATGTCTTTACGCCGTCAATGTGTGCTGCGACAATTGAACCCACACAATGGTAGTGGGGAATGGAGAGCCCCTTGTCATCCCTATCATTGTCGTCGCTGTTTTCAGCCACTGAGATTGGTTTCCAGCTGGAAGAGTCTAAAAAAGGACTTTGAGACTCCAGTTTTCGAGTTCGAACCAGGCTCGGCCCCACCTCTACAAGGGAGACGAAGAACCGAAAAGAAGGTTTCGTTATGTACGATGCTCCGCGTTACTATTATGTCCCCAGTCAATGACGTAGTTCTTACAGCCAGAATCAGTCCTGACGAGAGACATAACTTGGCAGCCGTTGATTCAATTTTATGAATCTTCCATGGAATGGTGATCCCTAACACGACGCTCTCTTGACCCTTGAGCTAGCTTTCACTACCTAACAGCGTTATTTACGTAGCGAAGGCTCAAATCCTCTATCAAGGATCACACACATTTTCAGCGTATACTCTATTTCCGGACTGCACGATTTGCCAAAGAAGTTGAACTGTAGTGCAACTACATGACAGTAAAAGCAGCTGACATAGCCTTCAACCTTAAGAAGGCATCCAAGTATGAAGATGACTTGATGTTCCTAACAAGCTTCATTTCTTGGATTGGTGAAGCTTAAATTGGAGAATAGTCTTCTTGGAAGCATGTCTAAAGAAGAATTTGTATTTCTATTAATGAAATCACTGACCGACACAAGCGTCCCTGGTTCGGATTCCTGGATTTAACTTTTTAATAGGACAAGAGTGCTTGGAGAATAGTATTACTAGTGTCAGGGTGAAGAATTGAAGGAATTGTCGCTTGAAGCAATTGTAGTTGCTGGGACTGCCACAACTCATGACTTGCCGATCCAGACCAGAAATCCCTTTGCTGATGCTTTGAAAGAACCCTCTTCCGTTTGGATCAAGATCTCTGAGGTTGCAGAATCCTTTTTCCAGCAGGATGTAAATGCAAAAGTGCTCAAGCACGACGGACATTGGAGATCGGTTAACCAAAGATTTGTCATTTCATATTCACGTTATGATCATAAATTGCTGTTATTGCCTTAAGATTCGTACGATCTCGCGTGCATAGTTTTGTACGAGAAAACATTGGCTTGATAGAAATAATGGAGGAAACAAAAATGGCTGTGGCAAAAAAAGATATGGGTTAAACATACAGACGTATGTATGTGACGTTGTGAGGAAATCTACGTTGATGTCTTGACTTAAACCGAGCAGAAATCGCTACGTGGCGCTAGTGTCGCGTGACTCAACTTTTTCTCATAGAGCATTGCTGTCCCTGGCCTGAATATATTAGCATAATAAAACATAAAAACAATTTGTAAACACACTCAGCACTGCACACATAATCGCACCGAAGCATGAACGACTCGTGCAGCTGCTACTGAGACGTCCATGACCGTGGCCACACTGGTGGCCGCCGCTGCGTCAAAAACAACAACAAACGAGATTGGAGGTCGGGGCTGGGGAAGAAGGCAATGATGTCTCTCTCGAGAGTTCGTATCTGGAGGCCGCTGGTTCGGAGTCTGGCGTCCAAGACCTCTTCACCGGGCAGCAGGCACCTCAGTGCAATGGCGCCGAAGTCTCCTACCAACCGGTCCTTTCTGCAAATCAAGTCGATTCTTCCTCATCGTTGCCGCACCTTATTCATCCAGACTCAGGAGACTCCGAACCCGGCCAGTCTCAAGTTTTTGATTCCCGGCGGCGATCGATCAGTTCTGGAGTCAGGCGGAACCCTCGACATGCCAAACATCAAGTCAGCACAGTGTAGTCCCTTGGCCAAACTCCTGTTCAGGTGCGGAGATGACTTGAGGTCAAAAGGAAGTAGTATTTCAGCTACTCTTTCTCCAGAATCGACGGAGTCCGTTCGGTCTTTTTTGGCCCCGATTTTGTCACCGTGACCAAGGCCGATGATGATGACGTGGAGTGGAGGGTGCTGAAGCCAGAAATCTTCGCAACACTCATGGATTTCTTCGCCTCAGGTACAATGGAGAAGACATTTTTGACATTGCCTCATTTGTATCTCCTGGAAGGTCTTCCCGTGGTGAACGAAGATGTTCAGACATCGACCGATACCGAGATCCTTGAAGACGATGACGATACAGTTGCAATGATTAAAGAATTGCTGGACACGAGGTACCATCCTACTTAGCACGTAAAGCTGTTTTGTGCTGAAGAAACGTCTACTAGGATACGACCCACGGTGCAGGAAGACGGCGGCGACGTGATATACATGGGGTTCGACGACGGAGTGGTCAGGCTCAAGATGCAGGGGTCGTGCACATCTTGCCCAAGCTCAGTAGGTCTCAATGGGCTTAAGAAACTGTTTCAGGAGAACCTAACGTACGGATCTCTTCGTACGCAGGTGGTCACGCTAAAGAACGGCGTGCAAAATATGCTGCAGTTTTACATCCCGGAGGTGGTGGCCGTGGAGCAGGTGTTTGACAAGGCTGACGAGGTGACAGATGAAGAGTTTCAGCGACTGGAGGAAAAAATCAAAAACAAAAACTCTAGAAGCGACGACTAGAGAGACTTTTTCCAAAAGTTACGAGCAGTACAGATGTGCAACAATTCCTTGTGAGGAGTTATGTTAAACAACAGGAAGACTGCTTGATGTGTACCACGCAGTGCCCATCACTGTATTGCCTAAGCAACATGGACGTTATGCATCAGACCATCCATTCTACTATGTAGTAATGCTTCTTGCCGACCCTCACAAGAGACGTGTTGTTGGGCAAAAGATGCAAGCCCGGCACCAGCATCTCTTCGGGATTTCCCATCCTGACTTGGTTGACGTAAAAACCGCCAGCGACCATGATCCGGAGGGCATCTTGCTCTGTACGAAAGCATCCAACCTTCATGGCGAAGTCCAACATGCACAGGCTAGCGTCGTACAATAGCCGCACGTACGATGCTTGGCGGAACATCGACCTCATCTCCTACAACATGAAATAAGCATTAGGGCTCTACCCTCTTAACCCCTCCATTTTATTGCCAGACCTCCAGGGAGAGACCGCTCAGGGTTTGGACGGTGTCACCGCTTCCGTAGAGAACGTTGGTGGTCTTCACGGCCAGTTCAAGCCCATCCTCGCCGTGAACCAGACGAGTCACAAGTTCTGCCAATTTTTGCTGGGCAGTACGTTTCTCTGGCTTCTGAGAGTGCTTCCTCATCAGATCTCTGCATAATTAAACTGCATCGCATCGTTTTCGATACTACTACCGTATAATATTACTTACCTGATCTCGGTCATTGGCAGGAAGGTGAATAAGTTGATCAGCCTCTCTACGTCAGCGTCAGCCACGCGCATGAAGTACTGATAAAAGTCGAACTGTGACGTCTTCTCCGGTGATAACCACAACGCGCTGCCTGCTGTCTTGCCCAACTTTTCCTTGGTTTCAGAAAGTATGAGCGGGACCATCAATCCATAGGTCTCGCCGTCTCCTCTGGACCACTGGATGAGATCGTGACCGGCGGCGATGTTGGATATCTGGTCGCTTCCACCCAGCTGAACTGTACAACCCAACTGGTCATAAAGTCGAAGCCAGTCACACGCTTGAAACATCTGCAAGTTAAACGAGGAAGATAAGGGGATGGAGATCGTGCCATTTGCTATACGTAGAAAGGTGACATTGACTCATGTAAGAAGTGTTATCATCGGTATTTTCCTTCTCTTCGCCAGTGATTTGGACTGCGAACTAGCCGAAAAAGTAAAGCACCTTGCCCATTGCTTTTGATCAGCCCAGTGGTATGAGAATAGATGAGACAAACGAACACGTCCTCCCTCCCCATTGTTTCGGGTAAATTAGTATTGTTTTTACTCTTAAGGTCATATTTATAATCACCTGATAAGTGAACTCGGTCAGACTGAGGCCCTGGATTGACTTGAATCGCTCCCTCACACTTTTTCGGTTTAACATCGGTCCAACTCGGAAGTGCCGACCAATCCCTGACAGGAAATCTAGAAGTTTGGTATCTTTGAACCACTCCATGTTGTCTAGCAAGAGTGTCTCGTCTTCGTTGTCTTTGTCCTTTTCGCCGAATAACTTCTTATAATTCTCCAACACATTTCTGATGTCTCTCTCGACACCTTTCAAGTTCTCTTTCACTACACTGGCGTCCATCGCCGGGCGCTCCTTCGCTTTGCCACTGGGGTCCCCGATGCTGGCAGTGGCGCCGCCCAGCAAAATGACCGCCCGGTGGCCGTAGTCGCGTTTGAGGCGAAGCAGAGTCACGAGTACGAGCAAATTACCGAGATGAAGACTATCGGCTGTGGGGTCGAATCCGGCGTAGATAGTCCTGCGCTCCTTGGCGAGATGTGCTGCAAGGAGTCTAGGATTCTCCGAAGGGAAGGTTTGATGGACCACGCCACGATCACGGAGCGCCGAGAGCTGCTTATAGGACTTTGGGGAACTGCTGAACTGCTGGCTCAGGACGTGCCGGAGGATCGGAATCATGCTCCGTCGCCCCGAGGGTGTCACGACTAAGAACATATCGAAGACGTGGTCCGGCAGGACGGTGAGATCAGAGGTGCGGACGTCTCACTCTTGTTCCTTTGCTCAGGTCATGTCTATGTTTGTTTACTTTTCGGCCGGACATATAATATAAGTAAGCTGACTCAACAGCTGATGTGACTGACAACAAAAACACGTCTCGCACGCTTGTCTTTTGTGAGACCCTGCGCTGGCTGGCCTCCCTCAAGTCCATCTGCTCGGGCGCAACTTGTGAGAGATGTCTGGCGTCCGCCGTCCAGAGCACCGGGCACCGCCTGATGTGGTGAGGAGACAGTTCGCCCTCATGTGTCGATTTCCAAGTTGACGCGATCATTATTTCTCTTCCAGTTCTACGACGAGACGGAGGCCACCAAGTATACTTCCAAGTAAGTCCACTGAAACTTTGGATTTGTCAGCCAGCAGTGCTCAGGCTTCTTCCGTAAGCCTTCTCACTGGTGCCTACGGTGGAATGATGTAAAGAATCTTAAAAACCACCTACGAGAAACAGGCTGGCAATGCTCCGCCAAAGTGATGTTGGCTATATTTCCTAAGTGAGAAATGTTTGCTCTCATCCTCATTAGCACGCGCATGATCTCGATCCAGAACGACATGACCAGACGAGCGATCGAGCTCCTGGCGTTGCCACCCGATGAACCCCAGTTGATTCTCGACCTCGGCTGTGGATCAGGGCTGTCAGGTGAATGTCTTCAGGAAGATGGGCACTTCTGGGTGGGTGTGGATATCTCCAAAGCAATGCTTGGGGTGGCGCAAGAGCGGGAAGTGGAGGGTGACCTCATTCTGGGTGACCTTGGCGACGGGTTGCCTTTCCGTGCAGGCGCATTTGACGGCGCCATCAGCATCAGTGCCCTTCAGTGGCTATGCAATGCCGACAAAAGGCATCACAGGCCGAACAAGAGGCTCTACGCTTTTTTCTCATCCCTCTACGCCTGCTTGGTGAGTACTGTACTTTATATGAGGCTCGAGGATTTTGCACGTTGCTCACGTCGTTCCATCTTCTAGAGTCGCGGCGGCCGTGCTGTGTTCCAGTTCTACCCCGAGAACGCTGCCCAGATCGAGATGATCACGACGCAGTCAATGCGAGCAGGATTTGGGGGCGGCCTTGTCGTGGACTATCCAAACAGCTCCAAGGCCAAAAAATACTTCCTCGTCCTCATGACGGGAGGCACAGCTAGCAGCCAGCAAATGCCCAAGGCCTTGGGTGTCGACGACGACGGACAACAGACAAGTCAAGTGGCCAACGAGACCAAGAGGTAGGAGTCTGTAGGTTGAATAGGAGTATAAGAAGTAACAAGAATTCTTTTTGCAGGGAGAGGATGAAAAAGGCTCGCGGAAAGCCCTTGAAAAAGAGCCGCGACTGGATCATGGAGAAGAAGGAACGAAGGCGGAATAAGGGTTTGGAGACCCGGCCGGACACTAAATACACGGGCAGGAAGAGGAGTGGCAGATTGTGGTGACAACACGCGGTTGATTATACAATGTACCATATCTATGTTCTGTTGTGTGCTCGGATGAAATACACATCCGTCCATAGTTCTCTGATGATAAGAAGACAACTCACGTTTATACGTTATTTAGTCCAAGTCTCTGCTCTTTTCTATGAAAAGCTCTGCTGCCTTTTGATGGGGCAGACACGGTCCGAAGGCCTCGAGCAACAGCGGCTCCTTCTCTATTGTCTGGGTCCAGTCGTTGAGAGAGATCCGCCCGTCCTTGTCTCTGTCCATCTTGCGCAGTGTCATCTCGATCAGATCCTGAGTGGGGAAGGATTAGCAGTAATGACGTGGTTGAAAGGAAAGATATCAATGCCTGTCAGCTAATTTGTGTCATGTAGGAAACTGCTGCCAAGCCTAGAATGAGTGCATGGAGCGCCAGATTGCATTGATAAGATCTATTCACAAGAATAATCTATTCTTGAATGCCCATCTTGGACCCTGAGTATGGCCTCCCAGAAGGTCAATTGACATCAGTATAAACCTCCTCCTTTTCCATGTTAGTGCTGCTGCTGCTGCTGAATGACACAACTTAGTTGATATTCCATGCACATATAGGTCGTGTTGCGTTTGTTAACGAAGGAAAGGAAACACTATTTCTGCCAACAGAGAGATACATGGAAATACAATGTAGAAGGTACAGTACCTATTACGTGATAGAGTCTAGTAGGTACAGTACCTATTACGTGATAGAGTCTAGTAGGTACAGTACCTGCTTTGTGATAGAGTCAAGGAGGTACATAGTTCCTACTTGACTGTATGACATAGACAAATGCCTATCATAGCTAAGGACGACCAAATCTAAAAAAAAACTTTCCAGGGAGAAAAGACCCTTATTCACATGTAACGCATATTTGACTTTTTTCTTCATATTTCCTGCTCATTTGCCGCATATTTGACCTTTTTCTGAAAATAATGTGCTGGATATTTGACTCCTTTTTTGGACTTTAGTCATGTTTGACTCAACTTGAGTCAAGTTCACATCATTTACATCTCAAATGGAGCGTGGGCTTGGAGGACCACGGTGCCCCAACCCCACCAGTCACAAGCAGATTTCAGAATTATAGCAATTTAGATGGTTGAAATTGCTTTCAAAGATTTTTCTTGCTCTTTCATTTCTCATTGCAATTTCATTACCATTTACATGCATTTCTGTAGCAACCTTTTCATGATTTCTCATTTTCTTACTGCATCTTCTGTTTGGCCTTTGTTGGCCTCAAATTTTAACTTCTTATGGTTTTTGCCTGCCTGAAACTCCGAGGCTTCATGACAACTGAGACTGACAATAGTGAGCAACAATCCCCTCATGGGATGAAGGAACAACAACCTTGACACCCTCATCTTGGTCCTCATCGAGTCCTTGTCTGCCCAGGGATGTCTTGAGCATGTTGAGCATCTCCTCCCTGGTGATGAAGCCGTCGCTGTTCAGGTCATAGATCTCAAAGCAGTAGCGGACACGCTCATCGTAGCCTCCTGCAAAGTAATCGTATGGTTGTGGCTGGGTATAATTGATATAGTCCAAAAGATCACACTATTTATCGAAGAGGAGACAACAGAGAAACGTCATTATTAGTTAATTCAACGACCTTTTCGTACAGTGAAATCTCGACACAAGGAAAGTTTTACTATGACTGATTTTTTTTGCTGAGCATAAAATCAGTTAATGGACATTTGTAAACGGTTTGTTCTCATAAGCGAGGTCCACTGTACATATATCGAGATTCGACTCTACCATAAGTACAGTGACTGGTGTGACTGAACGTAGAAGCACACAACAAAGTTTTAACATTTTTCACGTCTTAAAAGAATAGCCTATTGGCTATTAACACATGCATGCCTTTGAGGAAGGTGCTCAGCCCCATGATCCATTCCTCCCTGCCCACGTAGCCGTCATTGTCGGCGTCGAAGCGCTTGAAAATCCTGTCCAGCAAGATGTCGTCGGTCATGTCAAAGGCATTGTGCAAAAACTCGCGAAATCGTGTGCGATCGAGTCGCTCTTGAGCGGCCGCCACGGACAGTGACGCTGCGGCGGAGGTGGACCCGCCACCCACGGAGGTGCCACCAGCCGGGCCGCTCTTGTTCGCCGACGCCAGACGCCGGTAGAGCGCCAACAGCCCTTCGACCTCGGCCAGGGAGAAGTGGGAGCGTCTAGCGAGGCCCTCGGCCTGCTTGCTCTGCTGCTTACGCTGCTCGTTTGTCATGAGGACATGAAAAAAGTCATTATGAAACACAGAAACAGATACAGAAGAACTCGAGGATCAGCAATTGTGTTTAATCAATCCGAGGAGGTTGCGTGAAGATTATTTTTGCCCATATTCAGAACAAGTTACCACAGAGTGTAAACCTAGATGCGGTTGCAGTACCTTTACATCAACAACAACACGGTTACTGTTGGAGTGGAATCATATCTCACGTATATGAGTATGTGCCTATATATGTATGCAGGGTGTACATCAGTTGGTGGACACTTCAAACCCCCTGTTCTGCATAGATAAAGCGTATAATCAGGGGGTCATGCGCATCTTTTTGTTGGAAATCGTAGCCGCCTCGAAGGACCCCATAAGTACAACTGTACTCAGATCTTCAAAAGTTAAGAGGTTCACCATCGCATGCATTCAAGATGTTTTTCTAGTGGAAGCTAAACATACTATAAGCAGCGCTGCTGGGCTTACCAAGAGACAATGCAAATATGAGCTTGTGCACTCTCTAACATATATTTTTTAACACAAACCCCTTTAAATTTTACGCAAACTCTTTGTACTGCACTCCCACTTAACGAATGTGTAAAGTATAACATTTTCGTAGTTTATACATTCAGTACAACATGAGAGCTGGTTCTTGGTTTTCCTCGTGGTGAAGAACATATAGCATTGGAAAGACCTTTTTGGAACATGGGGTGGTTACTATAATTATAGCATGAAGACACAGTGAATGACGATTTTCAAACGGTTCAGCTACTCCTCAGTACTATGATTTCAAACAATTGGAGAAGTATTCATCTTCTTCCCCACTTTTTCCTTCGTCTTTTCACAATGTTAGACTGATGCACGTGTCAAGAGCAATTCAACAGGGCGTGTGAGTGAGGTAGGAGTTTAAAAGAGGACTTTACCCAGTCACCCAGGAGGGTAGGGCGGTTATTAGTGATGTTGCCGCTTAGCATTTTGGCTCTATAGTACTGATAAACCAAAAGCATATGATTGAATGCGATGGGGCGCGGTCCTCTTCACCCTTGGAGGAAAGCTGCCAGAAGAAATCGTTTTTAAGTCCAAAAACAAAAGACCCAAGAAGTTTTAAAACTGCTCTCATCGAAATGAATCATTCAGAGCTAAATCAACGGAAAAGTAGGGCGGTACGACATCTGCCCCAACTAAAGTACGTCTTCATGACTAGGTCTTGGACTGGCAGAGCAGACATCGGGGCAATCGTTGTGACAGCAAGGGGCTCGGGTGACGTGGTCCGCTGGGATGTTTTTCACTGCAAGAGCTGGACCGTTGCTCCGGGATGTCCATCCTCATGGCTGGAACGTGTGCCTCAAGCCGCATCAGGTGCTGAAACGGACATCATGAGGACACCCGACGATGTTACCGGGATCCACATTCATCACCCAGTCGGCACAATTTCCGTGCGGGTGGAGTTTCTAGTCCTTTCTGCACTCATTCGCTCCTCCTTGGGCAAAGAAGGGCTTGTTGCTCAGCATGTCGTTCGCGACAGGAGCAGGTGGACTGATAACCGATTACCTGGACCAAATTACATTTTTGCTTAATACAGGCTGTAGTCCCGTATAGTTTGATATCAATGTTGGTCGAACCGGAGACGAGAGTGTCCCGCTCCGGTCAGTCCAGCTTCTTGGAGTGGATTGGCAGAACGTTCTCCTTCTTTAAATCACTTGGACTTGACCTTGCCTGCTTTTTTTATTTGGGTCCGTTCCACTCCTTGACCAACTTGAGAAGAGCCTCTTGGTGGAAGCCTATTTTAATGTATATGATGAGGTTTGATACGTATTATATCCAAAATTTAGTTGCGATGAGTAGAGTCTGTGATGGAGAATACTCTAGTTCAAGACTATGCGTATGCATCCTGCCTTAATACGTATTCTTTGTGCAGGAGATTTCCTCCCCGAACACGGATCTCAACTTTCTGTACACGGCACAATAAGATTGGTCGCTTAACTTAACACAAATGAGTCAACACGAGGATAATATGTACGTACGTAAACGAGACTTGTTTATAGCACTGTACTCGTATATGAGACACTATAAGTCGTAAGTGTATTTTTGATGTGTGCAAGCACACAAACAAATGTTTGCAAACGTGCAATTTTTGTACTACGTTGTGAGAAACTCCAATACAAGATTTTGTGTTGTTGGCATTTCTTCAATCTTCATACCAAATCCATGGTCGCATGAAGACTCTTTAAGCACCACGTGTGCGCAGTGCTACAATGATATGATGTACAAGGCCAGCTTCGACACACGCTGCAACATACAATATACTTTTGCTTCCATGATCATATAAAGGCTGATCAACTCTCAAATATCAACGTTATAACTCTCACTCTTCTGACCACTTCACTCATCAATGGTTGGCGTGCTGCTACCACCGCCGCCACCACTGATGCTGACACCGACGCCGCCGTGCTCTGTGGAGTCCTCACGACTGTCCGTGGTGTCGCTGCGACCCTGTCTAGAAGAGCGGTCGCGGCTGTGACGTCGGTTGCTACCACCGCTTCGACGATCCCGGCTGTCGCGAGAGTCTCTGGATCGTCGATCGTCTCTCCTCTCTCTTCTGCGATTGCCACCCCGATCTCGGTCTCGCCAGCTACCGCCTCCACCATGATTATCTCTTGGTCGACCGCCTCCTCCGCTACCGCTGCCGCCACCAGTACGCCTCCCAGAGCCCCCACCTCCTCGGCCATTGCCGCGAGGATTCCAATCACCACCGAGTTTAGGCTGCCAGCCACCTCCGATGGCCTGCTGCTGACTAATGGAAGGATCGAAACCTTGAATCCATGGTCCGGGAGGGCCTTGGTGTGGCGGCATGGGAGACTGGTACTGTTGCATACGGGGAGGAGGAGGAGGAGGAGGAGGAGGCGGAGGTTCAGCCATCCAAGAGGCTTCACTGCCTCCAAAATGCTGAGGGCCTACTGGAGGAGGCCGGGGTTCATACATACTGTGGCCTTCTTGAAATTGCATTGGTTGATAGCCTTGTCCAGCCATAGGCGGTGGCAGATAAGACATCTGCGACTGCCCTTCTTGGCGTTGTGGCGGCTCAGATATTGCTGGAGCAGACAGAGAGCCCCCAGATACTTCGGCCTCCATCTCTTGTGCTTTGGCCAAGAGATCTGCGTCACTCATTGCACTTAGAGAAGTCTGTTTCCTCGTTGCCTCATTGGCCACTTTACTACCATCATCACCAGCACTGTTACTGCTACTGTTGCCGAAGAGGATGTTAGCAATTTGATTGGGCAAGCCCTGAAAGCCCTTTACCGCCACCGGTCCGATAGCAGAAGACGACGACACCAAATCCGTACTAAAAGCTGGACCACTAGTTGATGAAATATCAGTCTTGCCAAGGTCGTCCGGTAATGCCTCACCCATTGATGCCAGTTCAGCCTTCTGTCGCTCTATCTCCTTCGTCAGCTTGGCCAACTCTTCAGTGAAACCTCCTCCAGATGAAGTGATGGGTTTCGGGTCGTCCTTTTTCTTCTTAGCTGGCGGTGCTTCGTCAAAAGCGCTCTCGGGGTCATAGATATCGTCGTCATCGTCAGGACTGGGGGTGGGTGAAGCGCTGCTAAGTCCAAGCTGTCCAGCCATTGCAGGATCATATTCCTCACCCTCCTCTTCTGAGACCGGTCGCTTTTTCGTCAGCTCTACAATATCCTCCGTCAACAGTGGCGGCGTTTCGGTCGACCTTTTTCGCGGTTCTTTTTTCTTCAGTCTGATGCTCTGTTCGCGACAGTTCTTCAGTGACTTTTCTGGCCGCTTGCGCTTGGCTCTGACCAAGAGACCAAGCAATGCGTCGGTTTTTTCGTCTTTGTCCGGCATCCCAGGTCCCTCGAGAGACAACAAACAGTCGTGGAGCTTCTCCTCGGCGGCAAGAGGAAGAATATAACAGTCTTTGACGATCCGGCTGACATTGCCTATGACCGCGAACCTGCCGCGTCTCTGAAGATATGAGTAGAAGTCGTCGTAGCTTCCCTGCTGGTCGTCGTCTAGAGGATCGAACCGGATCAGCACAATCTCCTTGGTCTGCACTTCCACCAACTGTTCGATGTAGGTCCAAACCAATTTAGGGTCAATGCGACCCACAATCTTAAGTGACGAGGAATGCAGGTCCTCGTACAGATGATCCGAGGGTCCGGCAACCGAACTTGCAGTCACGGAGAACCTTGCTACATCTTGCATTTCGATCTCGCCGGTCCATGCGGACTTGTTCAGTGTAAAACTTGATGGCGACGGAACAGTAGTCTTGTCCTCTGGTTTTGCCTCGTTCTCCGACTTCGCTCCTGAGGTCCCAACAGTGGTCTGAGGAGGGGTGGCTATATTGACGGTGGAACTGACGGTCTCCTCGGGAGAGGCCTTCTCGTCCGTATTTTGAACCCTAGCCGTAAGAGCTTCCATCGGTGATTCCTTCCTCACTTCCCCCTGTTCTCCTGACGACTTAAATGCCGACAAGACTTTTTCGGCCCTCGCCAACTTTTCCTCGAAAGCCTTTTCCGCCTTGCGCTCTTCCTCGGCCTTCAAAGCTGCTGCTTCCGCAGCTGCTTTGCCTTCCTCAGAAGAACGATTGTGGTGGTGGTGATCACCTTTGTAACTGTGGTCGCCTTTGTGGTGATGGTGATGGTGCTTGGTCGAGTCGTCTCCCTGTTTGCCACTTGATGAGAAATGTTTTTCAGCGGTCTTCGATTCTTCAATCTCAACAGAATCATTCTTTGACTGTGATTCTCCATCCTTTGAAGAATCTTTCTCTTCTGCCTTCATAGGCTTGTCACCCTTCTCCACGACCTTTGGCTTGCCTTTTGGAGAGGAAGACGATGAAACTTTGCCCGAGGAAGACCGTAGTTGGTTATTTTTGTCATCAGACTTGTGCCCTTTTGACTTTGAGTGGTGGCTGGACGTAGAAGATGACGGTGAGTGATGATGGCGGTGGTGATGGTGCCGATGATGTTCCTCAACGCCACTGCTGCCTTCTCTGGATGAGGAGTGCCTGCCGTGGTGGTGACTGCTACTGTGCCTTCTATGGCGCTCTTCTCGTTCTTTTCGACGTCGTCGCTCTCGTTCCTTCTCCTTCTTCTTCCTCTCCTCCCGCCGCTTTGCTTTGGCGATGATGAACTCGTCCATGGTCTTGTGGCCTGTGCAGACGTCGCACAAAGAGTCGAAAGCGTGCTTGCCATGCTGTAAAAACATAACGTATTGTAAATCTAACGAACGTATATGATTTTTGCTCTTGACCCCTTTACCTCCCAAGTTTTCTCGCTCCAGGTGTGACTGGAGTCTTTCTCCGTCTGTGCAACCTCCTCGGCCGCCATCTCCTCAGGTAACCGCACATCTTCTTCCTTTTTGGCCGTGGTAATGGTCTCTCCCTTGTGACTCTTGACGACAAAAGTGGTTCCTCTGGCCAGCTGCTCTTTCTCAAACGATTTGATTTTCTCAATGTCGTGCTTGAGTTCAGCCTGTCGCCACTGCTGGAGCTCTTTGCTTGCCATCTCGTCAGCGGTCATAGCAACGAGGGCTCGAGGACCAATTTTGCCAGAGGCCACTTTACGAAATAACCCGTTATTCTTCTCGTCCTTTATGTTAAACACCAAGCTGCGATACTTGGCCTTGTACTTGGGTCCAACGTCCTTGTTGTAAAAGCGAAACAGTTGTTCCTCTATCTCGCGTACTAGAACCTTGAGCTTTTCTTTATCCAGCGACTGATCTCCGCTCTTCTCCATTCTCGATCTGAGCGCATCCTCCATGCCTTTGACTGCATTTTCCCTTATGGATCTGGAATCCTTGGGCTTGGGCTTCGGAGGTGTCGATGGCGCATGCGTTGAACCCGAGTCCGAACTCCTCCGAGTGAGTGAGGGAGAGGACAGGTGGTGATCTCTTTTGTTCTGAGGAGTCACCACCTTGATGTTCGAGTTAGACCTGCTCAACTTGGGTTCTTTCCTAACGTGGTCAATTTTCTTGTGGGTGTGCTGCTCGTGCTCTTTGAGATATTGCTTGGCTGCCTCCAAACTGGACAATGCCTTGCTTTTATATTCGGCTAACTTCTTGTCAACCTCGGACTGTGAGATCTGTCGGTGCGGAGGGATGACCTTCGGACCCTTGGATGCAGGTTGCGCAGACTTCTTCGACGTCCTGAATGAAAGGAGGTGATTTATTCAAACATTATACCATCCATGATGAAAACTTACCCGTAAAACCGTGACGTGGGATCTTTTGTAGGCATGACCACATGAAAGGATGGGTGTTTCAGGAGCCAGGTCTCAAGGTTTCCCTCGGTAGGAGCACTAGGTCCGTTGAGGATGGTATTGGCCTTGGGGTCCATGACCATAATCTGAGAGGAGGCAACAGCGGGGGTTGGTGTAACAGACTTTCCATGACTGTGGTCGACGGGCTTCTAAAAGCAAAAATCATCGAGACGCTGAAATAGTTATCGGACATCTCGTTTTCCTTTCGTCTCACCGTCCTCGTCTTGTCCTTTTGAAAAGCATCTTTGGCCTTTGCCGCGTGCCTGACGATGCATTCATCTGAGCAGAAGATAGACTGGTTCCTCGGGGGCTTTGAGCACATAAAGCATGTCCGTTCCTTAGGTTTAGGCTGCATTGAAAAGATATTATGTCTCTGTCCATACACATTAAAAGAAATTCAGGAACAACCTTCTCCAATCCCTCTCCGGGTCTGTTCTTCGAAGAGTTTCTCTTGAGCGGCAGAGTTTTCTTTTTGGGTTGCTTCTTCTGCTCCTCTTCCCTCCTCTTTTTGTCCTCCTCCCTCTCCTTAAGCTTCTGCACAAGCCCTTCTTTCATCCTCTCCTCGTCTCCCTTCTTGCACTTTGGGCAGCGCCACTCGTTGCCAGCCTCCTCCATCTCCTTGCCCATGCCCTTGGTGACGCCGACGCACTTTCCATGGAACCATTCAAGGCAGGTGTCGCAACAGATCATAAAACGGTTGTTATGCGGCTGAATGAGAGACATCGAAAGATAAGTAAATGCAATTGTCACTTCACAGCACATTATTTACAACTGTATACGGTTCTCACCTGTTTACATATGCACCATAACCTCTCTGGATCATCCTCCGAATTCCAGTCGTCTTCAGAATCCATATCGTCATCGTCGTCACCTTCTTTCTTTTCCGCGTTATCTGTACCGTCTTTTATGGACTCAGGTTCAATCTTTTCCTCCTTCGCTTCTGCCTCCGCGACTACCTTGGTTTCCTTCTGTTGAGCCTTCGTCACAAAAGAAGACTCGTAGTCTCCAGACTTGAGATGAGCAGGGATTTTTCTTTCTCTCTTGGGTCGGCCATCTGCCACCTTCGTCTTGATAGCGGGAGCCATCGTTACCGGAACTTCCTCATCACCGGTGGCTGTCTTCTTGGCCTCTTCTTCCTCCTTTTTCATGCGAGCCTGGTTCTCCAACCTGATTCTCTCCGCCTCCTCCTTCATCTCACGATCAATCTGTCGCTGACTTCGACGCTTGGGAGGAGAAGATTTTTGTGACTTTTGACCCGCTCTTTCTTGCTCTTCCGGACGAGAAGAAGCATCGCCGCCTTCTGAGTCTTCTTTTTTTTGCGCAGGGGATTCTGCTTGAGCTTCCGCGACGTCGGCAGGCGGAGCGGCTACGACTATTTGTCCCTGTGAGGTGATTACCTCTGCCAACATTCCCTTGCCCTCCTCCGACTGCAGGACGCTTTCGAGCTGGCTCAGTTGGTCCTGGTCCAGCATCATAATAGGGTTACCGCTGGTGCCTTGACGAGAGGTACTTGTGGCGATGTTCGGGTCGGCCATGATGAGGCTCTCCAAGCCGGGATCAGCATCGACCAAGACGGGACGTGCGCCACCGCCGGTGACGTCAAGCGTGACGGCGTCGGTGGATACGAACTCGTCCGTCAGGTGGGCGGCATCTTCGGCCCCGACGCCGTCGCCGACTCGAACGAAAGTCACTCGAGTGGACTGCTGATTAGAATCTGTAAAAGCAGCGCTTGCGAGAATGAAAAAAAGCAGCCCGCAAAAAGATTTTAATCTCACCCAGGATGCTCTGCACGGCCTCCTGGTCGTAGAATGCCTCGCGGTTGTCATTCACCATTATGGTGATGGACTTGGCGCCCTCGGCTTCGGTCCCGGCTCCGGTGCCCGAGTCGTTCGGAAAGCTGGAGCTGGCCATTGTCGCCCTCACGCCGTCGGTGTCCCCTCACTCCATCTCCCACTCCGCGTCCCGGGAATGAATGACACAAGTCCTGGGTGTCCTAGCGGCCTCGAATAGCTTTTTCGGCCTCTTTTTTGCCCACCCTGCGAGGAGCAAAGCAAAGCAACACCAGGAAAGGGGGCCCCAGCAATGGGGGATGTCAGGTCAGGTCAGACGAAACTCCTTCCTCGCTGCAGCGCAGCATCGATTGGAGGTGCGACCACAGTGAGCAGTTGACGCCCGTTCGGCCCTCCTCTGAGACGGCCAGCTTGCCTTGTCTAGGGCCGCTCCGCTGGGGTTAACAAGGGGCGGCAAATTCAAACCTGGCATGAGATTATTTGACTGGGTGGGGGTGTCAATGCAATGCCAATGGCACATCATATCATCAGAAAACATCTTTTGTTGCAGTGATAGGCAGTTGTGATCCAGGCTTCTAAGGAGATTGTCAAGCATTGCGTCACCTTGGTCCGCAGGAGCGTCCTTGAATGTGTTCTTGGCTCCCAGGAATGAGATATTGAATAACTTGATTTAAACCTGACCGATTTCTAAGCATTCTGACAGTTGTCGATCTTAGTAGTCAGTACAATCTCTTCTCCGCGTGCAGCAAATTAGAGAAACATTTGGGGGAATATTGATGGTTGTGTCTCATCATCCCAAGTTGTTTCCGTCATCAGTCCTGGAGCACAGGCTTGTATCAGCGCATGGATTCTTTTCCAACAAGATCCAAAAAGAGTTGATTGCCATCATCGATCTTGATGATTGCTTGCCACTGTCACCCCTTTCTTGTAGGCCATGCTTAGGCCTCAATCACTGTGTTCCACCACTTTCTCATGATTTTCAAACGTTCTACTCCGTCCACTAGGATGTCTAAGCTTACTATGACGGGCTTACTCGTTGTAGAGCAGTTGTTTCTATGCCGGGCGTCGAAACGTATCAACGACACCATTTCCGTCGTTAAGACACTTGCGGTCATGCAGGGACGAAACTCCCTACGAGTGAACCAACACAAAATCTTAAAACCTTTGTCATGTATCCTCCCATCATCTTATGACAACGCAGAACTCACACTCACCAACAAGCTGCGTCAACCTGAGACCGTAAATATGACTAATACAGGTACAAAAAAAATCTTGTTCTGCCCTCCTGTCGACCACTACACTCTCCATTGCCGGCTTCTCGCCGCCGGCAAGGACTGCGCGTGGTAACAAGAGCGAGGAAATCCCACTGATCCGTATACAGCAGATCACCGAAATCTTGTTAGAAGAGGAATGAAGCTGTAG
>JAAUXU010063266.1_pt1 | contig 28570 bp, 31 predicted proteins | sample 7278151 | NCBI WGS metagenome assembly JAAUXU01 (sample SAMN14350113, study PRJNA611818) | marine sediment metagenome | isolation source: surface marine sediment (1.8m) | place: French Polynesia: Moorea | collected 2018-08
AAGTCACACTTTTCAACTCTGGGTCAGTGTGAGCTCATAGAAAGGATTATGGAGCCTGGATGACTTGGACAAAAGTGCTGTTTCTCACTCTGTAGCCAAAATGAACCAACCTCCAAAAAGGTGTCTTCAGACATTGTATTTCATATCTGAACAACCCATTGTGCAAGGTTATGACTGCCGGTGACAGCGAATGTTTGGCACTGATTCCGACGCACCCTGTAGCAGCTAAGTGGGTGAAGCCGCTGCCACCTCCTCTTATGTGTGACAAACCCGTGTGGACACCTTGAGTGGTTTTCCGTGTTGTTGCTTCCACTGCTGTGCTACTTAGAGGTGTCTGCAGACACACTCAGGCTTGCCTGGAATGCACACACAGAGAAACTCTTTCAGATGCAGCCTCACAAGGGTATTTTTGGCCTCAGCAGTGCAGTGAAAGAAAACGAACTCTCTCTCTGTGAAGACCGCATTTCCTCTGCCAATGTTGATCGAGACTAATTCTTGCCCAAGAACTACATCTTTCCCGTTCTTTCTCAACCCCCCCCCCCCAAAAAGTCTCAATCTCTCCGGAAGACGCCGATTCAATTGTCGAACTAGACCACGCAGATCTGGTTGGCGGCGACCGACCGCAACTTCCCACACGACGAGTGAGATGTATTCTCGTCGAGCAACATCTTAGCTGAGAAGCAAACGGTTGTGAGATGGACGTACGAGATCGTGAACTAATCGCAGCAAACATGCCATGTCATCAAAACCACACTCATGGTAACTTTGGATGATTTACTGCAGTCGGCGGGCATTAAGAGTGGAGATTTATGGGAGGACCAGAACAACTCACGAAGTCTGGACGAAGGAGAAGAAGAAGAAGAAGTCGTTGCGTCATCTAGTCGGCCTTCAGCAAGTCCGGGGACGTGGACACGGACGGCAAGCCAGCCGTGCTCACGCTCGCCTTGGTCATCTTGAAGTGGCTTTTTTATTCTTCTTCTCCTACATATCCGTCATTACTCGTCCGGACAAAAAGTGAGATTTTATTTTTTGCTTCAACTCCTTCACTTCTCTACGAATATCACGTGAGATCGTCCACAGCCGCAACTCCGAGAGTCAATAATGTCTGTTAGCGCAGATGCTTCATTCAACTAACTCTTCTCCAAGTATCACATCAAGAGACGCCATCTAGCAACAAGTTCTTAACGCTCCTCCAGTCATTAACAAGTGATGCTCGTCTCGTTGGAGAAGTGGCGCAAGTTTTTGTCACCAGCAAGAATGAAGCAGCTTTTGGCGCCATCTAATTATCACTGGAGCGATTCACGCACGTTGATGAGTGATGATTCCTCCCACTGCCTGTGCAAGCCTTTTGTGCAGCTTAATCCGCTTGGCCCACATTCACGCACACGAACACGCACACACACCCACACACACACACGCAGAGAAAGATCTGGTCTGCTCGAATGTGTCCCCACACGTGTCCAGATTCTTGCCAGATTGGCCATCAGAAATCTAGTGACCAAATGTGTAAATCCGGCCACAGTTTGGACAGGTTATGTGGCAGCTCCATCTTCTGATAAGGGGTGAGAGAGGAGGCAGGGGACCAATAATCATTCTCGGCAGAAGAAAAGAGGCTCTCTCTCCAACGGATGATGGCAAGACTGTCCAACCGTCCGTTCCATGGATCTCCAAATTTGATTGGAAAATAAGTCTCCTTCTATGGCCATCGTCAGAGAGATCCTTAGATGATGACTGCGACGATAAAAGCGTCGTCGTCGTCGTCGCCGCCGTCGTCGTCGTCGTCGCCGTCGCCGTTGCCGAAGCTGTCGTCGATCCCAAAATGTGTCGAATTCCTCACACCGAGGCGAAAAAAAAAGAGCAGTCGACGACGGCCAATCATGGTGTCAAAAGAGCAGGACTTGAAGAAATAATAAGACGTGCGTCATAACATGTCAGACAGGTCCTACGTAACGATGGAGGAGAGCGACAGACAAAGACACCTCTCCGGGCTCCTCTGGTCCCAGTAATGCTTGGGGTCTTTTTTTCTGCCTCTTAACCAAGTCAAACAAGACGCTGCTGCTGCCGCCCCTGCCGCTTTGCCCCGCGTGTGTGAGGACGCCGAGGCGACGGAGGCGGAGGCTTCCAGCGTCAAACCCGACGGAGACCGCTAATTAATGCCGTTCTTTGGGAAGATCTTGATGAGGGCGTCGAGTTTTGTCATCTGGCTGTCGGTGACAAAAGTCGGGCGTGTATCTGTGGGCCGAATCTGCCGAATGCGTTCGGCGATGGCTGCCAGCGACGATCCAGAAGCCCCCGACACTTCCTCCCGTGCTTTCGATACGTCTTCCTCACCTCAAGTCTCTCTAACATGGCTGCCAGGGAGAGCCTCGGTCATCATGGCGTGCAAGTCAGCCCGCGTCACCTCAACACGTTTGACGCGCGACCTAGGACAATAGGACATTATGACGATCTCATCTCTCCAATTCATCTCCAAAAATTTCCGCGGACTCCAAGGGGAGGTCTCTTAAGGTCTCCCAGCTGCTATGAGCTTGAGCGTCGCAAATCTGTTGTTCCAGTCAACAACCTTGCACCGAGAGAGCATTTTGGGACTTTGCCGCAGTCTCTGACGCCAGAGACGCTCTTGGCGCCAGCGCCGGCGGCTGCGCAGGAGGCGCAGGAGGCGGCCTCCGCCTGTCGTCGCCTTTGAAAACGGCGTTTTGCTGCTATTAGGCAAAGTTTTCTTCCCAAACCAGGACAGAAGAGGGGGGACCCAGTGGGGCGGAAAATTGGGGCTCCAAAAGGAAGCGCTGGCTCGATGGGTCTAAGAATGATCCACCCCACGGTGTAAAACGGTTCTAAAGGACCTGAGCTTGGCTGGCTTGTTTGTTGTTCTCTGTCTGCAGTCTCGTTAGTGGCAGGAAAAAATCAATTGGGCCACCAGATTGTGTGTGCGAAATTCCCATGGAGCTGTCGCTTAATGGGGTAATTCCAATGCTCACCTCCATAATTTCTTCTGCCAGCGTCTGGAACGGACTGAGACAGGAAGGTGATTCCAATTGCACTGGAAAGTTGGTCATTTGCTCAGGGAGGCTGTGCAAGGGAGCAACAGAGACTGCAAATAGTAGGTGGCAATTTTCCAATCCAATGTTTTTTCTCTCTCTCGTTGAGTCCCATTTGAGAGCGTCTGTCTGGAGCGAGCCCAGCGCAGCGAGCAAGTTTTCAATCACTTCTTCAGCTCCCGCCAATTTGTCGGGACAGCCATTGATCACGTTGCTGCCGTTCCGCTGGCCAGGGGAGGAGGAGGGTTCGAACAAAAATTGCCTACATGCATGCCTTCTTGCTTGACGAAAAGGGACGCGACGACTACGTCGTCGTCGACATCGTCGTCGACGGCGGCGTCGACGGCGGCGTCGACGGCGGCGTCGACGGCGGCGTCGACGACGCTGGTGCCGGCCGTCCAGCCCTTGCGTGTGAAGACTGATGAGCGAGAAGCTTCTTCCTCCAGCCGGGTCCGACCGACGGACGGCGGCACCTCTGGAACCGAAAACCGCACGGGTAAATGAATTCTCACGTCTCTCCCCGACCGTTAATGATGTTTGTCCATCAATATCCGTTCGCTCCTCACAAAAATTGCGTGTTCACCGCCGTGGAGAACACGAAAGTCGCCTCCCTCCCCTCCCTCACGTGATGGAACCAGAGCTTGGACAGACAAGAGGATGAAAGAAAACCATTTCGTGCCAATGAACCGTACACATTAGGGAAAACTCTGATGTTAACTTCCACGTTGAAAAATGTGTCTTCCTGCGAGGCCAATTTGTACGCTGGTGAGGCACAAATGAGTCAAGTGAAGTGCCTGAGGCCAGACACAGAGCAAGAGAGAGAGAAAAAACAAACCATGGCGTGCGATAGATTTGCGAACGTGTGAAGAGCTGCCTTGTCTTTGCGTGAAACCTCAACTTCCTCAGGAGCGGCAGCAGCAGCGACGCCACCGGCAGCTCTCGTCATCAACACCGTCTTGAATGACTTGCACGCCACAGCCGCGGCGTCCCGCAGGCCATTCCACTCCACGTAGTACTAAGAGAAAAGAATCAAGATCCATCCCAGTACAACTGCTGCATTTTTTCTCTCTCTCCAGAAGGCCCACACAGGGCCCTGCTACGAAGCTTAGCAGGCCTTGTTACGTTGAATTATGGTCGGCTGGCAGCAATAACTCGGTGCTTTTTTTTTAGCGGGGTGGCAATGGCGATTAAAGCGGCACTAATCTCCTCCAAGGGCGCTCGCTGGGCTAGGCAATTCGCTCAAGGCACCCACAGCAAGTACTGATTTCGCCAACGACGCCGGGTCCATGAGTGCTTGCAGAAAAAAAGGAAGCATTGAGCGATTCATTCTGCACACACATGATGAAACTCTTGGCACTGTAAAGAACAAAGAGCTGAATACATTACCACGTAAGTTTCTTAACCTTGCCTCTAAATGATCGCAGGCTGAACTGTAGAAGTGGGGGGGGGGGGGGGAAAAAAGCGGTGCTAGCGAATCAGCACCTGGCCTCTTTTCTGCGTCTATTTTTCTCCGGTCGTCATCATCTTTCTCTCGCCCGCTCATTTTTCAGAGGAGTTTTTTGTGTAAAAAGCGATGCAGTAAGATCACGAGAAGCATTAGTTGTGGAAATTGTTCTCCAGCGGTCTGGCTGGCCCCTTTGCGTGCGTGTGGTCCTTCTGGGACCTGCCAGCCAGGCAGCCGGCCAACCAGCCAGCCAACCACCATCGACCACTATGCTTCATCATGACCGACATCGAGCACTCTTTAAAAGCAGTACAGTACAGTTGAAGGAGATGAACAACTGTGTTTGTTGCTGCCCTGCCCGATGATCCTTCTTCTTTTCTGGCAGTTTTCGTCCTCTCTGATTGGCTGCGTGTGAGGTGTGAAAATTCTCACCTGTTCCCCCATTGGGGAGGGAAGTCGCCGGCCAGGGCGAATGAGGCGTCCATCCGCACACAGCTCAAGATGTCCACCCAAAGGCTGGGGAGTCCGGACCGAGAAATAACCCTTCATGCTTGATTTGAAAGCCAGAGGCCGTGAGAAACAATCCGATCTGATTAGACGTGTCCGGTGCAGCAGCTGCGTCCACGGTGGCAGCAGTAGCAGGGTCTGCATCGTCCCATTCGTCTTCGCCGTCGATCCCCTCGATCAGGCGCAGGACTGGAGCCACCGCGGGGGGGGGGAGACTTCTGCGGCTGACGTCCAGCATTAATTAATAGCAATGACCACACGCGCTCGCTCCGTATGAGATGGAGAAATAACTCGATTGTGCTTTGTGTCACCAGACTTTGAGGGGTCCAATCGCCATCGTCGTCACGCTGTTTGACTTCCAAAAGGCTATCGTTATCTTGGCAGCTTGGTTAGTTTAGGCTGGCTGGATCAGTATACGATGGCAGAGCCAAAGTAGTATTGTATACGCGACACAGAGAGAAAGAGAGAAGTGATTGACCGCGTCCATGAATCGATTCGTGCTTAATGATAGGGGAGGAGGGGGGAATGAGATGAATCAGGCAAGAATTGTCTACGTAGCTCTTCAGAGTCACTGGACTTTAAAAGGTTCTACGTGTATGAAGCAGCAGTGAGCACGTACTGGGTGCATCAGAACTACTGTCACCCTTGATCTGTCCTGCGCGCAGTGGACGCAGCATTACAGGTTCGGTCACTAGGACGTAAAATGTCATGCCACCAACAACAGTTTCTGGGTGCATTGAGCCCACACAAGCGGCGTCGCCTAGACCGAAATCGATGCTCTCTTTTACCGGCAGAGTTCAATAGCGTGATCTTTGTACTCGTCACTCAGCGTCCTGTCAGTTCCTTTAACCTGGTTCAAGTCCGCCAAAGGATCCCTGTTGATCACCAATTTTGACCCACCCTGTGCAAAGTGAACGATGAAGAAGAAGAGAATCACTTCACAGCAGAATAGACAGATGGTGGAGAAGCTTCGAAGAACCTATTCAAAGCAGCGCTAAATCCGGTGAAAAATAAAAGCCTCATTCAGGTAGCGTCGCTGTTCTTCCACCCCGTCATTTTCTGTCGCACAGCGCGAAAAATCAAACCCGCAGCCCGCAGCTTCCGCTCCTTTCAATTGCTCAAGGTGAATGAAATGATATTGATTACTACTGTGTCGGTGGAAGCCTCAGCAGCCAAGCAGAGAAGCCTCAACCACCCCTGACAATGAAGCCCAGACCTAATTGGCAGTTTTGTGTCACTCAATTGTCAGCAGCCAGCAGCGCCCTCAGCACAAACAGCACGGAGGAGGCTGCGGTTTGCGCCACAAAGCTGTGATTGCCTGCACAGGAAATCCCAAAGAGAGCGATGAAAGACAGGGAGGAGGAGATCATGGGAAACGACTCGGCTTCGAGGCTGCTCCTCGTAGGCCGAGTTGGACGTTGACTGACTGAATGGCGGCGGCCGCAAACACCAACGCGACTGTGGTGGACTGGATGAAGGCTGAGGTGAGACCGGGGGTTTGGTGATTCTTCAGGAAGCGGGACTCCACCAGTGCTGCTTGTGGACTGCGCCTGCAGTGCGCACAAACGAATGGAGGTTGGGCGAATTTTGTCAGAAAGCTTCCGCGTCATACGGCCAAACCACCCTGTTCTGCAAGAATAGTTAAGATAGAGAGCGGCAATGAATCATTTGTCAGTAGTGTCATTCTTAACAGTACTTGGGTAGGATTGGCTGAATTTAAGATAAGACTCTCATAGATAACGCACATAAGTTAGTAAAAAGCTCTCCCAGAAAGTCTGCAAAGCATTTCTTTCATGGATCAAGGCTGTCATGGCAAAGAGAGTAGTTTTTCTCGATGGCAACTCCCTAACTATGAACCTACTCAATGATATTTTTAGAGACAATGCCATGAAAATTTTTGTATCTGAAGAGACCCTGGAGAAAGTTGGATTGGCAAGAAAGGCACTGGATGATTACATCATGGAGGCAAGCAGCATAAAGTAGATTGCAATTACTTTGACTGACTCCTTGTTGTCATTCTTAGGGCAATCAAGTGTATGGCTCCACAACAAAGGTGTCAATGAACAAGTCACAGCCCATTCCTGATGATGTCGATGCCTTCAGCAGAGAGATGACTGCAGGATTTGCAACATACTGGCAACATCCTGAAGCACGGGGGAAAACTGACAACATGCTGCTCCCTGGGGAGGTCCGAGCTGGCTTAGTTGTTCTCATCAACTTCATGTGCAGGGCCACAACTGGTGTGTCTGTCAGCCTTGTCAAGGAGCTGCTGACTTGGGCCAACAAACCACTCCAAGACTTACCTCCAGTAGAGAAAGGTTGTGATGTATGCTACTGACTCTGCTGTTTTTCCATAATTCACACAATCTCTCACTGAAGACACTGCACTGGGCTTTGGGGATGCAACTGGACCCCACCAGTTCCTGTTGCAGACCCTATGTCGTCACAGCAGTGACTTCCGCTTCAGCTCTGGTGAGTCCCTGAACATGCATGCTGCAAATGCCTTTACCTTTGCCCGAGCCAACCGGCTGGTGTGTGACATCACACAGTTGCTTGAAGACTTCTGCCCACGGGCAATTGCACTGGACATTGAGGCCAACTGTGCCAATCCTGATCTAGTGGGGGAGAGGGCTGAGTCCTTTGCTGCACAGTGGAAGGGAAAGGCAGATGCCATGAGGAATGTAAGGCTCTTCTTGGAGGACAGCAGCATTTACAAGGTTTGTTGGTTCAACCTTTATGTCTCTTGGGCTTTGGCAACATCACAATGCCATGTATTTGACTTTTGTATGCAGGACCACACTCATTCATTTTGATTTATTGCTTTTAGAAGGTGAAAGTAGTAAGATGCTAATGAAGACTTTCAAGTACAAGTACAAATATTAACAAGTACATGGAGGGTGTCCATCAAATTGTTTCCTTATCATTCTTTTGCTTCACGTTTTATTTGGTCTCTGACTTGTTTCTCTCACTGCTCAGTTTAAATTTATGGTACCAACTTTATCCTTAAAAAAAGTTGGGTTGCACCAGTTGCTGTTCTAATGCTATGTAGCCATTGCTCTTGTCAGACCTTCTACTGCTCAATCAAACAACCTAAAATTTTACAAGGGAAAGGATACATAACAAGCACGACCCAAATTCTTTTTCAGTTGACAAAGACTGTAGAAGAGGTGGTGACATTAGTACTGGAAGAGACAACCTTCAAAGAGAGTGTGACCAACATCTTGCAAGTTCTGTCATTCCATTGTCTGACAGAGAGGCAGCCCCTTGGATCGGTTGATGGGACTTTTAAATTCCTCAGTACTAGACTCTCTTCTTGACATCTAAATGATATGAATGAGCTATTAATGTCATTGATGAGCTTCAAAATGAATTGTTCAAGAGAACAATTGGAGAAGTAATGAAAGCTGTAGCACAATTCAGATACAATATGCGGGACACGCTGTTTTTCTGTGAGGCACAGTACCAATTCTGCATGCACGAGACCTTTGCTCTTCATTGCTCCTATGCTTTCCTCTTCATTCCTACGCAAGTGCAGAATTACTTACGTAATTTAAGTTTTTGGTGCTTCTAGCCCTTCCTCCTCGCTAATGCATGTTTTTCTTTTGTCTGGTCCATGTAGTCCACACCTTCTGCATTTCACCCTGCAGTGTCATTGCGGTCTGCCACTGACACACTTTCTACAGCAACTGATGCTCTCTCCTTTGCCCAGAGCATCATTGGCGAGCTTGTCAATGCACACCACTGCAACCCTATCATAACTGGACCTTGGCTTGATAGCACAGGGATTGGCCAGGCTAACTTCTCTGAAGGCACAAAGGTGGACCCCACATGCAATTTTGACACAACACGTGCATTCTGTGCCCTGATGCATGCTGCCCAAGCATTGGCATGTCTGTCACATTGCATAGCACTTCGTGGTGAGTTGATGATGAATGAGTTCAGCAAAGACTGCAAGTATATGTTGCACCGTGGATTTCACTTTCTGCTACCAATGGCTGCCAGACAGGCGGCTGCAGCCATTCGGACAGTTGATCCAGCACTTGGCAGAATGCATCATGGAGAAGTGTGAGATGATGACATACAACACTGTTTCAAGTGATGGGTCAACATGTCTTATGTGACTTTCTTCAAGCAGATATGATTGGTGCGCACCCATGCCACTCTGCCTTGACAGTCTGGAGTCATTTCTGCCTGCATTCCGTCGTCTCCTCACCCTCCAGGCCCTCATCTCGGCCACTGTGGTGCAGTTTGTGAGGAAGAGATCAGAAGATGATGTCAGCAGCAACCTGAAAGACTTCTATAAAATCTTTCTCAACTGGTCACGGGGAGATTTGGAACATTTGAACACATTGCATGTGTCAAATCTTATCCATGACTTGGAGCATGCAGGCTTTCTGTAACATGTACATACTCAATTGCACTACCGGGTTGGGCATAAATAGAGTTGCAAGGGCTCTGGCAATCCAGATCATCGAGAGAGGCTTTTTGTTGAAGTTGTACACACAGGATACTATTGCGAAGCACCCCGTATCAGGTCAAATCGTGGATGAGATGTGTCGTACTTTATCAAGATCTCGGCTAAGTGGCAAATTGCTATTCTCCACCTTTAACGAGAACTTCGATGACATTGTTGGTTGTGAATCACACCACGTATCACAAATTGTGATGCACGGTTTCCCTTGAAAACAGGTCAAAGGGGTCGTCGTCAAGGGTGTCACACTTGCACCCCTTCGGATTTGATTTGACGATCAGAATATGCCCGGCCTGGAGTAGTCGAACCTTGTGGTGCACGAGATACACTAGTGTTGCGAATTAGTCACATAGCTCGTTGATGCGGATGTCAGATGCAGATGCTGGCAATTATTCGCACAGTGGATGCTGATAGTGGATGGGGAAAAATCCTATACTCCGGCAAGTCGACTTTGCCTTAGAGGGGAAGTCAGTAGCGATTCAGGACTTTGACAATACCAAGCTTCCACGATCTTATCAGTGAGGTTATTCCTCCACACAGGTTCGTAACACACTGAAGGCTCTTTCTGACCCAGCTCGTTGGAGTAACAATCACAACAGCTTGATGGAGGATTTCCAGGGTCAGTGGCTTCCCTTTTGTTGCGTTGTACGAGCTCTTTGTTTTTCTGGGGAAACCAATATTTTCGTTCAGATTTGGACAAGCTGACACTTTTTTAATCTCACTTTCCAGCCCTTCCTCAGGAGACGAGACATTTCAGTTAGCAGCACAGCATGGAACTTAACTGTGGCTCTCGGAACAAAAAGCAATTTGCAGCCATTATGCTTGAAAGGTTTTCCTCCGTCGACTTGTCTGCAATCAGACAGAGAAGTCATTTAGAAGCTAAGACTGCGCTCAACGTCAACATTTACAATGGGAGCGAATTGTGAGCCACAGAAGTGGGTAAGCTCTTAACCGGCAGCTGAGTTTGGTGGCATTAACAGAGAATCACGAAATGGACGGAAACCATTGGTTAAAAGGTGCTGTCACACCATTAGCGGCAGTTGCGTGACTGGCACATTTGGTGCAGACATCAATATAGACGGTCAATTCAATTTACCCATCCACAGTGGCATTTTATATGAATCTTTGCCAAAAATGCCAGTTAAGTCATTTCCGGACAGACATGTCAAATTTGGTGAACCAGTAGTTTTAGATGATTACCAAAAATCTCTCAGTCTATTTATGATGCACTGGTCCAATTTGGACTGTGAGCTTCGTAGCTGACCGTCGACACTGTCCTGACCGGCTCCTACAGAATGCGCCAGAACCGCAGCCTGGCAGAAGCCCAGATCTGCAAGGCCGTTCCAACAAAAGGACGCAGACTTTGACAGCGATGGCGGTCATGAATTTGTCATAATGGTACCCTGTGTTATAGCTTAGTCACAGTAGGACTGGGAATGTTTTTATTAAGACAGTGCACTTATGTAGGAGTTTGCAAGTCTCAACACAGCCCGGCTGGTGTTGCTGGCACAGGCAACGCAGTTAGGCCAAGAAGTCTGCCTTTGTTGACGGACTTGTCATGTCTTCCTGGTCCATGAGTTCGGGAGATCGTCAGCCTGGCCTGTTTCGATCTGATTACGTGCCTACGAAAATGTTTTTTTTATGATTATCACAAAGTGCAACACGTTATTGCATGCATATGAACAGTACTACAAAGGCCCGCTCATTCAGCAGGTAAAAAATGTCCAAGAAAAAAAGGATTCCAGCTCCTGTGGGAATGATGACAGGAATCCCCTTTGGTGGAACAGTGGAACACACGGCGAGGGAGTTAAGGGGGATTAAGTTAAGGGGGATTGTACCACATGAGACATTGACCGCCAAACACTTATTGGTCAAGGCAGAGACGACTGTAAAAGTGATAAAACAGGGGTCTGGAATAGTAGATCAGTGGATTACAGCAATGATCCACAACTATGAACGGATCATTGGTGGTCCCAATGCTCACTGTGGGAAAGATGGGCCCAAAAGTTTGTTTTGGCCATCCAGTTCAAGACTTGGTATACGGATGTCGCCAGGCTTTCGGACCTTAATGCCACAAACCAGCCATATTTACCCTATTCGAAGAATCACGATGATGAAGAAGACCAGCAATTTCCTCTGCCAGCGAACGTTTATCTATTTGTCCTTGTGAGCTTCCCGTGGGCCAGGGAAATGCACAAATGTTATGGTGATGTCGGAATTGTTTCTGCCTGATCACCTGAATCATTACAACACTGAAACCAGCCCTGTCACAACAGAACTCCTCATAACAGAAGTAAAAAAACATTCTCCTAATTATCAACAGACCTTAAAATTTGCATCGGCTTTTGTCAAGGAGCCCAAAAGAATTAGCGGATGTGATTGATCATGTCGACATCGATGACAAAGGTTCTTCAAGGAGGAGATCAAGTAGTCTCTGGGGAAGAGCTGCCAATTCAGAAGTCATGTTTCTGTGTGCTGTGACGTGGCCGCGTGATGACTCTGGATATGACTAAAGGTTTGATGGAAGAATTGGTCCATGGCTATTTGTTGAGAAAAAACAACAAGAATCGACCATGTAGGACATGTGTTTTCATATTGTTCACCCACTACCGTTGTTGCTCATAAATTGATTTCCCCTATTGCCAAGCTACTTGTTTGCTTTGTGACGTACTTCATTTTGCCACGTTCTGTGCTACCATAAGAAGTCTACGTACATAACTTTGTAACTGGATTGTTTGAGAGCAAACATTTCTAGACTGTAGGGATAAGCGAGTATTTACATAAAGGGTTTGCGACTTGAAGGGCGCGTGTGCGGCATTTTTCACGACACTTAGTATCCGCGATATCTACATAAGCATACGTATTATACTGGTGACTCTGTTCCTATGAGAAGTGGCAGCCCTGTTGTCATTGCTGGTCAGCTGACCAACGGAAAAAATGAACACCGTTCTCCATTGCCTCGTCTTTGTCCCCATTCTGCTATAACTACACAGAGCGTTACATCATTGCAAAGTACGACTTTAAAATCCACGTTAGGCACCGGGTGGTTAAGAATTTTGGTCCATGTGGAAAGATGCAGCTTGTTTTGTGGATTACACAAAATTGCAGACTTAAAACCGTCAAAACCTTGGTAAGGTGCTTTTGAAGTGTTTTGCAGAACTTATGATGGGTGCAGAAAATCCGCTAAATATAGCAAAAGTGGACAATAACCCCAACATCGCGCGTCAAACAATGGAAGACCATCCGCTCACAAGCAGGTATTGTCTATAGACAATACCAGACCTGCAGGATGCGCCAGGTCATCTTGTGTGTCGACTTCAGCGACCATTTCTAATATTCTTGTGAAATGTAGGTAGTTTTGTGGCATTTCCAAGTTCTGCTGGTGTTGACCTCTCATTTGCCCACCCTCACACCTTTGTACAACAAAAGCAGCCCAACAAGTCCACCATAGAGGAGCTAAGGAAGTGCATCATTGTGCACTTGCTGCCGGTGAGAAGGAGATGGGGATTGCACGCGTAATAGATGTGCACCTGAACACTGTGGGCAATGTCGAGAAGCTGCATGAGGGGACTGGAGGCGTCTCTATGCCGGCGCCGGAGAGGAGGACCACGCCAGTCGCTTCTCTTTGCTGCCAAAACTACGTCTTCTTCTTGCTACTCTCGTACTCGAAGGGTCTCTTATGAAAACATGAGCCCGAACAGGTGTAATAACTTCATCCAGAACAACATCTCAGCATCGGTGAAATCTGTAAGACATTCACAAGATTACTTGGCGCACCTGGTGTGTTGCTATGTAAGCTCAGGCCCATCTCTGATTGTCCAAAATTAACATAAGAAAGAGTAGAAGTTAGTGCAACTTCTGAGTCAATTTTCGAACTTACCATTTATTTCAAATTATTCACCCTTTCAAACCGGGGGGGGGGGGACCCTGGGTGGTCGTCACCCAACCACCCCACCCCACAAGTCTTACTTGTGGACTGCCACTGTGTTTGAACCTCTCCCTTTGTTCATGGGCAATAAGCCTAGCCTTTGTTTTTAATTCGTTCTTAAAAAACTAAGATTCCCTTCAACAAAAAGTGTCGCAAGTCATATTTGGCGAGGTAAAACGTGTTGTCTACGCTATAGTGGCATCTTCTGGCATTGAATCTGTGCCTAAAGTCTTTCATCGAGACACTCAGACACAAGGTCTGGCCAGCATCATGAGCAACTTTGCGACTGCACAGTTTGGCACTGGAACGCCCAAACCCCACCAACCCCTACAGGGCGCCGCGACAAACTGCACCATTTTTCACTTTTTCCAAGGATAAGTGAAATAGTGATGGAATCAAGGCCTCAAGTCTCGAGCTTATCGAGCTTGCCGAAGCAGACATCAACACTTTGAGCTTCAAACCTGGCTCGACCCATCACTACACCGAAGGAAGAACGGCCAAACACACGGGCCTGCAATATTGGGGTGTCCGTCCGGGAAGGAGGAGCCTCCTGGATCAGGGAGGCTTGGGGTGTGGCGATCCCCCCAGCCCGTATCGGCCGATTTCATAAGGAAAAACGCACCATAAGAGGTGAAAAGTGACGCATGCGTGGCGTCCCCTAGGGGTTGCCTAGGGGACGCGTAGGGGGTGCCTTGGAGTCTCAGTGAGCGGTTTTAGGTGCAAACGCCATACCAGGAGCTGCCACTGCGACGTGACCGTACTTAAGTTACAAGGACAGAGTCCCCAGAGTACAAGTCAGCAGAGTACAAATGCAAAGTACAATTGCACTCACCAATTGGACCTTGCTTTGATGGGGCATATTTTTTGTACTCGACATTTGGCCAAAGATGAAAAGGCCAACTTTGCATGATGTGTGCGTGACGGTACTTGACAAGATTCGTACATTATGCCGTGCTCTTCATTATGTCATACTGGCTATTTATTTTTATTCATGCTTCATGCTTTGAAAAATCAATTGACTTTATTGACCCCCTGGAAAATTATCACGTGGACCTCATGTGCGAACTGTCATTCTTAACAGTGCATACATGAGATTGACTGTTCAGATATGCGTCACATACACATGTAGATGTGTCACAAGAGTTAGTACAAAGCTCAAATAAGAAGTCCGCCAATTATTTCTTCAAAGATCATGCCCGCCAAAACTAAGAGCATTATTCCCCTTAATGGCAACTCCCTAACCATGGACCTGCTGAATGAAATCATCGGAAACGATGACATTTGAATTTCTGTACCTGAAGCAACACTGGTCAAGGTTTAATTTGAAGAACGGTGCATTTGAACCTGGAAAGGAGCACCCTGGTGCTGTACCCCAAGCAAGACAGAGGAGAAATAATCACTACTCAGTTAGATATTTTGGCCAAGGTGTCATGGTGTTGCGACACTTTAAGCCATGTCTGTCATAAGACCGATCACCAACCTGTTGTGCACCTAAATCGAGAACAAGGTCAATTTCTAGAAAGACTGAGGGTCGAGAGGGAGGTGCTCCGACCACTTAATATCTAATCTAATTTATAGAGCGACGGCGCGAAACTGTCTGTCTGTCCAGAGGAAACTGAAAATTCATTATAAAAAGCTTTATATTTTTGCTGTTTTCCCTACTCAGCGAAGTGGGTAGCGCGTAAGCGATAGTCTGTCTTACTTATAAAGCGCGTCGACCGTCTGTGTGTCTGTCTGTGTGTCCGTGTGTCTGTCTGTCCAGCTTTTGCGTGAGCACGAAGCGCGTAGAAGTGAGAGACGGGGACGGACAGACACACACTTGTAGCACTTATTGTTTTTGCCACTCTTCCCAACCAACAAAGTGGGTACCGCGTAAGCACTAGTAAAGTTTTAAGGGCAACCACATGTCTTCCAATGGCGTCAGTAGCATTGTTGTAAATGAAGTTCATTCCTCATTTGGTCACACAGAATCAAGTGTCCTACTTGGAAAAGTAAGAGCAGAAAAACATATCAGTCAAAATTAGGCTAGGTCGAAAAGATGAAAACTTTGGAAATTCACTGACAGCAGCAGCTGCTGGTTACATGAGCTCAAAAGATGAAGATGTAGTCAAATACGTTGGAAAAACAATTGTGTTTACCTATGCCCAACTTGATTTGAAATTTTTGTAGTAAGCCACTGTAGTAAATTTAGTGTGAAAGTAAATTTCAGCTCTGGTGGCTGTCAGAAGCTGCCAAAGTGGGTGAAAATCACAGACCAAAATGCTGACCTGCTCCAGTTTGTCAGAAAAATATTTTATAGCAAGTCCTGAAGAAATATAATACAACTTATTTTACAGTAGTATGCCACATAATTTGGTTGGTGATTAGGTTTTGATTAGTGTAGCTGATATAGTTTTAGAACTGATATGAACAAACACCAATGGCTTTAACTTCGATGGAACATTAATTATGTACCTTCAGTGCAAAAACTCATATTTTTGACTGCATTTATCTCCCTACTGTGTGCACGGCTGGAGCGATTTAAACTTTTTGATTAGCCGAATTTTATCGCCAATTCATATGGTTCCTCTTAAAGCTTTCTTTCTTCATTACTGTCGCCAACTGTCATACTGCTCTTGTGTTTCTCAAGAATCTTGTTCTTATCTGCATGTACCAATCCATGAGGGACAGCGGGGGGAGGGTCTGAGGTGCTAAACCCCGAAACTTTCGTGGGTAATTTAAATTTTCCGCTGATAGTTTGTAAGCAGAGTTTGATGACTTTAACTGTTAGGAATGTCTCCATTTTATGAGGTAAAAAAATTGGTTCAGGAAGAGTGATGACTGTATCTAGAGACTACCGTTTGTGGTACACTGACCGACTTCTGTATGTCGAGTTAAGTACATATCTCCCAATTGAGACCCTGCGTTGAAATAATCGGGAAAAATATGGCCTAAAATGCAGCTTCGATAGGGAGGCACAGTTTACACGAGGATCAATTGGCGCCACACCCTGAGCTGGATTTCATTTTTCCCAGCTGTCTGTCCTCAGGTGTTCCAAAAATAGATATGACGACCCTATCGTAGCAGATATCCCCAGTGGGGTCCCAGAGGGGATGAAAGTAAGAGATGTGGCGGCAATTCCTGAAGCAGATGGGCATGGGACACTATTTCAACGGGATGTGAGTCTAGGGTTTTAAGGAAAAGTTCGTTGTTGTATTTGTATATGAAAAAGCCAGACTCAAAGTTTGATAGGTTTCAAAGCAGGGTCCAGGTGGCAACCTTACATGCACCTCACAAGCCCCTGAAAGCTTGTTGAGCATTACTTCTGATTCTGAGTTGCTGTGGATGCTCGGAGCATCTGTGGCTATCGTGGGAGTCACCAGCCTTAATATTCGTGACAATGCGATGTTTGATCACATCTATGGCCTTGTAGATTGACTGTGATGAAATTAACAAAGCCCTAAGTGCGCAAAAAACTTGACTCTGACTTCTCCCACCATTTATTTTTGAGATAACATTTGTCAAGTGCTGCTTACTGTTTAGTCCGGGAAGTTTGCCGCTTTCCCTGAACTTCCTGGTGAATTAATGGAATTGTCTAACCCTTTTTTGGTCGTGCTGATAGTAGACCAATAAAATACTAAACAAGAGCATGCATTATGTCCTACACGTAATTATGTCTCGCTGGATTGTTATGTCATTTCAGCTTTGAGAAATTCACTACATACACCCAAAAAAGTTATCTCATGCACCGCACGTTTGCCCATACTTGACACGTGATCATCCTTAACAGTACATGCTTAAGATTGGCTGTTCAGATAAGCCTCGTATACATATATAAGCATATACAGTGTAGATCTGCGCAATCCTGATGCTGATAAAGTACACATGTTACAAAACTCTCCTGGGAAGTCTGTGAAGCATTTCTTTGAAGATCATGCCTGTACTGGCTCAGAGAAATATTCTTCTCAATGGCAACTCCCTAAATATGGACCTGCTCAATGAAGTCTTTAGAAATGATGGCATCAAAATTTCTGTGTCTGAAGAGATCCTGGAGAAGGTTGGATTGGCAAGAAAGGCACTGGTTGATTACCTTAAGGAGGCAAGCCACACAAAGTAGGTTCCAACCACTGTGACTGACTGGTTGCTATATTGTTAGGGCAATCATTTGAATGACTCCATGACAAAGGTGTCAATGAACAAGTCACAGCCAATTTCTAATGATGTGGATGCCTTCAGCAGAGAGATGACTGCAGGATTTTCAATGCAATATCGACATCCAGGAGCACCAATAAAAAATGACAACCTGTTGCTTCCTGGGGAGGTCCGAGCTGGCTTGGTTGTTCTCATCAACTTCCTTTGCAAGGCCAGGGGTGGGGTGTCTGACAGCCTTGTCAAGGAGCTTTTGACTTGGGCCAACAAACCACTGCAAGACTTACCTCAAGTGGAGAAAGGTTACAATTTTCACTGCTGAGTCTACTATTTTTCCATAATTCATACACTTTCTTCCCAAAAGACACTGCACTGGGCTTTGGGAATGTATTTGGACCCCACCAGTTCCTGTTGCAGACCCTGTGTCATCATAGCAGTGACTTTCGCTTCACCTCATGCGAGTCCCTGAACATGCATGCTGCAAATGCATTTACCTTAGCCCGAGCCAACTGGTTGGTGTGTGACATCACACAATTACTCAAAGGCTTTTGTCCCCGTGCAATTGCACTGGACATGGAGGCCAACTGTGCCAATCCTGACCTGGTGGGGGAGAGGGCTGAATCCTCTTCTGCACAGTGGCAGGGAAAGGCTGGTGCCATGAGAAGCATCAGATTCTTTTTGAAGGGTAGCATCATTTGCAAGGTTTGTCAGACAATTTTCAGGTGACTTAAGCTTTCACACCATCACAATACCATTTGCTTGACTTATTGTGTGTAGGAGCTGCAAGGAGCAAGATGATAATGAAGACTATTGACTTTCAAATACAAGAACACATATACATAAGTGGATACAGGGTGTCCAGCAGATTGCTTCCCTTAGGATCCTTACACTTCAGGCTTTTTTTGTTCTCTGAATTTTCTCTCGTACAGGTCATTTTTTACTTCATAATGCCAACATATCCTTGGATCACAATATCATCAGGTGCTGTTGTGACATTGTGTGGCCATTGCTCTCGCAATGCTCAATTCGGTCACTGCTCAATTAAAGTAGAAGGTCCCCCTCAAATTGTGGGCTCAGACCAGGAATCGGTACAGAAATCATACCAAGTAGAGAAGTAGATGCCAAAAGTAACCATTTTTATGTGTCGACTGATAGTTAAATCCTTTAACTATCGATCACAACACTAAAAGTCATTCAAGGCCTCCTCACAACTATGAGAAGTGCCCCCAAAATCACTCTTCAGTGTTTGATTTGATGCGGACCCCCTTCTGGAATTTTATAAAAGTATCCCCCAAAAACCATGATCCAAAACTATTGCCAACATAATAACAATTGGGCTGGAAGTGGTGTCATCACTACGAAGAAGAGAGACAAAAGTTTGACCCACCTTTGAGAGACAAAAGTGTGACCCACCTTCGTACGCACAAACTGTGTTATTTCATTATTACACAGAAGAGGAGCTTCATTTGAACACTCTTAGTGACTTCTATAACTCTCTAGTTCTGAAAAGCTTTCCTTTAATTTTTATGAAATGAAATGGAAAGTGCGTAAATGAGTCAGTGACAATAATTAAAAACTAATAAAAGCTGTCGCACTGTTCTCATGCAATTTGCAGAACACCCTGCAGGCACAGTACAAGTGTTCCACTCATCAAACCTTCATCTTCCCGGCTCACATTGCACACAAATACTGTACAAAATGATTACGTGGTCCTCGGTGATAGTGACTATTCCTGTTCACTAACAGAAGTATTTTCTTTTCATTTTTCTTGTTCCAGTCCACCCCTGCTGCAGTTCACCCTGCAGCGTCATTGCGCTCGGCAGCTGACACCCTCTCCACAGCAACTGATGCTGTCTTCTTTGCCAAGAATATTATTGATGAGCTTGTCAATGCACACCACTGCAACCTTAACATACCAGGACCTTGGCTACACAGCAAAGAGATTGGCAAGGTTGGCTTTTCAGGAGACACAAAAGTGGACCCCACATGCAATTTTGACACAACACGAGCATTCTGTGCCCTGATGCATGCTGCCCAAGCATTGGCATGTCTGACACATTGCATAGCACTTCGTGGTGAGTTGATGATGAATGAGTTCAGCAAAGACTGCGAGCATATGTGGTATCGTGGATTTTACGTTCTGCTGCCAGTGGCTGCCAGACAGGCGGCTGCAGCCATTCGGACAGTTGATCCAGCACTTGGCAGAATGCATCATGGAGAAGTGTGAGATGATGACATGCAACACTGTTTCAAGTGATGGGTCAACATGCCTTATGTGACTTTCTTCAAGCAGGTATGATTGGTGTGCACCCATGCCACTCTGCCTTGACAGTCTGGAGTCATTTCTGCCTGCATTCCGTCGTCTCCTCACCCTCCAGGCCCTCATCTCGGCCACTGTCGTGCAGTTTGTGCAGAAGAGGTCAGAAGATGATGTCAGCAGCAACCTGAAGGACTTCTACAAAATCTTTCTTAAACGGTCATTGGGAGACTTGGACCGCTTGGACACACTGCATATGTCAGACGTCAGCCAGGACTTGGAAGATGCAGGCTTCCTCTAACACTGTAGCGCACAAGCACGTGCCATCAAGGAGAAGGTAATGCAATCTCTCTACGTACAAATGCTGGCATGCAAAACTGCAACGTGCTCTGTTAATTCAGAACAATGGAATAAAGTGATACTTTCGATTGTCATTCGGCCTTATGTGTAACTTTTCCGTGTGAATAAACTCCATGTGCCAGACTCGTACGTCTCCCTGTCGTGCACTGCGGACTACGTTGCCAAGCAGTGACTCATGTAGGATGGCGCCTGAAGTCTTTTTATTTGAAGCATTCCACACTTGCGGCTCTAGGATCTCGCCCGGACCCTGGCGGATGGTGGGAGGCAGGTGGAACGTGAGGCAAAGTGCATTCTCGGTGAGGGCGGACGCTTCACAGTTCTTTATCCAGCGTGCACAAGATGCATTCTGGCTGCAGTGATGCACGGGGTCTGCAGCATGACAATGGTCGGAACACGTCAGTTGGTGCTGCATTGTCTTCTACAGCATTATTGAGCTCTCGTACACGTCAGTGGATGAGCATAACGTAATTGTACAGCAGGCAGCACTCAACAGTAAGGGCGTACGTGCTTATTACACACGTCGTTGCATGAGAGAAGAAACGTCCTTTCTCTTCACTCACAGTCGTTCTTTTTTGCCTAGCAAAGTCATTTACCTCATGTCCACGCACAGTGAGAGGCTCACACGCTGCTGCACCCGTAGGTGTAGCTGGTCCATCGGCTTTCACGTTGGCAGGCCAACAGGTGCTTTCCTCCAGCCGTCCCCAAACATTTCATTGTACTTCATTGTTCAGTCGCTGGCAAGCTGCTCCGGAAGTGGCACCATTGATTTCCGAGCTGTCCAGGCATTGGGTGCACATGCACTCAACTATCGACTATCGAATGACATTGCCGATAGTGAGTTCACCTGGTGTTGATGATATTTTGCTGCCTTTTCCCCGAATGTGACCGCTGAAGTACGCGAGTATCCGCCATGGACATTTTCAGCTGCGTCTGTGAGGACTTCTAGAGGCTGCAGGACGGGAAAACTCTCATGTCTGCTGCGGCGTCCGTCGTGGTCGAGTTCGATCAGAAGCGTGATAGTGGCGATGCTCCCTCGTGCATCCCAAGGGGATGCCGCTGCTCCTGCTTGGAGAGAAATCGCCTCCAAGAGCTGGTGCTCTCGGACCTCTGGCGCCAGATCCAAACCACCCCAAACGCCGGCAGCGGCTACGTCTACAGCGCTACCAGTGGCAAGCTGCCGCTGGCTCTGATCGTCGACTTCGTTCTCGCGGTCGTCGTCGTCGGACCCCTCATCACGAGCTGCTGGCGGAGTGGGTGGATGGCGGCGGACGCGGCGGCCGATGCGTTGCCGGCTGAAAGCAGGATCGTCAGCTTCGGCTGCGTGGCGTGCGGACTTGTGAGTGCAAACGCTCTCTCGTTGACCACACCTTCACTGGAGAGATTGGCCGCCTACGGGAGGGGATCCAAATGTCGCTTCTTCGTGGTGTCCAAGCTCTTCACGCTGGTGTCCTTTGCATGCTGCATGCTCCTCTGGAAGGGCTGGTGGGACGTGTGCGACGTTCTGTGCGCAGACTGGCCGGCGGAGGTGGAGGTGACGGCGTTGGCGGGCTCGACAGCCGTTATTGGTGCTTTGAGACACTCGCGCTCCCTCGTCGGTTTCCCGTTGTCCTACTGCCTGGATGAAGCCACCACCTATTTCCACGTGCGGACGTTCAGCAAAGACAATGGAGTGAGTTTCTGCTCTATCGGCTACCCGTGCGTGTGTTTCTAACACGCACACGTAGGAGTTTTCGCGTGAACTGATTCTTGTTCATACGTGTGCACGATGCAGCTGGACACACCTGGAGCTATGTGAAAACGCATCTTCATGGTAATTTCTTTAGCAAGGCTCGCGCCTCTGGGAATGCGCTCTCACCAGTCTGGTGGAGCTCCTGGTGATCTTCTGCTGGTACGTCATCTGGGACATTGAGTATCAGTTGTCAAACTGGTGGCATCTCCAGCCGGAGCGGAGTCCCCTGTTCTCCCTTGTAAGATTATAAGAGTCCTTCTCTTTTTTTGTTTATTTTTTAGAGAGTGCATGTGATGTATTTAACCTCTTTGTAGGTAATCTCTTGTGTCAGCTCGGCGATCGCCTTCTTGCTGCAGTTCGTAGTGCTCTACTGGATCAAGTCAGCCCCCAGAGGGCTGGGCATTGTCGGCCTCATCTTCGGCAACAATTGCTTGGCCTTGATCGGGCTGTTGTCCTCTGTGAGCGGCCTCAGGGGAGTTTGGACACTCTTAGATCGCTACCTTTTTCCAGGTACTTGTGTGCAGCGCCGGAAACGATGAGATCTGGCTCAAGTCAAAGAAGCTGTACAGTACATGGTGGCCAATAAGTTGTGCCACATGTTCAGTTGGGTTCACTTGACAACATTGACCGAACAACAATATATTCATTACAGCCATTACTCATTCTGTATGCATCACACGCGCCGCCAGTCGGTCACGCAGACAGTACTTGACAGGACCCAGCATCTTGAGCCACTGCGTGACTGCCCATTTTGTTGCTAGGGCGCTCAAAGTGCAGTTCCCCTAAGAGGGCGCCATGCCGAAATGCACCTTTTTCTTCATGAAAAGAAGTGGCTGCAACTTTCTGAGGGCGATGCCGTGCACCCTCTAGTGCTCAATGCCGGAGATGATACTCTCCAGACCAGCCTTGGACATCCTGCACATCACGTTAGTCCACAAAGGCATCACCACGGTCATACTACGAGCTCGCACACTCAGCAGGAGCAGCAGAGACACCGGTGGACTGAGCGCACTCCATGTGTTGTCAAGCTCTGTCTGTGTAACCGCTTCCGCACGAAGATTCCACCTCAAAAGCTGTCAATGCAGCGTGGGGAGCCCGTTTTACCCCACTACACTTTCTTTACGGCAAGATCTGTATGTACTCACCTCACACCTGGAGACTGTGTGCTGCAGGTGGGACGCCCTGGCGTCCTCCGTGGCGATGAAGCGGGACGCCGCCCTTAAAAATTTGCCCACGATTTCCACTAGTCCTTTCATTAGGAGCAGATGGTTCAGGCACCTTGAGCAAATCTGGCTACAATAAGGTTTTCGTGCTCTGTCTACGGAATGAGTAACACAAACATTGGACATTTTGTTGTAAGACTTTCTCGCATGGAACCAACTGGACATGTGACAGGACTTATTGGCCACTCTGTACCGCCTCTCCTTCTCTAGGTCAACTATTTTTGAGTCTCAGCTCGTCCTTCCTGGTATCGTTTGTTCTGCTCGTCCTCTTGGGCTGTTCGTCGTCACTCCACGGTGGAGTCACGACAGATCCTGAGAATGTTGACGAGTCTTTTCTGCTCGGGGGAAATCTCATCACGAGCTTCCTCCTGAGGACCGCGCACAAGGCCCAAGTAATGAACAAAGAGCTCAACCTCCACACAATCAAGTCATTGATCGTTCCTTGCAGGTGACAGAGTCGCAAAATTGCTTCACCAGCCTGCAGAGAGAGGAGAAGGGGGAAGAAGAAGAAGTGTTTCAAGATATTGCACAGACCCAGGGAGAAGCTGGGATGCAAAAGTCGCTCGTGGATGATTAGGACCATTGATAGCTCAATGTTGTTACTGGCAAAAAAGTTTTAAGAAATGACTTTTGAGTACGGTCACTCATAATGGTGACCTCTACTGATGATTGAATGACTGGACGTCAATGAAATGTTGAAGCAACTTAGTCGATTGTTTTTATTTCTTTCATTGATCTACGCATTACGTGAAAATAAGAATATCAAGACATATCTTAGGCCTGAGATTTAAGGACCAGGTCCAGGACCAGGTCGTGTCTTTGGCCTCGTTCGTGACGTCGCTGGACTGCAGCGGGTTCACAGCTCCTCGACTTGAGGATCGTTCCATTGGTATGCTACAGGGCTGTTGACGGACCGCACCTTCGTGCGTCCTGCCTTGATTGGGTCTGAAGAGATACGTGCGTGTCATTTCTGAACTCTGAGCAACAGACAGAGGAGCAATCTTGGTCGCATCCCCCTTGTTGGAGCACCGAAGAAAAGGTAGATCGGCTAATCAAACTTCTTGAATCCGCAAACTTTGGTGACTTCCGTCTGATTCCTTCAGACTAAAGCTCGCGACTACGACGACAGACTGATGAAAAAGTGAGAGGTCCTAGAACAGTGACTCCTCCCCGTGCAGCCTCCTCCCAGCAGTAAGCCGTCCTCCAGCAACATGCCCGAGATGCGCGCGCTGCTGAGTGTGAAGTACGTAGCAAAGCTGGAGGTCTGTCTGCGTGTGAGGGAAGAGCAATGGTCCTGTGAGACACCTGCTTGTTCATTCATTTGAGGCCTCTTCCGACGTTTTGTGTCTTCGGTTCGGTCAACACGTCAACGTGGTTGAGGTCGAGGAATCGTCAGATGATGAGATGTAAAGATCATTGACTCTTTTGGTTGGAAACAAATTGTACTTAATACCAATTTACAAAATGTGGAAAATCACTATTTTTACAACTGTCTAATGTCACTGCTCTCCCATACACTGTATACCAGATAACGTGAGACAGGCCTAAATACTTTTTGTCTTATGTTTTTGCGCCGAATTTTGAATCTATAGAGTACCATAGGGTTGGCTTTACTGGTTTGAGTGATCATGAGCAAAACAATAACATTACTTCACTCAAAAGTTTGGGATGAATGATGCCATCAAAAAGCTCCTCCTGGAGGGCTAGAGTCTGACTGGGGTCTGGCAAATCCTCAAGCCTGCCATCAGCAGGGCCACAGTGTTCAGGGCCTCCAAGAGGCTCAAGGAGACTGGGTCTGCCCTTTTTGGACCCAGAAAACCCCGGACAAGATCAGTCAGGACTCCCAAGCTTATCAAGAATGTGAGGGACAAGATCAGGAGAAACCCTGGGAGGAGTGCCAACAAGCTGGCCAAGGAGCTCATGGTGAGCCCCATGTCCATCTCTAGGGTGCTCTGGGATGACTTGGGGTTGAAGCCCCTCAAAAAAAACCTAGAGACAGCTTCTTTCTGCAGTGACCAAGGACAAGAGAAAGGCCAGAGCAAAGCACCTTTGCTCTCCCAGCTCAAGGATGGCTTGCTCCCACTGGTCCTTTGGACTGACGAGAAGTTGTTCTCTGTTGAGGCTGCCCACAACACCCAGAATGACAGGATCTGGGCCAGGGCTCAAGGACATCCCTGTGGAGCTCAGGACCGTCCCCAGGTGCCAGGTGCCGGCCTCTGTAATGGTGTGGGCGGGGGTGACCTCCAGCAGCTTGAAGACCCCCCTGATCTTTGTGGACAAGGGGGTTAAGATCAACAAGGAGTTCTACGTGAACATGCTGGAGCAGGAGCTGGTCCCCTGGGTCCGGGACAATGTTGGGATGGACGGGATCAGCTTCATGCAGGACGGTGTGCCTGCCCATACCGCCAATTTCACTTAGGGTTGGTTTAAGGACACATTCCCTCACTTTTGGTCCAAGGGAATGTGGCCGCCGTCCAGCCCTGATTTGAACCCAATGGACTTCAGCCTCTGGTCCATTCTGGAGCAGAGGGCCTGTGCAAAGTCCCACAAGAGTGTAGTGGCCTTGAAGATCTCCCTCAAGAAGGCCTGGGCCAAGATCCCCAAGGAGGTCATTCAAGCTGCCTGCAACCAAGTTCAAGGATGACTCAAGGCCGTGGTCAAGGCCAAAAGAGGCCACATTGAAAAAGTGTAATGGGAAATGACTCCTAGTCCTATTTCGAATATATCCTGTGATTTTTAGCTCTCTCAGTCTCCAAATTTAAGATTTACAGTATTTTTTGTGAGACTCACGCTATCTGGTATACGGTGTAGACTACGACTCACATTCAATATAACTCAATTTACTACAACTTATATACAACTAGCAGATTCGACCGGCTTCGCTGTTCTAATGAAGCCCCCCCCCCCCCCAACTATAAAGTTGTTCAGTCTGCGCCTCTCTAGTCCCCGCCTCTGACGATGCGTTGTCGACCTTTTTGATTTTGATGCCTTCTGACATCTAATAAATGCACTGAAAAGGGATATAAGGATCTTTGGACATGTTCCGTCAATACTCGAAGGCCGTCAATTCGCACACTGACCAGTCAAAATGCAAATTGACTGGTTTTGGGTTATGACGGTTACAAACCTCACATCGCATCTTGCCAAACCCAGAGTCAGTCAAACCCAGAAAGAACTGCAGTTTCACATCCACATTTCTGTAGAAGAGATTAAGAGCATAAAGCATCTTATTCTTCTACGAAGACCTAAGCATATTATCAGACTATTTTTGAAAGTGGAGGCATGTTAAACAACGTCTCTTATTATGTGCTTAGGCTATGTGCCTTGTGATAAACATCAGCTGATGTGGAGTAAATAAAAGTTTGGAAAGGTTATTAGAAAAATTTCATAGCTTGAGGTTGTCACGTACAGTAATACCAGTACAAAGAGCAGTCTTTTTTGCATTTGAACTCCTCTTGCAGCATTGAATTCTAATGGCGTTGTTTCATACAATTCTACGGGAAATAAATTTGCACACCCTGTGCCAGCTTGGAACCAGCCATGGCATTTTTCACCACAGGTACATTTGTACTCAAATAATACCTTGTGGTAAGCCGCAGCTATCTATTGCTGATGCTTTGAGTGGAAAAGAAAAGTGCAACTGCAGTGACGACTGCTGATATCTGGCAATTGGGAATGCTCCCATAACATCTTGTAAAAGTGTTATGGGATCCAATCCAAGAAATGACAACCCAAGAATTAATCATGTCATATCAGGAGTCACACATTTCGCATATTGCCTGAGATCAGTCAATGTTGATTTTGACTAGCCAATACGCAAATGGTCTGAGGTGCATCGAACTCCGGGGGCATCAAGTACGGTGACCTTACGAGGGACAATGAAGGCATCTGGGTCGAGTATGTGCAAGAAAATCCGTAAAATTCAAGGAGTTTGGCACTTTTGTCACACTCTCGAAGAGGAAACGAATGGAAAAGGAGAAATCAGTTATCAGATTTACAGATTACGTGTACAAAACGGGGTTTCTTGAGCCCCATTGGCAATTAGTATCTCTCAGGACTTTTAATATTCCTGGCCTGACACCTTAGGAAGTCCAGCTGGCCCTCAGGACATCCCTTGCCCATGCTGGCCAAAAAGCCGTATATGGTGATGCTAAGTAGTCCTTTTGCATAGGACGTTGAGAGAAGCAGCTGATAATGTTGGAAGAGCTCGGCGATCCATTGGCCATCGAAGCCGCTGTGCAGAGGGCAAAGACAAGGCAAAATAGCCGTAAGCGTCAGATGCTGATATGCATCTGTCGGCGGGATCCAGTGAAATATGGTATTTCGCGAAGTGCCGGGTCGAATTGCAGTGAATATGCAGAGTCCCTCGTGATTCCGCAGAGTGACGGCTGTTTCTCTCATTCCCTAGGCACAATGTGGAGTCCGAGTTCATCCGACAGTACTGTCTTTATTCTGTCAGTCGGTTACCCTTCCTTGTTTCGGAAGCACTTCACTGATCAGTGGGTTATAACCTGGTTAGGTTGGGTTAGAGTCTATTACAGGGGGCCAAGGGTTTACTCATTGTGGCTGCTCCTCCATCAGCAAGTGCCAAACAAAGAAAGAGATGTTCCTGTTGTCGTCATGGTGCCACGTGTAACAGCAGATGTCACAACTCAGGGCCATGCTAGGAATGACCCAGAGTCCTTGAGTTCCTCCGGAACTTTACAGAATCCCTAGTTTCGACCCGGCACTTCGCGAAATGCCGTATTTCACTGAATCCTGCAGGCACATCCATTTCTCTAGAACCGTGAGATTATGTTTTTATGGATCAACAATGTTTGCACTGGCACTTTTATGCACTCATAGTTCGGCCGGGTTACGCGCAAATGAAATCGATCATTGCATGAACCACTGCAAAAACTACTTTCACTTTTGTGTCAGTTCCTTTGACATCAGGAATGTCTCTTATGGAGAAAAAGCTTCTCTTGGCGCCTGTGATCAACTGCCAAAGATTCTTAATATTATGTCTGATTCCTCGGCGATTTACCGACTTTTTGTCTCGCCGGACTTTTTGTCTCACCGGATTTTTGTCTCACCGGATTTTTGTCTCACCGGATTTTTGTCTCATCTGACTTTTTGCCTTAATATGGTTTGTCTCATCTGACTTTTTGCCTTAATATGGTTTGTCTCACTGGACTTTTTGTCTCATCTGACTTTTCATCTCAATGTGGTTTGTCTCACAGCAACCAGCTGTGAAATCAGTCATGCAAAACCTTAAAATCAAATGGACGCACAGACACATGGGCATTGCATTTTATATAGAGAGATATATTTCAGTTTTCATTACAATATGCACAAAATCCCAATACTCAAGACAGCTGTAATTTCATGACATGGGGTTGCCTCCCATCTTTCTTTACAGATGGAAACTGCTTCATCTTGCCATCTTCAAAGCAGGAGAGAAGATGTGCCCTCATTCCTCTTTTGTTGCAAGTAACCCCTGATG
>JAAUXU010008999.1_pt1 | contig 28542 bp, 24 predicted proteins | sample 7278151 | NCBI WGS metagenome assembly JAAUXU01 (sample SAMN14350113, study PRJNA611818) | marine sediment metagenome | isolation source: surface marine sediment (1.8m) | place: French Polynesia: Moorea | collected 2018-08
CTCACGTGCAAGCATTGTGTCTTGCAATGGACGTATCACACAGGTCTGTTTCATCGTGCACTCACCATGCATGGTAAACTGACCAGAGTTGCTTATGTGCATCCAGGGGTGTCAAGATAAACACGGACTGATCTTGGCATCACTCCAGTGGAGTTGTGTTACACATAGTGGTGCGCTACCTGAAACTGGTGCAAGCCGTTGTCACCTCTCCCATGCACGTACTTATCACTGCTGTCGCTGGGTCTATTAGCAAATTCATCAAGGGTTAAAAAAGTGCTCACTGCAATCATATCTTGAAGTCAGCCCATATTTATCTTGATAACCCTCTTCTATAAGCCCAGTAAATAATGTGGGTGGCACTGTACTCCAGCTTGAGTACAATAACATAGCCTGAGGCGAGGCCCGAACACTACTGCACACTCACCGTAAATTATTTTCCTGGAATTTGTGGTTTACCTTTGGACCTTGACTTTGTTTTTGCAAATACTCAGTCACTACAGAGAATAAAGCAGAAACAGGGCTAAGAGGGGGCTCGCAAGGGCCTGCTTGTCCATAAGGGGGAAAAAAAGAGTCGATCACTATCTTTTTAGAAAAAGAAGACAAAAATTAAGAATCCGAACATGAAGAATCATTTATCTCTTTCTCACATTAGGCAACACCTGGGGCCAGTGTGGAAATGGCACCGGCGCAATCGGATGTGGTGAACAAGAGATGTTTCGCAACTGTGCAGACATACAGATTTATAGCAACACCGCAGGGTTGCCACCACTTCCCCAGGTCGCAAATCCAAGTGCTATCTACGTCAGGGACAGAAGTGCTCCAGGGGGGAGAAGGGCTATGGTGGTCAGGTAACCGCACATGCAATGCTTTATTGTTTTAGACTTGTTCACTTTTTCACCATGAATACCTTCCCCAGGGCTCAGGTGTGCATCGCTACCCCCCTCTATAGAAACATTCCACATATGGACAAATGGTGTCAGGAGAACTGCCTGAAATATCCTCCGCATTGTGACATGTCCAAGTGCAGATGCCTGTAAGTACTCGCGAACACGTGACATTCCCTATGATGGTCCCATTTGTGTGTACTAGATCACTATTCCTATTGTTGCTCTTACAGAGATGAATGCCATGGCATTGGTCTACTACGAGATGTTGAGGGGGCGGCTGTTTATTGCCAGAGGCAATGTCTCCGTTATCCATCGACGTGCCCGGAGGATGAGTGCAGCTGCTATCCGTCACATGGATCAGGCAATGTATTGGAGTCATTGTTGTACAAATGATGAAGGATCATCTTAAGGCAATTACGATATCTCATCAGTGAAGTACAGGTAAATGGCTTGATGTCTTGTGTCGGTGCAGTGCTGGACACAGCTATTCAATTGTCGCGGAAATATAGTCTTTTAAAAGTAACAAAGGGTCAGTTACAATCTGAGTCACTGCATGCTCATGCTAAGCAGTTCAACTTCCTTTGTGGATTCCATCGTCAGCTTCTGGTGGGCTTTATACATGGAAAAAGAGCTGTTAGTAGACAAACTGAGACGGACCATACGCTCACTTGTCGAGGGGAAGGTGTCGTAAGGATATATCATAAGATAATGGCTGAATCTGTATTATACATTTAATGTGATTTTTTTTATCTAACCTTGTCAGCAAAGTGAGCAATGTCATCAAATCTGTCGGGATATCATTCCAAGTTTGTTTTGATTACAAAACGACGAAAGCTTGTCATTTATCTCATTCATTGCAAAACCTCCTTAATGAGATCACACTCATGCGGTGAAGACACATAACGTTAATCGAATGATGACATCCTATAACCCCAGGAAGATGTGACTTCTGTAGCTATAGCCTGATCATTATGCAATGGTAAGTTCTGAATGCAATGATGTGACCTTTAAATTGGCTGCTCTTAAAGGTTCTTAAATACTCTGTATACTTCACCCTGCGTTCAATGTACAGTTCATACTTACTGCAGCAAAATGTTGACATCGATGGTAGTCAGCATGATTAAAGGTCGGAACTTTATGGAATAGCATTTATCAATAACGAAACCTCGTAGAGCGCTAGAGGGTGTGCAGGAGTAACGTTATCATATCTAAACGCATTTATGCTTGCCGGTATATGTATGCGTCCAAGTCTCAGGTTATGGTGATGGGTGAATGCTCCTAATGCCGTAAATTAATTTACAGCAAACTAAGACAAGATCACCCAAGGTAAACTGCATTCGACCTATCACTGGTTTCATCGTCTATTAAAGTCTAGTCTCTGTAAATGAACAGTCCTACTTTGCTTCGTTACATAAGATCTCAACACTCAGAGAAATTTAGACTATGGCAGTGTCGAGCAGTTCTTCAGAAAATATATTCATTCTGGACAGGAGCTCCTCTCGGACACCGGTATGAGTTAATGTCGATGGCATCCTCTACTTCTGCACACTGCAGTGAGAGTCTTTCCTGAGCCATTGTCCTCACAATCATAGTTCCCAAAATGATTTCCTTCATCATAATCCCAATTCTTTGTTGACCGGAACAGAACAGCATTTAGCGCCTGCCTGCAAGTGTAGGTGGTGCAGGAGCACCTGATGGTCAAGGTTCCCTACTGCTGGTTGCCGGACTTCTGGTTTCCAAAGTCTCTATATTGCAATTTCTGGTGCCTCTTGTGGCCGGAGGAGGAGATCGTCACTTACGGCTAGAAAAATCCCAATGTGGACTCTCTAATTATCGGCGCAATGAGCCACTTGGACCATCCAGAGGTCCCGAAGGCCTGCTTTGCCTCCTGCAACTACGTTTAGACCAACTGAGCAACATCGTCCCTACCAGCAGACATCACATCAAGTTAATGTTGGAGGAAGATGAGATTTCATCTCCCCTGGCCTGGTATTACCCAATGAGGACCTGAATGAGAGTAACTTTTGTCCACATTCTGCAGCTCCTGTAACTCCAGCTTGCTACTTTGTGTATAGAACATCTCTTAAATGCTCGTCTTTGACTTCATGACGCTGGCACACGCACCTGGGTCCTAGTTGTCCTCCGACCTTAAATTTCAGTAGAAGCATATTTGTTCTACCAAGTAATGGTGGACAAAGCAATTCCTTTGTTTCTTGCTCTAGGCTATAGGTAGGCCATGCAGGGGAGCGGTCCAACAATTTGCCCACATTAGTTCTGGTCTTGAAACACCTTCCTTTTATCCCTGAGGAATGCCGCTTATGAACGCGCACACAACTTTGGAACCTGTACATTTGATACCAAATGCCGCTAAGTCGACAAAGGACGGAACGTTATGTGGCGACGGAGGGGCTACATTCAGTCTGTCTGGGGGTGCAGAACTGGTAGCATCTACTACACAATAAGTGTAGAAGTGCAGAGCGGTTCTGGCAATAAATTCCCTTTGAAAAAACATTTCGGTCCTCACGTTTCAGCTACGAAAAGTTAAAAGTTCGTCGCCTCCTACTTCTCTTCCTCTTCAGAGCCTAGAGCTACAAAGTCACAAGACATTAAGCAATAGCTCAGGTAAGAACTACGAATGTCAGCAACTTCTTAGGCCCGTGTTATTTTGTTCCACCTAGGGTAGTCAGTGCGACATGCTCGAATGCAAGACGCCAGCGAATCCGTACGCAAAAACTTATGCACCACCCAACAATGCAAGGCGACTGCGTAAGAGAGGCGTGAGGCATAAAAACGTCGCCGGTTTTTAGCAGAAAATGGTAGGATGCCCACTTCCTGAACGCGTACAGCCTGATGCACTCCTTGCCTCCTTCCTCCTCCTCCGAGCATCGACCCAGGAGCCTTCCAGAGAAGGTCACGCCAGCGTGCCCTCTCCTTTAAATGTCCATACATATTTCGGTACACCTATCCAACCAACCTGTATCTTTTTTCTTCGCCCGCCCAAGGTACAAGCCAAAGAGGGAGGGAGGGCGAGCGCGATGTTATGTCTCTGGTAGGGGAAAACAAGGTGTGGCGTCAGTCACAAACGTCACTCGCCTGTAGAAATCAACTCCACAGACCGAAACAGACCTGAATAGTCTGATTCGATTACGGATTGTTCCGGCTCTAAGGCAATTATTCATCACAAAAAAGTGACGTTATCTCCCGGCCCTCTCAAACAGGTGTCAACTGTCAACGTGAGGAGATAAAAAAAAAGTCATTCTACGAATCTACTACGTACGAATCTCTACCCTTATTAGGCGAGAACTTTTTCCAAGCCGACTCTGTTTTATCTTAAATCCCCTCTATCAAATTTTGCTCTGCACAATGTGCGCCAGCAAAAGCTGTTTCCTGTCGAATTCATCTTGGAGAGTACAAGTATACGGAAAAGATTGCCTCTGTCAACCCATTGGCACTTTCTTTTATCGAATGTGACAAAAAGCTTCGGTCGACCTTCTGAAAGTGATGGTTCTCACACAGAGGTTTGTTGGCTATTTTTCTTATTTGGTCCATGCCCACCTAGAGATTGCACACCTCACCCTGTAAAATTTGCTCCTGAGGACTTCTAGCAAGACTCAGGTGCCGTCCACGCCATCGGAGCACCCGAAGGTATTGGAGACTTCATTTGTTGCCATCTTAGGCATTAAAAGAGCTCTCTCTCTCTGTCTTTTGGCCTTCAAGATGGGCAAAAACTCTCCTAAACCTTACAGTTCGTAAACGACATTAGATGCCAAGCATCAGAAAACCCAAAGGCCTTTAAGTGAAGTGGTCAGAGGCATGCAAAGACACGTAATTATATTTTGCTTGGTGCACATTGTAGCAAGCTTGTGGGAGCGTAGTGATGTTACACATGTTCAACCTGCGTCATACATAACCTTACTGGTTAAAAGCTGATGAAATAACTTTTGCCGGATCGGGGGTCATTTTATTGAAGCACCGCAAGACCTGAGGGAGACTCTTTTCTGTATTAGAGTAAGTTTTTTGTTAAGGGCCAATGATGTACATCAGTTAGGCGTGTTAGGTCCGCCCTAACTACTGAACATGTACTCTGAAGTAGGCATGATTGGTCAGTATATCAAAGTGGAGGGGTAAGTTTACTTCCCAGACATGACGCAAGCGATGACAGTTGAATTTTTCATCAAGTTTTCTTTGTCCCAAAACAGGCGCATGAAGTGGAGTAGAGAGTGCAAATGTCCGAGGCAGATTCGTGGTACACATTCATAACTTGTCCCCCGAATCAAGAAATATGCAGTGGTGGGTGCGCACGCCCTTTTTCCTGCTATCAAACTCCTGTATCAGTCTCTGCAGAAACATTGGTGCCACTGACCCCTGAGCTTCTACTTCAACTTTTATGAGGCACGGTATATTGCACTCATATAGTTCCTAATCTGTATTATCTTGCTTTTTTAGGAGTCTGAGTGAGCTGTAAGAGAACGGGAGTAGTCAGAGCACACAAAGTTCTGAGGATGGACGTGACTAAGCTGCGCGAAAAGTTGGTCGACTTTGACCAGGAGCACCTGCTGGACTTCTGGGACGACCTCACTGAAGAGGAGCAGCGTCAGCTCTACGAAGAACTTGACACTCTTGACCTCGAAGAGGTAATGGGTTTCTTTGAACGCACCGTTTACACCCTTAACGAGACTGCAGAGAAGCTGGATGACCGCATGGAGCCTCTGCCGGCCGATCAGTGTGGTTCCGTCACTTTGGTGAGTGCCGAGGAACGCACAGTATATGAGAGCTTGGCGTTGGAGCAAGTGGCAGCAGGCAACATGGCCATCCTGTTGCTCGCTGGAGGTCAGGGTACTCGACTGGGCGTGCCCTATCCCAAGGGTATGTACGACGTAGGCCTGCCATCCCGAAAGACTCTCTTCCAGCTTCAAGCCGAGCGTATCTTGAGGCTGCAGCAACTGGCGGCAGAGCGAACAGGCAAAAAGGGCGGGTCGGTGGCGTGGTACATCATGACCTCGGCTAGTACGGTCAAGCCCACTACAGACTTCTTCGAGAAGCACGACTACTTCGGTCTGGACCCATCCAACGTAGTCGTCTTCCAGCAAGGCACCTTGCCATGCTTCACCTTCTCAGGCAAAATCATCTTGGCTTCTAAGTACGAGCTGGCACGTGCTCCTGACGGCAACGGTGGGCTCTACCGTGCACTTAAGAACGACGGGATCCTCGACGACATGGAACGGCGAGGTGTGCAGTACGTGCAGCTCTACTGCGTTGACAACATCCTGGTGAAAGTTGGCGATCCTCTCTTTACCGGCTATTGCATCAGCAAGGGCGCCGAGTGCGCAAACAAGGTGGTAGCCAAGGCTTATCCCAGCGAGAGCGTCGGCATCACCTGTAAGGTGGATGGCAAGTATCAAGTGGTCGAATATTCTGAGATCACTGAGAAGGCCGCAGAGATGAGAAATCCGTCTGACAATTCCCTGGTCTACTGGGCAGCAAATGTGTGCATCCACTTTTTTACTCGCGAGTTCCTTCGCCGCGTCGTCGACCAGCATGAGTCTGAGCTGGTCCATCACGTGGCCAAGAAGAAGATCCCCTACATTGCTACTGATGGACAACTCGTCAAGCCAGAGAGGCCCAATGGCGTCAAAATGGAGAAGTTTGTTTTTGACGTCTTCCGCTTTGCTGATAGCTTCGTCGTGTGGGAGTGTATCAGGGAAGAAGAGTTCGCTCCTCTCAAGAACGCCGAAGGGGCCGCAAACTCTACGCCCACCTATTGCCGCGAGGCTCTGTACGCCCTCCACCAGAAGATGATACTCCAAGCCGGAGGAGTCCTCACTGATGCGGACGGCAAGAAGATCCCTCAGATGATCAGTCCCGCCGCGCCCAAAGAGGCCAATAACAATAATAACAACAATAATAACGAGAAGGACGTGGTGGTGTGTGAAGTCTCTCCTCTGGTTTCCTACGCAGGAGAGGGGTTGGACCGGGTGGTGTCCGGCAAGAGCTTCTCAATGCCCTGCTGCTTGACCACGGAGGTATAGAGTGACATTTGTAGTCTGTGGGTGGAAGGAGGGTTATTCAACAAGTCTGTAGGACTAGACGTCCTTGATTTGCGCAGGCAACACCCTCTTTCCTTCATCATGTATCCTTCCTCCATCTCGTTCTTCCATACAGGTGTGGTAGTAATGTACGACGACAAAGGAGTTTCTGAGTGTGATAGTATGCAGTTGTTGCAAGAAGTCGAGTGACCTTGGGCCGCTCAACAAGTCGCAGAGCAGCAAGAGTGACTCAATCCGTTAAGCTCCATGCAAGTGTTTGCTCAATACTTTTAAGGGGTTTGAGCATACAGTCTGACGTGCCAGTTGTAGTGCACATGCGTCTGAAGAGCAATATGTATAAAGTGCACAATATGTATAAAGTGTACTCCACATAAAAGTTCCGCATTCATTACAATGTGTAAAGGTTATCACTGTCTGGACAGCTCAGGCGCCGAACATTCCACCACTCTATACTGTAAAGTACAACGAACAAAATTCTTGTAAAAAGAAAACCAAGAATATACTCTACGACAGTATTGCGGCAGAAAACTGCTGCGTAGATTAGCGGAGGGTTTATCACATTTAATTCTCTTTCTACAACCAACACTTAGGACATTAATACTACATGCAAACATCATGATAGAACGTCATATGAAGCAGGGGTAATCGAGGTTTGGTGAAAATGGCTCACTCGCACAAGAGGCTTGGGACTGGCGCTTCCTCATAGAACTGGTGACTGATAACCACTGACTGCGGCGGGGACTCAGTGGTGTTCTTGATGGCATCGACTACGTTATTATTGTTGTTATTATGAGCCTGCATCTCGTCCGGATGAGGGTTATGGTGGCTCTGTTGGTGGTGCAAGTAAGGCACGGGCTTGGGCTCAAGATAAACGGGTGTCATCCCTACTAGAGGCTTCACCTCGTTACGGTAACCTGAAATATGACATTCATTAGAAGTAGTCTTTAATAAATGGCACTCATATGTTGGGCGAGTCAACAATGACCGATGGCCTCCTCCTCACAGCTCTTTTAGCCATTTCAAGGTCTTTTTCCACGCATTTCTCCTGTAAGTAACCCCCTGCTCATTTTTCCCGCCACCCCATCCCTCCGGCTTGCCTCCTTATCTCCCCTTACACGATTTAAAAACATAGACTTTTATGACCACCCTCATAAGAGCCTGTTTGAATGAATTTGTACCGGAAAATGAAATTTCACAATTAAGGTAATAGCGTAACATGAACTCATTGCGCATCCTTATATGCAGCGCAAGTACGAGGTGCACTCAGGGAGTTTTCTCAGAATTTAACAATAGAGACTCTTTTAATCAGCGTCGGTAACTGTCACTTTAACACATCTTTGGTATGATCATTACCCGTCAACATATCAAACCTCATGTTCTTAGTGCACATGCATGATACAAAACCTGATACGGGTGTGAGCCTCCAAGTTCTCCTCACGTCGAGATTGCATTGTGACGAGGCATGTGTGAAGTATCACAGCATTCAGAATGCTGCACCACCCATCGCTGTTCACCCAAATTCCATGAGGTCAGGCATATTAAAAACGTTTCGTGTTTAAAATGCGAGAGTGGTTTAAAGTGACAGTTATCAAGGTCAAAAGAAGGTGTCTTTATTGTTGTTCCCAAAACATCTGGAGTGCACCACATACGCATGTACCAGAACACGCAAGTTGAAAGGCGCTGATGCTGTGTCAACTTATGATACACTTGACTTGAGGAGCGCTATGCACGGCAGTGACGCAGTGCTTAGGAAAATGAACCTACTAGGAATAACAAGGTCCGCATCTGATTGTGCGGCAAAGGCCGGAAGCGGCGTGGAGGCTGCGAATTGCTGTTCTGTCGCAGTAGATGTCCAGGGAGCAGAAGCAGTAGAGGCTGAGACCGTTGATGACGGCCACGCATGGTGCTCGAGTGAAGAGCCGTTTTCTCGGCCTGGAGAGTTACTCCCCACTGGATATGCGTTGGCGTACTCGATGGTCCTGAGCGTGGTGGAAGCAGTGGTGGTCGTACAGCAGCCGTAGACGTCGCGCTCTCCACTGCCACCGCTGTATAGATACTCTGCGGAGTGGGCGCCGGCGGCTGGCGGCGAGAGTGAGCTGTAAGTGTAGCCGCCCATGTTATAACCATAGTTGGCGTTTCCGCCACCCCCACCGTACTGATAGTACGATGATGTGGTGCCGGAGGTGGCGGCTGCTGCCGCTGCAGCGGCCGCTGCCGACTGAGAGACGATGGCAGCTGAGCCGTAGTCTGGGGACATAACCTCATATGGCCGATTGTTGGTAGAAACGCTGGAGTCGGGGAGAATGGCGGTGGGCGGCGGTGGGCCTGTGCCAACGCTCGAGTGTGGGCTAGCGGCTGCGGCGGCTGCAGCTGCGGCCGCGGCCGCAGCCGCTGCCACCGACGGCGCCGTGGAAGAGGGGTAAAGGTTTGGTGCATACGGCGTTTTCAGCGCTTTCCGTCGAAACCCACGTGGTCGACGGCGGAAGGAACCTTCTTCAAACATGAACTCCTGCGCTGGATCAATGGTCCAATAATGTCCCTTGCCGGGTCGCCCAAGAGCCTTTGGCAACTTGATGAAGCACTCATTCAGGCTTAGGTTGTGACGGACTGAGTTTTTCCAGCCCTGCAAAATGAAGATGTATGCAAATTGAATTCCACACGCGTCAAGAACAAAGTCTCTGCAGAGGCAATAGGGTATGATAGTGTTAATAGTGTCACATAGGCAAGTGAGCATGACACGATTCAACAGTTTCCTTTCTCGCCAATAAAGCACCTAACCTAATGGTCTAGAAGATTATTATTTTGAAGATTATTATTAGTTTATTTTCCCTCTGCTGCGTGGATCTTGGCTTTGGCGGCCTCAAACAAATGCTTGAATTCCTCAACAAGAAAAATTCTTTGATTATCTTTCGTATCATTCCGTTTGAAATTGACTTCAAGGCTGACCAGTTATTTGCAACTAACTCCAAAATTATTTCACTTCTCTGACCTTGGCGAGCATTGGGAGGGTTTTCCTCGCTCTCTACCTAGTACAGGGTTATGCAATTAATACGTGAGAGTTACAAACTCAATCTTCTTAATTATTGACGTTTGACTAATTAGTGATTCATACTATGTGCATCAACTTGCTGACGATGGCAGTTACAAATGCGCCCGTTATGAAATTTATTTCAAATTCATTCAAATTTTTGCAATTACTTTCATCATTTATTTTGTTTTCCTTGCTGCACAGCAGCGTTAGTCAGAAATCTGCTTCAGTACAGTAGAAGAGGAAAACTTTGGAAAGTGTTCCTCTGTCGTGCCAGCTGTGACTAGAAAGTTTCTTGCCAAAGTTGCCAACAATGACGAATTCATAAGTGCATTTAGGACCAAATTTGACTGCTAAAACTTTGGAGAAGAGATGCTTTTCTTCCCTCATGTTTCCATTGAAGAACCTTGTGAGTGAGAAGTTCCGCTCCTTAAGAACTGCAATAGGTTTTCCAACCACATGACATGATCTCTGCAAGATTGTATCTGACGTAAAAGCCTCATTCATCCAAAAAGATGTCGTTTGTTTCTCAAAAGAAATGCGTTCCTGTAAAAATCAGCATTCATTGTCATGTGTCTGCCTGCAGCAATGACTGGCCTGGAAATTTCTCTGGCTGACCAGACAAAGGACAGTTTTGATGAATCGGACTTTAGGCGCTCTCTCACCTGATAGGAACCTCTGAAGAAGGGGAACTTTGACTGCAAGTACTGGTAGATTTCGCTGAGAGTCAGTTTCTTGCTCGGCACAGACTGGATAGCCATAACAATGAGGGCGATGTAGCTGTAGGGAGGTTTTTCTTGACGTCTTGCTCCTGAAAACGAAACAGGCATGGCAGTCACAATCATATTCATCACAGAACGAGTAAACAGTCGCATGGACGAACATTTTGTCCTCATGTCACGGGTGTCCATGGGTCTGCCTTTTCGGGAAACATCTCCTCGGACGCCGCTGAACAGATTGGGTGAAACTTGGCGGCGGTGATAGAACCCGTGACGGTTAGAGAGGGGGTCCTACCCCGCCCTAATGCCATCATGAATGAGGGAGGGGCAGAAACATAGTGTACTTGGACACAGTTTTGAAGAAAATGGACTAGAGGACGGTAACCTCCATGAGGGTTGACTACCCAAGACTACCCCATCCCTTACCTAGTACCGTACTCTACCGTACCATAGACAAAGTGCTGTGAGGTGGCCTTAGGAGCTACTACTACAACAACTAATGTTGTAGATTAGGTTATCCTAATCCAGTTCAGTCAAGACAGTTGTACTAAAAACAGCATGTAAAAAAGCATCAGAAGGGCAGAAGGTGCCTTAAACCACCTTTTAGGACTGATTTGGAGGGAAGAAAAACTGTGCTGCAAAATCCCCAAGTAGATGACTTTGGGGGAAGATGACAATATGGGACGTTAAAAATAAAGTGTACGTGAATCAGCCAAAAGTCCTCTCAAAAGCAGGGTTGCCTAATAAACCCAGCTGCTGGCAAGAAGAGCCAAACTGGAAATAGAGCACACGAAGATCAAGCCAAATCTGCAGCCGATTTAGTGACAGCCGTGTTTCGAATAAGGCCCAATGCTTGATGAACTTGAAACATTCCAAAGCGAAATCATGTCAGAAAAAGCCAATTTCTTCCAACCTGGTTTAAAGAGCCCAGATTGGCAACCCACAATTGTCTACAATTGGTCACAGGGATAAATTTAATCTCAAATGACACGAAACAACGTCCGAAACATCTTAACTAAGACGCATCTTCAAAGTGTCCTAGTTGTCCCACAACTTTCATCGATGAGACATCGGATCTTATGCACGTACAGCAGCACTTGGTCATATAAAAATGTCCTTAAAAATGAACCTAAATCATGACTGGATTACCTAAAGGAGGCAATAAGGTGCTGACCAATTTAAACAGGCAGCCAAAGCCGCAGAAGACGAGCGCGGCTGGATCAAGATTCTACAGGTCCCCAACTTGTTCATGGAGGATGCCAGAGTTACTGCCTTATAATGAGTCACCTCCGTAGATTCTGGTAATGATGTTGAAAATTTCATTAGCGCTTGGACCAAGTCGCGCAGAATTTAAGCTGCCGGCCAAAAACTGGGACAGCAGAAAGTATCCCTTAAAGTATTACACATAGCTGGCTATCACTATGACCACTGCACTACGGATACCAGCGAACTCTACCAGTCAAAACAAATACTCCCCAAAGTGTAGAAGAATGTGAGCAAGTCAAGAGAGTCCAGGAAAGTACGTAAGTTTCTCCAAATGTCAACTTTTGTCTCCACCCACTTGTACCCAATTCCAGCAGTCAATGGTACAATATAGTTGTATATAATGGTCCGGACATCGCACCGCACTGATCTCGTTGCCTTCGCCACTGTGACCTGTGTCTTTACAAAATGAGGACGTAAAGTGAGGAGAGCATCAGGTTTTGCTCACCCTGCACGCCATTGAGAAAACAACGCCCCGGCCGAAAGACATGACTCTTTCCGCAGCTTTTGCTTCAAGCACTGTTAACATGGTCATCGTCTCCATGCATCTTCTGTTCACCGCAGCCATCTACGTCGCATCGTCCGCATCGCCACTGGAGAGTGGCGGAGAAAGCGGCGATTGAGCAAATAGCGGCGACGTTATAACAGTGGCAAAAGCTCATCGAGAGGGCTGCTCTGCTCTCGCTTCGGTGACCTGGTCTGTGACGGGGGTTTCGGGGACTCAGTCCCCACAGTCCACTGTAGCGCCCACACTGGAAACCCGTCCTAAAAATGAGCTTTTTGCCTAAGACTCGCCGCAGGTTCCGGGGAAGCTCCCGCATTCAAATGTGCACGCAAGAAACGCCAGAGTTGAGAGGAGAGACCGACGTGGTCAAGATCTTTCCCTAGTCGATGTGCGACATCGTCTGGGGGATGCCTTAAGACGGACACGTCAACGGCTGGCTGCCGGGGGTGGGGTTTAGGTTGGGTGGTGGTGAAGAGGACATTGACGACTGCACGTGAATGGACCCAAAATGTGACGGGTCCCGCTGAAAGATGTCTCGGCGTCGGAGCCGTGAAGGTGGGGTCTCGGACGTCCCCCCAATAAAAGTAACGCTGAACGATGGACAGATCGGTATGGGCGTTCCATAGATTGCGGTACCTTCATGGTATCAGTACAACTTTGAAAATGTTCATTTAGGCGTGATGATATGGACGACAATTAGTCACTGTTAAAAAAATTACGACGATCCCCGCAGCCCCGCGGACCCCCTTGTGGTCTGTAGCCCCACTGCGTTGCCATTCGTACGCACCCGAACGAATGTTGTAAACATTAAAATGACCTCGACCAGAGTCGTTTAGCTAACAAATATACACATCAATTCTACGACCAGAAGTATGGAAATGGTCAAAATGGAAGATCATGTCTTAGCCTACCGTGACTGTTCTTTTTTCCGCTCGATCCTCCTCCTTTGAGCTCTCCATTTTCCGTGGAAGACGCTTCTTGGCTTTGAATCTCACCACTATCATCGTGACCATTGACGCCATCATGCCCATCTGCATTCCCCGCATCAGGGCATTCCCCATCAATTCCCGATGGGATCACGCTCAAGTGAGTGGAGGGCGGTGGTGGCGGCAATTGCTGTTGCAAAATGCTTGGGTCCTCTGGTGTCTGCGGCAGGGGCACTCCATGCACAGAGGTGACGACCGCCAGAGGATCCAACACCCCGACCAATTGCTGCTGGTGATGGTGATGTTGGAGCTGTTGTTGGTGACCATGATGGTGATGCAGAGGCTCCGACGGAGAGGCCTCGACTGAGGGCGGCGCCGGCGGCGGCATTTGTTGTTGATGGAGAGCCATCCTCTTCTTCTCTCTTGTCCGCCCTCTCAGCACAAGCACACGCACTCCCCAAGCCGGTACAATCAAATATTTGTGTGAATCCGATTAAATATTTGTATAATAATCTTAATAATCTCCGGCTAGTATCAACACTGAGCCAACTTGCTCGGCCGGGGGATGTTTAGCAAACAATTCCCCAAGTTGTAAGCAGTCTTATCGCGTGTACCCATCTGGTGCGAAAGACCCGTTTTTCGAGGGCTTGGGAGAGACGGGGGAGGCCAAATGGTCACGCTCATACATGAGCGTACGCGTGCTCGCAGCTCGTGTAAGCTCCTTTGGGACTTGCTTGCTCGTTGTAGCGATCGCTTTTGGGCCAATGAGCACGTGTGACCCGCTGCATGGGAGGAGGAGTCAGGCGGCGAATCGCGCGCCGGCGGACCGCCCATGGGAGAAGGCCAAGAACTTGTTGCGCAAAACGGAGAGAAAGGCGCTGTGTCTCTTGGAGGATTCTGTGATGCAATGAATCAGATACGTGCACCTGCTCGATAAGTATAGGGAAAAAAAAGTTGTGCAGAAAGCTGCACTAGGATAACTCACCGTATGGATGTGCAGACAGACGTATGCGTGCCGCAGGTACACGTGTACACGGACGTTGAGACCCAGCCCAGAGGAGGGGGTCGATGAAAAGACGTCCAGCCAAGTTATGCTACTGTACATTTGCAGGTACTTAAGAGGGACTGCCGAGAGTTTACAGTATAGCTACAGCATCTACTGTGCCCGTCAACGCCGCTAGCGCTATCACGCGGGTTTTTTAGCACATTCATTTTTTTCTAAATTTTCTTCCATCCCATCAATCTGTCTCCGGCCAATAAGTGGATATTCGAATCTCTCTCTCTCTCTCTCTCTCCTTGAACTTCTTCGAGAGTTGTCATCACTGATAAATGAATCGTGAATGAGATCATGATTTGTCATCTACTGAACCCACCACATTTCTGTTCAGCAGGACGCAGTTGTCTGTGTGAGGGCCAAGTCTTTGCAGCTGCAGCAAGATGCCAGTCACCCCTCTCCTCAAAGGAGGAAAGAAAGATGAGAAGGCGACAGAGACCCAACACACGTCGTCTTTGTCTGTGGTCGAGAAGAAATTACGGGTAAACTTGGGGAACACAACGCAGTCGGACCCCGTTTTTAGCAAGATTCAACTGCTGACAAACTCTGCACGTACTTGTGCTTCTTAAAAATGGAGTCTAGGCAAGATTTTCAGCACTTCACGTATGCTATGCGCAAGGAAAATCCCCCCTCCCTCGAAGGGCGCTGTTTGCTTTCAAAGAGCGTTTTCTGAGAAGGCAGATGATCACCCCATCTAGTTATTGTAAGAACGGACAGTCCAGCACGTCCACGCATTCAACACTGACACGAGTGGAGATTGAGACAGTTCCACAACCGAACGTCAGTGGCACAGAATCACTGGCTTCTCTAAACAAGGCACATCTCCTGCACGCAGTAGGTGAAGACACCTGCACAGGACTGTCTTGAGCGTAGCTGTACGGACAAGGGCCTTGACACGAGCAGGATCACTGCCTGTTCCAATGACAAATATTCACGTGGATAGAAGACATCAATGAAATGAGAAAGAGAGGGAGTGCCTCTGCCAGTGTACCGACTAGTCTAGAGCAACTGGTGATGACACAGAGTGAATCTGTGCACCAAGCTATCGTTAGGCCACCACTTGCTGGAAATCTTTGTCTTTCCACTGGACGTTTGTCTGGATTCATGAAACCGGATGTGTAATGCTCGTGGCGCATCCATCAGATTCTTCTGTGTATGCAGTAGTACGCTGTAGTAGCAGAAGAAGTGATGGATCAAGCCAAGTTTAACATACAGTTTTTGACTTTTGCTGAGGTTCGGCCATCAAGGCAAACCTTGACCACTACTAAGAGTGGAGCGTCCAGCAATACCGTGGTGTCTGCTTAAATGCACACTGGATAATGACGCATTCTGTGTAATCCAACAAACTTTGGTCCCAAATTCTTGTGTTGCAAATTTCCCCACTTGACTGCGCACAAATCTGCTTCATTGCATACTCTACAGGTCTTACGCCTCTAACATTACTTACATGCGAACCTCTTTGGTTGGAAATTGGTCGTTACAAGTATTTGATCGCTTAGTTTGTCATTGTGAGGCAACACTGTCGATTCGTTCTTCAGCAAATGATCTTTACCGGCATCATCTATCTGATCATTCTAGCGAGCAGTTCTTATATCCGTTGGATGAAATAAAGTATCAAGTGGGAGTGGCCAAAAGATTTTTCGCCGCCCAATTAAAGACGAATTGTTTCAACTTTGTCCTACTTAGAGATCTTTGCCACAAACTCTGCTTGAGCAGCTCCAAAACAAGTCGTAGTTGCGAATAGTCATGTGGTTCATCTCCGTGGTTTTTGGCACACTTCGGCTGGTGTTGCTGTCGTGGTCCCAAGTAGATGAATTGCGCAGTGTACGAGTCAAAGGACTGCTGGCGACGTGGAAACGAGGCACAAAGCTTATATAATTGATTCATGATTCTGTGTAGCAGTGACGACAGGACACTCCCAACTCGACTCCGACGCTGTCGACGTGTTTTTGAGGCCTCCGGTGTGGAAGGACCCGATGCAATGGTACGGAAGTGCCTCAGAATTAGTGCACCACTCGTATTGTTATCGGAAAACTTTGCGGATGACCCTTAGTGCATAGCCCGCACTGCAGGAAGTGAGAGGCAGCAAGCACAGTCATTTCACTGTCTCGATCCCGCTCTTTCTCCTCCTGTCATCGTAATCGGGTAACAACATCTCCATTATCTCGCCCCCTCTCGGTGAAGATGAAAAGACGGTCTCCCGCTGGCTTTTGTGGCTGTCGCCCAAGGCGGAGAAAGCAGATCTTTAAACGCCAGGAATTATTTCCGTATTGTGTTGAGCGCTGGCAGCAACGGCGGCGGCGACTTGCGCCGCGGGCGGCCTACTTCGACTCGTCCTACGACTGGAGAAAAAGAAGACAGCTCTAGAGAGAAGCAGATGTGATTTTTGCTTTACATCTTTTTTCTCTGAGAGTTCATTCATGTCAGACAAAATTGGATCTGCAGTTCCTCATGTTGGTGCCAATGAATCAGGTGACAACGCACACGCGCTAATTGTTAAGTGTCGCGACAGAGCAATCATTATCCGTTGTGTCATCGCGCTCGCGCCGACGTAAGATCGATCGGGTTTACGCAGACATCCGCTCCATGCGTGGGGGAGGGGGAAGAACACCCTTGTTTTTCACCCCATTAGTTGGCATTTCCCCCCTTGTCTTCATGGTGGCGCCTTGACGTCGGAGTGTTTGCTCTTCTACTCAAAACCGAAAACGTATCCATAACTGATGATGCACTGGGTATTATTGAGTCGGGCCGTGTCAGCGCAGTTGTTCTCCATCCTTTGCCAAGCGTTGGCCGCACGTGCAGATTCTGCGTTGACCTCCCCGTCCAAGTCCTCGCATCGCGCATACAGTGCCGAGTGCGTCCGTGCGGCAGTTGCGGTCAACAGTACCTGGTGTATTTGGCAGACGAATTGCACCACTAATCCTACGTACGTAATATGTAGGACACATGTGGCATCACCTTGACGATGGCGCGATCAATTTTCCTGCCAACGTCTCACGGTCAAATCATTGTCTCTCTTTTGTCTGTCTGTTCTTCCCATCTAAATGCAAGCTAACTAGCGTTAATGGACTGAGCAACATACATGTGTGGTGGTCAACCAGATGTGAGTGTAGAATGGAAGAGCGTTGTTACTTTTCCGACACGTTGACACCGTGAGAAGTTCGCGGCTTCTGGAGAAAAGACAGGACAAGTCCCACAAAATCCAGATCCTCAATCGTCTCGGTTACATTAGGCAGGCGATGGATGCTCTCTGGAGACTTAAAAGGGTCTGGCTGGTGTTTATTGTTCCAGAGCAAGAAGAAGAGCGAAGCTCCTTCCTTTCCAGGCGGCGATAAATTTCAGCGAATGTTTTTTGCTCACTTGGTTCGGACAGTGAGATGAGTAATGATGATGGCGGCGGATAGACTAGCAGTACTGAACATGCTCATGCATAGGACGAAGGAGTGCAAATGATACGCTATCTCGCCCTACATATGGGACGACACAGTTTTTATCAAGGAGGAACATGAAAAATCGCCCAGTTGAAAGCTTTTTCTTGACAACTCTCCTGTGTCAAGCGCTTTGCAGTGTTTCATGGACGAAGCACCAAGTCCTCCTCAAGCTGGAGTGGTGGCGGCAACCTGCAACACTTTACTACTACAGGTCGTCATCGATCGTTGGCACTCGTGCGACCGCAGCCTCGTATGACACAGAATCACTGTGCACGAGTAATTAGTGCTGCTTAAAAAAAAGTCACTCCTCGATGTGTCTCCACTTAATAACGTCAATTTACGCCCAGTAAGAAAGAATCATTTTAGCAGTACGCCAGTAGGGTGTGCAGAGTACGTTCGAGGCACGCCAGCCTCGTTGCAAAGACAGCATTTGCTTACTGTCTTTGGCATAAGGACGTGGTAACAGTTATGCGTAATGCGCAATTGTCTTTACTCACACACACGCGCGCGCGCGCGCGTGGACGCGCGTGCTACATTGTACGGCAGAATATATCCTTCGGCGGAAGCGTCAAGCACTGCGGAGGGAGAGATGAATTAATCGGCTGCCTTAATCAGCGATGTGCGTCGTGATAGTACCGAAGCAGTGGGTAGCTATAGGAGGAGGAAATCAAAGGCGTGAAATGCAAGGCCAACTGTTCCAACAATGCCACCGTCATCGTCACCGCCGCACTGGAGGACGGACAGACGGACAGACGGACAGCGAGCTGGCCGCGACACATGCGGAAATCGTGCCGACCGAAAAAATAGTATCGTCGAAGGAAAATTGCATGCCGCGGTTGGCACGTTGATGACGATTTCGCGTATCAGGGGCGTGGAGCGAAATCGTGCATGCAACGATTTGAAGTCGTCCGCCGATAATTGGAAGCAACGCTAGGTGATTATGAATACAAGTGTGTGCGAGGAATTTTTTATTTCATTTTTTGTGGTGCCTGTAACAGCGCACAACCAAAATCGGGGGGATGAGGGACTATTTCAGACCAAGCCAGCGTGCCAATCATGACGGAAAATTCTCTTTAAAGCACTCGAACGATCCGAACATGTAATTAGTATTGCACACACATACGTGCGTCCGTGTAGCGAAGAGATGCAAGCTCAGTCATAGGAGCACTTTTGAGTAAACAATTGTCCCAATGCACATCTGGTGCAAGCATATGCATTAGGCCAAAGACAGTTGCTTTCTAGCCTTCCACGCAAATGCTCAAAGTGAATAGTCCCTTGGGCCTGGGCCTTGGGCCTGGGCGAATGCAGGAGCAAAGTAACGAATTACTAGCCCCCCTATTTAGCGTACCAGGGCCTTGTCACACTTATTGGATCACCTTACTATGGAGAAACATCCTAAGGTGTCTGTTCCTGTAGGATGAAGCGGAAGAAGATATAATATCTTTCCTGGGATTTTTTTGTTCGGAAAATAAACATTCTTTGTTAGTGCTTTAAAATCCCAGGACATGTTTTTTAGCACGTCATAATTACAAGAAACCAGATTAGTTCCCCCCCCCCTCTTTGCAGAGTGCTTATTCGGCTTCAATATCTTTCGTTGAAATTGGTCAAAATCAAATAAACACTCTAATACGGAAAAATGCGGTTTACATGCTGGATGAGATTAACTACCACTTCAGGATAGGTTCGAATTCTGTCAACTGAAACAAACAAGGTCACTTTAGCTAGAAATGAGATGGTCAAATTCATCACGAACATACATATATCAGTATAGGTGGACCGACTTTTTTTCACGCGTTGCTGCCTTTATCGAGACTTCAAGGGTGAAAAAACTGCTTGCATTTGCTACGCACACATACGACAGGCATTTGTCTGCCTCGAGCCTAATGATGAACTTTAATTTTCGTACGCGGAGGTCGTTTTTTTTTTCTTTTGGAATCTACAAGGAAGAAGCCTCGTGCAGAACCTCAAGTCGGGGAAAGTCACGCATCTTTCTCAGCCGCTGACATGCATAGCTGCAAAGCCACGTGAACATACTCTTATCCTGTCCAAGAGTCGATGTTGTCACTAACGCAGTTCATTCATGCATCTCCTCCCACTCGTGTGCAAATCACGTCAACTTCGTGGCAATACTTCAGAACCACATCACATACGTGACATGTCGCAACGGTAATGTGGCGGCAAAAAAACACACCATCGATCGTCTCCACCACCATCTCTCGGCGCCAGCAAATGTGTGCGTGCCCTGTTTTGCACAACCCACAGGCATTAATTCGCGTGACGCATCAGCACATGCGTAAACTGATTGAAGCATGAATTTCTCTCATTTCCTTCTTTCGACGGAGCTCTGGCGATGGTGATCATTGGCTTTCGTCTCAGCCCGCGGAGTCACACATGTGTGTGGTCGTTGGGACATAACGAGGAACATTCTTACGTGTGCCGCGAAACGCATGTAGCTTGAACGTACGCCTAAGCCATGATCACGGCCAGTGCAGATGTGTGCAGACAAATGCATGCGTGTGCGTCTCCGTAATAGTAAATGTACTCGTAGATGTGGGTACGCATACATGTGTACATATGTGTGACTCGATGCGGACGCTTCTGTTCTCAACTGCTGAATTCTCTTTCGCTGTTCGTACGAGTAGCTCTCGTGTTATGCCGAGGACAAAACGCGACTCTTCTCCTGTCCACTTTTTTAACTTTTTGCGCCAATTGCCGACCACTCGTAGGCATTTTCGTAAGGCCGCGCGAACGCGTGCCTGCTTCTCCAGCCGCATGGTTGTGCTTTGCGTCACAGTGCGTCACATAAATGACGCGCGTGCCGTGACAGCCCAGTCAGTCGCAGGTAGGTTCACCAGGTGATCAGACGTGAAGAAACAGTTTCTCCCGCTGTATGAGACTGGTTGGCGGCTGACATTGACCCAGAACATCGCATTCCTATCCACCCAACCCCTGGCACACACAGAGCGCGCCAAGAAGACAGCATTTGTGAGATGATGTGAGCGTCGGGGCGCTTGTGCCGGAGACACATTTTAGTGTGGATTCTCTTCTTTCTCCGATTGGGACGAAAATGAGAGGAAATCGACGAGACTTCTGGGCTTCTCTGCTCGGAGTGGCCACTGTTTACGCCGTGGTGCTACACCTGCCCGGCCCAGTTCTGGTGAGCTAACTGCATGTGACGTGTAAACAAGAAGTTCCCTCTTGCGTAGTCTTGATTCATTGGTAGACGTTACTCCAACGTTAGCGAGTGTGTGCGCGTGTGTGCTTGCGTGAGAGAGAGAACGAGCTCACCGCTGCCTAAGTTTATACAAAGTCATGATCTGGCGAATGTGTTTCGACACCCAGTTTCCAAAAAGACTTCCCTCTGCTTTGTTTACACTTTTGCGCCCGTCTCATCGCTCTAAAAACTTTTGTATGTGTACAGTTAATAGCTGCTAAGTAGTATCTGTATGCACTAAATCCAAAAGTGTCGTTCGTACAGCATGCAAAAATGCCCGTGAATTGAAGCATGTCTTCTGCAATGGAATCCTGCTGTGGAACTCGCGCACAGTAGATAAACAGTAGAAAAGCCAGAGATTTTGCCCCGAAGGAATCTCTGCACACCGGAAAATTGCCCTTCAAACGTTTATCTCCTCGACATTTCAATCCCAGTGCGTACAAAAGGCATTATTTCTCTTCCAGGGCGTGAGCAGCGTGATTAGTGAACGCCAGTTCGACCAGGAGAAACTTGGTCGCGGGCACCTGAGCAATCTGCAGGACGAGAATTACGAGTTCGGCGCTTGGGAGCCGATCGCGTCCAAGGACGAGGACGTCCTGATAACCGAAAAGAAGGACGACGGACCCATCGAGTTCGTCGGAGACTTCGTGGAGAGTGGAGTCGCGGCGAGAAAGAGCGACGACCACGAGGAGAGTTATTATCCATCCGATGATGTCACCAGGACAGAAAGGGAGGTGGATTCAACTGAAGGAAAGGCGGCGGAGGAGAGATCGTCTTCTTCAGTCGGATCTCGGACAACACGAGATTGTAAGCTTGCCTCCATAGCAAACGTGCTGCTGCAGTGCAAAGTCTGGAAAGTTGAGTTAAGCTGGGGTTAGGAGCGTGCGACGGATCGTGACTGTTTGCCACGAGGCAAATCTTTCTGTCAGGACAAACCGTGGCAGGCAGGCAATCTGCTGCGGCTGGAGCATCTACAGTAAAAATGATGCTTTCGTTACAGCACCGCATCTGCTCCATCATGGCCCTCCCCAGCATCCCGTGACCACCTCATATGGCTCGCCCCCTGGGGCTGCTTCAGGGCCCCATGGCGGCGCGGCGGCCTCGCCGCCCCCGTCAGAGTGTTTCATCGAGACTCCATGCACACGAAGCTGCGGAGATGGCTTCAAGCTTTTGCTTCCCAACCCAAATGGATACGGCTGTTACGGTGCCTCATTGCAGGTATGATAACCCGGAAGCAGTGCTCCCGCCATGAGCTGTTCGACTCTTTTCGTGTTTTGTGCAACGGTTATTACGGCGTCATAGTTCGCTTGTCTTGCATCACTTGGTACAACATAGTTGACTTTTGTTGTTCTGCTGTAATTAACTTAATTGAGTGGAATGAATCGAATCGCTTAATGTTGCTTTGGTTTGAGTACAAAATTGTGACGCTGTCAGTCCAACAATGCTCTTTGGCCAAGCAGTGTCCAAATGTACGTAGACAGCACACGTGCGACTTCTTTCTGGCACGAACGGTGCGCAGTCAAATTCATCACACTCGCACAAGTAGTTAACTTTTTTCAGGTTCACCCCTGCAACGAAAAACCTTGCCCTATTGATTGCCACTGGGGCTCTTGGACACCGTGGACGCAGTGTGCAAAATCCGGAAGAAGGAAGAGGAGGAGGCGAGACACCGGCTACGTCTACGGGGCCACCGAAGGAGGCATCTGCACTCAGTCCAGGCAGAGAATCGTAGAGGTGCCAGCAGCTCATTACGGGAAGGAGTGCAAAGGCGAATACGCAGAGAGCAGGTTTTGCCAGTCCTACGAATGCCAAGGTGCCTGACATTTACATCATACGTCACACGTCCTTGTCCGCACCTGCACAACGTATGACTAACATAGACGAGTATATGCATCGTGCGATCATTTTTCATCAGGACCTCGTGGTCCTCCTGGCCCAGCGGGTCCTCCGGGGTACCCCGGGCAGGATGGACCTAAAGGGGTTCCGGGATTTCCTGGAAAGGATGGGCTTCCTGGCGCACCCGGCCCTCAAGGTCCCAAGGGAGAAGCTGGGCCTACTGGCGAGAAAGGAGCTCAGGGCATTCCTGGACCGCAAGGACCACCAGGAGCACCAGGTCCAAGAGGTATGCACCTACTATGACAAGGCTTAGTCTTATTGGTCGGGCATAAAATCTCTCTCCCAGGTCGACATGGCGAAAAAGGTCTTGAGGGCCCCGAGGGTAAGATTGGCGAGCCTGGTCCATTGGGCCCCATTGGTGAACCCGGCCCCGCAGGTCCCAGAGGTCCTCCGGGCATCAACGGTAAGCCTGGAGCGTCAGGTCCCATGGGCCCTCCTGGTGTACCTGGCATACAAGGTATCCCTGGCAATGCGGGTTCACGCGGTCTGCCTGGTCCTAAGGGAGAGCCTGGTCATCCTGGTCACTCCTATCACCACAAACCTGCCCCATATCAACCCCCTCCTCCTGATTATGGCACACCTCAGCCTTACAACGTTGTCCACGCCCTGCCTCATCCCGCTGCAGGCGGATTCTTTCCCCACAAACTGAAGAGAGAGTCTACTGACCACGAGGATGTGAACGAAAATGAGGCCATTGCAGTCGTCGACGACTCCAAAGTGAGACTGAGAAGAAATGAAGGACCCAAGAGTAACAATCAACTGTACAACGCCCTGTTTGGCTCTGCTGACCAAGGGCAGCTCGTGGAGAGCGACCCCAGCTTCAGATATTCCCCCTCCGGGACCACCGTAACAAAGCACGATCTAACTCCCCAACGCTACTCGCCGAGTGCGCTTTTCATACCCAGCCACTCGGCTGACCACACCCAAGGAGAAGTAGGAGTGCCTGAACGTCAAGTCCTGCAAGAGGATCGAGCAGTCAAGAGATTTCACGGAAAGAAACCAAAGAGAATCGTTCGCAAGCAAAGGATACGGCAGGGGCATTGATTAACTGCATTCCATAGGTGCAATATGCATATGGTTACGCATAGAATCACATATTCAAAAATTCCGCACATTTATTTACACCCAACAACGCATTACACAATGTAACTTATGCCGTATAAGAATATCTATCTCTTAATGTCTCCGTAGCTCACGTTGTTTCCTAGATTCCTTGTTACCGTCATACATGAAATCAAAGCTTTTCCAGGAGTTAACCCAAATATACAAGTCAAATGAAACGCCTCCTTCTTTGCCTACTGTAGTAATTCAGACACTGCTTTCCTCTCGTCACACCTTTTCCCCCCATGATGCTACTTGCTCCTCAAAGTCTCCTTGGTCTGGCGCTTGCTTCTACTGCTCCACGCTCGTGTTCGTCCGCGCTGCTCGTCTGTCCAATGAAGGCAAGGCGCTCCTTTTCACCGTCGGTGTCTTTTCCCCTGGCAGTTCTCACCCTGTAATGAAAATAAACACGCCGATTGGGCGGGTGATTGCCTCCTCTCGCCTTCCCTTCACCAACAAAGGAGCATTGTTTTAAGCTTTGATGAAGCATTGTGCCCTGAAATTGAAGAATTTTTGTCACCAGCCTTCACGCCAAGAGCATTCCACACTCTGGAGTAGCCTGCCACTCATACGCTCGACTGTGTACAGCTCCCAACTACAGTAGCAAGGAGCAACGCATGTGCACATACTTAGAGCCTGAGCGAAATGTATCGCTGTCCTGTGCGTTTTGGGCACGCGTCGCAATTCGCATCTTGCCCAGTATGACCAAATCCACGGGTTCAGCTTGCAATCTACGTCCATAGCTGATAATAGCATGACAAACTTCAGCCATTCATTTGAACAGACGTTCCCTACAATTGTCTTGGTTGCGTGAATTTCCACTGATTTGTTCAGTGGAGTTCATCGGCGCAGTTGCTTGACTAGCGTGCAGAAGCCGGCATTTTAAAATTTTAGAACGCGTCTAAAGTCGATAGATGCAAAACTTAGATGGCTGTTACAGTTTTTAGCCCTCTAAATTTAGATCACAGTCAATTGCTAGTTGTGATTTAAGAGCTGCTGTCTGTTGTTAGCTGGCATCAAAAACAGTATTTTAAATTCAAACGATGGCCCCTAAGAAATAGCTCACAGCCAAACTGAGCTGTAAATCTACATGTTGGGTGTACGCTTTTAGATTTGAAGACAAGCTGCATTCACTCAAACTCTCTGCATTCCCAACACTGGACTGAGACATGGACATATCTGCCACGGCTGCTGATGCCACCCCTGATAGCAACAACAACGTCTCCACTTCTCTATCTAGGGTTTGCTAGAGAGGAGGTGTTGGGAGCCAACACTTGAAGTAGAACAACTAGGACTAGTTAGATGCTAATGACCTGGGCACAATGTTCCGGAACGGTCCGAGGTCCTGATCACATCTAGATACACCAAGGACAACGGGTTAGATAGAAATAATGCTTAAATATCTGGACAAGATAGACATATAGCTCCTGGACAAGATACATTTTTCCACCTATAATTAGCCTATAAATATCCTTAAGAACGCGGAGATAGTGAAGAAGATCCCTGCTGTCAGTTAGGAAGAATGAAGGAGAAGATCACGCAACATAGGGTGACCCATAAAAAGATGCGACAATGCCCCAAGCATGCGAGATTACCTATAGAAGGAGGCAAACTACGGGCGGGCAGGGCCGCTCCTGTCCCAGAAGTCCTATCAGGGACTTCCCGTAACAGGATAGAAGACAGGGGCCAGTGAAGGACCCAGACCACTGAGACGGAAGATCTAGGGGGTAATGTCAGATAGTGTTAGGTCATGGCCATATTTGTCCAGAAGGTGTGACTTCAGAGACGTGAGATACACTAGGAGGTCATGCATATCTTTTCTGGGCCAATGTCAGATTCTTGGAATAATGCATTCACCATAATGCATTCCTCTTTTACACTTGATAAAGAAAACGTGATATAGAGGAAGTTTGCTTGGTCATGAGCATCTCCAAGATCAATTGAATCTTATACCTCGAATGACATGATGCATCAGTAGATACCCTTGAAAAAAAAGACCACAAGCTCTCTCCAGCTCTGCAGAATTTTGGCCAGTACCTTTCCATGCACAAGCCATCTACTGGCACTCAACTTTTGGAAGAAAGTTGGAGTGCCCGCCAGCATATCAGATGGGTTTAGCTCTTCAAAAAATCTTCTTGTACTGATCTCTGCGTTAGTGCTGACTTGCTGAACCTTTTGGGGGATCTCTGCCATGAGGAAACCAGTTGGAAGGCATTTTATTAAATGCATTTTGAATGCACAATGCAAAAGAGTGACAGGTGCAAGGAATGAGAATTCCATGTGGTGCAACTTCCTGATTGCTTGTCCACACAAAATTTGAATAGCCAACAAACCTAGAGGCACCGTCAGAGGCAAAATCCACGCTGTTGGACCAAGGGATGTCACATTTTTGTAGAAGCTTTGTGATTTCTGGTCTGCTCAGTGCTCTGGTCGCTGTTCCAGTCGCTGCTCCGGTTGCCGCTCTGGTTGCCGCTCCAGTTCCCAGCCCGGTTGCCGCTCTGGTTGCCACTCCAATCATGCTCCAGTCATTGTCACTCTGGTCCCCGCTCAAGTCATTGCTCCAGTTCGTTCAGCAGTTGCTGCTCCGGCTGTCGTCACTCCGGCTCGGCATCTTTGCTCTGGTCATCCTGGCTCTCATTATTTCGCTTTTAACCTGATTTTTGCACTGATTACTGTAGGACCATCATCCTTCAGCACTCTATGACATACCACAAATTGAGGTTATTTTGAGGCCTTAGTGACCTCAGACTTTAACTAAGGCTATAGTCCTCAATGCTCTCTTTCCCTCAAAGCAGTAATTGTTTTTTTGGGTGATGTGCTGCTGAAGATATCTGTGGCCATGTCCGTGGACAGACAGACAATCTTCATCTTATTACATAGATTGGATGGACAGATTGCCTGAAGGCACTTTTTGCAAAAAACCAGCTGGACTCTTCGTTGTTCTGGATGACATCAAGGGTGGGAAAGTCATTGAAGAAGGGTGAAGATAGGTGTTTAAACTGCATTATTTTTCAAAGGTGTCACCACCAATGGTGGCCCTGATGTGCTTGTGTCAGGCCCCGCTGCACTTGCCGACGTACTTCTCTGCTATGGCATCCCGTTCTGTCTCAATGACGCACTTCAGGCTACTCATGCTGCTGTTGGAGGTTGTTCAGGTCTCCTGCTTTACATGCATTCAAACACTGAAATCGAACTGATTCAGTTCAGGGCAATTTGCCGGTCACATCCTTCGACCAGAATCTGTTTGAGCCAAGATGTTTCACCAGAGTGGTCTGTACAGCCTTGCAAGAGTGCACCAGGGCATCCCATGTTCGAACATAGTTCCCACTAGCAGAGGTACCCGGCTTTGCTCGAGTTATTACAAGACCCACCCTGATCCTGCCCACGAGAAGACTCAACCCACTTTGCTGGGTGTCCCACCTCTGGACTGCTCAACACGCATTTTGACACAACATGAAGCTGATCTCGCACTGGCACACGCAGACACTCACCATGCACCCTGTGTCATCCATCTGCTCCCAGATCAGATCCATTTCGTCTTTATTTTTGAAACTGGCTGACCCCAATGCTCATAACCTCTTCCCTTAGCTGCTTGCCAGTTCTGCCACTACTGCCATGCTGCCCTCACTCCATAAAAAATAATTGGCCTCAAAGATTTTCATGGCATCCACCTTTTCCAGTAGATAGCTGACACTGTAAACAATCATTTGAAACAATAAACATAGAGTTGACCACTTTCTTGCTCGTCATGAAGGCCAAACGGCAGGAAGTCCTGAACCTGCTCTGTGTGGGCCTCTCCAGCCCCAACCTTGTGAAGAGGCTCAAGGGACTTGAGATCAACAGGATGTTGTCAAAAGGACCATAGACCAGTATAAGGAGACAGGCAGCATCAAAGACAGAGCTTGTTCTGGCCGCCCAAGATCATCCCGCACTCCAGGTGCCATCAAGGCTGTGCAGGAGAAGATCAGGAGGAATCTGAGGTGGAGCCTCAGAAAGATGGCCAAGGAGGCCAACATGAGTGCAAGGTCGATGAGGAGACTGGTTCAGGATGACCTCAAGATGAAGCCCAACTGTCTCAAGAAGCGACAGTTCCTGTCCAATGCCACCAAGGAGAAGAGGCTCAAGAGATCAAAGCTCCTCCTCTGGAAGCTGAAGTCTGGCTTGGTTTCAATCATGGTTTGGAGCGACGAGAAAATTTTTTCAATACAGCAGGCGCACAACCCTCAGAATGACTGTGCTAGGGGGGCCACTATTTGGTTGAAATTCTAAAATCAACTCATGTCACTCATCATGAGTTGCCAATGGCCTCCCCAAGGCTGGGTATATAAATAAAATTTGCCTCATTGCATTAAAAAGTGGTGCCGGCCTCATGAAGTTGCCTGTGTCCATGGTATGCATCATGATCTCTGTACAGGGCTTATGCTTGATGAGAGAGGTCCAAGAAAAAATTTCATTTACAATTGTTGAAAAG
>JAAUXU010039278.1_pt1 | contig 28539 bp, 30 predicted proteins | sample 7278151 | NCBI WGS metagenome assembly JAAUXU01 (sample SAMN14350113, study PRJNA611818) | marine sediment metagenome | isolation source: surface marine sediment (1.8m) | place: French Polynesia: Moorea | collected 2018-08
GCTTCTGTAACAACAGCAGTTGTTATTTGATAAAGGCCTTTTATGAAGAGTCTGCTTAGACCATTTGAGCCCTGGGTGTCAGGTCTGCACTGCAACAGCGGGGGCAAAATGGCGGCAGCGTCTAATGTAGCAAAAAGCAGAGACCTGAAAAATTGTCACAACAACCAGGTTGTGGGGGGATCCGGACACCACTGCAAGTGTCTGGAGTTATTTTTGAAAAATTCATTGCATTTGGTTGGATGACTTACTGAAAGATGGTATAAGAAAAAGTTTTGAAAAAAAGCAAAGCTGTTTCATGCTTTTCTCAGCAATGTACCCAACTGTTGTGAAAGTCACTGCTGTTGACTGTTGACCAGTCAAGAGTCAATTAATATTGTATCCCTATTTCAAAGACTCTGAGGTTGTGACTGTCTAGGCCTGACTCTGATGTCAATGTGATGGGACTTGACACCACTCAAGAGGTGTTGCCACGTTTGTGTGATTAAACTCATGTTTAAATTTCATATATAGTTGAGTGTACCATTGTACTTAAACATGGGCTTGTGCAATTATTCCAACTCTGCTGATTTAGTACCTGAAAGAGCGTTCGTTAGGAGCTCGAGAACTTTCAAGGGCTTGAACGAATGTTATTTTTTTTTCTCCGTTTCTCCCAAATTTGGTTCTTCATTTTCTCACCGTCATCAGGGATTCCGTCGTCGTCGCTGTCGTCATCGTCCTCGGCGTCTAAAACTCCGTCATTGTCGTCATCGGGGTCTTCTGCGAGAACGAAATGAGAGATTTCGTCACATTCAGGGTGCGTTTAAGCTGTCAATGCGGTATCGAGTGAGTCAAAAAAAAGTGTGACGTCTGATCCTCTGCATCGTGCTGAGCATTCTTTTGTGACCCACACGACCCTTTTTTTGTCACTCACTCATGAGGGGGTCAGGCTTTCTTTGTATTACAAGTCCAATCACTGAGTGGAGGACGTTTCCTCCAGTGAATTCCCCAGTGATGACCCCAGTGAATGAATCACTACATGACTGAGTTGCCGAATCGTTTGCCCAATTGGCCCAAAAACTCAAATTTGCACATTTTTCAAAAAAAAAGTCACAATTAAAGCAGTTAAAAAAATGTCTCTCAGCCTCATCCTGGAGGAATGACTTTCAAGCTGGCCAGTGCTCCAGGCTGGAGAGAGATCGGTCATATCAGGACAAGTTGGCAACGTTCTCGTCCAGGACTCCCAGCAGCGAGCAGATGCGTGCTGCGTCATCCGGTGTCGAATGGGTCTGGATCCATCCCTGATGGATGCAGAACCCCAGAGACAACCTTGATCACTGACATCTTTCATCTGGTGTCAGATCAGAGCAGTCGTCCTGGTCCAGTACATTGGGTGCACACGGAAGTCGCACCCAGATCCAGACCCTGCCTCACTTTGGTCAGCCACGACTAAATTGAGTTTGTTTTTACCGTCGTCCGGAATTCCATCGTTGTCGTCGTCTTCGTCAACTGCAGAGGAAAGGTTGACTTTTGAAGGACAGAACAAACATAACCTTTGCAGGAGCGACTCACGTTCATCCGGAATCCCGTCTCCATCAGTGTCCTCCAAGTCGATGTCTGCGAACAAACAGATTGTGTTACTGAGCCAAACGTTTGGTCACTTTTGGGGTGAACAACGAAGGTCACTCGTAGCAAACTAAATAATCCTTCAGTTCCTGCTGAAAAAAACCCCTGTCTCTCCGACAGAGAAAGCAAAGACCGTTGACAAGTCTGGATTTGGTCCAAGACTCCACACGTGCAACGTGGTCAAGAGCAACAAGGACTTCCCGCAGAAGTCTGACCACATGTGGACCAGTCTCTTCCGCCCCTACGAGATTCATTCAGCTTTGTCAATATATGATTTAGCTGTGATCTGAGTGAGTCTTCTTTGAGGAGGAACATTTGTCTCATCTGTCATACGCTCTCCTCCTCTGATGCAGTCGGGTGAAAGCAAAGCTGCTTTGCCAAGAAAAGCTTTTGGGCAAATGCCAGAAATTCACTGCCCATTTTCTGTCTGATGAGCTGCAGAGAAATGAGGAGGAAAAAAAGTCACCTTTGCCTCACACCGACAGACAAACAGTATGTTAACAATCGCACAAGTGGGACTCTGCAGTCCTCGTATGGGTTTAACTATGTAAGAAGAAGAAGACGGAGGCAAAGTCCAGCCTGTTGTCAACAGTGCAGGCAAGCGTGGCCCATAGGCCTTGACTGCCGAGGCCTTAGCAGTCAAGGCCCAGCTGGCTGTGCGGCAAACATCTGGCAGGGAAGGAGGAGTGCAAAAATTAAGTCGTTAGTAGCAAAAAGTGAGGTGAACAAGGTTTCCTTTCTTTCTTTCTTTTTTTTTTCTTCTCTGTACATCAACGAACTGGACATTTCATGCACTTTTGCTCAGAGACTCTTCCACAGCTTCACAACTCGGCACCGCCAAGTCCCAGATCGTCAACGACTTCTTCGCTCTCACTGCTCTCATCGCTGTCACTGTCTTCTGCTCCGGCCTTGTCCTTGGCTTCTTCGCCCGCCTCTTTGACGGCTTCTTCGAACTCCTCGTCGTCGTCGTCGTCGTCGTCGTCGTCGTCCTCCTCCTCCTCCTCCAGACCCGACTGGACGATGACGAACTCGTCCTTGGTCTCCTTCCGGTCGACCTTCTTGGGCTCATTTCTTGCTCTTTCCACTTCTTTCTTCTTGGATCCTGCCCAGGGGTTAAGAAAGTTAGGAAAGGTGTTAGTAACAAAGGGGCTGTTGAAAGCCAAAGACGCACACACTAAATTCCTCTACCTAAGGGAAAGGAAAAATCCTCTCAAGGCTAACGTGATCCTCACCTTTGGCTGCCGAGACCTCCTCCAGCTGGCACCAGGAGACTGCCAACAGGGCCAAGACCAGCAAGGACCACCTCATATTGGTGAAAAGTAGACAACTTCACGAACTGTAAGAAAAGTAATATATTATACTGTTTTCTCCACTAGTGTGTGCACTAAATAATCCAGTAGCGGTCCTTGTTCACGCCGCAATAACGACTTGGCAATGTTATTTAGTAAAACAGTAGGAAAAGACTTGGACCGTATTTAAAGAGCAACTTGTCAATTCTAAGGGCAAAAAAAAAGATTGTTCAGCTTGAGGTCAGAGATCAGAGGAACGTCTGAGGCCACAAGACCTGCTTCGACTCAAACTTTTTTATGTCAGTGACTGTTTTGCTGTGAGAAAAGAGGCAGACTTTCCACCCATATATATTGACAAGCATCTTCGGCCAGGTCAAACGACGAAAACTTGAGGTATTTGCCTCATCAAGTCAAAAAATGGTTCTGCTTTGATGAAAAGTCCTCCCTCCAGTACTGTACCGCTCTCGTAGTCCAAAAAGCAGGACCAGAGAGGACCCAAACAGTGCACTAGATGCAAAGGGAAGCAACTAAGCAGTGCAGCATCCTGCAGGACAAGTACAATGTTGGTACTGATGCACATTTACATGTCCAACCTGACTGGACTACGAATAAGTCTCGATTCACCTGGCAACTTGGGTACCGCTCTCACCTGGTGCAAGACAAGGAAGCAACTGGCTGTCTTACCTGGGAGAGATTTCTTTTCTTGGGGTGAAGCCAAAGAACAACGCACGAGCTTTCACAGACTTTTCTTCGTCAGATGGACACTAGGGATGGATGCTGCAGTAGCTTGGGCAATCGACAGCTTTGTACTTTGCCAGCTGTGGATCACCGGTGAGTCGTTCCAGTAGCTCGGTCAGCAGCGCACGTCACGCGCCGTGGACACGCCCAAGGAGTCCCCCGCCGGCGCCTGAGTAGTCATCTCCATGCCCAATACAAAGCTGCGCCAGATAATGCACAAAAGTGAGGGGTGTCTTTGACGGAGTGAAGGGGGGGGGGGGGGTAAATCTGGGCTGATTTGGACCGAACTTGAACGTGGAAGAGATTTCAAAGGTTTCAGAAGAAAATTTACGAATCATGAAATTTTTTGATTTCAAGTAACGTTGCACAACTTTCCCATGACCAATAAAGATGAGGAGGATTCTTCGTTCTAAAGTATTATCTGACCTGTTCCTCAGGTAACAGAAGTACAGAGTGGTCAGAGATAGCGAGTTCAGTTCCCACCTGGTTTCCCCGGACGAAATGCGGGTTTGCGACCCCGGGACAGACCCGGTTCGTGGAGCTCTGTCTGCCCGGTGGACGACGTCAACGTGTCCACCGTCGTCGAGGACGTGCAACCGGTGGCTGCAGCCGGAGCGAAGGCCGGTCCCGATTCAGGCGCTTCACCCCATCATCCTGGCAATGTTTCTTGACCTCACCGCGCACCCGATTCTACTCCAAAGCTCTGTCTGTTATGTTAGGGATGCGTCGCACTCTTCTGAGTCGGTTAGAGATATGTCAGAAGAGACAGCGTGAGAACAAGAAATGCTTCGACCTCCCCTTCACTCACGTGCCCGCCCTGGACGGGTGCAACGACGACAGCTTCGCTGCGTCCACCGTGAATCCAATTTGCAACGTTTGTTATTGGCAAACATTTATTCAGCTGGGCAAACAAGCACCACAGCTGCGGTCGAGCCAACGTTGGTTCAAGTTCGACTAATTCGAGAGGTTCTGTTCGGTCGAGCTCCGACTGGAAGACGTCTCGACCGGACAAAAGTGTTCCTCCATGAAGGGGACTGTGCTGAACTTGTCCATGGCGCCGATGAACTAAACCGTCGGCCAAGAGAAAAGCCCCACCCAATGAAGCTTCTGTAGGAGGATTGTGCATTCACACAAGTAGCTGAGTTGCTGCATATAATAAATTTAGGAAAAGCATTTACAAAAGTTGTCGAAAATGGCCGCCATTTTCTTTGAGTGATGGTGATGAAGAGAGCTGAGCTCCCAGAAAACCGGAGGACCCTGAGAAAACTCCAGCTAGAAAAAAAAGAGCTGAGGTCTTTAAACTGTGCATGCAAAATTACAGATTTCGTGATCGAGACCATAGCCAAGCCCTATGCCAACCTCTTGACGAGGCTGAAGTCCATATCGATGCTGTGACAAGAGCAGGAATTGCGGAGATCCGTGCAGCAAAAGACAAAAAGCACCGGGTTGCGACATCTCTAGCAATCCCTGTACGAGGCTAAAGTACTTTTTTCTGGCTTAAAACGATCCGAGTACTTGGCAATATTCTCTCTGCCAAATTTATTACTACTCGACATCTTTGAATCCTGTCATGGCAAGGTCAAATTTACTTCTGCCATTAGTGGTCCTGGCGCAGAAGTGGGATGACGTCAGTGGCTGCCAGATTGTTACGCCACCCGGGGTGCGCCTGGGAGACGGAGTCCGCGATGACGAAGTCGAGTCTGGAGTCGCCGGTGGTCGCGGACCTCACAGCTGCTCCTCCAAAGTGGAAAATGTTGATAGCAGCATGGCTATACCATAGTTGTCATTGTCGTATGCAACCTATACGTGACTCTGCATCATCGGGAGCCGAATAGTAAAGAACCCGGAGTCACCCCCACTAGTACTCAGAACAGGCGAGTACAGCAAGAGTACCAGCAACAGGATCGTGCCCAAAGTCCTTGTTCCTTGCTCGAAATGTCCCATTTCACTTTGGGTGGGTATGCAAAGTTCACTTTGGGTGTAGTTGCTGACTTGTTCCGAGTTCATGTCCACTGGATGTCAGCTGTTGGTTCCAGGAGAAGATCACGAGTACACGTGGAAGGCCATTGGGTTGGATCAGGAGCTTGGGAAGACCCCGGACAACGTTGGTCGACGGTGGTGAAGGCGTTGTTGGTGCAGATGCGGCCAGAGCGTGTGGTTCACGGGGCAGTTGTGCAAGGGCAAGTCCTGACCTTCTGCGGCCTGTTCAACTGCTCCAGTCTCCAACTTGGTAGATCAGACCTTGCCCAGAGTTGATGACTAAAATAGGTCCTTGAACACTTCTTTGGCACTGTGGAGTGACTTAAAGCTCAAACTGGATCACTGCAGACTTCGTACGAAGGGAAGAAAATATGAACTAAAGCTGTTTCAGGGACCCAAACGTGAGACTTTAACACCTCTACTTGTCCACATTGTTGAATCAGTCCCCGTTTGACATTGTATAATATGCCGTGTGATATATATTTGTGTCCTCGTGCTGATTGTTTTGAGTAGTCACGTTAATAATGTTAGGAATAATATTTGTGATAAGCCAGGTTTGTCCACGTCGGTGCCAGGCTTGTCTGCACCAGCTTGTGCTCAATCACCAGGGCAGAAGGTCTGTTGGTAGCCTAAAACAAGAATAAGCATCCATGACATTGAGCTGCTGCAACTTATGTTAAGAGCTTAAATCTGCTCTTCTGAGGAGGAGACATTCTTTTGGGCTCCCCATCAGTTAAGCAAAATTGTAACAAGACAAGAGGATTTCAACTCAACCGTCTGCCCTAAAGTGTCTCGCACGCTCTTGCGCCAGACTGCCGTGCGCCAGCTGCGCCAAGCTTGGTGTAGACTTGGCACTGGCAAAATTGCGCCTTGGTCCAGATGCTCTCTAGGTTGCTCGCGAGTGCCACGAGTGCCAATGACGTGAAACTTTGCAGCAGGAAAAGTAGCAACACAATATTACAGCTGATCAGAGTGCTTATTCTCCCCAGCTCCTACAGCCTAATGCACGTCATGTAAAGGGTGAGGCAGCATTTCAGCCGCTTCGACATGGACGACACCCTGTAGCTGGAGGCGCAGTCTGCCTCAACTAGGTTTCAAAATGAGGCGCAGTTTAGCAACACTTAAAGACTTCTTCATTGATGAGACACCCTGTGCGCAAAGCGGAAACTCACGTGATAGCTGAGACACTCCCTCAGAAACTGCACCTCCTCCTCCTGCCCGATCCTCTCCGTGATGGTCGGCTCTTCCTCGTTGCCCATGGCGTTCTTGAGGGCGGCCAGCGCGTTGTTGTTGCGCAAGCGGTAGCGGTAGCACAAGTCCTGAACGAAAAGCAGGACGACGGTGGAGAGACGGCGGGATAACGTAGATCATCAACTGGCTTCTCACCTGCAAGTCCCACGGGGGCAACTCCGTCATCCAGTGGAGGATGACGGCACCGAGAGACCAACAGTCGGAGAAGAGAGTGGGCCTCTCCTCGCCCAGCAGGACCTCGGGGGCCTGGCACGGGTTCAGGAACTCCACGTGCTCTGAGAACAACAACAAACGGAGCGCCAATAACAGTGGACCGATCGCAAAAAATTAAAAAAAAAAAAAAAGCCCAGCAGCTGTAACTTTTTTTGGCACTCACTTCCCGAGCCCACGAACGTCAATGTTTGGAGGGCCCCTTTTTTCTGCCTCTCAGTATTCAAATTGCCATCATTTATCCTGCTTTTTCAGGTATCAAGTTGAGTTTTACGTGGGAGGACGAGAAGAAGTGGCCGAAAATGCACCCACCACTTAGGTGTCATCATGTACTTCTTGGCATTTTGGCACCTGATGGGAAAAAAGGGCTTCTGTCTGCAATGCAAGTGACGCAGAATTGATCGCAGAGCCTATGTCAAGACCAATCCGACTAACCTAAGTACAAGGTCGGGCAATAAATGTTAAGAACTCCGGCATAAATGAACATCTGATCGATAAGTCAGTGCTTTGCAGTGGATGTGATATCATACACAGTATATGTTAGGGCATGATATTATGTCCACATTTGACTCCCACGCTGGACTTGTGAGCTTAGGCTAGACCAAAATCCCCAAGTTTTGGAATCTTTGGTGGTAGTCAAGAAGGCAATCTTGTTTTGCAGTATAGTTTTGCTACATAAGGTCAGTACATGACCGGGTGTTTCAGATTTGGAGGGCTCAACAGCAAGGAGCCTCTCTGCCATTTCATCTGACCGCTGGGCTTCAGTTTGGCATCTGCAAATTTGTAATGTCGACCTAACATCCTCTAGCCTTATGCATCGCAAAGCATTTTTCATCCTTTTACCTGGGATTGCATTTGTGATGAAAAACTGCTTGAAGTCCCAGAGACCAAAGTTGGTGATCTTTGGAGTGGCCCCGTCCACGCTGAGGAGGACGTCGCTCAGCTTGAAGTCGCCGTGCAGGATGGGGACGCGCAAGCGATGCAAGTAGGAGATGCCCTTGGCTATGCCTGGGCAGAGCAGAGCTCATTTCTAGTGATTCCTCTCTCCTGGTGAATGATGATTAGGCCTTACCCAACGCCACAGTGATTTTCCTCTCGGGGCCCTTGAGGAATGGGCAGAGCGAGGGGTTCTTCAGCAGGGTCTCTAAGTCCGTGCCGTCGATGAACTCGCGCACCACCTGTGAGCGCAACAGACGATGATGTAGAGAGGGAAATAATAGTTGGGTAGCCAAATAATCGTACCCAAACTTCCTTCCGGAAGTCGTCGTAGGCCACCCCAAGGTGCTTGACCACGTATTCTCCTCTGGCCCTCTTCAAGTTCGGCATCAACTTCTTCACCTCGTCGATGTGCGTCTTCACCAGCTCTAAAATATTATTCGGCTTCTTAAGTTGTCGTGTATTCAGGTATCATAATATCACATTATGATAGAGTGCATCAAAATGTCTATGAGGGTGTCAAACTGTACTTAACGTCGTCATTATGTCGTTAGTTTACTGCTCTTCGTATGCACTCACTTTTCTCCTTCCTGATGCTCTCTGGCACCTTGGGCACCTTGATCGCCACGTTGCGGGCGTCCAAGACCCCCTTGTAGATCTTGGCGAACTGACCCACCTCCAAGTGGGTCAGGTGGCTCACGGACTGACTCTCCAGCATCTTGGACGGCTGAACGTTGCCCATGTTTTCCCTCTTTCTCCGGCTTCTACGTGGGTTGTTGGAGGCAGTTGTTGTGCCAGTGCCAAATTAGTTCAGGCCCAGAGTGTTTCGAGCTCATGAACAACGAGTTTTTTTGTATCTGGAGCTTGTCAAAATGAGGCCCAGAAAGTTTCAGGCCTCCTGCATGTGAGACTCTCTTGTGCTGCACTTTTGTTTTTCACGAATACTCACTTTTCCAGTCGATTTTGAGTCTCATAACACCCACTCTGTCACCTGCCCATAATTATGAGCTGCCCATCTTATCCGCAGTCGCCGTTTGGATTGATAGAAATGACTCCATCAGCGCCAATAACGCGCCTTCCGCAATTGTAATGGGCGCCAAAATGAACTGCCCCAAAAGTTTTTGGGCAGTGAAATTCTCCTCTGCAAGACGACGTAGGCGGCCTCGACCTTGTGCACCGTGAGGCAGGTGGCGGCTGTATAAAAATGAGCCTCTCTTGGCTGGTGTTCGGCGCGCCGGCGCGCGCGCCCACGCGTAACAAGGTCTTGAGCGCGCGAAACGAGTACTGCATAGGTGAACGCTGCCAGCGGCATCGTGATCGTCGTCGTCGTCGCCGGCGCCAATGCAAATTCATAGCCAGGTTTTCACCTAGAATCCCACCCACGTGCAGGAGGAGCTTCAACTAGGTCTCTTTTTATGCAAAATGCCAGGCGAAGATAGATTTGTTGTTCGTGCTTAGTAAATTTTTATGTAGCAAATTGTTGTAGGCAAATTTTTTTTTTTTTTGGCTAAATGAGACTGTTAAAAAAAGTTTCAGAGGTGTTGCCAGCCACTCTCTTTCTACTTGTGATCTGCGTAGCATCCACTGTAGTGGACGCTGAGAGGTCGTCCTCTGTGCAAAAGCACATGTGTGGTCACAGCACTCCGAGATCACATGTGAAGGTCAATTTTTACATTAGGCATTTTTTGCACATTTTGTGTGTCTAATTTTTGGTTCATCAGCCTAAGTCAGGTGTATTTTGAGTCGACCTAACAATAAACTCCAACTTTGCAGCAGTCACACTTGAACGTGTGACCCAAAAACACAATATTTTTTTTGCTTTCCACGCCTTCTCAACAGTCTGAAATCTGTTGACAAACACAAACCTGTTGGAACATGACTTTCCACTTGCAATGAGTCAGTGAGATGTTGCACGTGAAGTGCAGTGGAAACCTTGAATTTAACCTGTTCCAAAAGGTCTGAACATTCCGAAGTCCCATGAATCTGTGCAAAACCATGCACGTTCGGACGTGTTCAAACATGAACAGGTGTTTCATGACTTGGTATGATTTCCTGCCATAAATTTTTTCAAACGCCACATTATTTATAAGCAGAGACTGAACTGAGTTGCCCCTGTGCTGCCCCCCCCCCTTACTGCGAATGTTGATACCGAGAGATTCTTTTCCGCAAAAGAAGTCCTGGCCAAGTAATTGTTTTGTCAAGCTGACTGAGTCAGCTGTGAAGTACAACATGTCCTGAAACGCATATCTGGTCTGAAAAGTCCACCCGCCATTGCAGTTGACTTCAAAATATCCCAGCTTTGCCAAGAAGGACCTTCCTGGTGCTGTCCTTCAGTGTACAAACTGATGTCTATCGCATTGCCACTGCAGTGACGTCCTGCACACATACAGTTCACACTGTGCTCCGCGACACGTCCGTATGTGACAACGTGCGGGTGACTCATACCCCTGCAGTATTTTTCCGTGTTTACCTACGTCCATCGCCAGAGTGCGCTCTAGTCACGAACGAGGAGTCCAGACAAGGAGCTCTACTCGAGCACTAGAGGTCCTGCGCTGCAAAAAGGCAGAACACGACATTTCACACAAAATCCTTAGTCGAGACTTTCATTTTTTTTGTTGCTGCCTGGGTCAAGTATTTTTTCTTGCTTGCTCCAACATTTGTGTTTCGACTGTTGTCCAAGTTCTCCTTCTGCACCAGTCAAAATACGACTCCAGCACCTCTCTCGTGGGGTCACATGAAAACTGAGTAAGATGAGTAAGGAGCGGCTGCTGCATAGGCTCTCGAACGGGAAGTCCGGCGACCACTCTGTTATGAACTGCGAGTCTGTCTTCTGAGAGTTGCAGTGTGACTCAGCAAAACATTCCCCCCCCACAGTGTGTAAAGAGCACTTTTTTTCTGCACGTATCGCACATTCTGCAAGATCTTAGGAGTCCATACATGAACGCCGCGGCGGCGGCGGCCTCAGCTCGGAGTGTGTTAACGCAGACCAGGGACGACACAAGCCTTGCGCTCAGCTGTCGCAAGATGCAGACAGTTATTAGGCGTGATTAAGTATGAAAACATACTTTGCTGGTCTTTTTAAGCATTTCAAGACGACCTTGTCATAGTGGCCTTCGGAAGAAATGGACAGCGGAAGCTCGAGTCGCCAGGGTGGGGAAAATGTGTTTGGCAACCCTGAGTTTTGTAACGACGGAGAAAAGTCGTCAACTTGAGCTTCACTTCAGCTCCAGAAAACGACGAGGACGAAACTCAAAGAAGGGTTCTCATTTTGCTCTCGTCCGACGGCTTCGAGTCGTCTTCCCCCTCTTCCCTTCCGCCCTCCCGTCGGAGACGAGGAACAACCCCTGGCCCGCCCTGGCGCTCACGTACGGTGAGTACGAACAGCAGCATCGACACTTTCGCGGGTGTCGCCGCGTTGTTGACCCACAACTGTGCGTAGCTCATGTGCTGAAGGAAGCTCCTTCCTTCAGCGCGTGGACGGAGACAAACATCACCTTGGTCATCCTGTTCCACTCGTCCGCGAGAGACACGCAGAGAAAGAGAGACAAAAGTGGGGACAACATTTTCAGTTCAAGCCGGCCGGAATCATCAGTGATTGATGACAGTGATGTAGCCCCTGCTTGTCTCCTTGGTCGAGGCCCATCAATGATGGCCGGGCCTGTCGGGCCTACCCATTATTTCCCCCATCAAAACTTGGGGATTCTGCTGCATTGATGGTGTCGTTTCTCCTCGGTAGATACCTGAGCATTAACGATAAATGGGTCATGTATGCTCATGTGACTAAGTTGCTATACAATCAACCAGATTAGGGTAGTGACAAAGACCATTATTCTTTCTTCTCTTTGAGGCCCCTCTGGAAAGAAGGCCTTAAGAGTCCTCACTCACTTAACTCCTGATAAATGCAACAGCTGCTGCTGCAGCGATAGAATTGGCTGCTTCCTCGAGACACAATAGACAATCGGAGTTATTAAAAGTAAGAGCAGAGCAGCTGTGTAAGCCTTTATTGCCCGCATACTTGCTGGAGCACTTCTAATAGGCCTTTTCTTCTTTATGTCTCATTTCCCCCCAGACAAATGGTCTTTCCACTTCGATCAGGAGTCCTGAGTCCGTGATCACCATGGGACAGACGCTTTCAGAGCCCATCACCTCCAAGGAGTCGGCGTCGCTGCAGAATGGCAGAGTCAAGGTGAGTGGCAACTTGTTCTGGTGCTCTTAGGCTGCCTCAGTTCTCTTGCAACTCAGGTTCTTTTAGCTCTAATGCAGCTTTAAAGGACCTTGAAAGTCTGGGACGAAACGCTGAAAGAAAAGGGCAACAGAAACACCTCATCATTTCATGTTGCCAGTATCGTATGTGCAGTAGGGGTGTAGAACTTGGGCAAGGACAGCACCATCGACATCTCTGTGCTGTCTTGGCCTCTGACGTCAAGGTTGGAGACGTTTTCAAAGGTGTTGCTACAGTCTTATCTGTGGTCGAATAGACAGACACTTACGGAAGTCTGTGGTCAAAGGTGAAAAGTCAATAGAGCTGCCTGCAACATAACGAAGCCCACACGACTGTGGCATTGGCTGCAACATTAATACGATGATCTTGCCCTCGCTCCAGGTTGGCTCCAGCTCCATGCAGGGCTGGCGGATCTCCATGGAGGACGCGCACACCCACTTACTGAAGCTCAGTGAAGATCCAGAGGCTATGTTCTTCGGGGGTAAGTGAGGGAATGATTGTTTGCTTAGAAGATTCCAAGCTTTCCCTTCTCCCTCCCCAGTATACGATGGCCATGGAGGAGCCAAGATTGCTGCCCATGTGTCCAAGAACCTCCATAAGCACATAGTTCAGCAGCCAGAGTACAAACAAGGAGAGTATGAGAGGGCTATCGTCAAGGTATGTAGCAAGGCTAGCAGACTCTGTTTTTCACTCACACGGTGCATGAGACTGAGTGGGGGGTTTCTTTCAGGGTTTCCTCGACTGTGACGACACGATGAGGAGCGACGAGGCCTTCAAGGACGAGATGTCCGGCTCCACTGCCATCACAGCCCTCATCAGAAACGACACCCTGTACGTCAACAACGTGGGCGACTCTCGCTGCATCGCGAGCATCAACGGCCAGGCGCTGGCGCTCAGCGTGGATCACAAACCCGGCGATGCAGCCGAGCGACGCAGGATCGAGGAAGCCGGCGGCTTCGTCGAGTTCAACCGGGTCAACGGGAATCTGGCGCTTTCAAGGGCGCTCGGCGACTTTGTCTTCAAGAACAACACCTCACTTCCGCCAGAGGAGCAGGTGAGTTGCTTCGTCAATATACAAATGGATGTGTGGCGAAGGCCTGCACGTAACAGTGTTGGCACATACTGAGACGACATCCCCAAAGACTCGTGTCAGCCACAGTCCGAAATATGTCTCGATGCACTTCTTACAACTTATAATGAAGTCCCTGAACGTTAGGTATTGACTGACCTTTGGTCATTTACTCAGGCTGAGCTCAAAGCCAATAACGATCTTGTCTGAGATGCAGTGGAAAGCAAGTGCGATTCATTTCGAGCTCAAAATGTAAATAGAGTAATCTGAAGAGAATCGCCTGTCCTAAGAGCCGGCGAAACGTGCAAAACGTATGAGCAAAATCATCTCTTGACGCTGGTTCGATGGCCAAAGTTATTTCAGAGTGAAAATTTTCAATTTGCTCCGTCTGCAAATGAGCTATTTGTGTAACAGTCTGAGCAACGAGCCTCCACTCACTTATATGGAGCTAACTTTGGACCCACCCTGTATAACCTTGTTCACATGTGAGTCAACCCAACCGCGGCACGTCACTAGATCCCACCGGGTCGACATTTCGGGGCTCGGGGTGGAACCCCATCCCTGCAGCTACCCCACTTCCGGGTCACAATCTACATAAGTGATTTTGGGGGTCTCACTCGTTTAAGAGGCATCGACGAAGTTCCTTTTCTGTACCAACTTTCCATGGCTTTTCCGCCTCCAGGACGGTGGAGGCGGTGTCCATGGTGCCCAGAGTCGGTCTTAGATTGGTTGTTCCACCCGCATTTCAGTTTTTGGTTCAACGTTGCAGTCGATCATGCCCCAAAACCAAGTGGGTTCCCGTCAGTTTTTTCTTCTTCCATACATCCTCAGTGCAACTCCTTCGTCTCCTTCCAGATCGTGAGCGCTTATCCTGACGTCACGTGCCACACAATCAACAGGTCGTGGGACTTCTTGCTGCTGGCGTGCGACGGCATCTGGGACGTTCTGTCCAACCAGGAGGTAGTGGACTTCGTGAGCCGCCGGATCGGCCAAGGAATGGAGCCCGAGGACATCTGCGAAGAGCTCATGACCCGATGTCTGGCCGTCGACTGCTCCATGGGCGGACTCGGCTGCGACAACATGACCGTGGTCTTGGTCTGTCTCTTGCACGACAAGCCCTATCAGAGGTGTGTCAACAAGTCAAGGGCGGGAAGTGAGGCATGTGCATGGGGACGGGGTGCGAGGTCAGAGCTTCGGACTCGCACTGTGGTAGTAGCAGCAGCAGAACTGGTCCAAGTCCTGGCATTGTCGTATGAGTGGCAAAAGATGTCCCAACATCGAGTAAGCATTGGCTCTGTCTGTCCTGATCCAGTACCGGGCTTGCTATAGAAACTCACCTGAAACGTCTTCATTCTTGCCTCGTGTGCGCCGATATTGATATCGATGGACAGGAAAATTTGCTGCGACTAAAGGAAATGACTCAAGTTAGAGTGCAAAAGTCATCTCTTGACGCAACGAGCAAAAGAGTAAGACGAGTCTACAATCCAATGCTTCAATGAAACACAGGAGGTCGCCAGGCAAGAGGAAGTATTAGTTGTACTCTGATCCTTGAGTAACATGATCGCAGAACATGAATTGAGAGGTTGCAATCCTCGAAATGAAGCAGTCGACATTTTAAAATATCTTCTAAGCAAACCTTCTTCAAGAAACTTTATCACTAGTAAAGTTTTCAGTCTCCACTTTCATCTCATTTCTTTCTTTGTCATTCCTTTAAGTGGAGCTGGTTCTTGTTGGACGATCAGAGCCTCTTTTCAAGTGCTTTCAAAGAATGCCCAGTACGAGTTCAGTCTAGAGCCTCTACTTGCTGCCGATGTTCATCTTGATGCCTTCGTTTCTTCAATCAAGTCGACGAGAATCTAAAAGTGGGGCACCCTGTACGCGCTGTGAGCAAGTCCCAGTTTTGTCTGGTGGAGTTTTCTTTTAGCACGTTGTTGGGCACAGTTTCCCTCTTCGTTCCAGGCTCATCGACAAGTGTCACGCCATGACGGAGAAGAAGGACGCGGAGCCCCAAGAGTCCACGACCGACTCGGAGGAGGAGGTGGCGAAGAAAGAGGAACTAGAGGAACTAGATCCAATGGGAGAACTAGAGAAAAAGGCGTTAGAACAAGAGAACGGGACAAGAAGAGCACCCGAGGACGAAGAGAGCGCAGGCGGCGTCCAGGTCTCAAAAGTCTCCAAGCTCGACGAGAACGAAGAAGATACTCAAGAAGAAGCCAAAGTCTAGCGACAGTGGGATTTGGGCGTGGTTGGGGAGATGACAAGTCTATATTCCTAGGACCAAACTGATTATGCAAGGTTGGGAGAGAATTGTGCTATGATATTTTTGACTGATGTTTGATTCTTTTGGTGCCACAGATAATGAAAATGTTATATAGTCCCACATCAGTTACCTGTATACCTACCTCTCCACCAGACAGTTCAAGAAGAAATACTGCAGAGTAAGTACTTGACTGCACCCCCGCGTCCTGCGTTAGGATGCATCCACACTTAGGTGACGCATACGATTTTTTTTTCCTTTTCTCTGCGAGATGTCTCAGTTTCTGGCACATTTGGCATGATCAGAAAGAAGCTGCATAAGCAAATAAATGTGCGCTCTCACGCCTCGTCTCGTGTCAATCACGGCCAGCGTCAGGGAGGAGACGTTGGAGGCCACCCGGGTGTGGTCGTCCAGGCCGCGTCCGTGGTGGACGCACCCGAGGCAACACTCGTCCACGGCCTTGTGTCCCTTTGTCTGGCGGAGCAGTCGGACTCTACTTTTGGACAGACGAATAAACATAACCTGTCCTCAGTCAAGCGAATCTGCTGCTCTGCCTCTTCTGCTTCCTGGGAGTCCAACAAGCTCAACGACTCCTCAGCGTCAACCTTGATTCTCATCTGATTCCAGGACAAAACCAGATTCCTTGGGAGTTGTTTGTGTGTTGGCTGCTGTTGCGTGATGGCAGCACCAGGATAAATCGCCTTCTCCATGATAGATGATACTGACAATTATTTCTCTCACGAGGAGAAGTAAAAAGCCAGGAGATTTATTTTTTGGAGGCAAGACAGAAAATGCGTCGCTTCGTGACGCAATTTTGGCCAGATTAATTCCTCTTTGGAAAGAAGTAAGAAAAAAAAGGCTATATTTAAAAAAAAACTACGCAGACGAACAGGTGAACAGCGAGATTCTTCGTCCGCGCACTTGTACGCAATAAAAAATGAGTGAATTTGACTTTGATTGTGTCAGATTAGGAATGTCGACAGCGATTTGCGATCGTTCAACATGTGTGAGGAAGATTAGGGGGCCTTGGAATTTTATGTGAAAACCTGACACACATGTCTAAGATGCATGGGCCAAGATCTGGTCACAGGGGTAGAGCGATAAAAAGAGAAGAAAGTTCTTGGGAAGGAAAATAAGCGATTTTGTCGGCCAAAATTGGCTGAAATTTTCACGTAAAATTCCTAGGCTTGTAGTTAAGACACCTTCGTCCAGTCCATGCTTCACTGACGAGCTGCACGCACAGGATCACATCCACGAGGGCAATTATTGCTCTGCCCCTCTCGTTCGTGCAGTCGATGACGTCGGACAGGACACACACGACCGTCAGCACAACGTGTGTGCCTCAAAAAGTCAGTCGGGCGTCGCACCTGCTTCACACTGGCTCCCTCTTCTCGTCCAGGGCGACGACCGACGACCGCCCTCTTCGTCACACACACGAGCACCTCTTCCATTTTTTATGACTCATACGTTAAGTGAGCTGAGGGACGCTTTTCTGGCCGAAAAAACAAAGAAACAAAAGCGTCCGAGTGTGCTGAAGATCCATTCCTTGTCCAAAAGTGGACGTGGTCAATGCGCTCAGTCAATCAGCAGCCACAATTTTTGGCTCAGGTACAATTATTTTGCCTACGAGAGCAGAGTAAGAAAAAAAACAACAGTTTTAAGACTCATTAGGAGCGTGAGAGCAAACGCGATCATTGCGCGTGCGCACACAACGACTGCATACGCAGCTTCACACACAGGGCTTCACACATGGGTCGACGAGACACACACCCAAGAGCTACATACAGAGCTTCACAACGTTATGTGTAGAGCTTCACGCATGCATGAGAACTTCACACATCTAGGGTTTTACCCATACATAAGAACTACATATATGTAGCGTTTTACATCCACATGAGAACTATGTAACGTTATATGTGGAGCTTCACGCACGCATAAGAACTACACACATCTAGGGTTTTACCCATACATAAGAACTACATATAGGTAGCGCTTTACACCGACATAAGAACTACACACGTTTAGAGCTTTACCCCGACACAAGAGCTACATATATGTAGAGCTTTACATCCACATAAGCACTACATATATGTAGAGCTTTACCCAGGCATAAGAACTACATATATGTAGAGCTTTACATCCACATGAGAACTACACAACGTTATATGTAGAGCTTCACGCACGCATGAGAACTACATACATCTAGGGCTTTACCCATACATAAGAACTACATATATGTAGAGCTTTACCCATACGTAAGAACTACATATATGTAGAGCTTTACCCAGGCATAAGAACTACATATATGTAGAGCTTTACATCCACATAAGAACTACATATATGTAGAGCTTTACATCCACATGAGAACAGTATAACGTTATATGTCGAGCTTCACGCACGCATGAGAACTACACACGTCTAGAGCTTTACCCAGACATAAGAACGACACACGCTCAGAGCGTTACACAGACATAAGGACTACGCAAGCACTACATATAAGTAGACCTTCACACAGCGACATGAACCCGATGCACAGACAAACCCCATGTAGAGCTTCACGTCCGAATGTGCACAAAAATAAGAACTGCTACATATGTGTAGCACACCAAGTGGACACAGAGCTTCTCCCCCAGCTGCACACAGGGCTTCCCAGCTCGAACAAGTGGTCATAGCAGTTGCACATTCACAGCAGGAGTGGACATGACGTCGCCTGTCCCGTTATCGTCGCCAAATTGTCCTTTGTTCGCTCGTGAGTTCCTCTTTTTTTGGCTCAAATGGCTTCCCACACGAGCCGATTAATTGATGAGAGCAGCAGACAACGAATGCGTCTCCGCAGCTTCCGGGAAGTGAAGGAGCAGCCCTGATTTTTACTCCTCTTCGTCGATCGCGAATCCCGACGACGACGACGACGACGACGACGACGGCGACGACGACGACGACGCTGTTTTTGCACCCTTTTTGCTAAAGTGGGCAAAAAATGCGACTCCAACAGAAGAGGTCTGAGTCGCTGCCAGGAAAAGTGTTTTCATTCATACACAAAAGTATTGTTGCGGCGTTTTGGCTCCTACTGTTTATGAGGTCCCTCCCTTTATTGAGGCCGAGGAACAACAAGGCTTTATTTCGAGGACATTTCCAAACAAAAAGAGGTCTTCCAGCCCGCTGCAGATTTGTGCAGTGCTAACGGGGCCCTAAGGAGTCTCCGCCTGGCGCTGGCCACGCCTGAGCGCGCTTTGAAGGCCTGGCTCGGCCTGGCCGCGCTCTGGCCGCTGCCGCAGACGTCGGCCAAGTGTAAACGGACCTTAAAAAATCCGCAATGCTTAATTGAGGCAGCTGTCAGAGTCGTCTGGCCATGATTCCGCTAGTGCAGGAAGGGGGTGGACTGAAACGCTTTGCTGGACAGTCAACAACCCTTAATTTAGGGGTGGCAGTTAAAAAAAGGGGTAAATAAATAAACAAACAAACGGTCTGGAGCGTCAAACATCAGAGGAGCGTCTAATGATAACATAACAAAAAAGAGGGCATAAATAAGCGGTGAAATCTGAACATTGGTTTGGCTCTCCAGATATTTGGAAGCGCACATGACAACGTCACAGTAGAAGCGTGATGTGGTCAATCCCCCACCGCATGTAATAAGGACACTCAAAGCGAGAACGATTTTCATCCAAAAATTGCTTGAAAAACTGTAAGAAAACAGCGTAATTTTGACAACTGGAAAATGCAAACATGAAGTTTGGAGAAGGAAACATCAACTTCTTTGACTCTCAAGGCAAAATGAGCCTTGAATCAAGGCTCCAAGGACGCGATTACACTTCTTATGTGCTCCTATGACCAAGGCCGCTGATGACAAGAGCACCATTGGTCACTGTATCTGTTGCTCAGCTAACTGTCATTTCTGTAACAACTTTCTTGCTCTTTCGAGCCAAAATCTGTGCAAAAATAGGCTTTGCCAATGTTCAAGGTCCGTCCAAACACCTACATTTGGGTTAGTTCAGCTGGTGTTGAGTGAACAAACAGTTGTGAGGAGGCAGAAAGTTTCCCAACCAAGTAGACAGAAAAAGAAACTTGCCTGTTGGAAAGTTCCTCCAGCACGTGGAAGCTGCCGAGGAGCAACAGGTGGCGGCTGCCGAAGAAGGACTTGTTTTTGCACACATTCTTGCCAATTTGTCACATTCTTTTGAGCGTGAAGGCACCGTCGGCAGCAGGATCAGCAACGAGAGGAGCACCAACAATGACAGCAGCGCCAGCAACGACAGCAGAATCAGCAACGACAGCAGTATCAGCAACGACAGCACCATCAGCAAGGACAGTAGCGCCAGCAACGACAGCAGCAGCTCGATCTGTGGTCAAAGAAGTTTCTCCAATGGTCCGGTGAACATCTTATTCAACCGCACTAGACCACCCTGCACTTTAAATGGGGGAGGGGGGGGGTAACAACACCCCTGATCAGAGCGTTTGGGTAGCGCCAACAATTTTCACGACAGACTTAACACAGTAAAGTCTCGATTTGACAATAATTGTCAGACTTTCAGCGATACTCAAAAGTAGTTTCATTGTAGTTTGTGCACAGGGTTTGGCCACTACTTTTGAAAAAAGTCAAAACTTTTGCTGGACAAACAAATGTCCCACGAGAACGAGACCAACAACGTCCTTGACGGCCAAACCATTGGCAACAGCGGCTTGGGACGTGCCATTGAAGTGATGGAGGGACGATCTCAGTGACAAAGAGGAGTTGCAGATGCAGCAGCAAACTTGTGAATAACACGAGAACTTCTCCTCCTCCTCCTGCTCATTAACTCATCAGCCCCCCTCTAATGACTTGTGTTTAAACTGCAATCACTACTTTTGGATGCCACGAAAGAAGAGTTTAGCTGCAGGGTTTTTTTTCCACCGCTTTTTAAAGTAAGAACCTTTTTGTTCCTGGAAGAGGATGATAAAGCCAGATCAGTTTTTGGCACCCAGTGAGGGTGCCAAATTGGCCATCTCATTGCACACGTGTGACTGCAATCTCTTTGTTATTTTGGCACCGCAGTTTCGTCATTCATTTACAGGGGTTCGAAATCATCGGTGGCTGAAAATCATCACGCGCTGGAAGCGTCATGAGTACAATTGCGGCTTTAAAGCGTTCCAGAGTCATCCTGGAGTCGCCCTCGCCAGACTTTGACTCAGGTTGTTCGCTTGTCTTCGTGGCTTTTAGAGGCAACAACCATAACTGTGCAAGAATTGGATTTGTTCACCAGCTTAAGTTATTAGGATTTGGACTCGTCTGAATAAGAGCAGACGTTGATCGCAGACTCGTGGATGGAGGCAGAGACGCTGACGAGTGCGCACATGTGGGGCCCACAACGGCCACTCACCTAAATCCTTATAATAAGAGGATAATATCGATGAATGACTATTGGTGAGTAACCACTTGGAACTATTGTCAACCGGCTATTCTTAACTGTCATCTGCAAACTGCTCTTAACTATTACGAATTAACTGTTTATTAGGTACTACGCTTAACTGTTATTAGGTAACCTCGATTATTACCCGACTATTTCTAAGTAACAGCTTTTAATTAACGACTATTAACTTCTGTATGATTACCCAACTGCTTCTAACGAACTGTTATTAACCAATCTGTATTAATACGCCACCCCCCCAGCAAGTCTAGGGAAGTAAATCGTGTAAGAAAATTGCTCAATTTCATATCCTCATTGGCTCTGTATTAACAGATCCAAGGATCACGAGGACCTCATAAGGATCATTTTGCGTTAACTGTTTGCTCGAAGTACAGTGGTCTCCGCTTAGTCGGGACCACTGTTTGTACTTGCCAACAGTTCCCATTTGATCGGAAATGGCTTTTATCCGATTTCGGCAAGATCACTCTACTTAACTCTAATCACTTGGCTTAACAGTATTCATTTCATCACACGCGTGATCCTCAGGTCCGTTGTAGCGTAAACAACACTTGCATTCTCCAAGAACAAAAAGTCCCTTAACGTCAACTTCCTGAATCTCTTTGTAAGCTGGCCGCCCCTCGTACAACAATAACAAGTTCTGCCACGGCCAGACCTGCAGCTCCGGCTCGGTGGTCGTCGTCGTCGTCGACGTCAGCAGCAGCAGCCTGTTCCAGACGCGTGTGCCGCTCTGTTGCCAGCTGAATGCATCTGTGCATAGAAGATTTGTGGAGTGTTTTTGCCCACGCGCGCGCTTTTGCGTGTATGTTCTGTGCGGTCTCACCCTGTAGGTGATCTCCCCCCCCTCTCCCCCCCCCCTTCAGCAATTGATGAACTTCCCTCCGCTCCTCCTCAGTCAGTCGTTATTTGGACGTCAGCGAGAAAAGACACCTTACAAGAGCACATTTCTAAAGGGAGAAAGGTAAGAGTGCCAAGACCAAATGGGTGCCAGAGACGTGCCAGAAGAGGCTGGAGGCCTTTTCTTGGCACCGTCGACACTGGCGCATCCACGCGCGCACGTGCACGGGCCCGATTTGCCCGAGGAGCCCAAGTCCGACAGGTCGAAAGAGGTCTGGAAAGTCCTTTGAAAGTCAGTTGGTCCTTCTTGGCTGTGTGCGCATCCCCCACCTTAAGGTTGAGATTTTGCCCTGCTAACGGCGCCTTCAGCCTGGAGAGAGCGTGTGAGTGAAAGGGTGCACTTTGCAGTTTTTCTCCTTCCCGCCGAATTGATGGTTCTCCCTCGTTTTCACCAGGAAAAAAGATACGAATAACTTTTCATACTGCTTGACTGTTGCCGGCTGCGTGCAAACTCCTGTTAGAACAGGTACATTTGGGACACACTGTGCATATCTCATGTGCATGCGCAGCGGCTGGAGATGCTCTCGCGCCGGGTTGAAAGAGTAAGTCAGGATCAAGCGAACAATGCAGAGTGGTATAAAGTAAAGTAGAATGAAGTAAAGTAGGATAAAGTAACGTAGACTGAAGTAAATTAGGATAAAGTAACGTAGACTGAAGTAAATTAGGATAAAGTAAAGTGGACTGAAGTAAATTAGGATAAAGTAAAGTAGACTGAAGTAAATTAGGATAAAGTAAAGTAGACTGAAGTAAATTAGGATAAAGTAAAGTAGACTGAAGTAAATTAGGATAAAGTAACGTAGACTGAAGTAAATTAGGATAAGGTAAAGTAGGATTAAGCAAACCAGGCTCAGAGAAACTAAGATGAAGCGAACTAGGAGTAGGTGAAGTAGGATAAAGTAAAGTAGGAGTAAGCAAACCAGGCTCAGGGAAACTAAAATGAAGCAAACCAGAGTGAAACAAACCAGACGAAAGGACCACCCAGGAAGCTAGGATTAAGCAAACCAGAACTAAGCGAACTAGGATTAACCAAATGGAGCAAATCAGACTTAAACCGAAGCAGGCCTGTGTGGGGCACGTCAGGGTGGCTCTTTTTTGCCCGAGGGCCTGAAGGCCTGACTTTCCACCAACCCTCGGACGGACCGGACGTAGTTTTTGCAACATTTGCCAAAAAGCCAGACGAGACTTTGTTTACGTGTATTCGTTCACCTTCATCGGGTCAAGTTCAGTCTTTGACTTGTCTGTGTTACATCTGGAGGGGGGGGGGTAAGACAAAAGAGGGGGAAAACCGCATTTATCCCTGCGGTTGCGGTGCTTTTTTTTCTTTCAAAATCCAAAATTGTATTAAAAAACACAGCCGAGCATTTGTGATGTTCTGCGATCAATTTGCTACGTGCCAAGGTGAAAGGGCAAAGATCGCACGTGTTTAGGAATCCTTTTTTGCACAGATCATTACATTTCATTGTCGTGGTCGCAGACGAAAACTTTCGATTCTGTGGAAATGACGTAATTTTGCGACCCCTTTTTGCGCTTAAAATGCCGAGAGTAATGATATCACGATTCATTAAATCGTGCATTCAAAACCACAGTTAAAAATACGTTCAACTCTGACAATGAATGAGACACTTTTCTCGACTGCAGCCAGCTTTTTGTGTGTTTTCGGCCTCTTCTCATGATAAAAAAGCGCAATGAAAATGCAATTGCTGCGAAAATGATCGTCTATTTGTTAGCTGCAACCCCCTGTTTCCCCTCCCCCCACAGCTGACATGGCTGGCAGATAATCTCACCCCCTTGTGCTTAGGTATGGACGACCAGGAAAAGTTTTCTCCACTCTTCTCCTGATGATGTCTTTTCACCTCTTTTCCAAGCCAAGAAGCATTTAGGTCGTCCACACTTTGGTCATACAAGAGTTCGATCTTCTGTTATGACAGGGGGGGGGTGAACAAGGGGTACAATTGAGTGGACTTCGTGACTGCCAACACTGCTTGATCCGAGGGTGTCCTGATGCTGGCTGGTTACAGGGTGACTCAGGAGGACAAATCTCCCACTTGACTGGGACGATTTCACTCAGGGTCAAACAGTCAATGCTTTTGGGGGGGCTTTTTTTTTAAAAAAAACCTACAGGCTCGTCAAAGCATTAATAATGATGAATGTGAGACTATCAATAAATAGGGCAAATGACTTTGATTGCTGCCAATAAAAGTCTGCTCAGGAATGCGCAGCTTGGACCAGACACCCTGTACATGTTTCTAGCAGTTGTTTACCTATGACAGATTATTTGAAAGTGTATTTTCTTTCTGCTCGTGTCTCTGGTCCCAACCGCTGTGGTTTCTGATACACCCTGTACGTGATGTATGCTTTCCGTCAGTGCCTCTACTACGTGGGGAGGCTCGCTGTAAATTTTTCTAGAACTGTTACTGCACAGAACCACTTCTTCTTTGAAATCAGCCGAAAAGTTGGCTTAACTGATTGGGAACAAAAAAGACATTTGCCTAAGTTGCGGTTTTCTTTGCACACAGATTTACAGTGTGTACGTGCAGCTCCGCATTTGAAGGTTCCTCCTCCTCTCGCATTCTCTGAGGCACGAAACACCCTGTACGTGAGATTGATCTGATTCTTGGCAATTTTGGCCAATGCAACATTCATGTTAACTCGGTATCAAATGGAAGTCCAGTCAAATAACTTTTTGATTGCATTTGCACCATAGAAGACCATAAAAGACTTTTTCTTAACCTTTGGTCAGAATTTCGACTAGACTTTCAAGTAGTTCGTGAAGTACATCCAATGCATGTCCCGAGAAAACTGTCGGTCTCATGAATTGGTGTTGAGTGTTTCACTCCAAAAGTTTTTATCTAAGGAGAAGTTATTTTCCACCCTGTTGGGTCCGCTGGGGGCTGCTCGGATCAGCACCTGAGCACCGCACTGCCTGCCTGCCTCAGGCTGCCCCAGGCCCCTCACGCAGTCAACAAGGCCTGCATGACGCAGACACAAATGTTGCAAGTCCCAAATCTGATGTCCGTAATGTTCAGGCCTGACTTTAATTGTGAGTGCAGCTCTGCAGTGACGGAACAAAGTGGTGACCACAGCAGACCTGGAAATTGGAGCGTTTGTGATGCCAAATCAACAGTTGCAAAGGTTGAGAGGCTCGTTCCACCTTGGGGAGTGGGGGGAAAAACCCTCTTCAGCTTCCCAGAACAATGGACTGCATTTCCTGTCCCAAAATGTCATTGTCACAGTTAAGCTGATTCACTTCTAAGGTCGTTGTCATTATGGTGGCTCCTTTTTTTTTGTTTCCTCTGTGGCCAGACCACAAATTAAGCGTCCACATCGCATGTGTGACGCAAGTCTGCACTCACCAGTCCTTGCTCAGGACCTTCTTGCCACTCCTGAAATGCGTACGATCCCCCAGACGCTGCTGCTCCCCCTTTTTTTTGTTCCACCCTGTCTGTTAGAGCGCGTGTGGCAAAAAAAGTTGCTAATCCTCCCTCTTTTGTAGAATGCAGCCACCATGAAGAGGAGAAAAGACTCCAAGAATGGAATGATGGTCAGAGAGACAAGGGCGCTAAATTGCCAAGTTGAGCAATGGTGCGTTTTTAGTGGAAATTTCTTTTATATTTTCACCTCCTCACAGTGCAGAAACCACAGTGGTTGGGACCAGAGACTCGAGCAGAAAGAAAATACACTTTCAAAAAATCTGTCATAGGTAAACAACTGCTAGAAACATGTACAGGGTGTCTGGTCAAAGCTGCGCATTCCTGCGCAGACTTTTATTGGCAGCAATCAAAGTCATTTGCTCTATTTATTGATTGTCTCACGTTCATCGTTACTAATGCCTGTAGTTTTTTTTTTTTTTTAAAAAAAAGCACCCCCAAAGCATTGACTGTTTGACCCCGAGTGAAATCGTCCCAGTCAAGTGGGAGATTTGTCCTCCTGAGTCACCCTGTAACCAGCCAGCATCAGGACACCCTCGGATCAAGACACGACTCAGTGACGAAGTTGCTCTCGCTCAAGTTCTGCTCCACCCTGTACATATGAGCAACTTGGCCACTGTCACGAGACAGCAGCAACAGCGGTTAAATGAGTCGTCTCTTCATTACCTCCATTAGCGCGGGACACGCGAAGAAAGACAGAGAAACTTCCTCAAATTACACCTCATTAATTATCTCAGAGGCTGCATGCGACGCATTTTTATCTGGAAATGGAGATATCGAGTTTCGGGGAGGGCGACAGAGGTAGGAGGGGCATTAATAACAGCCCTCGTGTGAAAATCGTTCCTGCTTGTCCAGCTCCATCAGTCTCTGACTGGCTCACACACCTGGCTTTGAATGGATCGTGTGAGCAGCGAAGAAAAATCTCTTCTCCAAGGGTACCTTTTTTTTTGGCGTTCTTTCTCACAGTAGAGGTGGAATAGGGGTCGATTCTGGCTTTTCTCACACGAATCCCTCCGTTGGTTTGGACACTTGAACAAGTCTAACTTTGGGATTGCCCCCAAATCTGACAGGAATGTTTTTTTTTAAGGCTCGCACGACGAACCAGCCTAGATTGTATTGCCATTATTCATGGGAGGGGGGGGGGCGGAGGGGGTAAGAGGGTATCAGTGGCTGCGCTGCAAGATGTTAAGTGCGATGATAACGTTAATTAAGTGTTGTCAGGCGCACACTGTAAACACCACCTGTGACACACGGTGCATATGGACAAAAAAAAAGAGTGCAAAAATCTTCCCGAGATATTTTCCCCGCATTATCTGCCGAGGTTATCTGCAGCGTTTTCCGCAGACGCCGCGAGATCGCACCTGTAGAACTGGACGATATTTTCCAGCCAGAGAAGCAGCCGTCAAATCGAAACTCGAGTGCAGCAGAGGAAAAATCGTGGATGACTCCAGAAATTGGCCTGCACAACAAATGTGCGGAAAGCCGATTTCGGTTGACTTTGTCTGTCAGATTCGCCGATCTCTTTACTGTGCGTGAGCCTTAAAAACATATGAACCGTGACTTCAATTTCTCCCCCGCTTTTCTCACAAACTGCAGAAAAGTCGGACCAAGGACGTGGATGAGGCTGGATATGAGAAAAAATTGCTGTACACACACACACATTCAGTTTATTCGTTCTTGTGTGAAATAGTGCCAGATGTGGCTTTTAACGGAACATTGAGCCAGAATGCATATTCCAGACCTGATCGTCCACGTGTCTCTGCGCAGTCACATTCATGATGAAAGTAATGATAACAATAATGATAATGATGATGGCCACAGATGTGATCTTATCCAGAGAGACCAAGGAATGCATCAGAGACTGAAGGAAAGATAAGACAGCGTTGATGCTTGAAAGGTCTGATTGTTTCCGAGGTCACAACTGTCAGTGGAGCCGTTAGACGATGCATCGAGGCTTGGGTGGAGGCTGCGCGAGGCCACTCAGAGGCCTAAATTGCCGGCAATCCAACGAAAATATACACATATTGATCGCCAAGCGTTTGATGACACAAGTGTCTTGCAAAAGGTCTGAAGCTCGTGCATTGATGTCTGGAGACAAAATAATCAGCATGTGCAGAGTAAGGAATGCATTTGAGTTTCTCCCCTGTTTCATCACGTCGTCCGCCACAACTGGCGGCCGGCACCAGCGCTGTCCACAGGCAGACTGATGCAAAAATTATGCAAGGATCGCGCACCTGTGTGCAAACGTCCAAGGAAAACCGCCAGAAATGTGGAGAAAAGTGGTCAACTTTTTTGCCCAGATCACTGTGCAGTTGGCAAAGAAAGCAATGAACGTTCCTGCAAGACTTTTTCGCGAATATTTCTCGCAAGGCAGGATTGACAGCTTGGTCATGGAGCAGGGAGACTTGCTTGGACTGGCTGGATAGGCTGGAGCAGGACCGCCAACGTCCAGATGCCTTCGTGCGCGGTCAAGAAAAGTTGGCACAGTGCAAAAAAAAAAACCCACACCCCAAGTGTATAACCTAACATTGTCTGTCTTTTAGCTAGCAAGATGCCTGCTGCTCCTGCTTCGGCCAGTCGCCCCTCGTCCTCCGCCACGACCAAAGCCTCCTCCAGGGTCGGCAGTCTCAGAGCGTCGCTGTCCTCATCGGGATCATCCAACGGATCCGTCGGAGGATCGCTCAGATATCTGCCCAGTGCGTAGAGGCTTCAGTTTTCTGAGCTGGCCATCGTCATCCTTCAACATGTACTCGTTGCAGATGGACATGTGAGCCGCGCCGGATCCTCCAGCTTCCACGTGGGTCGCGAGAGAGACAGATCAGCAGAGATGGAACTGTTCAGGTAATCAGACAACGCCTTCTTGCCGGTCAAGGACTTTCACCTTGTGTTCGGTTGCATAACCACTAATAACGCATAATCGACCGCACCCTTTGTCAACTTTGCCAAGATCAAGCTCCCGAGCTCCGTTAGCAACTTACATAAGTGGTATGTGGAAGTGCTCAGGCCTCAAAATAGGCAACCAACAAGGCCTGATCCTGGGGGCTGCACTTGACCTCCTCCTCTCAGGGGTCGAGACAGCCCGTGTGAGGTCCTGAAGAGCACTTGTCCAGCTCCAGGATCAGGCCGAATCCAGCAATAAAGTCTTTTTTTTTATCAATACTACAGACAAAAGTGAGAGTTGATACAGTAAGAAAAAAGTTCAGAATTGCACCGGATGCACCTTGAAAAGTTTCCCCGATTCGGGTCTCCATACGGTAAGAC
>JAAUXU010100186.1_pt1 | contig 28525 bp, 28 predicted proteins | sample 7278151 | NCBI WGS metagenome assembly JAAUXU01 (sample SAMN14350113, study PRJNA611818) | marine sediment metagenome | isolation source: surface marine sediment (1.8m) | place: French Polynesia: Moorea | collected 2018-08
CATAACATTCCAGGGGCCAAAAGGGGTCCTAAACAGGGGTCTCAAGAGCTTGCTCAAAAATTTTATTATGAAACATGCCTGTGGCCAATGCTTCTTGTTAAAAAAGATTTTCTCCTTGATCGACCAGTTTGATGCTAGAAAAAAAACTTTTTTCCATTCAATACTGGGTTACTACAGCAGCCCCTTAAGAGTGACCAGGGCACTCAGAAGGGCTCATGATATATGAAAGTTCCATGAGGCCTTCAGGAATGCATATACGTACTTACATATTTTCCTACTTTGTATTTTTAAATATTTTTATACTTATTTTTCCAAATTTCATATTTCATGAGCCCTTGTGCTCTGGTCACTCTGCAAAAATACTTTTCAGTTAATTTTAGGGCGACCTTCAGTTGAGAAGCACCCTCCTAAAGTGACTCCCACAGGGTGCTCCACTACATAGCAATTTTTGCAAAACTTTGGCTATCTCTAGCATGTTCGTCTTGAGGAATTCAGAAAAACCAAAACCATGCAACAGAATTGGGGGTTCATGACTACGCATTGGTGACTGAGCAAAGTCATCACCAAATTTTGGCCACCCTAACGCACACTTTAATTTATATGTCGTGGAAGTGCATTCGTATGGGATTTCGGGCGGGTGCGGAGTCGATCCTGAGATGTTTATCAGCCGCCCTCTGTTCGGCCACCAGCACAGAGGTCAAATCTACCCCGAGGTCCTTCAACGTCCGCAGCCGCTCCGCCTCAGCTTCGTTGGACTTCGTCATGTGGAGCAGAATGGCGTCTCTCTTCTCCTAAAATGGGGCAAAAGTCATCCTTGAGGTAAAGATACTACGGATTACTTGATTTCTCCGTCACCTGATCACCAAGCAACTGTTGCAAATGATCCTTCCGGGTCAGATCCCTCTTATGTTCGCTTGATTCACTCTCCAGTTGTCTCTTCAAGCTGGCCCGCTCGTCCTCCTTCCTCAGCTTGAGGTCCATCAGTCTCTGGGACTGCTCTTCAGTGTCGGTCTGCAGGCGAAGTCTGCAAAAGCACTTCACTTTGGGTTATTATTTTCTTCATTTATTGATTTAAAGAAGTCATCTGACATTCTAGTTTGCAAAAATATTCTTCTTTTTCAGATTAGCTCCACCTGGACCCTTAGGGTGCCACTCTTTGCTCAACGGAACGATGACCCCATGGGTCAGCCGAGAGTACGAACAAGATCTCGTTCACTTCGTCTCAGCTCCGCAAAGGTTGCCACACCATGATCACTTTGTTGGTGCTCCTTCTGGTGCATTCTTTGGGTACTGTTCCGGATTCAAGAATGCGGGGGGTTGGTGGTGTCCACAGCGGGTTCCCTCCAAGAAATGGACCCACCCCCCCGAGGAATTAAACACTGTCTGGTACAATTTTTCGCCACTATCATGGAGAAGGGTGCTCCAAGGTTCAGCTGGTGCGCCACCAACCACTGGGTGACCATGTTTTGGGAGTCACCGCACTTCGAGCGCTCCAGAACCAAAATGTGCTATCCCAAAGCTACTGGAACTTATGTCTCAGTGACCCAGTTCCACACGAAACCGATCCAGTGCAGTGTGCACAGGCTTTGGCTCCGACTCTTACGGCAAGGACTGCATGTGCTACAGGAGCTCGTGTTGTGTCATCATCAGTTGATGTACGACATGCAGTGACTCATGCCCACTGCATCCCTCAACAAATGGACTCGCATGTTCACCTGGTCCGCTCCTGTATCGATTTATCGTGCATCGCTTGGAGGGCGTCGCTCGAGTGAAATCCCCTGAAGACCACCTTATTGATCTGGTAGCCGATGCCCTCTGCGCGAGAGCAGAGTTGAGGGAACGAGACCTAAGGAGGTAGTGAGAGCCAGGGACAGTCAGACAACGCTCACGCCATGCAAACATTGATCCCAACCTTTTGGTTGAGACTGCTGGTCTTTTCAAGGAATTGGTCATAGGTCAGCGTTGCGCAGAAGGCGACCACATCTGAGGCAACTGCATTGATGAAGTCTCCAATAGGGTCATGCGTGTTGTCCAACATCTTCTCCACGTCCTTCAGCTCAAAGAAGATCATCAGCTTCACCGTCAGCAGCGTGTCATCCTTGGTCCTCACCTCACCGACCTTGGCAGAAATGAGGAAGAAGACAGTTCAGGCAGATTAGTTGGCGGTCATCGATCTCGGCCTACGTACGTTGTAGTAGGTCTGGTCGGCCAGTACCCTCAGCTTGTGGAACTGAAGCACTCCGTACACCTTCCTGGTCTTGTTGGCCGGGTCGGCCCCGTGCCACTTAAAGTGGTGCAGCCACTCGTTCGGATGCGGCACGTAGCGGGCGGGGCCGTACTTGATGATCCGCGTGACTGAGCTGCTGTTCGTGTCCTCTTGGAGACGCTTGACGCTTCCTTCCCCGCCCGAGTTCTGACATCGCTCGGCCTTGTAGATGACCAAGGCCTCGCCGCCATTCACAAACTCAGCGCTGTGACAGCGAATGTACTTGTGCTCAATGGGGTTCTCGAACCTGCAGAAGTCAAGCGTTGAGGCTTTTCGCTACTCGCGTGGCGTCAGACTCACATAGCACACGGTCCAGGGACGACCCTCTTCTCTCCGTCGACGTTCTGCACCTCCAGGTACTCATCCTGACCAGCTATCACCCTGGTGAGCAGGTCCACCGTGCTCCTGTGAAGAGTGAGTCTGGCTGGGCCGTCCACCACTCGAGCGTTGCCACGGACGTCACGGATCAGCGCTCGCTGGCCCTCGTGGATGGTGAAAAAGCCCAAGAATACCATATTCCAATCCTGTGGAAAGCTCTGTGCGCCTTATTTTTTTTCTAATTTACGAGTGTAGATATGCGCTTAGAAGGGGTCATTGTCCAATCACACTAGTCATTACTTATCGGTCTCCTGGAGATTCATCACAGGGTGGACTAGAAGTAACTACCATCGTCCATAGCTTGACTTCTACGGAACCAGGAGAGGCGGGATTGGTGGCAATGGAAAGCGGACACTCAAAACCTTAAGTCTTAATCATCAAAACCAACCTCGGGGACAAATCAGACCTCCCAGAGGCTAAAACTTGAAAAATTATATTTTCGTCAGATATTTATTGAAGTGATGTGAAGCAACATTTTTTGAATGTCTCTGCTGTCGGCACTGACTCTCCAGGGAACTTCTTCCCCCATTTGAGCTTGAAACTGATGTACCAACAGCCCTTCATACGCATTTTGACACAGAAGACCTGCTGCTCCTTGTTTGAGTGACGCATTTTGGAAAAGTTCTCCCAGTGGCAAAATCCAGGAAAATTTTCAACCCCCCCGAAAAGCAGTCTCAAAATTTGAGTCTGGAAGAATTTCTCTGTCTTTATGAAGGTTTTGAATCTCCTCTTTTCGTTGCCACAAATCCCACCTCTCGAGGTACTGTGGAAGCCAAGCCATGGATGCCCAACGGATGGTAGATACTCCTGGTCCACCCTGTATAAAAGTGTCTGTGACCGGTCTGCCTTGGTACGCGGATGCGGATACAAATGTATCTAATGTGCTTCTTTCAACCACACGAGCAACCCTGAATTTTTACTGGCCTTCATGGCCAACTTACTTCGTACGGACCGCTGACGACCGTCAGAACGTCACGGGGGCCAAGGCCAGTGCAGCCGGATCCCAGTCGGGGTCTTATCGCCTACAGCGGACCCTTTTCGTACGTGCAGACGCCCCACCGTATGGTGTGATACAGTAATAGTGCGTGCTATAAACTAACGTTAGTACAATATTCCTAGCAATCAAGGGAAAGGAGAGCATCCCCAGCTGTTCAGGCTTTGTGTCTGGACCAATTGCCCCCCGCGGTGATGTCACGCATTCTTGCTCACCCGGAATGAGCCTGGTTCACTTGCCCGCCCGGCCGGTCTGCCGCTAGGGGCGCCACTGTAGAAAACTGTAGTCACAGGAAGCGTCTGTACTGGTAATCTGAGTGAACAAAGCATCCAATGGCTGGCATTTCTAACTTGGACAAGGACAGGGACGACAGAGATCGGTCTTTTCTCGTGCACTCAGGCATCACTCAATGACTTGGCTTGACGAAACAAACTTGAACGAACAGCATTTCCTCACTCAAAGCTACTGATGTTCAACGGTTACTCTATAGCTGCAGACAGTGGCGACATCTGCGGCAAAATTTCAAGCTACTCTAACGACAACGTCACACAGAGCGGGCAAGTCTTTCTCACTTCACGAGCCTCATTGCATGCGACCCAATGCAACCCCATGCAGGCTGCACACGTGGTAAAGCGGAGCTTCAGCAGTGTCCCCTCATGCAGAAATGTCTCTCTCCCCAAAAGTGACAATCGACGTTGTCATCCACGCCATTTCGCTTGCCCGGTTGTTCATGGCAAAGTTGCCAAGGATACACATACAGGGTGTCCGTAAATAAGCTTCGAAAGAAATCCACTCGTAGCTCTACCATTGACGAACGAAATACAGTGAGCTTTCGCCAATGGAAAGGAGATTTTGTCGCAGTCTGGCAGGCTGAATCTGGCTGAAAAAATACTTGGTCGTGGCAGTGATGAAGAAGTCAGGTAGCAGTCGTCACTTTGCACCTCGCGAGGAGAAAGTACTGTGCTGAGCAGACAAAGAACAGGAGAAAGTTGGCGATTTTGAGCCATTTTGGGGGGCACTGCAGGGTCCTTCAAAAATAGTTAAAGTTATTACATAAACAGTACAGGGGCAAAAGTCCCCATGTCTGCACTCTGGACGTGCCCTTTGCTGTCAGTGACATCAGCAACGTGATCAAAGAGGGACCTATGACAGTCACGCCCACCGTCGGCATGCAAACCTCTTTGCTCACGACTCATGACTTTTACCCGACCCGACCCATCACTATTTTGGAATGTTTTCATTTTTCCTTGAAGGTCGGCAATGCATTGAAGGGCATCTTCACTGAGCTGGCTGTGATCAAGGGATCCTATCCAATTGTGGTGGAGGCCATCAAGGCTCTAAAGGGGAGGTTGAGCCTGGTTGAGGCCATGGAGATTGTGGAGAAACTACAGAGGGAGCTCGTCCTTTAGCCTTTGCCACCAAGCTCAAGGAGCAGCTTCAGAAAAAAACAGGCTTCAGAACCATGCACGAGATCTCCAAGGTCCTCAGAGGCTCAACTGGCAGCACGCCCAACCTCCCAGCAATCTTCGTCAATGCTCCAATCATGACCATTGATTGTGAGAGGAGCTTCAGCATCATGAAGACTGTGAATGCTTCCAACAGGCTCAGCATGACAGAAAAGCATGTCAGTGATGCCATGATTGTTCAGTGGAATGAGGGCTTGCCGTGAGCAGCCAAAATATGAACATAAAAGTGACCTTAGTGTCTATTAAGTCCAATTTTACTTGCATGTTTATTTCCATTTTTTATCATTTTTCATGCACTTTTCTTTGCATGAAAAGTGCAGCCTTACGAGTCATGCTTGCACTGGCAGAGTAGCTGTTGCACTGAAGTGGAGAAGCATCATGAATTTCATCACAGGAGCAAATAAGATTAACACATTAGATCATACCCGCTTTGGTTGGCTTATTTCTTTGAGACCACACTAAAGTCCATAAGCCACTTCTTCCATACCAATGTATTTACTTCATAGGGATGATACTGGGTACCGGGTTCCTGGACAGACACATGCACTACATTCAGACGAAGTTTTCGCAGCTGTAGACGTAGCTGTAGAGGTAGGTCCTGACCGATTTAGCCGTGGACAAAGCTTTCGTAGCTGCAGACGTACCAGTATGTAATCGCGATGATCACCCGCTCCTTGCCAACTGCCTCCACTGCCAACGCACTTTTCGTTGCCTACGTAGCTCTCACAGACGTGTACAGGCCTCGAACCGGCCTCGGACGTAAAGTGCTCCCATCAGCCACAACAAGCACGTCCCAATGCCAGTTTTCCAGCCCCCAAAACTTTTCATTGCCCTTTCCAACAAGCAGGGGCAGAGGTCACTTGAGGTCACAGATGTCCACTACGGCGTTCCTGATGACGTCAGACCCGTTACATAGGGATCCCCGCTTCGATCAAGGTCCTGACTTAATAGATGCTTTTGGTGGTGACGGAGAGGATCTTGGTAACGATACAGGTAATGATGATGAATGAAGGACAAACATGTGGGATTGACAAACAAGAAGCAAGGTACAAAAAGCTACAAATCACCAAGAGCAAAGGGCTTCATATGTACGTATGCATATCAAGCAGCTCATGCCAATTGAGCACTTTTGCATGACAGCTGACCGAACGTCCGTTGCTTCAGCTTGGTCGACACCGACTCCGGAGCCTCGTGGAAGCCACACTTTCCCTAAACTCATGGCCTCAAGGTCTTGAGGCCACGAGCCTCACGTAAAGGCTACACAAACTAAAAACCCATCCACCATGCAAAGTTAATCACTCAAGCACATACGTACATCAGTTCATCGTATTTTCTTTCCAAAAATACAAGAACTTCTTACGTCAACATTTGCACGTACATAGACACATGATAAATGTAACAGTTTAGTGTTTGTTCATTACTGCTCATTTTTTGTCTTCTTGCTCCTGCTATTTGATTGTCAAGTAATTTTTGATTTGTTTTATGTTCTAATTTTTAGGTGTGCAATGCAAATGTCCATGGTGTTGGTCAAGACATAAAATGAGGACGTGCAGGTCAATGCAACTAAAACTTTATGTTTGTGTCATGAGCTCTACTCAGCGTTGTCAGCGTTCTGCTCACACAACAGATTTTTGCCTGTCAATCAAAGTGTACTAAAATGATGAAAAATTAATGTGAAAGCATAACAACCCTGTTACAGTAGGAGTCAATTGAAAATGTGGGGCAGCACTCGTCTTACTGCCCATTGTATGGCTTGGGGCATGTCCTCTCCTTCCTTGATTTCCAACATTTTTGTCGCAACATTCATTTTCCTCATTATTCTGAAGGGGACCATACCAATGTGAGCCAACTGATGACCACTGACCTTCCTTCCAAGCACAACTTTATCTGGAACATGAGCATAGCAACTTGTCAAGACTTCATCAACCACCAATTTGCCATCCATAGTGATTGGAGCATGAAATCCCCTGAGTGAAATCTTCTCAACCTTTTGGACCAGTCTTTCTTCAAGGCAAATTCGAGTCTTGTCAAGCACCAACAAAGTGTCACCGACTTTTACCTCTCCAGCATATTGTGCAATTCCATTGACCATCACAATGTGCTTAGATGTGATTTTGAGGGGCTCCCTTTCTTGATCATAAAAGATCTGGCAGAATTCTTGTATGGCATCAGGGCTTCTGTGATTGATGATCACAACTTTTGAAAACTTCAATGTTCCACCCTCTGCAGAAACCAGAAGAGAATCCCCAATATTGACATCAGCAACTGTCTTAATGCTCATTCCATGGAGGTAGACCTTTGAGCTGCTTGCATAGCAAGAGGGTCCTGGTTGAGGATCTGGAGTAGATTCTGCCTCTTTTTTGCGCCTTGCCTCTTCTGCTTCTTCCTTAATCTTGCGCTCTTTTTCTTTCATCTCATTTTCTCGTTTCTTGATTGCAGCAAATTCACCACCGAGAAAGTCTTCCAAAGCCTGCTTGCATCCTCTTACCTTGTTGGGATCGACAAGTTCAACCACATTGTGGATTGGCAAGAGTGACATGTCAGTGGAAAGGACAGCAGGGTTGGAAGCCAGTGATGCTTGCCATAGTTTCCACTGCTCTGGTGTGGTATCCTTGAGGTTCATGGCATGATATTTAGAATCTCCTCCCACCCACTTTAAGCTGCTGGTGGCCAAAGAACTCCTACTGGAAGTCTGCCCAGATGACTCAGCTTCCATTTCCATGTCAAAAGCAAGACCTCCAGACAACCCACGGAATGAAGCTTCCAGGTCAGCCCTGATCTGAAGAGCAGCTTCTGCAGAGCTTGAGGTAGTCATAATGTTCACCTTAGCCTCAACACAACCACCCCCATAAGCAGAGGTGACAATGAAGTGTCCCCAAGTCTCAAAGAAATTTTCATAATCACTTCTGACTTCCTTGCTGTCAATAGCATAAGCACTAGGCAGCCTGTTTTTTACTGCATTTTTGAAGGTTTCAGTCAACTTCATATCACAGTGTTGGTGGTCAGGCATTTCTAGCTGGAACAATCTTCTTTCCATAAGGAAAGACCACTCCGATACATTCATTGTCCCTTGTCCAGAACGTTTTCTTGTGAATCCACCTCTTGTCTTCATAGAGAACAATTTGTAGTCAACATCAGCATTGATGTTCAACTGCACCAACCTGCTCTTGACATAGGACTGTTCATCTTCATAATTCTCCATGTAGATTTCTGACTCTTGAACTTTTTTCATTGTCACCCCTGGTGGGATTGTGATCCCATATTGTGAAACAGCTGCCTTGTTGATGGTTTCAAAAATGGCAGAAGGTTTCAAAGCATCATTTAATACATTGAAGCCTTTGCCAACACACATTGCCGCTTCTAGTGTGACACTTGAAGATTGAACCCCAAAAACATTTCCCATCATTTCAACTCCAAAAGGTGAAAGACTCTTGCTCAGGAGCTGGTTCAACATGCCAATGGTATACTGCTTCAGGTCATTTGAATTTGTCAGTCCAATTTTCTCAACCAAGTCGGTGCTGATTGAAAGAGCCTCATTCCTAGCGGCCTGTAAAAACAATGAATTAAGTAAGATGTTTGAGCTCATGCATATTTCATGACAATTACCTCTGGCAAGTCCTTTCCTCTCTCAGCAATGTACTGATTAATCTTGTTGGTCACTTCTGGGAGGCCAACTCCTGATGTTGCTGACTCCTTCAGTGTGTTATAGATCTGGGTCTCTTTGAAGTTTAATTGTTCCTCCTCGGCAATCTTGGCATCAACAGAATGGCCAATTCTGTATGGCTGTGTCTTATCACCTCTTCCAAACATCTCTTTGAAAGTGATATGTGCCAGAGGATCATTGTTTTCTTGCAGCATATGAATGACTTTCTGGTAGAGGTTGCTTGGCTGCAACTCCCCATTAGGAAGAGTTGAGTAACCAGACTGCTTCTCCAGACCAACCTCTTCAAAGTGATTTTCTAACCACACCACAGGAGCATGGACTCCTAAAGTGTCACGTAGAATCTCATTTACCTTCCTGCCCTTTTCAATGAGCTTGGCTTCCCACTTTGTGGCATTGTTGAATGGTATGGAACAAGCCCAAGTGATCACAACAATGACATTGGGTCTTTGCTTGTCCACGATGTTTAAGGATCGGATGGCTTGAAGGGTCTTTGAGAAGGAACTCTTGGGACCCATGAACCTGTTATCAGTAGCCTGAACACAAAGCAGGACTATGTTGGGATACAAGTTGCGCTGAAAGTGGGAGCAGCAGAAGGAAGACATGGCATAGAGGTTGCAAGCATCCTGTTCTAATCCTGAAGTGTCATTGAACCCTGGAGTGTCAATGATTCCAAGTGAAAGATTGGTGACTGCCAATCTCTCGACAGGTGCCTCAATGGTAAATTCTGTGGTACTCCTGGTTTCAGACTTTTCATCTGAAATGTCTGCAATGTCCACAGATAAGAGGTGGTTGATTACTGATGACTTTCCGATACCACTGTTGCCTGATTGATTGGAATCAAGTTGTTATTCTTTGTTATAACGAACAATTTGTAGCTTACCCAACAGCATCATTGAGGTGTGGTTACAGCTCCTGCTTGCCTGATGGGACTTGTATGCATGACTTAGCAGTTTTCCCCTGGGGGTGTTGGCATTTTTGATCCTTTCCTTCATGTCCATGTCCAACAAGCCCAGGCTTCTGGCCTCTGCCATCATCTCTTGCTGAGAACTTGGTATCGGCTTCATGTACGCCAGGGAAGGTGCTGATGCCATTTTCTGAGTTGTTCCTTGATTTTTTTTCTGTTTAAAGCAGGCATAAAATATATTCTTTAATAACTGATTAGCCAAGTCTTTCTCTGCACAGATTAGGGTGGAGCATTTTGGGGCAACATCTGAAATATCAAAGTTGACATGCAGAAGTGGTGGAGCCTTCGTGCACCCATCATAAAACAACCATCAGTTTTGATGCTCCACCTACCAAAAATATAATATGCAACCTCAAAATGAAGTTTCAATAATGTGCCCTTCAGAGAAGAGGGCCATCAGCAAACTTTTCCCAAACATTAAAGTTAGGGGTGCATTTTTAGCTAAGTCAAACCAAATCGACACCTTAGACATGTTATGCTCAGCAGCTGTAGCATACTTAACATTACATTGGTTACAAATCAAGCTTTTCATGATCTGCAATTCAACCGGCTTGAAACTCAAATTTAACATTTGAGATTGGCCTGGTTTGGATCATTTCGACTCCAACCCACCTCTATTCACTGGTGCATTTAACGCAAACTACCTGTAGGAGTAAAGAGCATCTTTCAAGTTAGACGTGGATGATAGGACTTTCATGGAAGAAGCAGGATGCGTCAAAGTGCACCTGGGAGTACTGAGGGCCTAGTCATACAAGAGGTCATGGACCATCGAAATAGTAAAGGACCTATGAAACTTGTATCCATTACCGTCAATGCGCATTTCAGTCGTTATAGATGTGTGTATGTCAGTGAAGTCACTGACATTTACGTCCTTTGTCTTGTGTGACCACCCTTCTTGTGCAAAACTGTGCTGTGACAGATTGTGTCACTATGGCGTTACATTGATCATGTCACTGCTTTTTTGACGGTCATGAATGAGTCCATTATCACTGACGCCTCTGTCAATGTCAACTATCACACACGTGTCATACATGTATTGACTGAACAAGAGGTCAGTCACCATGCATACTGCCTGACCTTGTCAATACGCATGTACTGATCGGTAGGCTACATTAGACTTGATTTCTCGTTTTATTTAGGTTATCATACTATATATTTTAATAATTTGTCCCCAATTTAACTCTTCCCTCAGTAATCTGTATCAAATGTCTGATTGATCATCATTTTCTCGCAGTTGAAAATAAACTCTCAAAAGAAAGACACATTTTGGATACACACTCACGTAGTCTCCCTATCCTCATCCAGATCTTTCCATGATCCTTCGAGCCTCTCTAATGAGCCTTACAGTGACACCAAGTGCCTACAAAGTGTGCACCACCTCGTATCTCCAAAAAAGGGCTACTGTCACAACACCAGCATCATCAGCTGCCACACCTACCTGTAGCCATTGTTGTTCTACACAACTGGCAACTCAGCAATATTCTATAAGTGCAACCACAGACTAGTTAGCAATTTACTTAAGACAACCATGCCAATTTCCCTCCAATGCCCCAGTGTAGCGTATGAGGTGTAGTCATTGCTAATCTTTACGCCAAGGACTGTATCTTATGCAGCCAAGTCAATGGGTACGACGGTTGGTTCATCCGGGACGTATCAGCAATAACGCTAACACTGCATGATCATAGTCAACATCTTGAGATTTTACTGATCGAGTGAACTGTGGAATTCATACCGTGTCCGTCAGTGGGACAAGCTGCACACGGGACTACAACCGCAGTGAGAGCAAAATGGTGTCCGCAAAGTACGGACGAGTCTGCTGCATGAAGAACCCAGTCAGCTCCTTCTACTTTCCCCATGCTAGACACAGTCAAGCTTGGGAAGTGTTCTGCTGCTCGTGGCCATGCAGGACTTATCTGAGTGCAAGAACTTCAAAATACTCTCAACAATTGGCCACCATGGACTGAACTGCGTTGACTTGAGTTGACTTTATCGGGCGCTGGTGAAAGGCCTGAAAGTGCTGTACCTTTCGCTTCTTGCCCTCAGACACCAGATCGGACACTGCTCAAAACGACCCGCAGGAGACAGAAGGTTTAGCCAATGCAAAACTGCTTTAGAGGCCAGGAACAAATGTCCTTGCAGCAAAAGTAGCAGCTTTATCTCACTTCCTTTTTTGACTTTGCAGCCCAGGGGGTGGACGACCTCGGGCTGCTGCTGCCCTCGGGTTGCCAAGGCTGCAAAGTCGAACTCGTGCGACAAAGCACAACTGGACCAGTACATTCATTGTTGCTCAAGTCTGACCCTATGATCGCAAATTGGCACATCTGCTATAGTAGACAATGAGTCGGTGTGTCGAAGAAGGTGAAATACTGTTCGGTCTCGAGGCAGAAGTGCAAGATTTCACTAGCATGAGTCCTTCAGCCTCTTATCCCGTCAGCTTTGGCCACCAACTCGAACTGTTTATGACGACATAAACGGTCAGAGTGGGTTGGGAGGCTGAGTCAGACTAAGTCTTGTGAAGGTCGCTTTGTCGCTCGTTCCTGATTTGTTTTAGCAAGATTAAATAGACTATTTCAGTTACGATCTGCGAAGCTTCACTCAGATAAAGTGTTGCATCCTACTCCTTGGTCCAGTACGGACAAAAAAGTCGGCTCAAAAAGGTTGCTTAAAGGAGTGACTGATGACGTTTTCTGTTAAGATGTTATGCTTTGCCATATAAGTTTCCATTGAATCAGTCATTTTCGGAAGTCTTGCCTTCCTCTGATTAGCGGACAAAAAAGTAAAATGCGGACAAAAAAAGTCTTTTTTGCCCGCATTTTCCGGGAAAAAAAGCGATATCTTAACCGAAAGTCACGACCGTCACTACAAGTTATTCTCTACCCATGGGCTGATATCAGTAGTTACGTTCACGTTATGTTTTCTGTCGTTGAGGATGTTTCTAGTGACTGCGGACTAGGGATGGGCTCTAAACCCGAATCAGTTCGGGATCAGGGCAGAAACAGGCTCGGTCAACGTCAGCCATCATTTGGTGAATGCACTCAGACTTGTGGTCATTTTTTCCTCTGCAGAGGGATATGCGTCAGCACAATATGACCCTCTATGGAGCTGACGCATATTTTGAAAGCGGGGAAATATTCGGATGATCATGTGTTGAATTATACGGTAGCGACGCAAAATTTGTGCTTATGAGTGTTCCCTTGGACGGCAGAGACGTGAAACGACCCTCCCGGTGTCAAGTCCTGGTCCAGGGAGGACGTAAAGTAGTAATTCTACAATATGTGTCGTTAGTGCACGGTCACTCTTACCCAAATAGTCAGGCCACGCCTGCTTTCAGAGCTCAGGAGGAAACCCGTAGAGCAACAAGTTACAGCTCCGTCCAAGGCGTCTCTGCCGTAGACTGTCCAGGCCGTGACTGCGCTCGCAAGAAAAATACTCTTGTACGTACAACTGATCCTTCGTCCTCCAGACTTTGCTCTGTTGTGCGCATGCGCTTCAAGTAGGGAGGAGTCCTGTCCGTTTCACAGCAGCGCTTCCTCTTGGACTTGAGCTGCAACTTGGGGTACGTGAACAAGAACAACAAAGCACAACCGAATGCTGCTGTCAGTCAGCCAAAGTCTCTCGCTGTTGGGCCATGGTCATCATCATGATCATGGTCATCATCATGATCATGGTCATCATCATGATCATGGTCATCATCATGATCATGGTCATCATCATGATCATGGTTCATCATCATGATCATGGTCATCATCATGATCATGGTTCATCATCATGATCATGGTCATCATCATGACTAATGTCGTCATCATGGCCATTGCCCCCCTCATGGCCACTGTCATCTCCATGACCGCCATCAACCTTTTCTGGAGCAGAGCATCTCCAACGAGGAACATACCATGCTCATCTTTCAACAGGGATGCTCCAGGGTGCATCCACGCACATGATGAAGAACAAGTAATCCTCGTTCATGAGCTGAGTCGTCAGCTGTGTGGTTTCCACTCCCAAAATGTTTCGCATTTGGCGCTAGTGTCGCACTTGTACTGACAGAAGTTTATAGTCTGCTTCTGCGAACTACAGACGACTTCTCGTGCGATGCCAGCGTCCAGAGGCGGGTTTCGTGGCAGTGGAGTCACTGTAAAGTTGTCAACGTGACAGTCGCAACTGAAGATTGTTTAAGGAAGCCACCAACAAATCATCAGCAGATCGCAACCTCATGGGCATGACATAGATATCAGGTAGTTGCCAACTTCAAGAGACCCACCTCAGCTTATGAGATAAATGTTCCTTGACTACTATGTAGTCGCGACTGTCACGTCGGCAACTTCCTGGTGATTGTGTTCAAGAAACCTTATTTTGTCTAGAATGAGGTCCAGGTGTGCTTAGAGGCATGCTGAGTGTCATCTTGTCCTACGTAGTAAAATCATCATACATGTGCATGTGAGGTGTTGAACTTGAATGCACATTTTTGCAGGTTTGGCAGCGCATGCGCTGCTGTGAGCGCACGTTGGTGACGCGCGGACAATTTTGTGCGCTAGTGCGCTGTACGTTGCTGAGGGAGTGTGCGCGCGTGTGTGCGCGTGCGCTAAAAATTCGTGTGCGCTGCCAAGCCTGCATTTTTGCTTAGCTTAATCCTGCATTTTGTGACTTGCTCCATCTGCAAGCGGATTCAAGTTGAGGCAGAGCTTCCATGATCCATTCATAAGGCCCATTTTGAGTTCATCTCTAATCCTCTCTCAATGCTCTCTCTACTCATAGTTAAAAAGCCTGGTTATTACCAAATTACTCATAGGAAATTCGTCCTCCACTTAGTAAATAAGTGGAGGACGCTTGAGCAAGATCAAGAAACCTTGTTCATCCCTAACAGAATGAAATAATCTTTGCACCAAGGTCTTCTCCACCTTTGGCTCTGCCTTTCTTCCAATGGGTGCTTGGAGAGAAGTTGATCAACTCTCGACTCGTTGGGTCAATTTCGCACAACTCTCATGAGCCAAAGAAGAGCCCGAGTCCATCCCCAAGGTTGTCAGGCTGGACTGCAAGGAATGAGTCTTGGCCTGCTGCCCAGAGAAGGACGGCAAAGTCGAGCACCTCCTGGGCAGAGGTCGCACTCGACCTTGATGTGCTCGACCACCAGCGAGCTGCTGTGGTATGCAAACAGCTTAAAAGCTGACGAATTTGATGCTCTCCCACCAGGTGAGAAGAGCTGTGTTCTAGCAGATTTTTGCCAACTTTCACCGAACTGGACTGAACATCTGAAGTTCAACGTTCACCAGCCACTTTGCTTGTCTCGCCATGGCATGACAGACAGACAGACAGTACATACGGACCCTCGCGCTTTGTGTATATAAGATGTCTTACTAGGGCTTAGATCGCCGGGCCTGGAGCAAACACTCCACATAGCGGAGATTCGCTACATCCGTCTGCGCCCCTCCTCTTTGCAAAAAAAAGCCATTACTTTTTTTTAACTGTTTTGACAAAAACGTGTCTCAAAAATGTCAACAAACAGTGTTGACGGCTTCAAACCAAGGGCTTCTCCTCAGCTCATCGTTGCTCCCAGGAGCTGGATGAAATCGCTCCAGCCGAGCCAGTTTTTCTGCACTTGACTCGCGTGTCTCCCATGTTGACAATGTTTAGTCCAGGCTGCAACTGTCGAAGACACAAACAGTAAAATGCTTGTTTTGTTGAAAATCAGCTCTTTTTTTAAGTGATATTATTGTCCATTCGATACAAGCGGCGTGCAGTGTATTCATTATTCAGCAGACGGATGTCTACTGCACTCCCTATTTGTACCGGTGCTCTTTTTAAGGTAAGTAACACATGATTCGACATAGTAGTTTCTATTTTTTGTCATAAAAATCAGCTCTTAGCTCATCAGGTACGAAATTTATTTCTACAATCCAAAAATACAAGTTATTAATCGACACATTTGATGTTGCAGCTGGTTCACTGCAGCACATTTTTCATCATCCAACCGCGATTGGTAACTATGCATTAATTATGATTTAGTCGAAACTGTTGCCTACAACATTGTCAGTTAGTCACATGGAAATCTGGGGAAGAAGTTGACTCGTTTCCTCAGCCTCGCAGTTCTGCCCATGCTGCGGAGCCTCGAGGCCGACGAGAGGTCGTCGACCTCGCAGATGTAGACACCTTTATCCTCACTGTTCACCTGGAAAGCCTTGGCATTGTCATCTCAGAATGAAGTTAGCTGTAGCTGACGAGAACTTACGTGACGTATGAGCAACGTATTTCCATTGTCCGCCAATCTAGCCCGACCACTGAAAACGATAAGCTTAATAGCATCAAGATGTATATGAGCAGTTTCTCTTTGCCGCACCCGAAAGAGCTGATGACGTCGCCGTAGCCGGACCTCACGCCCATGGAGTAGTAGGAGTCTCTGCCGTCTAACTTGGTCCACCTGACTCGACCCGTCGACACCGATGCGCCGATGTCGCACGACAGCTCAGCCTCGAACTCGCATTCCCTGTTGGCCTCGATGCAGTCGGTCAACGGCGGCGAAGCAGCCGCCGCCTCCACCATGACGGCGTTCATGTCAGCCATGGCAGAGGTGTGCGGGGGCATGTCCGTGCCGTAGATGTGATGCGGGGGGTGGCTGCCGTCACCGTGGAGCGAGTCGTATCTGAAAGTTACGCTTCGGGAAATAAAGCGAGGAAAAAAGTGCTGGTTAGTCAAGTGTCCGGGTTAGCCTGGCGCAATTTTGGGTGCGGATGGCCCAAAGTGGTTGCTACTTTGTACAAACTCCAGTCCAAAGAGCGTCTGTTCCGGACACCCATGCTTCTACTAACGTACCATGCAGAGTGACGTCACTGCGTCACTCACGTCGTCCGTCGCTTCATGTTCAACAAAGGTTGCTTCTCTTCTGCATGCCTACTTTGGCAAGGTCAAAATAGGCCCTGCGCAGCCTTGGTGCACAGGCTGCACATGAAGCCTTTGCTTAAAGTCTCATCAGCAGAATAAAGAAGTTATGAAGGATAGGGAAATCTCTTCCTATTGCAATTACCCCACTTAGTAAGCTAAACCTCAAAGTGATGCTACTCAGAATGAAAAGCTCCCCCCGTTATTGGCCCTGCGGCAGGAGGTCGACACCTGCTGTAGTCGTGCCATCCAGCACCATAGATCTGATCAACATGTGGACATTTCTTGTATTTGGGGAGGACCACCCCGATGTCGTTCTACAGTATGTGACTTCTGGTACTAAGGTTCTGGGGGGAAAATGCCAAAAACATGTCGGAAATACGACTAAATGTGCAGGAAAATATGCATTAAATATATTTATCAGTAGATTTATCTCTTCTATTGGGTGCACCTGACTCTGCTCAGGCTATGTTAAGACCGAATTAATATCTACACACATACATAAAGCGCTTTGTCTGTCGGTCGATCGGTCTATCAGTCTGTCTTTCTGTCTGTCCGTCTGAAGCAGTGTGATAACAATGTAACTAACCTCTTAAAGTTGTCACAGACTCGGCGCTCCGAGTCGTCCACACACTGTACCGTTCCGTACATCAACTTAAGCACGAAGTACGTATACTTTACAACTTTCTTGCTTCTTTTACTTATGCAACTTCTCCTCGAAGCATCTCATATTCTGCTGAACCCAACACTCGGAGGCCAGGGCGGGCTGGCTCGGTGGGGATATCAGGTACACTGAGGCCACGTAGGACATTGAGGCCACGCAGAACATTGAGGTCACATAGGACAATGAGGCCACACAGACTCTGTTACAGGTCAGCAACTCTAGTAGAACCGCCTGTTTTGTTCAGCAAGTCCTCCAAGTCACATTTGAGGAAAAGTATTGTTTCATTGCGAGAAAGTCAAAGCTTATTGTATAAGGAAATCACATTTCTGAAGAAGGGTCATTTGAATCGTTTTAAAATTTTGTGACCTCAAAGCTTCACTTAATAATACCTCAGTTTCCATTCAGTTACCCTTTGTGGTTAAACATAAGAACTGTGTAATTATATCCATCATGGCTACTGGTGGTCCCGGGTGGGCGGAAACACGAACCTCGCCTCTTCCCGGCCCTGTTCACCGGGTCTGCAGCTTCAATGTTCAAGTTGAGTGAATTATTTGATGTGATGCTAACTTATATTAAGATATAACCAAGTACAGTTGAACTTGAATAAGAATTCGGTTACCAAGTTTGATTGTGCAGCGCAGTCAGTGAGACTTGTTTCCGCACAACAAATACGTGCTCAGTTTGCATACAGGATGCGGCATAAGTTTTGCAATCCATTAAATCCTAAATGACTCAGCTTAAAGACAATTTTACACTTGTCCTAGTGGACATAAATGAACCAGCTTTGAGTGATGACTACAGTTATGAAACACTTTTTTGTAAATGACCTCCTTTAGCTGTGATGACAGCATTTAATCTTTTTTGAGCTCTTGAGGAGCATCCTCAGAGAAGGCCTTCAAGGCATTGATGCCCGTGTGAGACTTGGTGCATGCCTCCCTCCCCAGAATGGACAACGCTGGAAAGTCCATAGGATTCAAATCTGGAGAGTGAGATGGCAACCTTGTCTTGTTCAAGATTCTTTTCACACCATGTCTGAGTTGGCACCAAAGTAAGGAAGGAAGTATCTGCTCCCAATTCCTGCCACCAAAACGTTCCTGTGCAGACTGGGACTTGAGGATCTCCTCGATGTTAGAGGTGGCACTGATCTTTACACCTTCGCCCGCAAAAATGAGAGGTGACTTCCCGGTCTCACACAGCCCATGGTGCTGAGACTGCTGAGTTGCGAGGATGTTACTGAGGGACCTGCTCAGGCTGTTGCCGTTCTTTAGATCAAGTGTTGCCTGCACAAGAAACACCAGTTCCTTGTTCATCCACATGACTTCGTCCGCATCATTGCATGTGTCAGCCCTAAGAGTAGCGGCTCGCAGGACCTTTGCTCTGATCTTCCTCTCCTGCTTGGCATTGTTGAACAGGAGCTGCCACTTTTGGATCTCTCAGGCTCACATGTTAAGGTCCTCATGGTCGGGTCTCCCCGTGGTCCTTCCCGACATGCTGTAGGCCATAACAGACCGTGTTCAACGTCACCTTAGCAGAGTTGGACTGGCCCTGGCCGGGCAGCTCAGTGACGGTGGTCTTCACGCGATCTCATGATTTGTCAACAGGTTTTGCCCAAGTAAGCAAAGTTGAGGTGATTTTTTTTCTGTTCTTTTAGTTGGAGGGGTGGGTTGGATACTTACTATCTAACCCAACCCTGCAACTTAGTTTTGGCCACTTTTGTCCCGATTGCAAAACATTTGCCACACCCCGTGAGACACACGTTTCCGTGTACCCGAGTGTGTAAGAGAATTGTTCTTCAAGGTGCCTTTTTCCTGATTGTTAAGCAAATTTGCGCCTGCGTAACTACAAAACTGATGATTTTCTAGGCTCCAGAGGGTCTCTCCGGTCTAAACATGTCAACCCTGCCTCTGAGTTACCTGTAGGGATAGTGTCTCTTCTGCCTCGAAGACCTCCACGGTGCTTTGGTCGCGTTCTTACGCTTCCACGGATCATCGACGTCAACGTCGACCTCGTTCAGACTTGGGTCGACATCTGCCAATTTCTGTTCAGCTCCAACGTTAAAGATGGCGTAGCTGCTCGAAGATCTAGCGGCGCGGCCTCGACGATATAGGTACCTATTCCTACACGAGGAGCATCTTGATGCAGTTGTGGGAAGAAGACAAGTGATTCGTTCCGCCTCACCCGCCCATTCCGGCCGTGCCGTAGGACTCGTCGCTCAGGTACGAGCAGGAGCTTCCGTCACGCATCAAAGTCCCTCCTCGGAAGCCAAATCGGGTGGGCACCGATGACGAAAGCCCCGGCGATCTGCGCCGGACCCCGACAGTCCGGAACGACCCCTCGCCATCCAACAGCTCGGAGTTTCTTCTGTACAAGTCCTGAAGGTTGGAAGATGTAGAGACGATAATCACGATTACAACTGTCGTTTACTTACCCCGAGGTACCCGGTCCTAGATCCTAGAAATCCTCCTGTCGCTCTGCAGTCTCCAATCCTGGGATCGGCCCTGGGGTCGTTGCACATCAAGTACACCCGACGGCCTCTGACGTACCTGTAGCTGCCGTAACTATCTCGCCTGATATCGTTGTCAAAGTAATATCGCTGGGGATGCGCCAGAGACGATTGCAGAGCCTGAAAATGTTGTGCATTCTTGAACCGGGAACATCACTACACCTAATGCTTTCTCTCTACAATAGCAAATATCAGCACAGTGTGTTGTTTTCCGCCTTGGCTACCTCGGTCTCATTACTAAGAAACATTACATTGAGAGGAGACGTCATGGGGAGCGCCGCCGTGAGCGCCATCTGCTGCTGCGGCGGGGGCATCGGCGGCGGTCTGCCCATGAGTAGGTCAAGGGGTTGGGCGAGGAGGGCTCCTGGTTGGTTTATGGGACGGAGGATGGCGGCCTCAGGACTGTTTATCGGGCGGTACACGGACTGGCTGACGCCCCTCATCGGTTGGTTGATGGACAGGCTGTTCCCGCGGATGGGGATGTTGGTGGAGGAAAAACTAGAGGGCGGGTGCTGGTGGTCGACGACGACGTCGGCCCGCCTCATGGGCAGGTCGGCCGTGGGGCCGCCGTGGAGAGAGGAGATTTGGCCGGTGGGGATATTGTGGGGGTGGTTCAGAAGGGCATCTGAAGAAGAGGCTATCTGCGCTTCGGACGCCTTGCAGATTAATAAATAAACGAATAGAAGCAAACTCTGCCATGAACCTTCAGACCCTTACCAAGCTGACCAAAGTCACCACCAGCAAGAGTTTTGAATCCATTTTCAGTAGTGTCTCCGACGGTGTCGTTGTTGATGTTGCAGCTACTTTCTCAGGGAGGAAACTAAAAAAGGCCTTGTAAATTTGTGTTCACGGCAACAAGGTCTTCTTTTCTTCTGTGCGTTTCAAAATTCTTCGGAACTTCCATCCATACGTACTTGTAGTGCATGCAGAACTATCAGACGCTCTGTACAGTGGAGACCGGCTAAAACACTGGCAACAGCTCCAGCGTAGCGATGCTTCCAGTTATGACGAATCCACTGTCTTGGGTTTTTCTCTGTCTCGCAGTCAAAAGATGAAAGTAAAGAGATGCCAGATGGGCGGGGCCAGCATTGGGACCTTGGATCCCGACTGCCTGAGACACACATGTAGCTGGCCGTACATGTATAACACATCAATGTACTCCCACACCTGGCAGGTGAGCCACTCCTAGGTACAAGATCTGCAGCCACACACAGAGACCAAAAGCACTGAAGCATGAATTGATTTGAGGAGAGACGTGAAATTAGATACGTTCCTATTGGAGCAAAAGTGGAGTTCCTGCCAGAAGAAGTCCCGGAGTCAACTGAAATTGTCATATTTACCCACTTAAGCCATGCGGATGCAGACGCGAAGTCGTCCGCGCACGTCGAGGAGAAGCACTTGATTAGCTCGAGTCAGGCACCCAGAGGCAGAAGGCCAATCTTGGCCGATGTCCATTGTACAGTGCAATCTTGCTAATGCTGACCGCGGTGCTGTGCATGTCACGGAGATCCGTGACTGCTCCAGCCTGGATGCAGACCCATGACCTGGATGGCAAAGTCGTTCGAAGGAAACGTTGACGATATCGAGTTGTTTGCATCTTTTTTGCCCCGCTAAAGAAACACTTGAAATGGAGTTCCAACGGCTGATAAAATCGAGCCCGCCTTCTTGACGGGGTTTCCAAAATTCTTGTCTCGTTGAGGAAGAGTGAACAGAAAATGGTGGCCCCATTTGTAAAAAAAAAAAAAGCCACTTTTAAAATTTTGAGAGCTGAAGATTTTGCCTCAGCAAACAATTTACGGAGACGCTTGGCAAGTGGTTCAAGTGCGCAGACGTGCACGGACTTTATGAGAAAGATCCTTTTGGTCAAGCAGAGGCTTCTTTGAAGCGTCCACGGCTTCAGCCACCGCTTCGTCTACAGCTACAAAGCCTTCTTCTGCAGCTCTGCGTGCAACAATGGAAGCTTCGTCTACAGCTACGTGTACAGCGTCCACACAGCTTCGTTAGCCACAGCTACGGGAGCTTTGTCGGCCGCAGGTACGTCTATGGCCTCAGCCACCTTTGTGTCTATAACAGCTGCGTCTGTGAGAGCTTCGTGGACTGCGCGAAGTGCTTGGGCGGCGTGAAGCGAGTGGAGCATTTGCAATGACTTTGAGGGCGTTTGCAACAGGGTCTTAGAGTATTGTAATACAAGTATTGAAATACTGTATTGTTAGCTAAAGTATTGGTATTGATTTTGCGTTGAAAAAAGGCTCAAAATATTGTATGGCATTGGAAAAAAATTCAATACATTTTCAATACTTTTTTTAAGTTTCCCACCAAAAAGAAACATTGCTTGGCAATGCAAAACAAAACGGATTAGGGGAGGAATATGGGCAAATCAATGAGTTGCACAACATTCAGGTGTAGCATGCAAAAAAGTGAGCTGCCATTTTTCAATGACTTCTGATTCTTCCACTGAAGTTAGGTTAAGTTAGGTTTTCTTGCTGTGTATTGTACATATTCTGCAATACTTTGGGCAGAAAGTATTGAAATTGCATTAAACACTTTCTTGGGAAGGTATTGAGTATGTATTGTCTAAGACCCTGGTGCGCAAGCAGGTGGACGACAACTTTTGGGGTCGTACGATCCGTCCAGAGGTGGGGGATGCAGACAGACACATAGACGTAGCAGGCCCACACACGCACAGCCCTGTACATCGACAGCGAGTCCGTATGCATGAAGCGCGAGGCCACAAGTGTGTATGTACGTTTGTCTGCGCGTGCGTCCGGACTTACATTTACTACGTCAGTCATCGGTCGTAGCAACGACTTCGAGGGCCATTGGTGGGGATGCCAACGTTTGGGCAGGATCGGTCCGGAGGTGAGAGACACAGACAGACAAACAAACATACACAGCACCTTATATTTTTATATACCCAGCCCAGCGGGAAGCACAAGAGCGTCAGTTATTGTTTGAGGTGCAAACACATCTTGTTAGGTCAACAACTTCACTTTCTCTCCTGCGCCGACTGTTTGGCATCTTGGACGGCCGACTTGTCCGACAGCAGCCTGGAAGAAGAGCGTTGGCGAGTGAATCTTGGCCGCTTCTGGACTTACTGACCAATGCTCACCTGGTGATGACGGCCATTCCGCCCACCTTTGGCCTTGCGCCGTTCCAGACCGACCGAGACTGGCCTTGGCCAGCAGCCTTTCTGCTATTTCCAGGCAGCCAGCTGAGATCGCGGGTCAGCATCTCAATGTCCAGCAGCTGGAGGAGGAAGGAGGCAGCTTCCTTCACCTGGACAGTTTAGTCTGCTTTAAGCGAGTCAGTCTGGACACAAAATCTGTCTGGACTGAACAATACTTGAACCCTGGAAGTCTTAACTTGGGGACAAAGAACTCCAGCGTACTTCAAGTCATGGTCGTGGATGAAGCCGACAAGATGTGGATGAGAATGCGATCAAGGACGATCCCAATCCTCATCCCCAATTACAATGACTTGGGTCGACGAAATCAAATTGACATATACGTTAATTCTGTAGCTTTCTAAGTGTTGACTTCAGAAAAACTGTCATTGGTGGCATAGTTATATACAATGCTGACGTCGAATGAAGTGACGCTGTTGACTTCTCCCTCACCAATTTTTCCTGTGCACTCTCATCCAGGCCAGACCTGATGTCCTTCCTCCTGGCCCTGCTGTTCCGTATCACTTCCAGCCTTGTCCTAGTCCTGTCCATGACCTCTGCTCTGTTTAGGTCACAGCTCTTGGTCCTCATGCGTCTGGACATGCCCAGGATGATCAGAGCCCGGTCTTTGGTCATTGAATCGTCGAGCTCCACGCTGTCAGCTGCACTCACAACGTCGCTGTCATCGTCATCGTCTTCGTCGTTGTTCTTGTTTTTCCTGCGGTGTTTTGAAAGCAGGAAGATCCTGGTCGTCGCGTCCATCCTGGACGTCATGGAGCTGAAGGAGACGCTGCACTAGTCCAAGTACTTCATGAAGGAGCACCTGGACTTTTTGCTCTCTCTCTCTCTCTCTCTCTCTCTCTCTCTCTCTCTCTCTCTCTTACCTCTTTGTTGGGCCTCCTAAGAGATCCATCCTGGTCGGCAACAAGAACAAAACTCATCAGAGCCGGCTAATTTTCTCTCCCCATTAAGCTCATTAATTATCCCATCCCGCGTGAGCGTCCTGGGGGTGCCGTCGACACCGACTGAGGGGGTCTAGAAGGACTCTGGATTCACCCCCACTCCGGCCTCTCCCTCGTGAGTACGAATGGCTGCAGGCAGCAAGAAAAGGAAGGCGATAAACTTCTTATGAGTTGAGAGCGTCTGCATTGTCAAGGGAGACATTGGGTTGGCTTTCTCTGCTCTCTACTTCGGGACAGTCGACAGCTTGACCAACTGGGCCAAGATCAGCGGGGTTATGGCAGGGGACGACGACCACGACGACCAAGCTTGCGAAAACTATGTGAGCAAAAGTAGGAGTTGTCAGTTCATCCAGAACAACGTCAGGGTCTAAAAAACTGTTCCAGTTTCAAAACTGCTTCAACTCATTACAACTGTGACAAAGTTTGAAGTACAAGTATGTCCAGACAACGACATTTGTTGGAAAATGTGATTTTACTCCAGGCGCTGGAACTGGAAGGAAGTCCCTGATTACTGAACTGGTGCACCCGGTCTGTCAGCACGCAGCAGTCTCGGCCCAACCTCAGGGCGTCCCAATGTTTGCCGGCCCTTCTTATTCCTCCCTGCTCAGGGCAAAGTTTGTGCAGCAGCTGTGCCATTTTGACGGACAGGCAGTTTCCTCGTGGGTAAGTCTATCATGGTCTCCTCCGCATTGAAGCAATTCAGGCTCTTACACAGCCCTACATAGACAGGCCTAGCAGGCCTGGCAGGAAGCCGGAGAGGAAAACGAAGGGGGAACTTCTCATTTATCTCAAAAGCCTGTGGAAATGCCTCAGGGACATGCACCCAACACGGAAGAGAACTTTTCCTCGACCTGCACTACTTTACATACAGTGTGAGCCAGAAAGGAGGGGGGCCTCTGCAGACACCTTCTCGCCTTGAGGCACCCTCGGTATCGACAGCAGCCTCAATAGGCCAGGATCGGATCAGTCTTAACAAAGCTGCGAGCATTTTTGTGCCTTAAGTGCCAAAGAGTTATCACAGGAATGAAAAAAAGGTGCGTTACACGTCAAATGGGGGAGATGCACCGTATCTTGACTTCGATTTTGGCACCTGCAAGGCATTTGGCACTAAGAAGCACTTGGCATCAGCCTCTCATTGTCAAAGTTTCCAAAAGCTCTTGGCACCAGGCACTGATCCTCCCACGGCGCTCTTTCTGGCACATACTGTACATTAGCCTAGGGAGGAAATTTGGACATGACTGCAGGTAAAAAAAAAAAAGCTGACTGCTTTAGTGCTGTGTGAATGAATCAGCCTTACAAACAAAAGGCTGGGAAGGAAATTTGGACATTGCTCCTCAATAGAAAAAAGAAAAAGTAATAGATAACGTGCACTTGGCAGAGCAGCATTTAACAAACATTCGGTCTCTGCAGCCCAAAAGTGTTGCTGCCTGAGGCACGAGGGCACCAATGACGGCTGCAGAGCCTGAGTATTCTTAAAATGCCAAGTGCCAAATGCACAAATCGTGCTTTACGTCAGATTGTCTATTTCGTATTTATTATGCCGTACAATTCCATTGAGGCCACGATGTTGCTGCAGGTGCCATATATTGGTGGCCGTATTTCTTTTTGCAGCGCCTTAGGAGTCCTGACCTCTACTTTACCACCTTTGCTTTACAGCACGTGAGGAATGAGGAAAAGTTTTTTTTCACGCACTCTCAGTACTCAAGGAGGGTGGGAAAGCAGTTCTGTTCCAGACCTCCTCAGTATGAACGAAATGAATGCGAAATGGATTATGGTAGCTGAAAACACATTAATCCAGGGTGAATGAACCTTTGATCCAGAAGATAATCCCTTGAAAGAGGAGCTTCCCTTGGCCAAATGCAGTCTGCTTGAGCTACTTTGATTGACGACAGAGTACATATTTAAAGTCACGTACATATTCGTGGATTTAGCTTGTTTCAACATCTGCGATGTCCCTAAAGAAGCTCAGTTGGGTGATTGAGTAAAAATGGACTCAGCATGGGACACAAAATTTGATGTGGACCCGAAAAAAGTCCTTTCTGGATGCTAAACTGAAGCACTTCTGTCAAACAAAACTGAAAACGTCTTTGTTTTGAATCAGTTATCCCTGTTATGGAGTTAACTTATGTAGTAAAACACTCCTACAAGAGGGGGAGAACAATCCTTTTTGGCGTTAGGTCACAAGCCTAAGATGCACTCAGCAATACTCCAAACAGTGTTCATTTAACACTCTGGTCTAAAATGTAGTAAATGTACAGTCTATGCAGACGCCACTTTAGTGAAGGGAGTCGAGTGTTTGGCTGTTTTTTTGTCACGAGTCACTCATTGCAATCTTTGTATGTAGACAATAGCGTTCTAATAACACACCCTGACTGACATCAAAACTGAGATTGCACTCGGACTCATGTGCCTTCTGCTGCGCTAGGATCTGCAGAAACGTTTCAGGAACGTTTCATGGACAGCCATTGTACGCACGCACTCGCACGCGGTGAACACGATGACGAAGTTGGTCAAGAGTCACCACTACGACTTGGGCGAGTTGGAGTTAACTCGGTGCGCACTCATGCTGAAGATGTTGTGCGGAGGGGAGTTCGACACGTCCAAAAAAAGGAACTATGAAAGGCCAAGATCACCACGTTATCTTCTTGCAGGTCCAACTGGATGGTCTTGTTGGACCAGGGCCAGATCTGCTGGTGACTTCCTGATCGTCGTCGTCGTCGTCCGAGTCGACAGGTCGGAGACCACGCCAGTTCCTCCGTGGTTTATCCCCACTCCGCACACTTCCATTCTTCGGCCCTGGATGTCTCGGGAGGAGATGAAGCAACTTGGTCTTACTCAGGCTGATGTCCGACTCCGTCTTCGTCTGCAGAGGATACTTCGATATTGTCAGCTGAAGAGTGCACGTGGCCGACGAACCTACCAACATCGACATCGTTGCACTCCTTCTTGAAGCTCAAGATCATGATCAAGTGATGGAATGACATCAAAACTGGCGTCACTTGCCGTCACATCTTCTTCTGCCACTGACACAAGTTGGCCCCAGGATCTCTACTATCAAAGTCTCTGGCCAGGGCAGCGACTGTCTAGAGTTTCCAACAAATATCGATCCTTTCTAGTTCAAGTTTTTTCGTAACTGCCATGAGTACAGAGGAAATTGATTGGAAAGTAGCAGGTCAACCTTATTTGCCCTGCTCTAGATCCTGCAAGGAGTCATGTCAATGGTCCTTGGCATAGACGCAAGATTTAGTTGCCATCCCTCGGATCCTGTTCACCACGGACCCACGCAGATATCGCTTTGTACTTCCGAGGCCATAGTTTCCAGTGAGCACAGTTTGGGCACGTAATTTTGACATCTCAGGAGCATTGAACGGCCACATCCTCGACAGACCTTTTGCCAACGTCGGTGTCCGCGCTCCATTGAGCGAGTCGCTCGTTCACTGCTCTTTGGCCGTGATCCACTCGCTCGTGGACAACTCTGCCCAGACGTTGATGGATCTGTCTTTCCTGGCGCTGACTGATTCTTCGAATAATATTGTCCACGACCCCAAAGAGCAGCGGTGGCGGAGAGGATTACATCAGCGGTCCGAGCTGTGGAGCAATCATGAGCCTTCCACTGAAGACGATGACATCGCCGCCTCCTGCTAACTAGGACGGAACCACTGAAGGTAAGCGACTCCACGGAGCAAACGGATCCTTTGCCAACGACCAGAATGTCCGATCACTCCTCAATGGTCCGGCGGCGGACGCTTGGACCAAGAAAAGACGGATCACGGGAGTTATCACAGGACTGCGATGGAGACCAAATCGGGCTTCACCGGTAACAGGCGCACTCTCGTCGTCAGACTCCTCCAGCCCCCGCTGATGGAAGCAGCGTCTGCCTGGCCACTGCATGCCGCGCCTTTGGCATGGTCCGGATGGCGACGGCCCATCCCATTCCCATGTTCACCGATGACGGCTACGAAACTTTGGCCGGCCAAAACGCTTACTTCGTTGCTCTGGAAGTTGAGCCGAAGACATCGAACCCACTGCTGGCATCTCTGGTGGATCAGGGTGGAGAGGCAAGATCTGCATGCATCAAAGACAAACTTGTCCCAAAGTCATGAGAGACTTGAACGGGCTAAAGGTTGTATCCACGGAGAAAATACTCTAAAGTGGCGTTCAGCTCTTGAAGCAGAAATGGTTGACATGAATGGAGGATGAACAGGAGTTGAATGATTTGCCAAAACCGTTAGGACTGAGCCAAGCGAGAACTTAAGTGCGCCTATAGGACTGTCCCGGTATCTCGCTACCAGTCTGATCCACCCAGTTAGCGTCGTACGAGCTGGCCATGTTGGTCGTGCTGCCGATCTGTCTCCTCGCGACTGTCCTGAAGTCTCCTCGCGTCGAACCGGCGAAGCCTGAGGATCTCCAGCTGCTGGTGTAATTACTAGCAGAGGTGCTCGGCATTGCTCGGGTTATTAAAAGACTCGCCGCAATCCCGCCCACCACAGACTCGACCATAGCTCAAGACGCGCTTTGTTGCTCAACACGAAGCTGATCTCGCCCTCGAAGCTGATCTCGCCCTCGAAGCTGATCTCGCCCTCGAAGCTGATCTCGCCCTCGAAGCTGATCTCGCCCTCGAAGCTGATCTC
>JAAUXU010024233.1_pt1 | contig 28490 bp, 33 predicted proteins | sample 7278151 | NCBI WGS metagenome assembly JAAUXU01 (sample SAMN14350113, study PRJNA611818) | marine sediment metagenome | isolation source: surface marine sediment (1.8m) | place: French Polynesia: Moorea | collected 2018-08
CTCAACTATATGTCGTCATCAGCAGAATAGCCAATTAGAATTGAGAATTAATTTCATAAGCAAAGCGCGCTAAATTCAAAAGTGTTGCATTTTACATGCGGCGGCCTGTATAGTAGTGAGGTTAACGTGAAATATCCTGACCAAGCGGCCGATTGTTCTCAGATGTTTGATTCTCGGTGATGAAGGCAATCTTGGAGCGAGCATTGGAGGCAGACAGAGACTTTTGTTCTCCTAATTTTGTGTGATTTTGTTGAGTTTGCTACATAAGACTCCGAGTTTTGCCTACTATAAAGTCAGCCAATCAGCGAGCTCTGTGTGATTCGCGTGTCACGTGATAAAAGCGACAGAAAGTGCAGCGCTGTTTCCACTTTAGTCTAGTAAAACACCTCACTGGACTTGTGAGACGTGAGCTGCGTTAGGACTTGTGAGTGGATGGGCTGAAGATTGACAAGATTCCTGAGGAAGTCTACAGTCATTTTCTTCTGCTCAAGTCTGCAACCCTTTTGATGCTTCTCACTGACTGAATACAGAAGTTGGATGTAATCCCCAGCTGCTCACATCTGTCTCATATGGCTCTGGTCCCACTGTGGTTGCTATATCTGAGACCCATTGCATTGTAAAATAATTGAAGTAGCCTTATTGTGATGATCATGAGCCGTGATTAGGATCTGAATCAAGAGTACCTTGACTTGCAGTCACTTTTTCCGGATCCTCTGTGATATGGCGCTTCCTGCCCAGGACGACCTCGTGGGTGTGGCAATTGGAGTCACGGCCAAGGCTTTCCTCACAGATAAGCCAGGGTGCATGGGGTTCTGGTCACCGGCAACATGGCAACCCTCCTAGTCTATCCAGCTCCCCCCCCGGCCTTGGACTTCAGCATATGGCGGCAGGTCGAGGAGAGAGCCTGTTCTGCCCACCAAGAGAATATCGAGGTCTCGAAGAACACCGTTGATGAGGAGTGGGCCAAAATATCAACGGACCACATCACGAGAACTTCATGACCGCTCGACCAAATGTATCAGGGCCAAGGGTGGAACTTTTGGAAGATAAAAGTGCACCATACAGCGTAGTTCACTTTTATTTGTAGTCTACACTCTTCCATCCTAATACACCCAAGGATCTCCACCTCGCTGGTCCATGTCATCGCGGAACTAGAACTGAATGCACATTTACTACTTACGTACAGTGTGGCGGTTCCACCAGCGACCCCATAATGGATTTCGTAACATACATGTACAGAGTCGTCCAGATACATCGGAAGTATTTTCAGCTTCATCCAAATCAGCGGCAAGTAAATACAAAGTTTGGTCATACGCATATAAGGAGGAAAGATATGGCGCTGGTGACACTCGGTATTTCCTTAATGAAGGCATTATACTGTACAGGCCCTCCCATACCTCAAGTCCATGCGCAACTGACACCAAGGAGGCAGCTGAAAGGAGGCCTCACAACCTCAGGGACGACTTGAACATGGATGGCAAGTTCTTAGGCGAAAATTCCTGATTGTATCTGCGCGATCCTATAGCACGTACCGTCGGTTTGCCCTTCCTGGGACACAATTTCATCTTATACACCTATTGGAAAGGTGAAGAAGCTTCCAAATAAAAGTCTGACTGCAATGACTATTGGGGGCTCACATAAAAAAAGGAGGCAAAGTGTGCTGAACACCTTGTCATGAAATCCACCATTATGGCTGGGTAGCTCTATCTTTTTTGATAAGTGGGGGGCAATTGACTTGAGTATGACTGTCTATGCTTCAAAGCCAACAGTGGCCATAATCTCATTTCATTGTAACACTCAATTTCTGACTCAAGGTTTTCATTAAACATATATAAAAGTTTGGGGAGTTTCTACACATGCTAATCAATAGGGTTTATTATAGCATCTTGAAACTTTAGACACCTTGTTCTTCAGTGTGATTGAAAGTTGGACTCATTTCCTAAAATCTTGGACTTCTCATTTCATATCCGAACAGTGAAAATTACATATAAAATCAATCAGACTTTTTCTTTTCAAGTCTGTCTCTCAAAAGGGAAATTTTCTAGGAAGGGGCGGATTCAACTGTCCGAAACTTTACTGTCTTATAATTATAAACAGACGAAACAATATTTTTGGGTTGTCAGTGTTATATTATATCGAACATCCACAGTTCATGTCGAACATGCACACGCGGCTTCAAGTTTTCATTGTTGGCAGAAAAATCGAGGCCGAGTGATTACTGGTCAGAATAATAGTACGTATGAACGCAAATGCACTAATTTGTAGTTAAGTAGAGCATTATCCAAGGGCAGGAAAGAAATTGAGTAATTACAAGCACAGTAGGACCCACTTATGACGCCTCCCCCGGGAAAAAGCGAAACCGACACCATAAGTGGTTTTTCTCTTTAAACAGCACTTTTGAACCGGAACCCCGAGAAATTGGCCCGAGAAGCCTAACGGGGCTACATTGGGTGACGTTAGAGTCGGCTTCTACTGCATTGTTCGGGCTTTCGAGGAAGGACATTGTGTCCCGTCAACGTTTACTCTGGATTATAATGCAAGGAGTTCAGTCATATTCCCGAGTCATGGAAAAGCTGCCGCTTCTTCTGGCGTGGGCTACAATCTCGTTATCAAGTACGCCCTGGATACGTGTCTGTGACGTCACAGTTCTCTCATGTGGTTGCTTGACTATGCTCCTTTTCAGCTGGACAGCAATTTTCCCAAGATGAGACATTGTGCCAAGAACCAATAGACGGCAAATTCACGTTTCGACGAGGCCGCTACTTCCTTCGTACGAAATATACCTTTCTTAGTGATGCTGACGCGTTCTCCAAGTGCAAGGAATGGAATGCAATCCTGGCAACGCTCGACAATCCCTTCGACTACGAGTCGGCCATGGACTTGCAGGGTAGGTGCGACGTGAGGAAGGAGGAGGAAGAGAGGAACATTTTAAACTTGAGTAACTTCTGCCTCAGGCGCATTCGAAACTAGGGTACACGTGGAAAATCCTAACGGTGACGAATGCTCCAATGCTGAATGTGTGAACAAGCCCATGTGGGGCGGTGCAACCCCTGTCATGAACTGGAACAATTACATCACCAAAGGCATCCACATCGACAAGGGTGACTGCTGCGCGCGAATCATCATGTCCGGCAGAATAGAAGGGACGTGCTCCGAATGCGATAAAAAGAGGAGCTTCTTATGCATGTCGGAGTGCACCACCCGACCCAAATGTCCAGACCCACCAGCACTTGAACCGGCGGAGGGAATTAGGTTGTGGGACGGCAAGACTGCTGACTATGGGAAGAAAGTAAGGTATGGATGACATCCCTTGTGAGACATCCTAGTAAAAGCATAACTATGGGTAGTCATTGGCACATTACCAGCACTAGCATTTCGCTAGGCAACTCGCTTAGCGACGAAGGCTCCAGTCAATGCGCCAAAGGACTGACTGGAAACTTGGTCAATACGCGAATTGCCTACTCGATATGCGAATTGCCCTGTCAATTCGCAAATTGACTGAATAAGGTGACTCTATGACTGATTGACTAGTATTGTCTTGACCTTCTCTCAATTGTCTTCGCGGACTTGACCATCATACGTATTTGCCGTGTGTTACTGTCATGTGTGGTGCACGTTACGTTCGGACAAGAGATCAGACTGAGACTTCAATATTGTTGATCTAAATTAAGCTGTGCTCAGCTGACCTGCTCGTAGCTCAACAAAGTTATGATGAGCGAAGAACAAATATCGCGGAAATCTTTAATTTTATGACCCTCTCATGACATGACAACAATGAAAGAGACAATATGTACCTCGATTCCTACTCCCATTCCATCTCCACTTTCTCTACGCCCTGGTGACGTTCATGAAGAGTGAAACTACCAGAAAAAACATTGATACGCAGGCCTTGACTAAAATCCAGTCTGGTCAATTCGAAATGACTGATGTCTGACACTGACTGCAACAACTACATCACATTACGCAACATGTTGTTCAAGTTCAATTGTACAGTGCAGGTATGCTGCAAGACACTCCCCGCAGAACAGTCCGTCCCACTGTACTCTCACTATTACAACATAAGGTACGTAAAGTAACATGCACTGTACCTTCTTATGTCGTCAAGATACATATTGCAGGGTGCTACCTTGTCACTAACAGTATCCATTATATCAGCAATGTTGTGCGGAGAGCTATAACTTGTGCGTTCCCTTGCAGCAGGATAGGGAAGTAGTGACATCGTGAAAAATGAAATCACCCCAAGTAAGTGATGTCTACATAACCTTATTTTTGCTATAAAGTTTCTTATGCACATTTTCGTTACATTAAAAAGTTCCTTTCCAAGTAAATGTGTGGGTCATGGCTCTTAACAGATCATAGCTCAGTCATGATACGTAAGTCAATAGAAGTGTAAATGTGGTACTCACGGTACACTCTACAGGACAGTAGATAAAGAAGTAACGTATGTTTACTTAACACTACGTACGAATTTCTTTACATGCAAAGGTACACCGGGACCCACTCATTCACGAAGTATTTACGAAAATATCCTCAATGTTTCTTCAGACCATCCTCGTCCTTGTCGAGCTGACCTTTTTCCTCACTGCGACGACTGTTTGGAAAGCAGCAATGGCCAACTCTGAACCCGGAGGCTTCTGTCCCTTCTCGGACTCCAATGCCAACAGCGCGCAGGGGGCCAGAAGAAACCAGCACTGATGGAGGAGGAAGAACGACCATTTCATGTTGCACACCACAGTCCATGGGAAATTAGTCCGCTGAAACAACACTTTTCTGGTCAGTTGGACTCTTGAGAGTATCACATGTGCTTGAAGCTTACATCCATCCGAAGAATGGAGCTCTCGCAAACGAGGAGAACGGCGTAGAAGAGATTCATGAGGAAGTAGCTCCAGGTGAGGACGAGGCAACAGAAGACGGTTTGCTTAACTCTTGTCTCGACCAGATGCTGGCGTGGAAAGAAATGATCAGGTACTAAATACGAACGAATATGAGCAACCAACAGCAGTTGCGGCTTTTACCTGCCATGCCATTGTAACCTTGACTAGCGGGAACGCTATGATGGCGAATGGAAGGAGATACGGTGTGATCGGCCTCATGACCATCTCCAGAGCCACGATTTGCTTCAACGTCAGATGCAAAGTAGGTGTCCAAATGCAAGACTGAAGATGACGAGGATCCACGTCAATGTATATGGCGGCAGGCATTCCGAAAAGACCTATGTGGGACAAGCAGACAATGCACTTATGGTACGGATCCAATCAGGATCGTCTTGATCGTAGACTGCAGAGTCATATGGAGTTTAATCACCACTCGTCGCCGCGCAAGCAACATTGGATTGTTGCTAATCACGCTATTGAAATGCCCCGTGTTGACAATTTTTTAAACAACCCGATGCGTCAAAAAAGTTACAGGGGTATCGGTTGTATCGTTAAAGGCAAAATACGACTATTAGTATCCATTATCCCATAATCCTTGCAATGCAGTAGCGAGCCGAGTTCCCGGTTTTGAATGAATCGCTGAAAGGATTGAGGCAGCAACTCTTCATTGACCAACAACACGCACACTGGATCCGTCAAGTAAGTAAGAAAAAACCTTTGGCAACACAAACTATGACGAATTGAGCGAGGCTGTAAAATACCTACTTCCTTATAACCTGTTACTGCACTCTACGTGAGCATCCTCAAGTTGTGTAGTACCTTCTATAGCGAACAGCAGCAAGATAAGCCAGGCCACGTTCCCGCGCAGCTTCCCATCCAGGTTGTCTGGATTAAAGTGATAGAAGAGGATAAGATAGGCCCAGGCGAAAAAACTGCAGACGAGGAAGGTGATGACGTGCCTCATGCCGTAGTCCGTGTAGAACAGGAGCTTGCAACCAGACTGGCTGAAGGTTCCGATGCCGTGGCCTGAGTGGAGGACCTGCGCAAAGGTGTTATATGTACCACTTGATGCCACTTGATGCGAATTAGCTCCATCTAGGAGAAAGCCGTGAATGTGAGGGATACTTTTGTAAACTCCGAGTATCGAATAGACATATTTCCTTCCAGAGTGTGCAATATCTTTGTGCTTGAGGGTGTGTCGGTTCCTAGGCAAAACATCGAATGACATACACAAATATCCCACAACATATTGATGGTGGCTGGAGCATCGGTTGCTTGAGAGAACTTATCTGTTGCAGTGAAGAGTTTCGCAGGCCTTTGTGCATGCAAACTAGGCTTACATCTTAAGATCTGAGTCGGCAAACCGGTTTCCTTGGGATTTTCGCAATGGTTTATGAGACCCTGTCCGAAAGGCAGAGGCGCATAAAAAGGTAACGATGGCGTGATGTACAGACCGAACTTGACTATTATGAAATGACTGATTGTCTCAGGCTCTCCTATACCGCGTTCCTTACTATTGTGCGTAGTTGCATATTTGCTATCTGTGCACTAGTCCAAAGGACGGAGTATCTGTTTGCGTAGATTTGGATGCTGCTGCCATGTGATGCTTTTTTTTTATCAGCGCTGCTACTGAACAAAATCACGCAATGCAAATTCGTATCTGCGTCATTGCAAAACTCGGCACGTATAAGTATGCCAATTTCCTCTTTGTCATTGCGGTGAAATGGATTTCAGCGGACTCCATTGCGAACTGCTGCAAATCAATGTCTGGAATCTTGTGGAAGGGCTCATTAGATTCAAGTTTGGGTTTGCGGTTGTGCATACGCAATTGATTAGTCTACACTCAAGAGCACGAACGCTCAAGGGTATTACTGACAAGAGTCTCTTACTTGCGACGCCATGGGACCGAACTGCACGACTATGGCGGCGAAGAGCGCCAACGTGAGGACGTCGAATGCCGTGAGGCCCGTCTTTCTTGCCCTGAAGAGCGTAGCCAGATGAAGAATCATTACCGCCAGCGACATCACCATCACGAGGAGGAAGACGATCGACCATTGGAAGCTGTTGCAGGGGTCGCCGTCGGTGTTGGACGCCACGTCCTCAGCTGCTTGGCTGGCAGCCTCCGCTGCGGCCGCCACCTCGTCCGCATTCTCGGCCGCCAGGTCTCTGAGACCTGTGTCGATGGGATCGTCTGCCAGGTTGGACATCTTCTTTATTCCGGAAATGTTCTCTCTTCAACACTTCGGAGGATAACTTCTTTGGTAGAGGTGCACTAGTGCTGGTTCAAGTTGGCTGCTTGACACTTCATTTACTTGAATGGTGACGTTCAAAACTGCGGCGAGAGCAAGCGTTTTCTCTTCCACCGCTGGAAATGTACGGTATTTTCCACTCGCTCACACTGTCGACCTTGAGAGTTGGGGAGGCACAAAAAGGGGAGATTTCTGTTCACGTCGGTGACCTCTTTTTTAGTAAGTCTCAGCTCCCAGCATCAATGGCCTGAGCGCACTTGTTCAAAAGTGGAAGCCGCAGTAGCAGCGAGAGGAGAGGCATTGAAATCTCCGCTACTTGTTTGATTCTCCTGTACGTACGTATTTTTCCGGCCGCTGTCGACGCCGTGCGTGCACGCATTCAGATTCAAAAAATCTCTCATCATGACCGGCGCGTGCGCGCTCTCTTTTGGTTTGGGTTGGTGGGCCTTCTATACCGAGCCTATGCCTGCAGAAGCCTCTGCAGCAGCCTGTACCAGTCAGTGCTAAGTCCACAGAGACCCTTGCCCGTGACATTACTTTGGCGTAGAACATACGTTCGCACGCAGTGGCTCGATGGACGATGAGAAAAAAAAGTATCCATGTTGTTTTTCTTTTATACCGAACTTACAATTGCGTCTTTATACGTACGTCGTCGCCAGTGGCCAAGTGAGTGCACAGGACTTTGTATTCTTTCCGATTGTTACGAGTTCAAGCGCTGAGAGTGCCTTTTTTGCCTCTCTGCCTCGGGTGGATACTGCGCTAGAAATTATGCGAGTGCACGAAGTTTGATGAGAAGTTAATACTTCGCTTCTTCAGTTTTCTACCTCGAATTACGGGGAAAAATAGAGCGCACAACTAACTACATTTTCTTCTCACGCAAACGATACGCTGGACGGGCAGGAGGGCGTAGTACGTATTTTGTTAGGGGTAAAGAGCGGGCCGGGCGGTAGGAAAGAGACCCCTTGGAAACGAATGAGGCGGCGGCAGGATCAGCAGCGGGAGCTGGGGGGGTGCCGGGGCCAAGACTTTACGCAATGTTCTCGAGGAGCGACCTCTGGGAGCCCCTTTCCTCCTTGACAACTGAGAAGCGACTGAATGACTTAGTGCTAGCGCTCCGTGCCCTTCCCGTGGACTCCTGGCAGTCGTGGGACTCATATTGTTGCAATATGAGGAACAACTCTGGGTGACAGGTGTGCCCTCTCCAGAGTTGCCATCACGCTGATCAATCACCACTGACCAAGGCTTCTGTGTTCGTCAGATCTTTCTGTGTCGAGGGGGAAAGTGGACTGCGTATGTCTACTCGTTTCTTGCGTCGAATTCAAATCTGCATCTTGCAGCATGCGGTATAGGTAATCGGACGTGGACACACTTCTTAGGCCTTGCCGAGACAAAGGAGACAGTTATGTACGTGCTGGTGTACGACCAGTGGACACTTCGAGAGGTCTGTCGAACGTGGCCCTGGCCAGTGTCAACAGTGGCAGTGCATTAGACTTTCAATGCACAGTTCATTATAGAAGGCGATTTGCCCGTCAGCCTTGCCACGCGGTGGAAGACGTTTCTTTTCACGTGTGAGTGCGTTTCGTACAATAATTAGCTGTCTCCCTGGCGCGCTATAGTCGAGCAATTACCATATAGGCCTGTCTCCTTGGGGCGGGGACCCCCTCGCTTATCTGTGCGCCACCAACCAGCGCACCCGGTGAAAGTTGCGTAAGCACGTTATGATGATGATGGGGATAGCGATCCTGAGAAAAAAAGAGAGTGGAGAAATGAGAGGAGGTCGCCGATAGGTCATAGCATGCTACTTTCCTCCAGCTTGAGTGGATAACCGTACGAAGCTAACCAAGTTACCTCGCTTGCCATGATGAAGAGTCAGCTTCCTCCTCGTTGCAGGCAAAGTGTGGCGCGCTGGCTTTAGCGTAACCGCCTTCAAACTCCATTTAGCACACGGCATTCGCGTACATGCTCAAAACTTTCAGACTCATGAGCGTCGAGTTCCATCGGCTGGATGCATCGCATTGATGTAGGTGTCCACGGTGCACTTTTTTTTCTACTACCCGCAAGGGCAGATCATTCCACCCATCTATCGCTTGAGGGGGATCCCGTCTTTGACCCGCCAGGTTGTGGTCTTGGGAATGGATTGTTGCCATGCACGTCTTTTTCTCCTCTTAGACATCAGTGCATGCGAGAGATGCGTGTGACCGTTGAGAGTTATATTACTGCGGACGTGAATGTGTGCGAAGACGCTAAATCGCTCATTGTAATATATTGCTGCATTCGCCTTAAACAAGTCTTGGTCCACCGACACACCAAAGGAAACGCGCCACGATGTGAATACATGTAAGAGCTTCAATTCTTGTCTTTCCTGTTCTCCTATATGACGAACATAGGTTACGGACGGACGTCGTCCCTCAAATAAAAGAGGTTGCGTTGGCCGGTTAAATGTTACGACGATCTTCTTCACACACACACACACACACACCCTACTACTACGTACGGGTAGTCCGCGAGTAGGTGCTGCTTGAAAGGCCCTCGAAGGAGCAATTGAAGCACTACAGTATTGTACATGACACGACAGCAACTTCGCTTACAAGGAGCAACTGTCTTGTCTCTTTCACTTCAGTGCCAAACCCTTCTTTTTCCTATTTTCCCCCCCTGTAGAGCAGAGCAGCATTCACGTGAGAAAATGAAAGGAAAACACGCAACTGTTAAGTTAATCAAGCTAGAAATCTCTGTGTCGACGTTTGTGGAATCGAATGAGGATCACTGAGATTTCATCACCTTTCGGATATCATCAGCAACAACTTTTCTGCAGTTGTACAAAACTAACACTTGAATTTGACTCATTTAAGTGTCAGCTGTGTGCTCCCATCCCCCTACTTTCCAACGAGACCAAAACAAACATTTTACCGTGAAGGAAAACAAAGTTAAGACGTCATGACTGAAGTGAGAATCATCAAGCAGATTGAGGCTGGGGGCAGGCCAAGTGTTTCTGCAGGGCCAGGAACATCGTCTCAAGGATTGGGGCCCTTTACAAGGCTCACGGGAGTGTAAATGCTAGCAATGGGTTCAAGAGCAACTGCACTAGATTTGTCGTGGATGATATGACTCCCTAGGACTTATGCACGCGTCAACGTACGAAAATATTGTGTATCAACGTTTGCATGAAGCACCTGCTATAGAAGAAACCTTCGCTGCATTATCGCATCCTGTCCAACATTAAAGAATTTTCATTTTCTCCTGCTTCCCCATCCATTCCCCCCTCACTCTATCCAACTCCCGCTGTGTTATTATCACACTCTTCTCAGGCAGCCTCAAATATGCGAATTCACTCAAGTTGCTCCCCATCGAGTCATTAATCAGGCCGCATGCGAAAAATCTCACAGTGAAAACAGCAACAACACCCTTCTGAACTCATTTGGCCAAGTGAAAAAGCCTTGAAAAGACAGACTTCTTCTTGGCACACGAAACTCTGTCAGAGTCTCAGTGCTTTCAATCCTCGCAAAAATACACTTTGCATGCTTTGTGCGCCTCCTCACACCACACTGAGATTTGCATAACGAGCCTGCGAATTCATATTCCAGTTGACTCCTCTTTACTTCTTTTACGGCATTTAACTGTATCCGCTGTTGGTTCATCCCTCCACCAGACAAACCCTTTCAGGAGAAGTCGTTTCGGAAGATGACCACAACTGGTACCAGAAGAGACCCCTGAACCTGGTCCTGGACCCCCCTAGGGGGTCCGCGTCCTCGGCCACCTTCGGCTACTTCGGTCACTCCCCCCTCTCTTGCCACTGTTTTCTTTGGCTCACACGACCCCAGTAGTACCGAATGCATCATCACACGCCCGGTCTGAAATGACATAAAGAGATCAGCTTTGAAAGTCCCCAACTGGGGAAGCGTCTTTGAGTCGAAGCTCGACAACGGAGCGTGACATAGACCCAGAAGTCACAGCATACGGTAGCAAAAGGTTGGCGTTCGGTATCTCACGCATCACTGTTGCATGATTCATTTTTGCAGGCGTGTGTGACACAAGGCAATTTCTATTACCATTTGGCAGCATTTCCTGTCATTGCACCGATATTGACACTGTGTTGCACAGCTTAAAAAGGTGTGTAATAAGCATGTAGGTCATTTGATCAGTTGACTTTGAGTCAGCATAGAAGCCCTCAGCAGCGACTGCAAAAAATCTGGCTTCAAAGGGACGGCGTAGTCTTATGCCTGCTTCAAAAAACTTTCGAAATAGAATTCGAATAAAAAACCGATTCTGCATACACGATGTTGTAAAGAAAACTCAAAATCGGTTAAGACGGATTTCACGCTTACGGGGCCAAATCACGACTTTCGGAGAGCCGCGCCATAGATGAGCTGCACGAGAAATCAGACGAATGGTTGGGGTGAACGATACAGTCAAGTCTGGCAATCGCAACGAGAGGCCCACGTCGTTATCACCACACTTCATGGCAATATTGTGCTGGGGAACGGAGAAGACCATATCACAGCTTGGTCCCCCACCTGATCATGCACGACCACATGAAACCGACTTTGACAAAGACCAACTCAGTGGCTGCTAAAAAGAAAACCCCAACGCTTGTTCTCGACTAGCATCATGGACTCTGTGTCGTACATGGACTCTGCACAACTCAGTAAACGTGTTGGTGAGGGGACAAAGTTTGCTATTTTTTGGGGTGGGTGGGTAAAGTCCCCCTCCCCCGCTGTGAAGAGTGGGCGAGGCTGCCGTGAAACAGAAGGGCGTCATTTTGTAAAACTTATGCAGTAAGACAGGCTCTGGGGGTTGGGGGACCTTTGAAAGGGTCCTCGCCAGTCGACCCGGACAGATGACCCCGAGGAAGCTTAAGAAAACCTAGCCAACGAGCCCCGGAGCAGTAGAGGGAAGTCCCACGGGGGGGGGGGGGATCCCACCCAGTCTTCTGGGTGGTGGCGCCAAAGAGCGTTATTAATTGATTTATGCTGACTTTAAGTGTTGCCTGCGTGTCCCTTATATCAACTCCGAGGGAAACACTTTTTTTCTTCTTGTAAAACGTAAGTAAGCATCAATTATTGCATCTCATGCTCAACATTTCATCCACTGCACAAGTTGTTTGGCAAAGCCTCTGGAGGATGCTGTTGGCATGTTTAGTAGCAGCTCGACACCGCTTCTACCTACATTGATATGCAGATAAGGCAATAGAGATTAAAAAAGAATTCGGTGTGTTTGTGAATGAGCCAACCATAGTTGTGCAAACTGTCGACAACGCCTCCTTTCATCTTGGGACTGAGACATTTTTCTGCTTGCATCGCTTCCCCGGGTCCAAGACGAGTCGCGCTTATGCACGTGCATACGTGCTGTGCAGGGATTTTCCGCATTGTTACATAAGCACACACATGAGCACCGATTTTTCTTTCCCTGTCATGAAAAAAAGACTGAAGCTGCTGTGTTCGTGCCGCACAAATCACGCTTTTCTTACTATTCATAATATACGAGTAGGAGTGGCTCATGCTTCAGTTGAGGCAGATGTTTAGCGTGATGAGACTGATGGGCAGAGAGCCGCAGAATGTGATGTGACAGAAAGGTGCCCTTATACGTGTGTGGGACTTTTGTTTTGAGGAGAATTCAGTTTTTCATCCCATTCGTAGAAGTGGAATATTGGACAGAGAAAAAAAGTGATCAACACAGAATAGAAGCTTCATTTTCTTTAGCATTGGTGAGTGAAAGCGGCAGAAGAGAACATATTTCCGTCAAGAAAAGTATTTTTTCCCGATTTTCAGAGAAGAAAACTGATTGCGAAAAGTAATTTTCCCGATTTTCAGCTTTAATAGGTCTCCTCCCTCAAATCATTTTCATCGCCCCCCCCCCGCTCATGCGCAGGAAAATGAAGAAACAAACGGTTCTGACAAAGTTGTCCCCTTTTTCAAACTGAAATAATGATTTATTTCTGACTCTCCGTTCTCTGAGTCACTCCATTGCGGTTCAGCGTTCTGCTGACCTTTGTGACAAGTTCAGGCATTGTGCACTGAAGGGCAGCTCCACATAGCAATCTCCAGCAAGGTATGCGATCCCAAAAACATCGCTTCACACACTTAGCTCAATTTGGCCGGGGGAAAAAAATTCATTTTAGCCCATACTTACGGTATTTTACCGCGCCCCCTGAAGAGTTATGTCTTCGAAGCTGCGCGTCAGTGAATGCACACATGTACTTACGTATTCATCTCATCGCCGAAGCCACTGGAGCGGCTGGGAAAGCCAGGGGTGCCGAATCCAACTACACTTCAATTTGGCTCAACTCATGAGATAACGAAACGCACGCTGCTTGTACGGCAGACGAGTGAGTGATGGGCGAGGAGTATATGACGATAGCGCTATAACTTGCTCCACCGGGAGCTTCGCAACTTTCCACGCGCACGTGGGCGTCGGAAATTGGCTTTTGAATGTTTGCTGGGTAGTCCAAATGTCCGCCGAGGACGCTGGCTTGAGGACGACGAGCAGAGTGTCGGACGGAGGGACACACACACATGAGTAGGTCGTCATTCATCGTCCCTATGTGTTCTTAGTCGCCAGATGGAGTGACTTTTTTTCCCCCTAGTACGTACGCAACATCTGCCCCCCCACTGTTAGGGCGAAGAGACGCAGAAATGAGAAAATAATTTCTGGCTGAGTGTTTTATTTCGTGACGTTTGGGCTCCTTCGACAATGGAACTTGTAGAAAGAGGCAAAAAAAACCGCCTGTCATAAACTTAACAAGTTACCGTTTTGAAGTGCCAGACTGAAATAGTGATCTTTGCTCAAGTATACACTCCAGACCGAGCTCATACCGGTTTTTTGAGATTTATTTCTTGCCAAAGTGCTGCCCATTTCCCACTTGTGCGTGCGTGTGACAATGATCTTGAGCACGAAGAGAATTGGGCTTCTTCTCTTTTGGCGATAGCCCAGAATTCGTTCCTTCCCTAGGAAAGATCTCAACCTTTTTTAATCCACAGCCGAATTGATGTCGGGTTCCCAGCGCTCTTCGAACTCGGTCATTTTCATCCAAGGCGCGGAAGAACCTGAAGTGAATTGCACCGGCGAGTTCCTCGTGACAGATCCTGACCATACTCGTGCTGTTGCTCGGCCAGACGCTGCCCGAAAGTTTGAAAGCAGTTTCTGGACCTGCTGTGCTCCGTCCCGGCGTGCGGTATCTGTCAGGTAGGTGTGCGTCCACCACGTATGTCTTCTCCAAGTTTCTCGTGCTGCTGAGATTCGATTCTCATTAGTGATTCTTGCCTCCTCTGCGTGTTTGGCGCCAAAGTCTGCCATCAGCCGCGAATTCAGCGCAAAGCAGCAGAAATGGAGATGAATGTCTGCAATGAATCACCCTGTCATTACTTTGGATGAAACCGGTTACAGGGGTCTGAGCTCACTATCCGAGCCAGCAACAGTATTGATCGAGTACCTGGTCCCTAAAGGAAAAAAATATCACCTTAAATTCTTGCGGACAGGCTAGTTGAGCAGAGCCAAATACAAACTCTGTCAGCCAAATAACACGAAATTATGTAAATTCTTCAGCTGGCTGTGCAAATTCATTGACGATGGCGACTGAGGCCAGACCTGAGCCTCGCCTCCCTCGACATTAGCTTATTTCTTCCAAAGATGGTGCGGACGAAAATTTTGCTTTTGGGTGCCCCAAGAAATATGGTCAGGTGCTGTCAGTCGCACAAAGGCTAAAGAAGTCAGGGTAGAATGGGCGCCATGGATGAAAACAAGGGCGGCAGGAGATTTGGCCATACCCCTTAAACTGTCCCCATGACAGCATCCCCAACTGTGCGTGTAGTGTCAACCTTTTTCTGGCTTAGCTAATCAGCAGGCAGGGTTTTTTGCCGGCCAGGATGTCACCTTGCACGGTGCAACATTCATTTTCTTTATACGTCGTGATCTTTGTCTGCACGTACTATGTACAGATGACTTCGACTTAGGAAGTCATTTTCCACAGGTTCCAGGCCTGTAACTTTTTTACTGCACAGATGACTTCAACTTAGCTACTTTTAGGGAGCTAATGAGCTCTAAATGACGACCGGAAATGTAGGCTTTTAAGGGCCACCCGCTATTAGTTGCTGCAAAACCGCAGGATTTTAACGACTCCCGCACTTCGGCACAGTGTCTTACGTCTGTGAGTAGCTTGCTGTAGAACACATATCTTTCAGTTCACTCTCGCATACGTAAGAAAGAATTCTCACTGCGAGCCCCACAAGCAGCACTTTTATGGCCGTTAGTATTACAGAGTACTTTATATTAATTTTATGGCTCTTCGCTCAACACTTCAATTTAGTCAAGAAAATGAGTCACAAGGCCAAGTCGCCCCCTGAGGAAATGGGCCCATAGACGTCAGTCACTTGGTCGCGGCAGCGTCCACTGACCCAACGTCATACGCCAACGACATTGAGCAGTTGGCAGGCCCATCCCCATCATCACCTGACCCAAAAAATGAGATTAGGCCGCCGCAGACCGCCAAAAGTAGGCAGGGCATTCGGGTAGTCGTTCTGTTGTGTAGGACTGAATACAAAGTGCACACATTGTTATTACAATGCTGTTAAACCTGTTTTCCACCTTGCTGGAGTAGCTTTTCGCCCCTTTTCTTCTGCTTCTTCACAAACTGACGTTGTGTGCAGTGCAAAGACCTGCTTTCTCGCTCCATCAAACCCGCCCAGTTTGTGCGTGTATGCGTAGGTCTCCTAAACCGGGGGAAAATTTGCGTCTTTTGCCGTGGGTGTTGACGGAAACGCTGGGCTTATGTGTAGGAGTACAAAGATAGATCAGAACAGAAGCGCCCCTGCCACGAGTCTTATTTGCCGCTCTCTCATTAGACATGACTCCTATGTGGACATGGAACGAGCTCGTCAGGGCGCCGACGTCGACGTCCCGCACTTTGACAAAGCTCGAGCGCAGCCAGAATTCTACCAACCACTTCTGCTTTGATGAAAATGTGGACAGGTAAGGGAGAGAAAACCAGTCCTATGCAGAGGAAGAAAGTGCGCGAGACCATTTTTTTCGCAGTTGATATCAAACAGAGAGGGAAAAAAACCTATGTTTGTCATCTGAAGTGGCTGAAGTGTTGCGCATTGCTGAAATGAGCTCTGTCAAACTATGACAGACGATCCAGCACATGGACATCTCCAGCTGCTGTCATCTCATGTTATTACGAGCTTTTATTTTTCTCTCTGCATCTTTTTCGTCGAGTCCATGGCTACGCACGCGACGTTTGTGACTACAGCGTAGCTCGATACGCTCTGTCCGGCTCTGCACGAACTTGGACGACAGTTAGAGGTTCACCTGGCATCACGCATTTTCTCCTGCACTGCACTACAGTGGGCAGAAGCGCATCTTTGTTTTTTTGCACGTACGCATTTTGAAGTGACTGCGAGCACGAACGTCATGTACGTCCGAGCTGCTCCGGCCGAGCCGGGCAACACAGACAGTCTCCACTGCGTGTCAGAGAGCGCCTCATGTACGTGGAGACTGTGCAGACGGCGGCGGCGGCAGCGGCGGCGCTGGCGTGCACCGGTGCGGGCACGGGCACGCACGCAACTCTCCGCTCCGTCAGTTACTCTCTCTCTTCCCGTCGGGACGCACGAAACAAACGCTCTTTCTTGCAGTTTCGGCCGTGCCAAGCAGCAAAAATTGCTTTGTCTCCCTGTGTTCCTCCCTCGAGTGCGCAAAAGAAAGAAAAGGAGAAAGATTCCTGTTTCTGCCTCTTGACCCATAAACCCTATATGAGCTTCGAAGTGGCACAAAACCCTTTGAAGTGTTTTCTTGTTCCCATGGCTCTGGGATGACGTGATAACTCGCGCCAACCTGCATAACAACGCTCCAAGCAGGTCCCCGAGGAGGTGGTCCCGGGGAGGAACAGATCGGTGTATAAACCGTGCCAGAAGCGTCCCACCAATCGATCGAGCGTGAAAGAACGCACCAGCCGAGGATTAGGGCCTACCTGGTTGCTTGGTGCAACGGCATAACTAGAGGCAGCTGCAACAAAATGCATCTATGAGTGGTGAGGCAAGGCAAGAGTCCGCAATTTTCCGGTCTGGGAGTGCCAGGGGAGCCACGATGATATTGCCATCATCAATCACGCGAGGCAGAGCCTGACTTTTTCTGCCCTCCTGCCAACCACGCCGTCAGACCACTGTCAAATGCTTTATTTAGACTAAGGTGAGACAGACTCGTACTGAAAAGCCCTGCTGATGCAGCACGTATGTTACATGTGTGTTTCACCTCCTCTTGTGGGCAGTTCTCAATGAAGAACGTACTGCATGTCTTATCTAACACGAGACGGATATATTGATCCACTTACCCATTAGTATTTCGTCGCCTCCCCCCACTCCATTTTCTCTCCCCATTTCACCCACTCTCCGCGCCCATCATTGAATCGGATCTCCCTAGATCAAGTCATATTTCTTGGCTGACGAATCTGCACTATGAAGTTAGCTTACATACCAAGGTAATCCCTTCTTACTTTAAATGCGACGCTGGTGCTGCTGTAGCAAATGCTTTGGCTGCTGCAGACGAGGCAGGTCTTCAACAAAAATCACCACAAAAGTAGATAAGATCATTGTCCCGGTGTAGCAACCCTTACAAATTAGCATCAATGACACAATGAGGAATGTGGGAAGCTGCTGTTACAGCTATCCAGGTCAGTGATAATGAAGATTCACGCCTGGCGGAAAGAGACGGTCGTGGTTGCGGGCAAGAGAAATGTTAGGTGTCTATCTAACCTGATGCTCCCAAACAACGCATTCCTTTTCTCTCTGCCAAGACGGTTAAATGGCTGGAGGAAGACGTTATCGCAAGGGCTGTTTATCATGTTGACCCACTGGAAGGCCCGGTGATGCACATCTGTAAGGGCAGCTGCTCCCACATACATCATGCGTGTGTACTGTGAACGTAGGTACGCATGTTCGTGCGTGTGTACATGCGCGTGCTCGTACGCACTGTACGTATCGTGTAGTATCACTTTTGGCTCTATCGTAAATTGTCTCTCTTTAAAAGAAAAACATGTATTAGCTTACTGCCTGCAGGAAAGTACTCCGGGAGTGCATCTATGCCATCGTATACGGTATGTTTGACTACGTACGAGTCCACATCCGAGGCATAGCGTTACGTTCGCCTCGTACGGTACAGTTCAACGACACATCCCACCTGGCAGGCACGAAGGCGAGAAATGTCTATCGGCTACGCGAGTAGTAGCAATGTGAGTACAATGTAAAGCAGTGTACTTTGTCGCCAGTCAACGTCAGTGTGGATGCTCCCTCAGCCAATGCCAACTCGATGTTGAGAAGACCGTGCGTGATATCGACTACCCATCAAAGGCCGAAGCAAAGGCCCACTCACTTCCTTGAGCTCTACCACGCACATACCCAGCAAAGTGCGAGAGTTAGCGACGTTGCAAGATTGTGGGACAATAATAGTAAGAGTAGCACACTACTGTACTGCAGCTTCCAAATGAGAACAGTTTGTTACATGACACGAAACGTGTCTGCAAGAGTGTTTCTTTCCCTGGAATAAGCATCTGAGTGTATGTGGGACATGAAATATGGACGAAGTTTCCAAGCGCACGAAATGTCACCACTCCACCTCTATACAAGGAAGGGGTTCTTTCTCCGTCTCGTCTGAAAGATAGTCTTGAGGCTCCAGTGTGAGCATTGTTAACTCTGCTCCCCAGGAAAACTGACACAATTGCTTGGGCGATACCCATTCACTTGTCGTCTCACGCCCACGCTACCCTCATGGAACATGCGAGAAAAAGCAATGTGTCCTCGGAATTTGCCCGTAACCCCGATTTCGCTGTGCCCTTGCCTTCAAAGTGAGCAAGCGGCATGTGTAAGATCAACTGCCCTTTCCTTTCAACATTCTCTTGCTCTCACACAAAAAAAGCAGTGGCTTTGACGTCACATTAGCTGGGTTACTGTCAAAGTTTTCCCCATGGTGAAGGCGCTTTCTCCACTACCATGCACGAAAGCAGCCGCCTTCTAGACTGTAGTTAGTCCACATAACCAGCCTCGTTCAATGTGTCTCCTCCGACAGCTCGGAGCCGTATTGTTCGGCCTGTCCAGGATGAGGTGTCGCTCCACGACACCTCATGAATGGGATCTGGCCCAAGAGGGGGAAGGACTGATGTCAGAAGAAGCCTTTCCAAACCTTCACTTGGCCTCTCCAAGGCTTGGCCATGAGCTTACCAGTCATGGACTGTTGGAGAGACGTATGTCAGCAGCACCTCTAAGTCCTTCAAACTCGTCACTGGTCACTGATTTCGCTGCTGACAGACATTGACCAAAGTTTGACGTAGGAGCAATGGCCTGTTTGAGGCGGGTATCTATGTAATTGACATGCCAAGTGGAATGATGCGTTAACTGATGACATATTAAGCAATACTGACTGCAGTGCAGGACCTCGCTGCTGAATTCCGAGCGCACACTACATACATGTATGTCGAACAGTATTGAGCTGTTGAAATTAGGAGGGCATCGACATACACAGCCTGTTTTGATCTTAGTCGTCTCCGGAGGGCAGCGTCTGCATGTACGGCGCTACCCGCAATCTCGGACTGCGTCGTCACCTCGGGCACATCCTCCGGCTGCAGATGAGGTCTCCGTTAAGGCAGCACTTGTTCTCGCTTGGGCGCCGCCCATAATCAAGAGTACCTAACTAGGGGGATGAGTGACCGATACTGTATTATTGCAATCTAGAAAATTAATTGGTGTGAATTTGTGCGCGCCCACACCTTACGGTGACTGTCAAAGTCCATTGTGAGATGAAGAATTTGCTCTCTGATCAAATAGAAACTCCTCGTGACAAATGCTGAGGAGCAATGCAATGGTAAAAAAAATTACTCCCAGCAATTGCATAAAGGAGTCTCTGCAAATAGTAGGCTGTAGTTCAAACATGTGGTAAGGTGTAGCTACTGTGTCGCCGCACTTGTAGGACATACCTAAACTGCTTTAGAGGCTTAAATTTTAAAAATGGGGGGTGGGATTTTGTTAGAATCTACTTTTTTTGGACTCTTCTTCCCAGGCAATTTTTACACATACATACGTGTATAACGTTACTTCAAGGATTGCAATAACCCTCAACACTTCAGTGAGTGTTCTCTTCAGGTCGCCTGGTCAATTTAGTTAGTCCTCTGAAGTTCACGAGGCCCAATTCTTTGGCCAGTTGTATAGGTCCAATCTTGACCAGATCACCCATCATAAACATCTCTTAGTTAGCCCATTTCTGCTCTGGAGTCACTGGACACTGAGGTGTGTTATCTCGTGATCGTGACGCATAATCCCGGGTGTTACACGACGGTATGCTTCAATTTTGGCCGAGCTCCCAGTTTTTTCATAACCATAATAAAACTAGAGAGAGGAGACACACAAGTATTTTCTAGTCTTGGCCCAGCTACTGCAGGATCTTGCTGATGAACAGCTACCGGAATACGAGCCCTGGAGTACAACCCATTGGGGGAGAAGCTCTGTCGTATCGTGTAGATATTTGTCAAAAGTGTCGGAGAAGCAATTTGAGCTTTTGTGCAAAGCTGTGAACGAAGGGAAAGCTTCAATGGGTGCATGCATGAGCGAGTTGCTTGTATGGACCTTCAATGCAATACCTAAGGCAGCTCTTACGCAGCGCCCCTAGTAACACCATTTGTCTCTAAAACACAGTTAGTGAGTGAGTGAGGACGAACTTGAAATTCCACCAACTTGTACGTGCTTCAATTAGGAAAATCAGGAACAAAATGAATCATTCACAGGTGCTGCTCATGCTTTCTCCTGTCTCTGTGTGTGGTGAAAGTAGCAACGTCGTAGCCAAGAAATTTATGCAGCTCTTTGCACTTGGGCAAGAAACAGAAGGGAGACGCAAATCTTTCTTCCTGAAGGACGAAATTTAGTCTCCAATGTCGCTGAGCTTTTGTGTCAATGGACCAAATAAGTTTTGTGTTCACTCGTTGATCCTAAACAAATTCTCTTTTCAGACTTTCAGACAAGTGAGGATCAGAAACGTAAGCGTTGCTGTCATCACAAGCTCTTAATTGAGACACAGTCCAAGATAAGTGGAAAAGTGAAAATGAAGGGCAACGCTGAGTCACTTGTGCTGGTGGCGCTGCAGTTTCTGCTGCTCCAGACGAAGACGGTGTCTCCGAGGGTAGAGGATGCAGAAGAAGGTTGTCCTCCAGAAAAGGTCAGCTTTGAGTGCATCTAAATGTCCTGGGTCTTTTTTTTCTTGGCTGGGGGATATTCAGGATTTTGTCTTGTCAGGGCAGGAAATGCACTGAACTAGATCGGGTTTTTCTGCCGCTTACGTCTGAGGATGTGCGTAAGCGCAGCCAGACCGTGTCCTGCAAATCGCCCTGACCAGTCTGCATAGGTGTATTTGGCGTCCACTGTCCAGCCCGTTACTTTTGCTCTTTTATGTACTTCAGTACTACATAAAGGCTGAAAGAAAGTCTGCTTCATTTATGCAGACTTTAAATACTGGCGTACCTGAGTTGTGTCGGTACAGTCAACCTTCCATGAAGGAAAGGTTCGAGATGATGTTTAGTGCATTATGTGCTTGAGAACCTGCACCGAAGAAAAGTCATTCCGAGCTTTACCGTATCGAAGGCTGACTTTACTTTATTCAGGAAGCCAAGTCTGTCCTATTGTCTGTACCTGACGACTATTAATCTTTTTTAATTACCATGTACCTCGTTCTAATAACATAGGTTCGCGACCTAAATGGTGAATGCGTGCGGCGCTTCGTTCCTCCGGCACGCAAGCGCTGCCCGCCTCCACGCCCTCTCACGGGCGGTGCCTCCTCCGGAAAAATCTCTCTCCCCCACGGGGGGCGAATTCTCCGGGTTGAGTGCACCGACGGTTGGATCCGAGCTCCTGACTTCGACCACGTAATGTGCAGGTTAGGCAAGTGGGACCGGGCGGTGCCGGATTGCATCAGGTGGGGGTGCCCAAAGCCACCCGAGCTACACGGTGAGAGCGCATGCGTGAGACTAAGGGTTGTAAGATTATCATCATTTTTCCTACACTATTAGCTCTCGACCAGAGTGTCATGACGTGGCGTGAGGAACTGGGCGGTGCCATCATCAAGTTCTGGTGCGTTCTTCCTCACCAGGAAATCCCGGATGGCGACTCTCCGGTTTTAGGATGCGACGGCACCCGATGGAACGCCACAGTGCCCAGTTGTCGCAACAAAAAGAATAAAACTACTTCTGTGTCTGACAGTGATAAGCTCAGAGACCATGAGGTGATTGGGGACGCGGCTTCTTCTTCGCCAAGGTCGAGGCCGTCGGCGATGGTGATGCCGTTATTACTCATTGGGTCAGTACTGTACAGTGCGGTCTAGTGAACTGAAGGAAAAGTTGGCGATTTCAAAGAGAACAAGACCCACAAAAATTTGTGACGCTCGAAGATTTCAAGTACAACAGAAGAAACCCTCAATGAGTGAGAAATAGGAGGGGGCGCATCTATCAGCAAGGGGTTGCCGATCCTCATCGCTCTTAGTTTAAATAAACAAATGCTAGAAGATGGTCATTCAAGGCAATGCTTACACTAGGTTAGATACTTCTTGTCGTTCTGTGGTGCAACTGCTCTTTGTCAATCTTGTTAAGTTGGTTGGCAAAATTCCAGAGAGCCGCTTCTTTTCACCGCCTCTCTTGACTAGACAAACTCATTCCCGCCTCAAGTTATCATCATCAAGTATGCATTCTTCAATGTATTAAACAAATGAATCTGTTTAAAAATCCACTATTGATGTGGAGAACGTTGCTCTGCCAGGTCATATTGTTTATTACACTGCATGTGGAGGACGCCCACATCAAATTTGACACCAGTGCCGATTTTCGGTGCATGGAGACTTTGGCAGGCTTTGAGTTGTGAGATCACAAGTTAAATTGGGATCGGAACCACTGTCTGGTCACATCTTGGTGATGTCTCCAGTCTTTGCAGCTACCAGAGTTTGTCAAATTTGATGTGCGAAGCCCTGTACCTGTATGCGTATTTACAGTGCGAGCAGTTCTTACTTCGTACCAAGCCTTAGATGAAGTGGTATCGTCGAAGGGTGCAGAAAACAGACTAGACCATTCATAACAGTTTATTCATACGCTCAAATCAATTGGCCACAGTGATGGTTTTCTATCTACGGACAATTCATCAAAACATGCATAAACTCCTATATACATTGTTTCGAGGGAAAGTGCATGCAATAATATTGCTTAGATCCTATTAACAACACAGAGGTTCAACAACAAGTGATTTGACTCATTGGTTTCCGTCGTACTACCTTAGTTTTACTTCCGTCTTCTAGCATATATGTAACGTACTAATCTGGGGTGGTTTTTTTCGCATAGTTCATTTATGTACGCACAGTACATACGTATGCAGAGCTGTAGATATATACATAGGCCCTTAAGGCCAAACACTCACACGGCATTCTCAAGCCTCATCAAGACATTCAGTACTGAGAAGTGTAAATGTAGAAGTACATTTATATGTAGATAGGCAGTTTTGATAACTTAGCTTGATGCATTACACAGCAGAATTTGTTAACGGTCAAACATGACATGCAACACCAACACTGAACAGGTCTTTTTCATATTTGGGTAGGTAAAGACGTTTGATAACTGTTTCTTTTGACAGATGCAAAGGTACGTAACGAAAGTACAATACGTGGGAAATCTGGGGGAGGGGGGAGAGACTTTCAGTGGTGGTAACAAAATTGCTTAAAATCGGCTGGGGAAGTACATGGGTCGTACCAGGTAAGCGTACGTGTGCTCCTATGTTAGGTCGACGTCTACAGGTAATATGCACTCTTTTTAGTGAAAGTCACCCACGTCTTCTCTCGTGAAGAAGTAAATGGAAGAGGAAGGCAAGTCAAAGTTATTGCTCCAACACTTCTGGTGACTGGAACCTAGGGCTTAATTCACAATGATGTGTACGCAACTAGCAATTCCGGCTCGACATTTCACCATTTACTCACGGCACAGTACTGACACAAGCACTACTGTCTTCAGTTGAACTGGCAAGACTACTTAGTACGTGGTACACTGCATAACACACACGCACACACTGGAGGAAGCAACAATACATTCTCTGCCGAAGTACGTACATACTGCATACTGTAGTAGGTAGAGGACTTGCTGGGTTCGCATGAGGAATGAATGAACAATTTGAGGGGTACAATCAGACTATAAGAGATCTTCTTTGACCTGAGAAGTCTCTTCCTCCTCCTCTTCTTCTAGGATAATCTCTCCTTTCAAGTCACGCTCCTTCCTCTGTTCCAGTTTCACGAAGACCTTAAACGAGAAAGTGCCTTTGAGCAAAGAACCTTTCAGACTACCAATCATTGTCATCTCCATCCAGATGTGGCAGAATCAAGAAACTCACAACGCAGTTGTACCTAGGGAATGAGGCTTCATTTGGGGCTAGGACTGTCTGTATCCTTTCCATCAATCTGGGATGCTGCCGAGTCCTTGAACAGAACATAAGAGGGTGGCATTCAAACATAAAGAAAAACTTACGACTGGAGTACGCCGAAGTGAAAGAACTCCAGCTGCCATGGAGGTGGAGACAAAGGCAAAAAGCATAGGAGTGAACCAAGTAAACGATGCAGCAGCAACACATATTCAACTTAGGAGCGTTATGGAAACTTAATTTGTACACTAATGTATCTACACACTGTCTGCGCTAAATTTGCGTCCAAACGCTCGTCGTATTTCGAGAAGGAAAGGTTGCGCGAATCGCATGCTATGTTAACATCTCATGCTGCTTGCACAGACCCACACTACCTACGTAAGAGAACATACGGCTAAGCAGAATGTGGGTACCTCTGGAGTCAGTATCTTTATCCTGCCTCTGATTTTGGGCCTGAGATTGGGCTCCTCCAGGTCTGCAATGCTCGCCTGCTTGCCCGCAAGCAGCTTGGGTCGGATCACCGATGAAAAGTCCACGTCTTGTAGCTTGTGCGGGAGGTGAGCAGGGATAGCGTGGCTACCGTCCTCGGTCAACTGGCGGACAATGCTCGTCCTGAGGAGAACTATGCAACTCACGTGCGATGCCATAAGTACGCACAACCGGTACTGACCTCCTAGAAAGTGTCACAAGTGACTGATGGTGCACAGACACTTTTTTCGTCTTTCCCTCCTTCATGGCGACTGCTTGGAAGTGGTTCTGCACGGCGTAGGTTAACGTGGGCCCATTTTCTTCATCCACAAGACGCTTGGCGTCCGCCAAACAGTCGTAGCCGTCCTTCCCGTCCGCCTGAGACACGGAAAATATTGAAATAGGCATTGTTCCGGAGGGCTCTAGTGAAATTTACGTCTAGAAGCATTGAAAGGGACATCAAGCGTTTGCTTGTTGCGATCATATCACGTGTGCGTTTACGGCGACTTGAAAATGGACTCTTCCTCTTTCCTGGAAGGGAAACCAGCAACAACTTTTTTATATTTATAATAAAGTCAGGCGTGCAAGCAAACGCTGCTCGTGTAGTGATCGGTGCTGCACGCGAGCAGGTACCTGGTAGCGGCTACGAGTACATAGAGCACCTCACGCGCACGCTATGTGTCTGGACTCGTGAACAATGTTGTGTAAGAAAGCAGGTCTCCATGTTTGGGATGACGACAAACACAATAAGATATACGTTCAGCTTTCTTACCAAGTAGGCTTTGGTGACCATTCTGTACTTCTTCCCCTTCTCCAAGTACTCGTCACCGATCTTGACAAACTTCCTCTCCACCCTGGAGCCTGCGGGCTTCTCGGGGTCGAATGCAAACGAGATTCCACTGACCTTTGGGAGAGAACTCAGCGTGAGATGAGGCTGTGACGCAAGCAGATTCCGAAGCGCTAGTGAATGCAAACTTTTGTGTGGGGATTTTTACCTGTGGAAAGCGTCCTTCCAATTTGGGGTATTGAGAAACTCCATTTTCCAGACACTCTAGCACTTCCTTGTCTGCAAAGGAAATGCAAAAAGTGCATCACACGATATTTTCATCGATCGTTGCATTGCAAGGGCAAAAGGTACGTAAGCAGCGATATTCCCTTGACTTTACAGTATTAAGAAAGAAGAAGAATGTTTGAAAGAAGTATATGGATATGTACCGAAAATGTCGTCGCGTCGTATTTCTGGCCCAAGGGACAGTACGCGGCCTGAGGGAAATGCAGTCACCACATCTTTTATCTAATCTCTCCAGAATTTGGGGGGAAAAAATGGAACCCCAAAAGTAAACTCATATTTCCACGATGCATCAAGAAGAAAAAATTCACTTGGAACAGTGAGGCAACTTTGAACTCTACACTCAGGATGTGCAAAAGTTCAGCTTAAGTACTTTTAACGGTGCTCATGCTTTCTGACATCAAAGGTCCTCCCTTACGTAGATCTGCTCATTTTGTCTCCTGAGGAAAACGAATCTCCAACTACTCATAGGAAATGAGCTGATATCGAAGGAAACTGCGTTGGGCCTCAAGACTTCTTTCGAAGCAGGCAATCCTTGCGAGGAAAGTATCGATCTCTCTGTCAACTGAGCTGTTAATCAAAACGTCACTCAGCAACGACGCACTTCTGAACGTACTCGCACTTGTACGTGTACAGTGCGCTGACTCCACTGCAGCGTTCATGCAACTAATGAGGTTCGAGCCCGGCTCAACGACGGCCACAACTGCAGCAACCTGCAGCTTTTCATTACTGCTGTCACTTTCGCTTTGTGGCCAAGAAAGTTTTGCCGCAATTGTTCGGAGGGGCAAAGTGATGTTCTTCAAGACGGCAACCGAAAGGGGCGAGCGCTTTGGAATGACTTGGAAGAATTTTGGCAGGCCCAGTTTTTTTTTACGTCATCATTTCCTCGGCAATTCTGAGAGTCACGCCAACGTCGTTTTTCACACCTGCAATAACGGGCAGCAATAAGCAAGCAGCAATGGGGGGATCAGGGAGGCGCGACATACATATTTGTGCCTACTGTGAAGGTCGGCGTCGTCAGGGGCGGGTGTTATTTGGTTCATAAGAGAGGGATGCCAAACATGCACATAGTAGTAACTGTTTCATGCACAAAACAGCAGTTCCAGACGCGTCGTCAGTTTTGTGAGCAAGTACACGTACGGTGCGTCCACACTTATGGCACTGATCTGCCACCCTGGGGATGGGTGGGTATGAGGTACTCACCAGATACTTCCAAGAGCACGAGAGGATCAATCATGGGCAAGATGTTGAGAAGATCCTTGAGGAAAAATGGCCCAGCCGGGTGGATGCAGTCGGATCTGAATGGGCCATGGAATGAGGCCAATGCATGTAGGACATGAGCGAACTCACCTTAACGTTCCAGAATTAAGCAACGCGAAGTCGGCATTCGCCGCTGCCACCATGATATCACAGATAAAGCTGCCCAAGTTGGTCTCGCTCGCCCGGAGTGAGGAAAACCTTCCATCGAGATCGCATTCGAACTCTCCCAACTCTTTAATCAACTCAGCGTCCATGCGATCTGAGGTAAAGGAACGCACATACAGTTATAACCTTTTTTCATATGTAAAGTGATAATTGCCAGGATAGCTTGCAACTATCTGCATTGGCCAGACTGTACCGGACGTACAACTCTTTCTCCTTAGCTCACCCGTATATTTTTCCAGAGCGGTCTTGAGTTCTTGATCGGGCTCAACCTCGGAGTTGACTTCCACAGCTTCGACCTCGACCTTGGCGGCAGCAACCTTCTTTTTCTTTTCAGTCTGGTGCTGATCATCGTTCTTTGCTGCATCTTCTGTCTCCTCGTCGGCCGCAGCCTCGTCGGCCAAGGCTTCTGCCTCAGCGGAAGCGAAGTCGAGCGTGATGACGGAGAACTGTCTGAAGTCGGTACCACTTTTCAAGATATATTTGCCATTGACCTGGGAAGGAAGTGCAGATGCACGATATCATGTCACTACACCACAGTCACAGTAGGAGAATGAGCATAGAGAATTCGAATTGGCCCTAAACTTTTAGTGTCATGATATCACTTACGGACATATACGGATAGTACGGTACGAATGTATGCTTTCATAGCTATTTGGGGGTTTACTCTCGGTTCGTTCGCAGGCTACTGGCAAAATCCCCCCAAAGCTGCACTTGTTGGCAACCCGAAACCTATCAATTGTCTTTCCTGTTTACCTTAGAAAACCCAGTAAGGTGAAAGTGAAGGGTTTGGATTTTTAAGTTGTTTTCAAGGGACGTCTTTTTCCTTGAACGCTTTTCCCTAGTGAAAGAAGCCAAACAAGCGATTGACTTTCCTGTTAACTTTGTATTTACTATTGCCCAATGATGGATGTTGTGAGGCACCAGGCAACAAAACATCTTTGTATCCCACCAAACATTTCCACTCTTGTGAACGAGTCATCATCCACCCAAGAAGTCA
>JAAUXU010111518.1_pt1 | contig 28482 bp, 28 predicted proteins | sample 7278151 | NCBI WGS metagenome assembly JAAUXU01 (sample SAMN14350113, study PRJNA611818) | marine sediment metagenome | isolation source: surface marine sediment (1.8m) | place: French Polynesia: Moorea | collected 2018-08
CCGTGGTTCGCGAGGTGATGAGACATGAAGCTTTCAAGTACTCAGACCCCCTTCAAAGTACACGAGCACAGTCCAGTCCAGATCACCTCATCACCATAGTACGATCCATCGAACTTACAGTAGAACATACATTCAACAGAACTGTACAGTGAAAACGAATTTAACTCACACTGCGCATGCGCGAGCGCGTGTGCACAGTGGACTCTGGATTTTGTGAAGCCTCTGGTCAGCAGCGAAGAGTGTTACTACGCCAAGAGCTTCACTGAAGCCGGAGCCACACATCATAATGAGAGTGAGTCAAAGGTCGACTTTTGGCCACCTGGAGTGGCCGTGAAACTCCAAACAGTTAGCATGAGCATACCTGCTTGATCAATAAAAAGTCAGCTTCAGCTCGACCTTCACATCGATAACATCTATCGCCATCACCTCCATGTACACGTCATCTCTCCTACCTCAACATGGCCTATTATTTACCTGCTCATCAGCTGGACCCTGCCACCATTTCCCAGCAGCCTCAGGAGCTCATTCAAGAGTGGACATTGAGGAATCTGTCCTTGGCTACCAGTACCATAGAGGACATCTTCAAATTTCCAGCAAAACATAAGCTTCTTGCCAACTACAGCACTTGTGCTGCTTGCAACAGATTGAGGACCATCTACCAGGACCATACCAAGATTGATAGCATCACCTAGGACTGCCTATATCATCAAAGCCAAAATAAAAAGTCAGTATGTGAAGACAGCTTTTTCTCTGGGAGTAAGCTGTCCCTGGTGAAGCTCCTCACATTGATGTATTGCTGGACTGAAGAGTGCCCTCTATTTTGCTACAACAACGGCCTCAGCCTCCGAGTCAGGTGGTATGGCAGAGCATGCACAAACCCACTGGGGCCTGATGTGCAGAGGTGTCTGAGAGGACTGACTGATTCAGTACTCAATTCAAATAGGAGGCATCACTGTGGATGGGAACTGCAACATCGTCCAAATGATTGTGGGGATTGAAGAGTCGAGCTTCACCAAGAGCAGGAGGAGTTACCATGCACATGTGACCCCAAGGTCCTGGCTTTTTAGTGATATTGAGTGTGGAACTCAGAAGAGCTTTCTGATGGATCCAGCCTGGGACGAGGATTATATCTGATGATTGGGCCAGCTGCTACAATGTGAAGCAGATTCATGGTGGTATCTATGACCATAGTGTTGTAATCCATGAACGCCACTTCTTAGGTCCTGAAGATGAAACTGTCCACACGCATAATATTGAAAACAAAAAGGGATGAACCTAGAGGAAACAGAAGCACCAAAATGGCGCAAGTTGGGTCATGTTCTCCTGTTACTTACATGAGCATCCATGGAGGACTCAGGATAGGCATGAAATTGCTTTCAGTGCATTTCTGAAAAGCACAACTGAAATCTATCCTGTTTGACCTCTACTTCTTCTTCCGTCCCCCTTCAATAGATTTATTTACTTTTTCAATCATACAATTTCGGGTTTGCTTTAGTATTCACACGAGAAGTGATGACCCTGTCTGTACGATCACAAAGTAGCTTCTTCTCCCTCTACGAATACGACCCCTGCAGAAATCTATGGTGGCCGCCGCCGCCGCCGCCGCCGCCCCTATCGCCGTCGTGCGCCCCCAGGATGCAAGGTAGCCCGCACTGCAACTTCATCTTCAAACATCAGCTTCTTCTTCCAGGGTGACTCTTTTCCTCCAGGGCCCCGACATTGTCAAGTGAAAAGTCAAACAGTTTTGCCAACTGCTTATTTTTTTCCTTAGAGGGGCTTTATGAGTACAGCCTAGGCCTGCCAGGAATGGCCCAAAGTTCACTACACCAAGGGTTGTCATTTTGGGTAGTTTATTGTATGAAGAGTGACTCACACGGCAGAAAAATGGTTTTAGCTGCAATTCACTCCATTGGGCACGTACCACATCAAGACCCCGCTACACCTCTTTGTCATTCTAAACTGTAACTCAATCCACGCACTGTCAACAACCGGCTTGATCGTGGAGCAGAACAGTGTAATTTCCTGTACTTGGACTTATTCTTGCCAATGTACTCCGACTTGCTGATGAACATTTAGCAGCCATAGGCAAGAGCTAAATAAGATAGAATGGTAGAAAAGCAGAAGGACAAGTTCTCCCTGTCCTTCCATGGGGTGTTCTCAAGCGACGCATTGAGGTTCTTGGCTTTTTCAAGACGGTCAATGACCGATACAACGGACACCGCTTACCACGTCACTGCCAATGACGTCAGAAATGCTAGGAACCGATTCAAAACAACGTCCATGCTATGATTTGTCACTGCTTTGTAGGTTATTTCTTGACAGCCCAAGAGAAGTGGAATAACGTTACAATAGCGACATTTTAAGCCGGAAGCACAGAAAATGGAATATTCTGAGGCTATTGTAAACATCTGACGTGTTGAAGGCAGCAAAAAAACCCCACGGAATCGAACCGCAAGAGACGCAGGCCAACAAAATGCTTCCCAGACGAAAGCTGTCACTATGTGGTCAGTAACTGACAGTAGATTTTCTCAACAGAACCTTAAATTTAACATTAAAGAATTGACTATCAATAGCCCAAAATTGAACTAACTTGAGGCACCTTTAACCTTCCACAATGGTTTTGGCTACAGCGGTCTAATTTTTTCCAGGCACTGCATAACTTCAAAGTAGCCCTTCAAGTGCCATAAAGACAGCCTGACTGCTGCCAATGCAAAGCAGAGAACTGTGCCTTCCAAGAGTCCACATTGGGACAATGTAGTTTCTAGGGGTGTTGAATGCTTGCAAATGAGCCACATGTTTAGGCCACTTAATCAATAGAATGCAGGTAAAATTACTAACAACAGGTATACAGTGAACGAGAAGAGCAAACCTGAAGCTCGACTTCTATACTTGGAAATGCTCGTGCACAGACTTTGTTGCAGATAGCTTCAATTGCAAGAAATGGAGGAGAACCCATATCAATGAACTGGGTCTGTCACTCATACGAAATCCGTTCCAAGTTAATCTGAGTCGAACAGAACTCAGTCACTAGACTGTTTTTTGTGTTATTTTCGGTGTAGTTCACAAGTTTGAGGCCATATTTCACAGACCATATTTTATGTCTGACCCACAGGGAGCAGTAAAGGGCTTCAAAACTAGGGGAATTGCAAAAAATTCTTATATTTTCCTGTTTTAACGTATGTCTTCTTCCATATGGAACGCATCCAAAGCCGCATCCAAAGCGGCAGACGTAGAAGTCGACACCTTTGCCACCTCTGCCTGCATCCTTTTAATTCAGTTGGCTGTGTGTAAAGTGAGGGCAGCAAAGTCCCGAGTCTCCTCGGCCTGGCGAAGCACACGGGCGACCAACGCGAGCACGAAGAGAGCAGCGGACGCGGAAGAGACAGGACAGATGACGCTGTCGGCAGAGGGGGAGGTGTGTCTGTTTGGGTGGGTGGGTGTGCCAAAGTAGCCCCCAAACAGCGCCCATTTTCACAACGATTTTTCATGCAGCTTTTTCGCAATTTTTCGTGTCTCACGGACTAGTTGGGACCAAAAAAATTAAAGAAAAATACGTCTCAGTGCAAAAACGCTCACACTTCATTTCTGTAATTCTTTACGGCACAAGTGGTACCAAATCAGGTATGTCAGATACGTAGTGGGTGAGATATGACCTTTCAAAACTGAAGTACGGGACCTTTGCAACATTCGATGGATGAAATCATCACCACATTGGTGAAGTTGTTCTCCCCAACATTGAACAAGAGACAACTTGAGGTTGAACTACGTGGCCAAGAACTCCTTCGTCTTTGTGGCCAAGTTTGATGGGGTCAACTTCATCGATCATAGTGAAGGTCTTGAAGGATTTAGATTCCTTATTGCACAACTTGATTAAGAGGCGCGGCCCTTACTGTCCAGCCTGGCTGTTGCACAATCAATCCCACCCCGAGGTTCCAACAGACTGTGGCGGACCCCGGCGACTGACCCAAAGCTGTCAGGTCATGCTGCAAGTACAGAATAGTAATTTTAAGATGTGGAACCGACACAAACACTTACTGACACAACGCAGTGAAAGATACGTCTGGAAAAACGTTGATGCTTAATGTTTAGGAGTCAAAGTTGTTCAATTTCAAAAGTTGTTTTAGCAACCATGACAGTCGGAAAGCATATCCTCTTGTACTTTAGCACACCAATTATTACGATATTCCTATTCCTATTACATATTTCTGCATTGTGTCAGCTTGTAAAGCTTGGTAATGCTGAGCTTTACAATGCCGTTCACTTTGACCGACTTGGTATAACCCACGCTGAGGCGATGAGGCTTTGAGTTAGGCCCAAGAAGGGCCAACAAAATATTAATTACTCTCCTACGGCTTTGGAATAAAGAAGTTGCTATTTTCAATCACTTCAGTGAGTTTTTCTTTCATAATAGAGTTCAAGCTTGAAAGGTGTCAGGATCACCACCAAGTAGGACTCTGTGGACTGTGCCTTGTTCTGGATTTGTCAGGAATTCATGCTGAATGAAGGAAAAACGATTTCCAACAGCCTATGGCAACAATTTTAGAGCGTCAACAAAATTTCTCATTAGTTATTCCTAAAAACCTTCAGTTTCCTGGGTGTTTCCGGACTTCCGTCCGTCACTGTACATTCTGACATGAAAGCTGCTACCGACCAAACCGACAATGAAGAAATGGGTGGGGCTCATGGCATTCATAGCCACTGGACACGCGGATAAAGGTACAGAAGAGCGAGCGAGCACACATTTGTGACAAGATTGCTGAGGAGAAGGTTAGGGAGGAGCACTTGAACCTTACCCACGTGTGCGATGTGGCAACTGGCAGACGAAGTCATTGCAACAGCCCATGCTTTAGGGGTGCCTACTTACACCTGTCGGTGTCTTTGCACCAACAGGTGTCGTGCCAGTCGGGCCTGCGGTGCAACAGTTGATGTCGAAGCATTGTTGAACCGTCACTAGGGGATTAGACGTGGTTTTTGGACTCTTGATGCATGGAACGGTCATATCTTTGTCTCAGGGGCTTATGAAAGAAAGCTTCATAAGCTTACACACCCACCACAGACTCCTTGGAAAACCAGCTGCACCCTAGTGGTGAAGCACTGGTTGGGGTTATGGTGACTGAATATTGTTCCTCTTTACTTCCCCCTTCTGCTGCACATGCTCATGATCCACCCAGATTCCATCTTCAGTCTCACAGATATCATTCATAGTTCTTGGCCCCACAGTCGACTGCATTGTGAGAGAGCATTGATACACCCTGGATTGCTCTTCTGCAGTTGCAGGACACGGACTGCTTGTTCAGGGGAGAAGATCCTCAATGTCTTTCGAGCTCACCAATATTGTTGTTGACAATTCAAGTTGCAGCGTGACGTGGTGGGATCTCATTCACATCATTCACAGCTGCCAATGGGTGTACATTTTGGGGAAAAGCCCCCCTTTGACGTCACCCTGCTGCTCTGACTGTTATTCACCGCTGATGCAGATGAGCCCTAAGGCCCAGACAAGGTCAGCTCACAAGGCATGAAAAGGCAGAGGGCCAGATAGGCCTTGGTAGTGACTGGCGGCAGTCCATGGCCGGCAGTGAGGCCACAATGAACAGTGAGACCGACACTACTGACTGACCCACGCTTTTCCAACAAGCAGCCAAAAGCAGTCTAGTTTGTTACAGTTCACTCATTGTTCAGATGCAATGTATTGAATTAGTGATCTCAGAGACGAACCAAGGTGGTCAGACATACAGCGAGCTTAAGGTTATACACGAGAGTTCATTAGCGTATATCTATGGCCAAGTTACAGGCCTGTCAATAAAAATTGAGCAATTAAATGTCTTTTTTTTTGTAGGACCCTTTCGAGCTGATTCAATCGGGTCAGTCATTGTGACGTCATCCTGTGACAACAAAACACACCTTTTTTATGGACATACACTTAACATGGCTCAAAAGCAGTGTTTTTAGAGTGTGGCTGACAAGTCCCTCCTTCTGTAAAGCGCGGCAAAGTTGCGGCAGAAAGGTCAACTTGAGGACTTTCAAGGAACTCAAACATTCCTGCTGCAGCAATAGTTTTGGCAAAGCTGCAGTTTGACAACAACAATATAATTTTTTTAAATACTACTTGCAGCTGGGAAGCGTTGCGTTGCATTTCTTGCTACTCCCAATGACGTCATGACTCCTTCTGCTTCTGCCGCAGCGGTATCCACAGCCCAGTCCCATGGATCAAGGCCTGGTCTTCTCCACCTGTGCTTCTGATCACTAGAGCTGGGCCCTGATGCTTTTTAACTGCATCAGGCTCTGAAAGAGTAGAAGCAGCAGTGTAAAGTGGCTTGCAAGGATTTAAGATAAACAACAATGAATGTCCTGCTCGGCCACTTTCTACCTGGCAGTGGCCAGAGTGTGTAGTGATGTTGCAGGCCTGGCCTTCCTGGGCGGGCTCGGGCTCCAAATAAAGGCTTTCAAGCTTGATCTCAAGCCTGTAAGCCTGCTGTTAGTGATGTCCCCTTCTCTGGCACTTCGGCGAGTAACGCATATTTACTCGAAAACTACCCAACTTTCAGTTTCTCCGGGTGAGTCGACAAGACAAAAAAGTACTCGAGCACAGCTCTAGCACCTCTTCTTGTGCGGTTGTGAACACAATGTTCGGTTCACATTTCGCGGACTCGCGGTTTTTTTTCGGGCCCAACTAAAATCCGAATTCACATCGACTTGACAAAGAACCGCGAGATAGGAAAATGGGAGCTGGGGTTTATGAAGGCGTAAAGTGAATAATGAACATATCGTTTCTACTTCGCGGATTTTCACTTTTCGCGAGAGGAGGGGGGGTCTGGAACGTAACCCCCATGATAATCGAGGAAATGCTGCAAACGTTTCCACTGGCAACTCATAACTAGAGGATGGCATATTCGCTAATAAAGAAAATTCTCTCCGCGCGATATTTACTGGCAAAAAACGTCCGCAATTCGGCAAAAGCAGAGGATAAGTTCGACCCAGCAATAAATCTCTGCATACAATCGTGTGATGGCGAACATTTTCTTCCATGAGTTTGCGTCCCTTTTTTTCCCCTGACACAGAATCTTTGTGCGAACTGAAGAAGCGTCAACAGATGTCACAGGAGCGAATTTTGCATGCTCAAGGTCTCGTCTGCGGGTCATTTCGTACGTCTGCCTCCGTTGCTTTTAGTCCGGCTTGTACTTTCTACATTGTGCCTCGGCTGAGTGCCGACTGCTGTCTGAGCCTCTTGTCCAACTTTGCGATGCAGGAAGAAAAGGGATTTGAAATTTGCAGCAAGAAATGCAGGCTGCTGGGGAACCGTATTCTTCTGCAGAAGCAGCTTCAGGGTTCCCACTTTCTTGCTCCAGTGAAGCCCGTCACAGACGCAAAGTGGTGAGCTTCATGAAGTGCTTCTGGCAGCACCACCTGGCCAAGACCGGCAGAGGCCGGCTGGTGGAGGACAACTTTGGCACCTTCACTGTGCCAATCAACTCGAGCTCGTCCAGACTCAGGGAGGGGAGAAACTCAGCAAATCTGTTACGTCTGTAAGGCTGGCACCTCACATGGATCACGCTGTTGAAAAGGCCTCTCAGTCCTGCTGCAGCTTTGATGTGTTCCCCATCTCTGATTAGACAGCCTTGAGCATCAGCAACTTTGGCACTGGTGTCGCACGTTATGACGTCATGTGAATCGTTCACACCTCTTTTTTTGGGGGGTGGGGGTGGGGGGGGCACAACTTTTGACTGGATAGAGCTACAGAAGTGGTTGGCCCACTCATGGAAAGCGAAGAATCTCCTCTAAAAGCAAACTGATTTGCACTTTTGCTCCAAGACTACTCATTTGTCGTGAATACAGCAAAAACTGTATTATGTAGTGAAATCTGCTACAGTAGGCAACTATGCGCCAATATGTGAAAAAACAGTGATCAGCTCACTTTTAGAGAACTTTCCAAGGGAAGTTTCTTGAGCTCCATCCAGTCAAAAGTTTTGCCCCCTCCAAAAAACAAGAAGTGTGAACGATTCACACAACATTGTGTCACAAAGCTTCGAGTCAAAAAGTGCACATGGGAGCAGCTATGTAATATATTGCATGCGCGTTAAGTAGCACTTAAGGTTCTGTGTTTTCTAATAATCAAAATTTGGGGGATCTGACCTGTCCGAGGCATTTTATTGGTCCGGGGGCACAGCCTGAGGGCTGAAGTAGTCCGAGGACAGATCAAATTCAGACGATTTTGATCAATAGAGGAGGAAAAATCAGTGCCATTGATGCACATGCACTTAGTAACTTGATGTCAGATTTTTCCCCTTTCTGTTCTAAGCAGTGCAGAGCTGCGCTGCTCCTCCCCTCCTCTTGCTCCCTCCTCGGCAGTGCACAAAATTGGGAAATACACTTTATTTTTGCCCCCGCACTGGAAAATCTACCATATTTTCTGATATAGGCAAAAATAAAGTGCTTTGGAGATCATAATGTGGTTCCATATTTTCAGGCTCGCAGTAAACAGACAGGACAGTAAAGAAAAAATCTGGCGTCGGACATATTTTTTCTTCAAAATGCGAGACTTGTAGCAGCCATGACTGACGCCAATTTTCCATGCCAACACAAGATAAATTGACATTTTCCAACTAGCCCAACACTAAGTATAGTCCTTCCACTGGGTAATGGTGCGCGCTGGGGGATTTTGGTTTGTTGTCGTGGACACCCCATTTTTATCCAGCGAATAGCAACACATTTACGCTGCTGGGCCTAAAAACCTTTTCCAGAGGGAAAGGTCAGGAGCTCCTTCTGCGTAGGGTTCTCGTACTCTTCGCTTTCCAGCGCTGCACTCACGCACGCATGCACGCCCGGCGGGGAGGAGCGCGTGCTCAACAACATCGTCCGCACCACGTACGACTTGGTGGAGACCAACGCCGCTCGCTCCTCCAGCCAGGGCCCATTTGTTGGCGCGGATACATACATATGTGCACGCAGCAACACTCTTCTGTAAGTGGCGCCATGTTTGTGCCCCATCAACTATTGCACTGGCTGCAACTGCGCACCGTGTATGGACAAAGGGCAGAGTTTTTGGGTAGCTCGCCCAAAAGCTCATAAAATAAAGTCCCTTGATCTTTTTATGGAGAGAGAGAGCGAGCAGGACTTGGCCATCGCTCTCTCTTGGTGGGGCTTGAGCCTGTCTGCGAGCACGTGAGTGAGTGGTTCTTCGTCGATCTCTGAGGAGGAGGTGATTTTTTTTTGGGTGGGTAGGAGGGGGTGAGGGTGATGTTTCACGCTGAGAACGACGCTGAGTCTGTTTCTCTGTAGCTTCTCTTGGGGGTGGGGGGTTCTACCCCCACCCACCCCTCCCAGGCAGTAATGAGAGAAGAGGTTATTACTAGGAATGCCTCGGATCGTGTGATCTGGTCGAGTCTATTTGAACAAATTGCGTTCGAGACTACGCTCGGCTGTAACTTATGTTGCAACATGAGGCTGTGACTGATCTGCAAGCTTTTCCCAACGACTTCCACTGACTTGGCGTCAGCTGATCCTTGACACGAGGCACCTGCCAAGCATCTCAAGAAACCGATGCTTCCAAGGTCGATCCATTGTTATGTAGGAGAGATTGAGTCTATAGCGAACTAGAAATCTTGTGATCAAACATCCTCCGGCAGGATCAGTGAATGTCCAGCAATGATTTGTGCTGTGCCCCACGACAGTAGCTTTCATCCCTCATCAACACTTCCAGACACCGAGTGTTCCTCAGATCACGGGACATCTTGTCACTTGCCTTGTGTTAAGTGTGTCACGGATCTGCTGAGATGACATCAGTAAAAGATGTTCGGAAAGATCTAAAGATCATTGATGAGAAAATTAGCCGCTCGAGGTTCACTTAAGTTAATACAAAGAGTCGTCTCGATTATGCTCTGGCATCCCTTGCCCCCAGGTCGGGTCAACCATTAAGTCGATTCGGAATGCATTTGTGTGAAGCCAAACAAAGTGTTGCCATAAAGTTACAAAGTGCCCACAAAAGAGCTCTAATGCATCGAGTGAAGCTCGTAAAAGGGGGGATCTATTAAAGTTTTGTGGTGATGTATCAAATCATTCAACGTGACAGAATTCTGAACGAATGAGTCAACGCCACTTTACAGCAACGAGACCTGGGAAATGAACAGAGTTTATTTGGAATGGACTCAACCACTCTGATTCGAACCGGATCAAGCCGGGTCAACATCGACCCGAATTCATCCCTACTTGCAACACGTGTACATGCATGTGAACTCACAATGTGCAAAGTTGTATGTACGTGTGACGCACAAATGTTTAAAGCGTGTGAAGTTTAGAAGCAGGGGAAGATCCGCTGTTAACTCTCACTAGATATAAAATTTTGAGTAGAAAAGAGTTTAACGCCTTGCACATTCAGAAACCAAATCAAAATCAGTTGTAGCCTCTACCAAATGGAAATTACACTATCGAGTTCTCGATTATGTCAACATTTCCTATGCAGAAACGATGGTGGCCAAGTATGGTGACACTTTTCAGGGTGGCGGATTTTTCACTGGATAAATTCACTCAATCTATCCATAATTCCCCTCTCGATGTAACCCGGTCTGGGCCGCTTCGTGTCCCAAACCGGCAGTCCATTTTCCCTCGTCCACCCCGTAGGCGTCGTTGAGTCATGCCCCAAATGACGCCGTCATTTAGATGAGCAGCAGTAGGAAGAAGCTGATGCCACGTTTGCAGTTGGGGAACAGCCCCAAGGTTGCCCAAGACAGCAACGTTGGTAATAATGGAAACGCTGCTTCCGCTCGCTGCACTGACGGAGGTCATTTCTCCGCTCAGAGGCCGTCGAGGCCGCGACCGCTGGAAAGGAGAAGCAGACAGGATGACTCCAGACCCGACTGTCCAAGGACCGATGGGGACACCCCGGACTGACTTGTTCGCCGCTCTCCACAGGTCCCGGAAAAAGACAAAAAACAAAGTGTGACATAAAAAGTCATTTTTCTCAGCATAGCGGAAAAAAAGTTTCTCCACCCTCCAGAAGCTTAAACCGCGCCAAACGTGCTCGGAAGTGATTAGATTGCGAGGAGCAATAAAAGTTGGCAGCCTTTTTCTTTCTTTATTTCCTGCTTAGGCCAGCAAGAAGAGATTTTTACTCACGCTGCCATCTTAATCGAACAAAGTTTTCCTCCCCCCTTCCCTTACGAATGGCGAGCACAATGGGGGGATTGTTGAAAAAAAAGGAGAGGGAAAACTACGTGGATCTGGCATGTAAGGACACAACTTTAAGTAAACTGTAGGTTTGACTTTAAAGGCAAGTCATGCACTTGTCAGTGATGCTGACGTGGCCGGTCCAAGTCTGACTCGAATGCGAGCAGGGAGGGGCAGGGGGAATCCCCTCTAGCCTGGTGAAATTGAAATGACTGCACTCGTCTCTTTTATGGGAGAGATTTTTAGTAGCTACAAAGACTTGGGCATTCAATTCCAAGGCCCAAACAAGCGCAGACGTTGATCTTGCTGCCTCGACTTTGGCTCGTGTGTCTGACTGGGTTTTCTTCGTACCCAAAGGCCTTTTTCCTCTCGTCTTACATTGTGTGGCCATAAATTGCTGCTCTTCTTGAAATTGAAGAGGGCCAGGGAATGTGCAAAGTTTTGTTTAATGCCCTTCGGGCCCGCAATTTTTCCCAGTTTTGAGCCTCCTCGGTGGGAGGAGGGGAGAGGGAAAGATTTAAAGGATTCTTCACGGGCCTTTTAGGCCTTCGTTGCATTGGGAGCTCAATCCTAACGAGGAAATTGAACTGCTTTGCAGGTGAAGCTTTATTCCGCAAGTGCTGAAGGGCCACAACAAAGGCCTGCACAAACTGCTCCAGTGGGCAGCTGCTGCATCGCCCCCAATAGCTAAGATCAAAGGCATTGAGCACATTCTTTGAGGATCATTCGGGCTAAAGAAGATTTGCATCGGGGTTGCATGGCGAGTTTGGGTCAGAAGTCAATTGTCCCAATGAGGCCCAATTGAATAAAGAAAATCTCAAAATTTGAGAAGCAATAGTAATGCTTTGTGAGACAACAGCAACACGTTCATGTGGTCTGACTTCCCCACGGTGCGAGGCAACGAATATGCTGTTCTGGACCTTTTTGCAGCTGATCACCCCAGGCAATGCCTGGTACTTCAGCCAGCACACTTACCACGTGCATTCGTACACAAGGAGGTTGGGGGAGGTCAGCAGGAGAGAAGTGATCAGTGAACCAGCACCACCTCGACTTTGCCGCCGCACAGCTACAGACACAAATAATGTTGTCTTTTTCTAGGCCAACAGCACCGAACAAGAACAACAAACTGTGCCTGACACAATTGTTCCATTGACAAAATGTGTACGAAAGAGTCGCTCCATTAAGTTCTGATGACTCAACTTCAGTGCACTGCTATTTGGCGAAGATTTACTGAGCATCGGCATTTTGATGCCAATGGTCTCTTTGGCCCGTCAGTCCGAGGTCGACCACGACTACAGCCGTGGAGTCCCCCTTCGGCCCCTAGCTGCAGACCGAGTCGGAATGCACTGCAAACTCTCATCCCATCAGTCGCTTAGTAGAGTCCCAAGTGCGGACTCAGAGGTTGTCTTACTCCTTTGTCATCATAACTCAGTTGCACGACTGTCCGGTCCCAGTGATCAAGACCGAGTACGTCGGCAGCTGCACCGGACTCCTTGTCCACTGCTCCAGTACACAGGAGTCCTTTTGAGGCGCCTCCACTCAGTGCTCAAGTGGTCGGAGCAGTGTAGACAATGCGCTATGACTGCTCGTACTATTTTCTTTCTCTCTCCTTTTTATTCCCGGGGCAACAAAGGCTTTTTTTTCTTGCTCATCTCTTCCTCCTTCATCTAGACTGATGGCAGATGGATGAATCCCTGTGCTACCTACAGGAGGTACGTGGAGAAGACCCCTGGCAGGGTATATACGTCGATAGCTGCTGCACGGACGTGCACATCCTTCATCTTTTCTCTTTTCTTGCATGTATGGAAAAATTTGGCACGTTTGTGTGGGCCGAAAGAGGTGCTGAAGTGGACTCGCTTAGTCGGTGTAGCACAACTTTATAAGGAATCTGGACGAGACGAAGCGTTGTGCTGTAAGAATGTGCGAATATCCGAATCCTGCATCGAATTTCCAGAGGATTTCGCTTTCTGGCCCGGCTTTTCAAACAAAAAAACTTCGAGTCGAGCTCGTGCACGACCCTAATTCCCACCTTCGCATCACTTTTGCATCTCCTGACGCATGTCTCAATAATGTCTCAAAAAGTTCGTGAAAAAACGCAAAAGGTGCGAGGTTATTGAGAAAAAGAGGCTTCATGCAGGAGTTACTTATAAATTGGTGGGACCAGCTGCATCTTGCAGCATCCTATGTGAGGGGCAAGGCCTTATTTACAGACATTCTAGCAAACGGAATAAAATGGAATGTTTTGGGTTCCCCTCCTCTGCCTTTCAAAGGTTTATCGGCACCGTACATAAGGATGTTAGGTCAACTGTTCAAATTAGCTGTGGACCTGCTTAGTTTCTTTTTAAATCCCAAGCTGAAGCACTGTAGTCAAATGACATTGAATTCTTAAATGCCTTAGCTAACTATTGGAGAAGCTATCTATGACTTGTACATTAAGTGCACCAAATGAAGTCTTGGACCTTAATTTCAACCTCGAAACGGCCTCAGACATAATGTGCCATGCAAACGCTAGAGAAGTCATGAGAAGTGCATTGTAGCATTGCTGACCAAGAGTTTGGTGACGATCGGTGCAGCTGTTGGGTGCCCATGACTTGACAGACAGACAGACCATCGCGCTTTATATACCATAGAGGTATATACATAGATATATGACGAAAAAATGTTCTTTATGTGCCGTCATCGTTGTCATATGGTGACTTTTTCCCAATCCGACGAATTGGAATGTTTAGCGCTATTGGACCACTGTTATTTTGTTCCGTATGATTGTGACTGTTGCATTCCTTGCTTTTCCAGACAATCATCTGGTGACAATCATGAAGGGCTCCAGCTACTCCTTGCGCGTGATGAAGAGCGCCAAGCAGTTCAACAAGCAGCAGCACCACCCCACGCTCACGCCCTTGCCCCAGGGCGGTCTTCTCCCGCTGGGTCAGCCCGCGGTGGGAGGCCTGCCCGCTGGCCCCGGCGGCGGAAGCGGGGGCGTCGTGGTGGGAGGGGGCAGCAGCGGGGCCACGCCTCCTGTGCTTGGCGTGGTCGGCGGCACAACCGGGGGCGTGGGTGAGTTCCTCGACACCCCCACCAAGGTGAGTAAGCTCCCGACGCAACTGTTGCTCTCGGTCCCTCCCCTCCACGTAGGCGAGCAGGCAGTAGTCGTTGGTGTGAGCCAGGGCAACTTTTCCTCATTGCATGCTGCCCTCCTCGAACCAGGCGCGTGGTGCACGCTAAGCGGAGACAAATTTTCTCTAATACACTCTCTTCAGCAGCTTGGGCATGAAGGAAAGTTTGGGAAAGTTTATGGTGTCGTCTCCTTTGTCTTTAATGGGAGCATAATGTTGTAGTGTCGTCGCTGGCACATTGTGAAGCCCCCTTTTTTCCCCCTTCTCTTCCACTCTCCTTTATGTTAATACAGAACATGCGCATACTGTAAGCAAGACCCTGTCATGGTGCTCATAGCTTATAGTTTCATAGGTAGAGAGGACGACGACGTAGAAATGTCATCGTCACGAGGAATGCCGGAGCAAAACACTATGAGGCAAAATTAATGGCCGCGGGTCAGCGTCTAGGCAAAAGGAGAGCTCACCAAGGCCAGGATGTACAGGGTGGGTCTGCAGCTGACTGATCGAAATATGCTGCGGACACATCGAGTGGAAAAAATCCCTCTTACAAAGGTTGGAGCCAATAATTTGAAAGTCACTGGTCTTATTAATCGAGTGGAGATGAAATTTCGAATATCTGCTCGTTCAATGTGCATCGCCTGCTGAGAAAGTCAGAGTCACTAAATTCAGTCTTCTCTTACGGATTACCAGTCAGGATCCCGATAAATCCCTTGATTTCGAGATTCCCTAACGGAGCAACAATTTTGTAGGAAAGACGATTCATTTTTTCCTTAAAAAAACCCTCCTTCGTTGCTTTGAATACACCATTTTCTTATAAGAATAGCGATCTTCACCCACGTATTAGGTTTTCTTTACCGTTAGTGAGCGCAAGCGGGAGAAAAAAACAGCAATTCAGGGAAGAAAACTGATCATGAAAAGTAATTTTCCCGATTTTCGGGAAGGAAAACCCTCCGTTGATGCTCTGCTCAGGAGCAATGGGCTGTCATCACTTTTTCTCCCTGAAAATCGGGAAACTTACTTTTCATGATCAGTTTTCTTCCCTGAATTACTGTTTTTTTTCTTCCGCTTGCGCTCACTGTCGGTAAAGAAATGACTTTGTCTCCCCGACAATGCTGTGTTGCGTGAAATTTTGCAGGCTTTTTTGCATGGCAATTTTGTTTTACACCAAATTTGCACTTCCTCCAGGATAAATAGCGATATGATAACTTTGTAGAAAAATTTGGTCGAAAAAGTTGCGAACAATAAAGTCTTTTCTTCATCGAAATTTCAGGACAATAAAGTCTTTTCTTCATCGAAATTTCAGAACAAAAAAGCCGTTTCCTGTAAGAGTAACTATTTTAGTCACGACGAAAAAGTAAACTTTTGAGGAGTGGCTGGTGATATTTTCTGTTATAATCGCGAACAAAAAAGTTGAGAGCGGAATTTTTTTTTCCAACATGGGGATAAAAGTCTTTTTTGTCCCCACTTTTCTGTGGGGAAAAGTGACATTTTAACAGAGAAGCCGTTTCTTGTCAGAAAAATATTTATCATAGGTAAAATACCACATAGAGCTTGTAACGTGCGAGAAAGCCCAAAGTCATCCTTTCCTTGTCGGGCTGCACTGGCTTCACCAGCCTTAGCCCTATATCAGTGATGCGACGCATCCTCATAGCGACGCTCAGATATCGCACCTCTCTTCACATGTCAAGGTCATAGCGACAAGACCACTTTTGGGATGGACTTCAGAATGGTGGACAGACAGATGAGTAAGCAGGAGCTTACGACAACAACAACAAAAAATGCTAATGTTGTCATGGTGACACTGAAAAGTTGCGAACCTGAGCTTCCAAGCCCCTGTTTGCTCTCTTCTTGCGTCAGCTTACCTTGACATAGCTAATCTGGCAGCTCTCATTTTTGTTGTTCGTTCATTGCTCAGGTGATCTGTTCACCTGAGAGTGCCCATGGATGACTGTGATGAGAGATGCGAATGCTGCACCAACCAGTCCAGGTGTGGGAGGAAAAGTCGCGGTGAGGGAGGATCGCTACTCACTCTGATATCGACGTCGAACAAGTGGAAAATGTGGCAAGTGTTGAGTTATGTGCAAAAGATTGAGACGACATGGGCATCTCGTACAGTTTGTCAGAGTGCTGACAGGGAATCCACTGTACCTAACGTAGGTTGCGACTCTTTAGTTCTTGTGGACTCTCTGTCGTCCGATGGAGTCCGGTCCAGAAGTCGGTGGACCCCCAGACAAGACGACGGCTGCCATGGAATTCTCTCAGCTTATCAATATTTTCGAAACCTCGCACAATCTCAAACTACTCCACCCTGTATGAGCATTGTACAGTGTGATCTGTACAGTCATATACGTATTAGAAAAAAACCATGCGTAAGAAGTCAAATTCGCAAGAAAAGGAAGTCGGTGCTGGAATGAGTATGACAGCTTAAGATTGTCAGTCCTCCACACCGAGTATAGCAGAGTTTAGGGGGCAAAACATTGTCATGATTGATGTCATGTTGACCTAAAACGTGATTTTTTTTCTTACATCACATCACTTTTTTAAGAAAGCAAAAAAGAATGACACGAGCGAGCGGTCGAACTTACTGCATACAAGGGTGAAAAATCACGACGATAACTTCTCATGCTCCAAGAGATCTTGCTGAACAAGCGTGCTAATATATCTGCAAGAATTGCCTTCTCCGAAAATGAATCAGGCTGGCATTTTTTGGCAAGTTGGCAATTTTTGCTGCTAAAACTGCACCAACTGCATCAAGGACGTCTCGGCTGTGTCCGCCTCGTCCTTCCCCAAGGAGACTAGAGGAAATTAAGCGGACACTTCCTCCCCCCCCCCCCTCAGAGAAGAACTTTCCGGAAAGCAAAGTTCTATACCTTAACTGAAAGAGGAGTGAAAGAGATCGATGTGTAAAGGGGCCAAATTGATAGCCTCACATGCCATTGAAGCTTCCAAGTGCAGCGAGCAATAAAATGCTTTCTGCTGGAGCTGCCACTGGCCTCCGTCTCCAGAATAGCTGATATCCAGACTTTGATGGGCGCCATCAGCTCAGCTCCCTCACCGTGCTCAAGAATCTCAGTCGAAGCTTCATCCGGTGTAGCAGGAATCTCTCTCTCATCTTCCGAGGGATCGCCGTCATCGGCCCTGCTGAGGTCACAGCTCAGAGTGTAGCTGCAAGTCAATGTGTCAGACTCCAGGTTGGGGTAGGAGATTTTCAGAGGCATAAGGACTCAATATTAGTTCGTCTGTTGATGTGTCCTTGCCACCGAACATCCTACTTTTGACGTCGGGTTAGGAACCTTTTAGTGGCAAATTCACGTGCTGACGCAGGCTCCGTGATGAATGGTGGCAAAAAAGGGATCAGTGTGAAAAAATCCAGGAAAATTTGTGCATGCCTCTTTTTTTCTATTTCTTAGGGTGGGAGGAAAAACGTTAAGATAATCGTTCCAGCAGCCCATAAAACACAAGGGTTTTCTCCAACCACATACGCAGCATCCTCTGTACGAGTAGAACGAAGGATGAGCTGTAACAGCTTTGATGATTACGCTGCTATTGCAGCTACGACTACTACAAACGGCCTTTCCCCCTCCCCTCCTTTGTAAATGGCCTGGCCTGCATGGGTGAAAACAGCCTCCCCCCCACCACCACATGTTCGTCCCGCTTGAAGAGGAAATGTCTGACTGCGACAAAACACACGTGGGCTGCAACGTCCACGAGGGCGGGAACCTCAACAACTCCTTCAAAGTCAAAGAAGACCAAACCTTTCGAGAGCAAAAAAAAGGGGGGGGGGGGGAGGGGACGGATCCCTGGTGCCACCAAATCAACTGGAAAACTGTTGGTGCAGCAGTCAAGGCTTCTCCCCAAATAGTACATATAAGAGGATCTTCGCAAGATTGTTTAACACCGCACTTTGCATGTGAATGGGTCTCCTCAGAAAATGGGGCTGCTATCACTGCATGCGTTTGATGCTTACACTCTGGGGGGGGGAAACTTTCTTACTCTTTGAACACTGGAAGGGGGGATAAGAAATTGGAATTTCGCACTGGAGGCGTCGCTTTCTGCATCCTTTTTGCCACTCTCGCCCCTCCCCCCAAAAAAGAGCCCCGACTGAAGGCGAATGTGGTGCAATTTTTGGATGGAGCAGAGGAGAACATAAGAAACGTTTGGGGCGTCTAATTGTGGGTGGCTTAGGAGAGAGTGGGGGAAATGGGTAGGACGCGTCTGAATCTGATCCGGGGGCGCTTTTATCATTTTGCAGAGTGCTTTTTTTTATTCCTCCCCGCGCTTTTGGGCGCGTTCTCTCGTAGCTTGAGCGACAGCTTTTTTTGGGCAGTCACCTGGGAAAAGTTGGAATTAGCGACATCTACTCTCTTGCACTTACAAGAGGGAGCATCTGCACTCCTGGTTTGCTATCAACTCTTCCTCTGCATGCGAATTCTTTTTCTTTTTTTGCTTCCTCGTCTCTGCAACGCATTTGTCCGCCGTGTAAAGGCCAAGCGATGCATGCAACAATGCAACAATCTTTCTTGTGGCGTGCAAAACTCGGCCTGGATCTGCGCAAGATTTTAAAGGCCTTGAATATAATCGATCACTCGTTCGTGCTTTGCAGTGGGCAACGTTTTGCAAGGTGCTTCTTGACACTTTTCCGCGGTTTCTTTTCTGCCTCGACAGATGTGACCTTTTAATGGAGCGCAGGATCATGGATTCCCAAGTCGAGTGTCCTAAACAGGGGCATGAGGTGCGTTTGCACAGTCTCGCGCATCCCAACTTCCCTGCCAGATTCATACATATGGAGTTCATTCCCAGTGCATATGAACTCGGGTTCAGTTAATTTTGGTGCCAACTTCATATGAACTAGTGAACGAGGATGGATGCCTCAGTCTTTATCTTAATTCTGTAGTACATAAAAGTTGAGACCAAGATTAAGGAGTCACATTTGTGTGGTCTACACAACTATAACATCTATCCTATCCTCAGAACTTTGTTGATAGGCCCTAACACTGATTCACCCATCCCACGAAGCTTATGTCAAAGTCATATGCGTCACAGATCTATATCAATCAATCCTAAGACTAATAAATCCATCACAAGAAGCTCATGTCAAAGTCATATCAGTCACAGATCTATGTTGATCGATCCTCAGACTAATAGATCCCTGACATGAAGTCCATACGCGGTACAACCTTCGTTTGAGTCTGCTCCGTCAATTCTGGCAGGGTTACGCCTCACGTAGTAGCTCTCAGCACTGCACCTCAAAGCATCGCATGAAGTTTGCTTAAAAGAAAGTATCGCTTAAAATAGAACTTAGAAATGCCAGTGCCATTATTCGTGTCTTCACTTTTGTAGATGAGGGGTTGATGTTCTTAATGTGAAGCATGGAGTAGAAGAAAAGCCCTGTGCTGGTCAGCTGATTCCACCTCCTTGTTCTATGACCTCTCACTGTTCAGCCTCGCAAATTTGTGCCTTCAGCTTCCTATGCCAAGAGGATGCATTTTTCTCGAATTTGACCTCGGTCGCCACAGCCTTCCAATGTCAGACTGACTTTGGTTCACACAGAAAGATGCTACAAGGCTGACAAGGTGTTGGAACAGGGGGACCTTCCTCAAGGACATGGGCAAATGTTGTTGTCACCATATGAAAATTTTATTGTATGATGTCATCCCTCTGGTCAAAAAGCACTACCGCACTTGTTTCAGAAATTTAATTTTAGCATACTTTATGTGGTAAATTCATGGCCAAAAATGAGGTACCTTATTACTTCAAATTAGGAAATAGGGTCTTGATACCGTTTTGCTCAGAAGAGTCACATTTCGTAATAAAATTTTAATTTCCTTCATTAGACTGCCATTAATCCACACAAAAAGGTGCATATGAAATTTTTATTTTAAAATGTGATCATTCTGGTCAAAAAAGTACTGATGCACTTCTGTCAGAAATGTAACTTTAGCATACTTTTTTATAAGATCTTGTCAGCCTTGTAGCACCTTTTTGCGTGGACCAAAGTCAGGTTGATTGGGTGGGATTTGACTTTCTACATCAGACGCAACTGCTGATGAGAATGCATTAAAAAACATTCGCCTCAAGGGGCCCACCCTAATGTACATTCACTTGCCACTACTTTAAGTCTAACTTTAAAAAGACTAATAATGTCTTTTTATTTTCCCGTCCCTTGGGACTGACATACCGATCCGTGTGTACCCCAGTTAGGAGCAGCCCTCCAGGACAATCTTTTGCCTGTAAAGACCAACCCTCCTTCCCCTTCTCGGGCCACTCCTCCCCTTCCCGGGCCACTCCCCCAAGTGACGCCCTTTGTTGATCCGGTTGGAGACGCTTTTTGTAGTCGCATCTCTACACGCTGTCCCACGTCCTGCTCACTTTCAGGGGGGATCCCACGTGTCCCATAAGCTTTCGTACACTTTTTCATTCGCCTCCATTGCAAAACAAAAGTGGGCAGAGACTTATGGAACACCCGGTACGACCTAGGAAACAAAGATGGTTCCAATATTCCTCTCTCCGAAAGCCATCCCAACCGCGTCGTTCCCCCTTGCCTCCATGCACTTGTTTGCTCAGCCAAAGTCCATTAGCCAAAAAAGTGGGTTTCTGCACCGGGTGGTGCCTTAAAATGGGTTTTGAGGCTTAATTTCTGAAGTTTTGGGCATGACTCGGCTAACCTGAGCAACAGCAGGTGCGCCCAAATCGTTGCCATGCCCGGCTACGACTTGAACATGTGGACGAGCTTTGTCCTAGTTGACTTTGCGGAGTTGACCTGGGTCGTACTTGCTGTCGGCATCTCGGCTCCGACACCAAGGACTGCGTTCGCGGAGGAAACCCGACCAGGCGGGTACCGGGACCGACGACTTGTGCAAGTGCGCGGAATGCAGCTGAAGCGCCGAGAAAAGTCCAGACAGCGCTGAATGAAGAATGACTTCTGCCTCATCTCTGACGTCCGGGTCGTTCTGGCACAAGAGTACTAGGAAGAGGGAAAAACTTTGAGAATGTCTCTCCTGCCCACGTGCAATGGCACTAAGCACGTGCGGGTAACCGAACCGAAACCCGAATAAATCTTCATTTTCTCGGCAAATTTCTGTTTCAATTTTTTTCCCAAGGGGCAGCCGGATGGGTGTGATACTCATTCAATTTGCCGGCAAAACAGTGACGAATGTGAGCAGTGAAAGAGAAAGTCCAGCCCAACATCACCTACTCCTAGGTGCTGCACTGCAAGCTCAATGGGACTCACCATCCCGGCATCAAGTGCTCCTTCAGAGCGTGCCTCCTCAGCAGCCAGCATCATTGTGTCGAACAGGCCCACCAGCCTGGAGCCATCTGGTCTGCGTTCACAAGAACATGTCAGAATTCTAGTACCTGAAGTCAAGAATGCATCAGCGTCTCAGAATGACCGAAAACCGAACCCAACCCCTAAACTTTTCCTGCAAAACCGAACCCAAAACCCAAACCTTTCCTCCAAAATCGAACCGAAACCGATTTTCAAATATTTCCTTGCACCCGCACATGCTTAAAGTGCACATGCATGAAGAATAAGTTGCTGGAGAAGGAAAATAGGATGTTGCGTGGGCGTGGCAGAGAAGGGAGTGGCGTGGCTGAGGTCAGCAAGTTTTCAAGGTTTGCCCGAGTTGTGGTCGCGAGGAAGGCTTTTTTTTCTTTTCTTGGCCAGTCTTTGCTTTCTTCCGCTAGAGTTCGCTGTGGCTCTCGTTTCCCTGGGTTTCAGCGCCATCTGTCGACAACAGGAGCAACTGGTAGCATATGGGCAGTGCGCACACACAACGTGCGGTAAAACTACATCATGTGTGGTTCATTCTTGGAAGCGACATGATTTGCTTGGATGAGCCTCGGAGATCACAAGAACGTTGTACTTTCTTTTAAGAAAAGCCCATTATGTCATGTCTTCAAATTCAGACATTCATATCTCAAAGAAACTGTTTTGTTTCAGCCATGTTGAGGGGAATTTTAAGCCAACCCAGGATTAAAGGAATGGGGGAAAAATCCTGTGTGAACATAGGCAGCTTGCATGGATTTTTGGGCTCTCCAGCTATAGAGGAGGTGACAACAATTGATAGCACAAGGTAGTGTGCGTTTTATTTTCTTAGGCTACCCTGCACAGGGGTCCTTGTTTCTCTCTCTCCAAATGTCTACTTCCTAATGGCACAGCAGAGAACTTTGTGTGTGTGTGTGTGAGTGTGTGTGTGTGTGTGCGCGTGCGTTAATGTCTGTTAATGTAAGTGCGAGTGTGCACTTGACAGCAGGGGAGTGCGTGTGTGTGCAGCCTCCACATTCTCTCCAGCAAAAATGCCAATTTTGGGATGAAAGGAATTATAGTAAAAGTGTGTGGTGTCAGCACTTGCATGCAAATGGCCTCTTCGGGAGTAGCGCAGCCTCCTTCTCCTTCTTCTGCCTCAGCGCCACGGCAGAAATGAAGATCGAGGCTGATCGCGGAGAGACTCGCTGAAAGTAATGGACGGGTCACACCTGATCAGAAATTCTGATGCTGGCAGCAAATCTTGGACCGAGAGGCTGAGATCCTAGGCGTCCTCTCCATGACGCTCACGCAACCTCACGCGGACACCCGCCCGAGTCCCCGTCCGCGGCGACGGAGCAGTCGCGGCCAATATGGCAGCCAAGTCCGAGTTCCCGCATGATAGCCAATTGTGACCCCGAATGACGAGGGATGGGAGAGATATTTGCTCACTGACTCACTCATCCGCGTGCATGCGGATTCATTTCAGTAGTTGGCATAAATTTCGCGCCATGTGTGACCCGGCCGGGATGCTGGCCGACGTGGCCGCCATGGCTGCGTCGCACTGGGTGGAAAATTCTGGCGCTGTCACAAACATATCTGAATAGTCTCACGTCAGGATGAACGAGAGATCTGCTCTCGGTCACCCTTCAGCTGGGAAATTCCCTCATGAGCATCGGGATTTTCCATGACGTGTGAACCAAGCTACAAATGGATGTGTCCGGAGTCAAGGTCACCTTCTTCTTCCTCGTGGTGAAACACACAGGGACGGAGCTTTTGGCACTCAGGTGCGTTTCCTGCATATTATAGTATTAGGGTTATAAGGGTATTGCCAGCGACGATGCTTTTGAGCATGCTCATAACCAACAATAAAACAAGGCGATGTTTCTTGGCACCTCTTCCCGTGTCAGAAGACGTGTCTACATATGGCACACTTGCCAAATGGGGTAGCCTGAGAATGAACATGTTGAGGGAGCACTCGGTAATACCCGAGATACATTTGTAGGGTTCACCATAAGTAGCGTGACTCAAGAAAGTCATTGTAGCTCCACAAAAAAAACATGAAGTATCGTGGAAAGTAAGTCCTCAAAGCTGTGTACCAGAGCTTTCGAGTGGGATGGAATTCTGTTGCAGCTGTTGGTGGGTACTGCCCGGGTCTTCATTTTTACACCTAACAAATGACTGCTATACTTTTTTTCTTTTCGACGTCCGAGTCAATCTTTTAGAGAAGCAGTTGAAATCAAGCCAAGTGAAAAGCTTAGATTGCACAGAACTAAATTCTGTTCGTCCTAACCTTGGTTGACTGTTAGTGATGAGGAAAATGCTGCTTTGCAGCTGAAAGCAGCAGAAAAGTCAGCGTGTCTCTGTTGTGCGCGTTTGCCACAGATCGATAAGTTTAGTTAGGAGTCGAATTCAGCTCGCACCAAAATGCCAAAATGAAGATGGTGTGCAATAAAGTGGCAGCTTGTGCATCAAGTTATGTGCCAGTGCCCAAACTAAATCTAGACTAGCCTTTAGCTAAGCCAACCAGGTCTGTCTACAGTCAATCATTTTGCTGGACAACCAGCTATTTAGACGCACGCAAACTGTCTATTGGGGTGCGCCGCAGTTCAGCCCGAACATCCCTTATATGGGCAGCACAACCATGTCATGTATTCCAGTTTATTACTTACAGCCATTGCCCGGGTTAAGGACTGAGCCGCCATCTAAGATCCCATGCGCTCCACCTCCTTTCACTCAGTGTGCAGCCTCGGCCTCGTGTCCTCGTGGCGTCACAAAGGCTTTTCTTGGCCTCAGAGGTCTGGTATAATCAGAACTTCCTCAGCCTGGTTTTTGCGGGAAAAGTTTCTCTATGTGTTCAACCAGGATTGAGGAATGAGAGGGAAAATTTCACACACACATTCACACACGCGCGCACACAAGCCGCAATTGTCCCCGTGGGTATCACTGTCACCGGCCCAAGTTTGGTACTCATTGGTTCAGTACTTGTGGTGTTGATCGCGTTCGAACATTATGTAGTAAATCCATTGTCTCCTTTGAATATACTACGCCGAGCTGAGGCTTTGGTCGGACTAGAAAGAAAAACCTAAATTATAAACTGTAAGCCCAATTGCCTCGGACGCTGCATGCACTTTACACAGTCTTTGCTGTTCGAGGTCGTTCGAGGCTGCTCACAGATATTTCACAAACACAAACTCTTTAACCCGTTGCGATTTATGACGTCAAAAGACCTCTGAGGCGAAATCTGACCTCATCTCCCGCACACACTCACCCATGCGTGCGTACACACATATAGAAGAGGGTGTCAAGCATTTCTTTATAACCTTTTCTCATCGGAGGCCCTTCTTTGCCCAGAATTTTGATTTTTTGATACTTAAGTAGCCCGCTGCGGAACCCCCGAGGTCAGATTGGACTCCCGACAAGCTTCATGGGCAAAAAGGCAGCTTCATGCCATATTTGGTCTTGATGGCACCGATGGTTTGGCCGTGCATCGCCAACAAGAAGAGATTGATTGCACTACTTTCTGTTTTGTGTTTGTACCTATAAACTTATTTTTACATCCTCTTACAACAGTAAAACAAGTGATTTAGTCCGGTATCAGTGACGCCCTTAATTTCACAGCCAGACATTTAATAACCATGCAACTTTGAGTCCTCAGAGAGCGAGAGCTAACAAAGCAGCTGTCTGTTCCATGCTCAAGGATATTTCCATCAAACATCCTAGTGAAAGACGTGCAGCAGCATGAACCACGGACCGTACGAGCGAAAAGAAAGCCAAGCTGTTGGGGCGCGACTCGAAGAACCCTGACGTCATCACGGACTTTTTTGTGACTCACACAGTCATCCCCGAACAGAGCTCTTTTACACACTCTGAATGCTTTTTCCGTCATCAATCAGAGCTGCAGAGAAAAAGAGAGCAAGGAATACGCAGCCATTGACAGAGGCAGATCTGTCGTGATACAAGATGTTGTTGTCCGCCCAAATGATTCCTCCGCTGGCCAAGGCCAAAGCTTTTATGCTGTCGCTTGACACGCACAAGCACCAGCGCTGACCTCTGGGAGGGACCATCAGCATGAGGACGGTGAGGAGGACGTTTCTCTGCTCGGCTCGTTCACTGGTCCAGCTCCAGGGAGTTAAAGGGTGTAACAGCAAAAATGTCTCTCAGTCTCCGGCGGCCACACCTTGGTGATGGAGTCTCCTAAACTGGGCCCGAGAGTCAAATTGTTCCTCAAACAATTGAGAGACTCAGTGACATTTTTGCTGTTACACCCCTTGCATGAAGCATGAGGAGTTGGCGGATAGGACGACGAAGCCACACTTTGAGCAGGCTGGAGTCTGTGGAGAGCAAAGTGGCCAACTTCTTGACACCAAAGCCCACGTTTATGGTCGTCGAGAGCCCCGAGAGGTCAAGCTCATTTGAGTCAGTGTACAATGGCGTCTTCAACATGTCCAACTGCGGCCAGTCCACTCAGGGGACTCTTGAAATTGTTCTGAATTCCTCTCCAGTGGGTCCACCTGCACTGTCGGTAGTACATTCATGACAGTGTATATAAAAGTAAGCATTAGGCTAGTTCGAAAAGTTAGTTTTTTGGGAAAATGATATTTTTTTGGCCTGGGTTTATGGCCTTGGGCCATAACAAAACTAAAGTAATTTTTTCTTGAGGATCATTTACCATCTCTGCACTTTCAACTCATATTTTTATAAGGTGCTGTATGTAGAAAGTGTAGTGCACACTTCTTTTTCTGCCATAACTTTTGACTGGATCGAACTACAGAAGTGGTTTAGCCCTCCATGGAAAGCTAAGAAGCTCCTTTAAAACTGAACTGATACGCATTTTTGCTATAGGGCCACTCATTTGTTCACAATGCAGTCAAACTTTTGTGTACTAAACTCTGCTGCAGTATATAGCTTTGATCCCATATTGTGGAAAAATGAGTGGTCCTAGAGCAAAAGTACGTAGTAGTTAGGTTTTGGAGGAGCTTCTTAGCTTTCCATAGAGAGGTCAACCACTTCTGTCGCTCAATCCTATATTAGCGTAATGCCATATCATTATTAACACTAGCCTAATGACATTTACATTTTAGGCTGTATCAGCCTAAATCAATTTTTGATCTCTTGCAGTGCGCTACATTTGGAGTGAGGCTGTATTTAAAGACATTTTGGTGAAACTGAATGAAAAAATAATATGTTTTTGGTCCCGTCTCTGCCTTTAAAGTTTCATATTCCCGGCAGATAAGGATATTAGGTGAATATTCCAAATTCGACTTGGACCTGCTTAGTTACTTTCTAGATGCTAAACTGAAGCATTGTAGTCGTACGAAATTGAAAAGCAAGTTTGTTTAGCTTTACCTACCAAATCTGAGCACCTTGATCTGAGAAGTAAAACTTTATCGCAAGAGAGGGGGCTCAAATTCTTTTTTTCAAACCATTTGACTACATCTTCACCTTTGGTAACTCGCCAAAGATTCACTCATTGAAATTTCAAAATTTTTGTTTGAGTCCAGCCTTGTACATAGACGTGTGCATGTGGAGAAATCCCAGAGGCACAAAATCAGTGCTGGTGGAAAGCAGCACATCTGTATGGATGCAAGGTATTTATTTTATCTCTGTTTGTCCCTTTTTCTTCACGGGTTATTTAAAAGCGAGGATAGAGGACTGACAATCTATTAAAGGGGAAGGGGGAAACATTCCCGGGCGCCCCCCTGCGGCCTAGTCCATATTCTGCTGCACGCCAGTGGAGGCTGCAGCAAACGAGTTCATCTGCAGCGCAAGTTCTGCCTTCGGAGGCCTCTCAACAATAATAACAGCATCATGCTACTAAAAATTTTGGTGGGCCTGTCTGGGCATGAGAGGGGAGGGGGAGGGAGGGGGAAGGCCGAACCCCGGGGGAGGCCGGAGGAGGCCCGAGTCGGGCCCAGGGAGAGAGCCTTCGACGGGCCCGGCTCGATCCTCCGCCCGCAAATGTGGGAAAGCCCTAACTCCATCCGAGCTCTTTTGCCCGAGGCACGCACGAAATCTGTGAAAAGTTGGATTCCCGTCGCCGCCACCGCCGCCACCGCCGCCACCGCCGCCGCCGTCGCCGCCGTCGCCGCCGTCGCCGCGTTTTGCCGCATTTCGGTCGGAATTTGAGGATCTTTTGAGGCAGAAAAAGTTTAGCAGAGAGAGAGAAGAAGAAGAGGGCTACAAAAAGGGGTAGGGAGTGAGGGAGGGAAAAAGGCCTGGGCCTCACCAGCCCCAGCGCGCGCGCGCACGCACGTGCTGCATTGTAAGACTCAGTCAAGGATATAAATTTGCGATTTGGGACGACGTCGCTTCTTTTGCATGGCTTTCGTGTACAAAGGAATATTCTCTGGGGTCTTCTTTTCAAAAATACACCGTGGGGGAAAATGCGCGCGCGCGCGCGTGCTGCCATCTCTGCTCGTCCTCGGGAAGGAAAATGAGGTCAGAAGTGGGGTATTAAACTGGCTGCACGGGGTAAATAAAGGGAGCGAGGCTGAGATAAGAAGCAGCGGAGGACAAATTCAAATTTTGACTTTTTTCTGGAAGGGAAGGAGGGTCATGGTTCCAACCGAGTAATATTCCTTGACTTACCCCCACCCCCCTCCCCCGGCTTGGTACCACTTTTTTGTACACGAAGGGTATCAATTCACCCTTTTACCTAAAAGGGCTTCTCACATTCCTGCCCCCCCTTCTCAAGTAGCATTGTATAGTAGAAACACGTAGTAGGCGTCTTGCCAGAAATCCATCGTTCCATTCAAAGAGATGGGCCCATACATACCGGCGGAGATCCTATTCAGGCACAGTATTTTTTCGCGCTCTCTCCCTATTTTCACTATTCGAGAATGCCAAGGCGAGGGGAGACCCCCTAACCCCCCCCCCCCGCCGCACAAGGAGCCAAAAATACGACAGTGGAGGCCACACCGTAAGGAAGCAATGGGGGGGAATTTCCCAGACCCCCCCCCA
>JAAUXU010000070.1_pt1 | contig 28450 bp, 29 predicted proteins | sample 7278151 | NCBI WGS metagenome assembly JAAUXU01 (sample SAMN14350113, study PRJNA611818) | marine sediment metagenome | isolation source: surface marine sediment (1.8m) | place: French Polynesia: Moorea | collected 2018-08
GAGTTGGACTTGTGGAGCTATCGTCCTGCAAGAACTCTTTTCCAAGGCTGCATTCATATTCAACTGATGACCCATATTTTGTAATGCTTTGCTTCAGAGTGCTGTTTTCCTCAAAATCAGTCACCACATCAGCACAGTCAAGAGCACCATTGTCACAGAATTCACAGGCATTGAAGATTGGGCAAGGCTCAGGTTCACCTAGTTCAGTTCTGACTTGCAGGATGATGTCATTGGATGAAGTTGGAACCATTGACAGGCTTGCTGTGAGTAGCATTGTAGTGGAGCTTTCAGTAGGCACAACAGTTGGGCTAGTCTGTAAAGACATGCAAAGGAAAAATGAGACAGGTAAGCTGCTTAGACTGTCACAACTAATTCACTCAAACTTTGATACTGTAAACTTCCACTTTCAATCAATTGTTGGTTATGGGACAGGTCCATATCAAATTGTACACTAGTGGTGTTTTTGGTATACATTGCATAGTTGTGAGGAGGCTTTGGATGGGACTTTACCGTGCAGTTAATGGTAAAATTTTAACTGTCAATCAATGCCACTGTTAGCCATTTTTAGCATCAATCAGGTGTGATATTTGCACTGAGTACTGTTCTTAGTTTAGAATTTGATGTGGACCCCTATCCCTAGTATTTTGTGAAGTAAATATTCGATAGGAAATGCAACAATTGCTAGTGCAGAGTTCACCACATCAGAATTTGACGTTACACTACATTTAAGTAAAGGGCAGATGTTTCTTTGGGCTGATGAGTCAGTGACAGCATGACTTACACTGCCAGAAACTGTGACTATGGTGTTGTCCACAGGTTGTGAGAATGACAGCAGTGCTTTCATTTCCTGGGCTTGGTCCGTTATGATTGTGATTGTGTAGGTTAAAGTTTTGTGAGTAAAACTTTCTGATCTGCTGTACTGTATCTGTGGCTGGGTTGCACTGGGATCACAACCAGTTCCAGGGAGATCAACTGGATTGTTTCCTTCTCCAAGGCATACTGTGTCAAACATGAGGCCTGAATTCTTCACCACTGCCTTTTCTCCTGTCTCCCTGGTTGCAGGGGGGTCATTGCAGTACTTGGCTGTGAGAAAGAACAATGTGTGAGCATTTTGGCAGTATCATTCATTTTCTTACTTGGCACACAAATGGGCCACTCATTTGTAGCAGGAGAGTCCCAGGTGTTGCCAGGTTGACACTGTACTTCCTCAGATGGTTTATTGAAGTCTTCATCAAACTTCATCCCTCTTAGACAGGTGTAGCTGACATAGTCATGAAAAGGCACAGGCTCCTGGTTTTGGTTCCATGTTGCGGTCTCCAAGTTGGCGATGGAATCAGCAAGTGGAGGTTCCAAGCACAGGGTCCCTTGTTAGATGAGGAAGAACTCTCTAATTATTTGCAAAACTGCATTTTTTCTTTATTGCCAGTATAGTGACAATGTGTATAAAAATGCTTATGTTTTCTTATGTCTCAGAAAGATCAGCCACCCCAAAGGGCAGACAATTATTGCAAAATTGCTGTAGTGCAACTCACAGACACAAGCATCTGTGACATCTGGGTCTTGCAATGCCCAATTAGTGTTCCAATCACAGAACCAGATCTGCTCTGGGCTTGTGCCTGAAGAAGCCCTGGCAAATTCTCTGGCTGGTCCACATTGATACTTGAGCTCAGACTCATACATGTGCACTGCACTTGTGCGTGCAGTTGTGTATGCTGCATCATCGGTGAAGAGTGGATCCTACAAACAGAATGAATTGTTTAGCCTTGAGTATGAGTAATATTGTCTACATGTAAGTGATCTGCACTTACTTCTTCCCACTGCTGCTTTGTGTTGGCTTGAAAGTCTGGAGTACAGCCACTGCAGTGTGTGCACTGAATGTCTTCAATGCAAGCAGTACCATGAGCAGTAGTGTTAAAGTCCAAGTACATGTAGATGTCTTGTGAGTTGCCAATGTTCAGTTGGGTATCTGCACCCACCCCCAAATCTTTTGATCCAGTCATATAAATAGTTCTGCTGCCTAATTGCTCCTCTGGAAGCATTTGAACATGGTTCGCATCAGTTGCATACTAAAAAAATGAGACATGCTGCAGACTTAGACATGTGTGAATTAGTTATAACAAAAACTCACACTTATGTCTGTCAGCTCTGATGTGAACTGAATTAAGAAGTAGATTTCCTGGATAGCACTGCCTGATGCTGTGACTGTCATGTGGAATCCTGGTGTGGCCCTAGTCCCCAAGGAGGGGTTATAGACCACTTGCAAAACATCACATGAAGGAGGAGGAGTGAAGTCATTGCACACTGGGCCATATCTTGCACCATTGTGTGTGGTGGTCATTTGGCCACTGCTGGGGAGATCTCTTGGGAAGCCAGAACATTGCTTGGCTACAAAAGTGACATTTTTCTAAACGTGACATGATCATTGTCATTGAATCCCAGGAAGCACTCACTTTCAACACATGGAAACCATCCCTCAGCAGGAGGGTCCCATATGTTAGTTTCCTTGCAGAGAGCTGTGGTCTCAGCCTTGGTAAAGTCATCCTCAAACCTCATATTATGGTCACAGATGTATGGGAAATTGGTGTCAAAGTCAATCAGCTGCTGGTAGTTTTTCACCACCACACTAGCATGTGGTGGGGTAAATGGCTCGAGGCAGTGAGTCCCTAAATGTTGTGACATTAACTGATTTGTCAGGCATCATTCACACAATACATTTGATACTTACATTTGCAGTCCCGAAGGTCTTGCTGGGGCTGCCAAGTGCCTTGCCAGTCACACAAAAATTCTTGGTTGTAATTGGTAGCACCATTACCAAAGTCAAAGGCTCTTCCAATGCCACATTCATATGAAATCAAGGTGTCAAATGGCCAGTTGGGGTTCGTGGGGTCAAAGTTACCAACTTTGTGGGACTTGACATCAAGGAAGTTATTGGTGTCAGAGCACAGGATGTCGTAGACCATGAAGTCCAAGGCAAGCACTGTCGTGTACTGCACTTCCACCTCAAGGATTTGGTTGGCAGTGATTCCAGCAGCTGCATGGAGAATGTGTTCTGAACCTCGATATCCTGCAGCTGAACTGGCAAAGTCCTTAAGCTGGAAATTGACATGTTCATGGTGAGACAACTGCCCTCACTAAGATTGTGACAGTACTCACATCCTTCACTGTTATGTCATCATGTGACATCTTGAGATACAGGAAGTACTCTGCTGTATGAGCTGACAGAATCTCAATGGCAACAACTGAGCTGAAAGTGTTGCTCCCCATGCCATTGTGACTCATGATCTGGACTTTGACATCACTGCACCCTAGTACAGGGTCCTGTGTTGTCATGCCCACACCTGGCCCATACTTGCGACCTTCTCTGACCAGAATAGCATCTCCATCCCAGGTGCCAGTAGGAACTGCATCAAGGGCGGGGCAATAGAGAGCTGCATGTGAGAAGCAGACAAATCATGACAACAGCTCCAGGTGTGTTGGGTGTTGATGATCATATACTTACTGTCGATGCAAATGTAGTTTGCCCATGTTGGGTCTACCCATTGATTGTGAGCAGTACATGTGACAGGGAATGTTGCCAAGCTGAAGTCATATTGAAATCTTCTGCCTCCTTCACACCTGTAGTTGACCACCTAGCAGAAGACAAGACTGTACAATACCTTATTCTTCAATGGACTTGCTTACTTACATCATTGATGAGAATTGGCCAGTCTGAAGACACATCATACTCGAATAGCTCCACATTGCTGATTGTTGGAACTGGGAGGTCTACGCAGTGTGTAACTAAAATGTTAATTCGCAGTTACAGTCGTGCTTGACGCTATAATGTTCATGAGTATGTGTGACATCAGCCTGGTTATGATGTCCTTTCTGTCTGGACAGAATCAATTTAATAATAGGATTGCATCATTCAATAATAGGATTGCATCATGACACAGCTATTCTGTCTCTGCCCCAATGAGGACTCTATTTGTTAAAGTTACAATCCTTGCTTATCGTAAGAGCCATGTCATAATATTTCAATATTGCTATATTTGATGTCAATATGGCTTAATTGTGGTGTGCATGGCATTGCTTGTCCCACTGTCACAAAGGACTAGTTCAAAAATGTCGAGTCTGTCTCGGGAAATTATTTTTTGCTTACTGGTATCTTATTTTTTTGCTCACTGTTATCTTTTGCTGGTACTGGTCTTATTTTTTTAAAAAATAGGGTCTTCTTGCAGGTAACGACCTTTTAGCCCCCAATTGGGATTCAAAGAAGACTTCTTTGTCCTCGTTTTTTCACCAAGTAACTTGGGAACCATTGGTAGTTAGAAAGCACGACTCGACGGCATTGTTTTGCAACTTTTGTTTATAGAAAAAGCTGTTCTTACAAGAAGATTTCGTATTAAAATAAAAGAGTTCAATTTCTCGCTTGCTTGTCTGCTTCCTCATGGCCTGAAAATGAATTTTTAAACCGCACTGCTTTGAAGTTTAACTTGCACTTTTCCTTGAGGACCACTCATTTGTCGACAATGCAGTCAAACGTGTATGAGTAAACTCAACTATAAACGGCAACTTTTGCATCCATATCGTTGAAAAATGGGCTGCCCCGAAGTGAAAGAACATACAGCTTTTCGAATATCACAATATCTAAAAATTTATCGCAATATCTTGGTGAAATCATATAGAACTTGGTGCGATCGAATTGCGTTGAAGGACGTCTTGCAAAACTGATACCTGTTCAACTTCATCAAGAACAGCGTGGCCAGCGAGCAGAGACTGTGCTGAACTCGTTTGAAGTTCTGCTTGCAAAATACCAATGTATGTTCAGTTCTTTAGAGCAGGTTTGACAAAATCTGTCGGAGGATGATGTGGGGACATAAAATGACGCTCATGTTACAGCAAGTACGGACAACTGTCCGACACGACGAACTAATTCATGTAGAAAGACTTCACTCCTATGAGCTTTATAAAGTGATTAACTTAGAAAAACACTGTATAACAGACATGTCAAAGTGGCAGTGCAACCTCTTCATTAGGGATGTCTCAAGCTCTCATCTGATAGTTACATAGACCTGAAACAGCGCAGAACCCCTGTGCAGAGCAACTGCTTCGCTTTGTGGTAGCAACTTCGCTGTGCTAACATTGGGATGGAGAGCACTGAAACCTTGACGTAGATTTCTAGTGTTAACCGTACATTACAGTGAAAAAATTTGTTACTGACCCCTAATCGAGAGCTGCACTTAGCCACGAATATGTTAAGACTGTTAGAAAAATATGCATAGACATACGAGTGGGGAAACTTTGAACTAATTCGATCGAACCCTGGGAATAACGTTAGTAACAGGAGACTCAATGTCAGCTGTACTGCGATCAAAGGGAGGCCCGCTAATCCGTCATTGTTGGGTCAGAGCAGATTTGACTTATCAATCGGTTTCACGCAATCTGCAGAAAAGGCAAATTGAAAGGATTTTCTGTACTTACAATTGCAAGGCAACAACGTATCTTGAGGTTTCCATTGTCCATCCCAGTCGCAGTGGAATTCCTGAGTGAGGCTGGTGGAGGCGTCGGCATGCTCAAAGACTCTTCCTGGTCCACACCCATAAGTGATGAGCGCGTCGTACATCTGGGCATCGGTTTGGGGATCGAAGGAGCTGTCCGTGGTAGTCTTAACAGTGAGGAAATCGTTGTTGTCACTGCACTTGACGTCATAGATGCAAAAGTCTTGGCCGTAGATGCCCGGGTGCGTGATGTCAATAGAGATGACGTCGCCTGCGTTGACCGTAGCAGCCTTTCTCAGGATGAACTCCGACGTGCGGTATCCGTCGAAGGATTCATCAAAAGAGGAGGTGGAAGCCTGAAAGCAGTTGTTTGTGAAGAGCGAAACTTCAGGGTTTCCGTGCAGTTCTGGTCACAATAGCTGCAGGAGGTGCTGGTGTTTTTCCAATTGCGCAATCCTGAGATGCCAGGGAAACTGCCATTTGGTCTCAGATGACATTCTTATTCAGAGCTGACGTCCGGAGGAATCAACATCCAACCTCTTGAACACTAACTTGAGTCCTCTTGAATTCAACTACTTCACTCTGCAATCCGCATTTTATGGCGGGCAAGTCACTATTGTTTTTTGGCGAGAAAGACTGAGCTAAATCTGCAACATGTCCCAAACTGAGCAGCCAATGGGAGTCTCTCACCTTCCATCTGAGCCCAAGTCGCAGTTTTGTCATCTCAGCACTGCTGAAAATTTGAGGAAAAACCCCGCACCATCAGAGCTGATCATGACATCATGTTCCACTCTGTTTTGTCCTCCAGCCCTCACAACCGACCTCGACAGTGTACAGAGCAGATATTCCTTGAATTATGTGCACGATCTAATGTAAATTCCGTTACGTAATACATGTGCACATATGAGGAACTCTGTCTGTCTGTCTCTCTCCACACACACAGACACCCTGTTGTTGAAACTGACGTACATCCGGAACGCAGTCGTCATGTGAGGTGTAGAAGTAGAAGAATTTTTCACCAGTCGTGAAGGCATTTACGAACTCGACGTCCAAGGTGGATTTGTGGGAGCCGCCCCCCAAGGGAGTGGTTGAGGTCACGTGAACATTGACTCTGCTACAAGTTGGTACACCCTGCAGACCGTCTCCGGTCTTCCCGAAGCAGGGCCCGTACCAACGGCCGTCCCTCGTCACGGTGGCGAGCCCATCATGTACACCACTGGGAGGGGGCGGAAGTGCTGGACAGTCCTGGCCTATAGAAAGCAGGAAATCAAAGCTTCATATCCCTTATCAGACGTAGAGTTGAGTCTTGAATAAAGGGGTCTCGATACAAGGTTTAATTTCCATATCTAGTACGTTTCCCCGATGACCGGTGTTTTCTTCTCTGTATCACGTACATCACCGTAATTTATAATCTGAATATAACGTATTTTACCTGCATACGGAAAGCTGCGTTAAATTTAGATTCCATTGCACCTCCTACTGCACTTATTAATAAGGCGGTCGGGGGGAAATCATCGTGACCCAAGCACACGCATACTCGTTCATCGTACTTACCAACACTGCAGGTGTAGTCTGCCCAGTCTGGCTCCGTCCAGGCATTGTTCTCGTCACATTCAGCCGTGATGATGACGTCCGAGAAGTGATTGGCATACTTCCTTCCACTAATGCACCGGTACTCAACCAACTGAAACATGGTAAGCATGATTATGACTTTGGCGCTGTCGCAGTATCAGTATTGCTCACGTCATCTATGGGGACCGGAGCTGTGGGAGCGTTGAAGACCTCGATGTTGTAAGCCCCGTTAGGCGTGGGAGGGGTCAAGCAGTGAGTGACTGTAAACATGACAATCTTACAATTTGAACAATAGAAGTGACTATTCAGCGGTCTCTCAAACGGAATGATATTTTAAACAATAAAAAGTGACAAGCTGAGTGTCTAAAACAGGAAGGAAGGAAATGACGAAAATAAAGCCCACGTGGAGCGACGCAATTTGTAATCTGACGCCAGATTTTTGCTTTTTTGTCGACTTTTGGTCGCTCCTATCGCCACTTTGATTGTATAACTGCAGTTCCCTCATACTCGTGGTCGCATTATTTTTTTATTTTTGTAGTAGTGCCTTATGGGGTCTAGCCTCGAATTTGGGGGGTAGTTGCTGGTAAATATACTAACTATACGTCCATGGGGAATATAGTGTACTAGCAGATGTACCCTGGCGTTGCTCGGATTATTAAAAGACTCGCCGCAATCCCGGCAACCCGGGGATTCCACCCTCGCTCAACACGTGCTTTGCACTCAGCACTTAATACAAAGCTGATCTCGCCCTCGAAGCTGATCTCGCACTCGCACCCGCACCCGCACCTCCCCCCCCCCCCACACACACACACGCACACGCACTTTGCTTTATATATAGAGATTGCTTTATACATATAGATGTTAGAATAGATAGGTATCCCTGGGACTCTGCTTTAAAGTGATTCTTTAAAACCTATCTCCAGTAAATAAAACTCGACATATCAGCAAAAATCTGGCGTCAAGTAATGAGCGTTGGACTCACACTTGCAGCTGTAGAGGGCCGCCTGAGGCTGCCAGTTTCCTTCCCAGTCACAGAAGAACCACTGACTATCGTTGGTGGAGCTGCTGCCGAGGTCGAACACTCTGCCATCGCCGCAGGTGTACTCGACGTAGGCCTCGTATTTCTGCTTCTGGGCAGTTGGATCGAAATCGTTGGGAGCGGCTGAGGTAGTCGCAGGCTTCACCAAGTAGTTGTCGACGTTGGAGCACAGAACGTCATACACGCAAAAGTCGACTCCGGCGATCTCGCTGTATTCGACCTCGAACGTTATGCTTTCACCGATGCTATAACTCCCCGTCATCTCCACGACGAAGTCGGTGTCTCTGTACCCAGGGGAGTCGGACGAGAAGGGAGAAGCCTGGAAATTGCGGGCAATACTTCATATTATTCACGAAATTTGTTTCGTGAATTTTTTAGGTATGATTCGGGAAGGCTATTTATGGCTACGTCTTCGGTAAAGTTTCAGGGGGGGGGGCAGGACGTAGCATTTGGCATTTACTGACAAAAGGTTGTGGAACTTGACACAAGCTGTCGTTTAGATCAAGGCTACTGAAGGCCTCAGTCTTATAGCAAAATGCAACCTTTTCAGGTAAAGGAACAGTCGTTCAGCACCTTGGAAGAAAGTGCTTGGTGATAAAAAGACGTTTTGAGACCGCGTGCCGTATGTCAATCTGCAAACCCTTGAATGTGGTATCATTCTTATGTACTGTATATTGTACACATGCTGCGTGCGACCATTTTACTTTACCAAATTGAAGTTCGTGACTTGATGTGTTGTTGACAGGTGAAAGAACTGAGCTCCCGAGTGGGCGGCCTTGAACTGGAGGGCGATCGTGGCCTCCCAAGTGCCGCTCCCTTTGTGCACAGTGAACGGGGTCCAAACGTCGACGAGGGCGCACTCGGGGGCAGCCTCGTAACCTGTCTGGCCGAGGCAGGGGCCGTAGGCATGGCCAGGTATGTCTAGGGTCGCGTTGCCATCAGAAGTTGGCGGCGCGGGCAACTCATCGCATTCGAGGCCTGATCGAGAACAGAAAAGGGGTCTGGTAGAGTTTGCTTAGTTGCACAAAAGCAGAATGAGGATTTTGTTCAAACTGACCCAACTTTATTACTGCCTGATTCCATGAAACATGAGTCCAGCCCAAATTAGGAGACTTTTCAGATACGAGGGACTGCATCCTTCACTATATTGAAGGACTCCTAGGACTTTTTACGGACGTGAAAGCTCTTCCCCACCCTCCACCCCTCTCTCCACCCACACTGATCTTCGAATCTTGGCAGATTGATCCATAGGCCCTTCTCTGCACACTTACTCTCGATACATTCGTAATCAGTCCAACTGGGCTCTTGCCAGCTGTTGCCGCCCACGCACTTCGCCGTCACGGACGTGGTGGTGAAGTGTTTCTTGAATTTGCGCCCATCGCGACAGATATAGGTCAGCACCTGTTGTTTATACAGGTCGTGAGATGTTGGATTACAGATACTTATGGGACTTGGATTTATTGATTACTCGTACTTACCTGGTTCACCTTCACAGGCCAGGTGGTGAGATCCTTGATCTCCATCTTGTTAACGGCGGGAGGCGTGGGCGGCGTGTAGCAATAGGACGCTGAAGGCAAAAGACGGTGCAGGTGCAAAGATGTTTACGTACATCAAGTCAAAAGTGACTCCTCTCTCTGGTGAGCCTCAATGCCATTCTCGCATAAGTTCTACTTACTAACACAGGTAAGCTGACTGGCGTCGTCGCTCCAGGAGTCGTCCCAGTTGCAGGATCGGGTGAAGGAGGGGATATCGGTGCCGGAGTTCTGCAGGGTCTGAGTAGGGTCCTCACAGAAGTAGCTGAGGTTGGAGCAGGTACGTTAAGTGAAATAATATCTCTGAGCCTGCACATCCGAGTGGTCACAAATTTCCTACCTGACGATGCTTTTGTATCCGGGGGCTTCGTAGGCGTCAAACGCCGTCTGCAAGGTGGCTTGGTCGGTCAAGGCAACCGTGCCTGAAGTTGCCATTGTTTATGTACTCTATGCATCTCGTCAATAACGATTATTTTCATTGTTTTCAGCCTCACCATCGAAGTTATTTGGTCTGATGGCCATGATGACAGACTGCATGCTGCTGGTCCTGCCATAGAAGGAGTTGAAGAAGATTCCCTTGTCCACGGTGCCGTCTTTTCTGTTATGGTTCTGACCGAAGATGTTAGAGCCACCGCAGCCCTCAGCAAACCTGTACGAAGTGACGTCAGACAATCTTTTGACGTCAGACTTATATTTTTTCAGGTGGGAAAACAACATAGCGGAGTTGGGAATCTTCTGAGTCTACCGCGCGAACTCTTATTTTTCTGTGTCAAACAATCAGGTGGATTTTTGGTCCCTTGGGCAAGAGTATCAAGTAAGCGAGTCGATATCTCTCTCACCATCCCGCGCTCTGGAGATCAGTGGCGCAGTCGACGCTGGAGTCAAGGTCCACATCATTATCATTCGTGGAGAATCCGACCACATTGCCGTTGACATTGGAGAGGTCGTCCAACATCCCCCACTTGTTGTCTTGATCAAAGCCGCTCAGATCAAGTTTGTAATCGGTTCCAATCAGGTCAAAGTTGGTGTAGTCCATCTCGCGGTAGATGCCACCCGAGTCCGTCAACCGAATCTGGAGGTTGAAGTCGCCAGTGTCCAAAAGGCTGAAATGAATTGTGTCAGCACTTAAAATTGTGCTTTCTCAGGGCTTCACGACATCATGGTTTGTTTTATACTTCTGCGCAAAGTCAAGGCCCTTCCAGTGAGGTCCGGTGACGTCGCCGAAGCCCTCCTTATACTCGTTTAGTGTTTTGTAGAAGAAGTTCTGAAAATACAAAGTGTCAGCTTATCCGAGGACTTCGACCAGAAAGTGGAAATTTACCGAAGATTCTGACTGTGTTCTTGAAAGGATGTAGGTCCAGCCCTGCGAGCAATAGACCTGGACCTCTTTGGTATTGTCGACGGGATCCTTGATGCGATAGACACCGGGCAGGGTGAGCCCGAACCGATAGATCTCCGAACAGTCGGTCAATGATGGAGGAGCAGATACTGAAACGTGTGCACGAGACATAGTATACGCACTGCCTCGTCCAAGTTCCAATAATATGCCAACAAATGTCGCTCCAAACTCACTATCAGTATCTCTGATCTTGACGTCGATCTCCTGAATAGAGGAGACGCTGTCCACGAAGATGTACTCGCCACTGGGTGGGGGATCTGAGCACTGGTATAGGTGGAAGGTGCCGTCGATGGCGTCGATGGGGCCTTGGTCACAAGATGAGTAATCGGTTGCGACGGTGGCGGGAACGGTGGTGTCCGTGTCGCCCACGTACACCTTCACGTTCTTCATATGATCGCGACTTACGTCATACAAAGGGAACCGGTGAAGCGCAACTTCCACCACCTTGAAGCCAGGTTTTATTACTGTGGCACTGCACGAGAGTGCTTAAGTACGAGTAAGTGCTTATGTGTGACTATCCGGGTCCATGAAGACCCGTCACAAAGACAGCAAAACAACTAAGTAAATACCTGGTATTGCTTCTTGAGCTGTACCCTAAACCACCCATTTGAGAGGCTGGCATCGTCGACTTGGAAGTAGCCGCTCAACGTGGTATAATCGTTGTCGATGGCATTGTCCTCGGTTTGCACTCCCTGGCTGCCTGAGGCAGCTACAGCAATCATCTTGTCTTTAGTCAGCCATTCTGAAAAGAGCCAGGGTATTTCGAAAATGCAATGATAACTTTACATAGTGCAGCCGAGTTAACTCCCCTTCCACACTCGCCACACATAGGAAAACAAGACCTACTAATGAAAGAAAAACAGCATACAAAGGAAAAGCATAAACTATTAACTTACTGCATTGCGAAGTTTTCCTCTAAAAAATATCTAAGCTGTCTTGAACATTGTCTGTAGCTGAATTGATGGTGTGAGATACAGACAGACTGACTCACACGTAGCGCTTTGTAATTTTATAATTCTCCCTACCCAGCGAAGTGGGGAGCGCGTGAGCGTTATTTTTATATAAAATGCTTAAGACTAGAACTGCTCTTAAGGTTCGCAGGAAATCTCATTCTGGCGCATCTAGTTTATGAGTTGAACTCACCATCATGTTGAATACGTTGTCGTGCCACTCCTGAACCAGCGGCTGGAGCTGTGGTCGTAAATGGGCACGATGAGTCTGTAAAATAACGCATATAGAATAAAAAAATATTATATATTCGTAATGATGAACATATTATCGTAATGATGAAATTAAAGGTTGCTCCTGCTATAAAAAGACATGGAGTGTTCACGAGATGCAAAATAGGGACTGCTAGACAAAGAAATTTTGCTATTTCATCGACAATGACACGAAGCATGTCACTAGCGACCACCAAGAGCTCACGGCAGAAAAGAGGCTTTAACACCTGAGTACGCATGTACGTGCATGAGCAGATCCTGCTGCAGCATTCACAAACAAGAGTAAAATCGGCACACAATAAATAACTTCTTTCAGTGCAGAAAAGCCAGGTCGAAAGTGAGAAGGAGAATCTGTGACCTGGATCTGCGCTGAAATTAGGTTAGATTTTGTGACAAATGCATTCATCGTCGGAAGCCATGCTTCACTTGGTGCGCGGAGCAAAAAGTCGCGCAAGGAGTGCTCAGTGTGGAGATGCCTTTAGCGTCACTGATGGTCTAAGCCACCTTGCAGATGTCAGTCTGAGCGAGACAGGCACAGGATGAAGACTTGGGGTGGAGGCACTTCTCTGACGAGGCGATCTGACCTGCAGCCTCAATACAAGAGTCCTTTGGTAGCGAAGCAAAGTTCCTTCATGCAATCGCACCTTATGCCATTGTTTGATCATCGCGGGAGAAAACTTCCTGCTGATGCACCAACAATTTCACCCAGGCTTAAGAAACCGCCATTGCTATCGAGCAAGAAAAAATCATTGTCGATTGTGAAATTGATGCAAAGACTTGGTCGAAAATTGGCGATAATCCTCCTGGGCACAAAGGCGAAGAAGAAAAAGCCAGTACTAAGAATCTTACGAGGCAACAGGAAAGTGTGGAGACAGATCTGTAAGGATGGACCATGTTCGAACCAAAGAGCAGCAAGTGATCATAGTGCCACAACTAAGGGATTTTCACACCAAAGCAATCGCAGAGCAGCCCCCAAACCCAAGCTTTCTCCTCCACACTCACTATCGAGCGATCTTGCTACTGCAGACATGACAGCATCAGCATCATTCACTCCCATGACTTTGGTCAAATCTGAAGGATATGCTAATTCCACTTTCCCAGACAAACAATTGACCAGCCGAGAATCAGTGGTTCAGAAGCCTTCGCCAGCGTTGCCCTCAACATCTTCACTGCATTCGACATCTCAGCCAAGCACCTATTCAGACAAATTGAGGCAGCTGATCCCAGATATATTCAAACAGTCCGAGGGCTCAACACACTGGGACATTTCCAAGCTGTTGGACAAGGTCAGTGATGTCAAGGTCCAGTTGCTCCACGTCCCAGTTAAGCCCAGTGCAAATAGGAGGAATGGCGTGTTTGACATGGAAACGCCATATATGCAGCCTTATGGGCCCCCCCAGAAGAAGCTAAAGATGCACCCTTTGGTCATTGCTTCCCTTCTACTTGGAGTCTCCATGGGCTTTTTCGGCGGCATCAAATACTACTCCTTGTTTAACCCAGCTTCTTCTGCAGGAATTGATGTCTCCACTGTTGTCAACGTCAATGGGAGCACTGTTAGCAACACCTGCACTAATACGGTCTCTGCTACGGCCGACAACGTGAACAATGATCAAGATACACTTTCTAGCACGAGCAGCAGTGAGAACACAAACACCAACATCAACTTATAGGAACAACGCCTCACTTGCTGCTGCAGCTCCTGCTTCTCATGCTGATAGCAGCATGAATTCAGTGAGTGGATGAAGTCTTTGACATCTTGAAAACTCCAGCATGGGGATGACCTTTTATGTTGACAATGCTACGTACACAGGTTTTGGAGGCCTTGAATTTAAGATTGGTGACTCATTTCGCTATGATGTTGAAGAAAAAGTAAGGACGCAGCTTTTACCCCAGTCCAGTCCATAACAGAGAAGGAAGATGAAAGCTTTGGTTGCACGTGGTGAAGGTCTTAACCGAAGGACACAAGCTGAATGTGACTTTTCAGTCTACTACTAATTTTCGGAGAGGGTTGAGTAACAACTGGCCACTTTCCCCAATAGCGCGGACATATTTACTACAACAAATTATGCTACTGCTGAAGACATTCAATCGAATGACAGAAAAGTCACTCGGCGAACGGCATCCTGGTCCACTGGAAGAAGGGAGCTCTTGAAGACCACGACAGCTGCAGCCGACGTTGTGATGGCAGCAACGTTAAAATCAAACCCAGATCTCGGCGGGGGCCAATTTAGTGCTTTAACCGGAACTTTCACTAACATTTGTGCTCCTTACTTCATTGGAGGATTCACAATACAGAAGATTGAGAGAAAAATAATGCATTGCTTAGATGATACGATTGACCATGCACAGGATGTACAAATCCTCTGCATTTTATATGGTTACAATACGGAGGAAATGCGAGAGGGAGAACAGAGTAAGTACTACCCTACCCTGTCGATATGAGTTGAAATCACCATTGCACTGTCTCGTAACGCGGATGAAAAATAATTTCTACCCTTCTTTTTTGTTAGCATAATTTCAAATTACTTATGCTGTCTCAGACGTATCAGAGGAAAGAGAAACTAGGATCCTAAGTTGAGATTAATCTGAGCCTTCAGATAAAATTGATTAGTTTGAGAGTCGCTACGGTAGATTAATTCTGATTAATTTTCAAGATTCAGTATTGTTGACTCGCTTAAGATGACCGTGCAGAAAGAACAATGTGACTTCCATTATTTCATTCTTCGTCATTGTTCTCAACTTGGTAATAAACACCGCAGCGGTACTGAATATTCTTTGCACCTTAACCGAAAAGTGCGGGAATATCAAAAGTCAGAGCAATGAATCACGAGTTGTATGCTTCTGCATCCCTATTCCAAATTAATAGATTGAAGCACTCAGGTGAAAATTAATCGATTACAATCACGCTCAGATTAACTAATCTAGTAATCACTTGGAACCTAAGAGAAACCGAGCGCTACTAGAAAAACTGGAGCTTAAGATTTACACCAAAGAGGGGTAGGATTCACCCAGCTCAAAGGCTGTATAAACAATATTTTCCTTTTTATGGTGTCTGTGTCAGCTTCCTGGAAAGGTCTCTGTGTTCAGTGCATCGCTCGTGTTTGAAACTAAGTGTTTCTGCTTACGTGAAATTTGTGTCACAACCTCAAAAAGAAAGAGATTCTTACCTGTTTTGCACGCAGTGGCCGCTGTGCCGTCGACAACATCGTACCTGAACCCGCTGGCACTCGATCCGCCGCTGTCATCTTTGCACTGGACTAGAAAGTTATAGCTGTCGTAGTCGTCGATGAATCTCCCATTGTTCAAACACGTGTAGGCCACGATGTCATCCCACTCGATGTTGTATTTAATGACTCCATTTCCGTCCACCTCACGCTGGACATCGCCGAATGAAGTTAGGCCTTGATCCGTAGCTGAGTCAGGGGCACCGCAGGCAATGCCTACACATCAGGTGCGAGGTTATTTAACATGAACTAAGGTGACCTCTCTCAGTGATGGCTCGTGTATTCAATCTGCAGCTAATACGTAACTGCGTTCGAATTAAATATAGAGAAATTTTATGCATGAAATAACAGTATTTTTCTCTAACTGATGGACTTCTTTTACTAAAAATCAGTGAAAAAAGTTTTTTTCTTCAAAAAAATTCTTCTTTTTTCACTGATTTTCACATCCCGGCCTTCCATGGTCCATGGATCATGATTTCTTGAGGACTGACAATACTGCAAATGGACTGTGAAAGAAGTCAGTTGGTTAAAGGAGATTACATGTTTGACAAAAAAAATAAGCAGTTATTCTCACTGTAATTTTAACTCTTATCCTCTCGACACTTTTTTCGTTGGTTCCTCTCGAGCAAAAAGCGTTTCAAGGCTCATTTGCGAATCAGTGAAATTTGCTCTTGAGAACAACTTTTCTTATTTTTGGTCAAACGATGATTTTTCTTATACCGGAGAAGTTGCCGAAATTTACAGACTGAGAAAATTGACAGACGTGTCCATGTGATGTAAGATCACTCACGTTTGCAGAACAAAGAACTGACATCTGGAGGGTTCCAGTTTCCGGGCCAGACACACGTCGTGCTAAACTTTTTTGACGCTGGGCTGGTGGTGCCATCATTGATGTCGAATTGGGGATCGTCACAATGGTACCTATTGTGTTCAAGTACACCCGATATTAGCAAATGCATGCATAATGCATCAGGGTGGGTTAGAGTGGCCAAAATTTAAGTCATTTGGGAATATCAACTTTGCTCAGTCACCATAACGTAGTCATGGACCCCACTTGTGTCGTTTGGCTTTGGATTTTCTGAAGTCCCTAAGTAAAACATGGTATGGATCTCCAAACTTTCCCGAACTGGCTATGTAGTGGAGCACCCTGGAGGAGTCATTTTAGATGGGGGCTTCTTACGCGGTCACCCTAAAACTGACGGTAGTGTATTTATACATTTTATAGTCAAGTCACTAAGTCCACCATTTTGAAGTTATCAAGGGCTTTTTTTTCTCTGCGTAACAGCCAAGGGACCAACCTGTGTAAACAGGGGTTTCAAAAGTTTGCTCAACAATTTTATTATGAAACATGCCCAAGGCCAAGGTTTCTTGTTCATTAAGCTTTTCTCCTGGATCCTTGATTTTTTTGGCGCTGCAGAAGAACATGTTTCAACTCAATCACTTCATAAACATAGCCAATTTGTGAAGCTTTGGGGATCTGTAGCACGTTTTCTTCAGGAACTTCAGAAAATCCACAGCCATGCAACGCCATTGGGGGTCCATAACTACACTATGGTGACTGAGCAAAGTCATCACCAAAATTTTGGCCACCTTCGGGTGGGAGCTGTTGTAGATGTGAGTGAACTTAGGCTGCAATAGCTTTTGTGTGGTTCAGTGCACACACTTCTCCTGCCCTAGGTGGGAACCTGGTTGAGTGTACAGTGCACTCACTCAATGACTCTCTCATCCCTCCATCCAAGTGTTGCGTCGTCTTCGGGATCCACGGGAGTGACGGTGATGGCTGCGTTCGCTGGCGGATAGGTGCCGCAGTATGTGTGTTCCACGCACTCAGTGCTGTCGTAGTTGAATACAAAGTTGGTGGCGTCACACGTCACGTCCAGGTAACTATTCTTGGTCGCGTCGTTGACGAATTTGTTTGCCTCACACGGGTATTGTAAAACATTCCCGCCATTCACGACGGTAGGGGCTGGTGAGGGCGCACCGAACCCCTTAGAGGACTGATCCATGTGGTCTGAGGCATAGACGCACTGGTATTCTAAACAGAGACACATTAGTCACACGTGTAAAGTTCAGCAGGTAAACCAACATGTGAACAACAGATAAGCAAACAGCATGTGCTCACTGATGCAGTGGGGGATTGCGGCCCAAGTGCCATCATCTTGACACGTGATGGTGTCTGTGGGAGAGGAGATTGCGGAGAACTCGTAGCCAGTGTCGCAGTTGTAGCTGCAAGTGAGGCAGAGTGAACGTGTGTTCAGTCCAAAAGTCCACACATTTGGCTGGTAACTTCTTACGTGATGATTGTTTCTTCGAACCATCCCTCGACCGCATCATCTTTGGTGGGCGGAACCCTGTCCCCGTTATTTATGGTTGGGGGGTCCTGATCACACATCTCCTTGCACTTGGTGCTGCCATACACGAAGGTGTATCCGCTGCCTTCACACTTCACGTGGAAAGTTGTAGACATGTTGGACAAGAAGAAGCCACTGTCACATGTGTAAACGAGAGCGTCATCTTCTGCCACTGTGGTCGGCACGGCGGTAGAAAGTGACATTCTGTGATCGCTCCGGTCTGAATCGTACTGGCTCGCGGTTTCGCTGGGAATGCATTCGTATTCTGCAAGGATTGCCAACCATGTGGGGGCCAAAGATTCTGCACACCCGGTTTCAAAGCTGACTCACGTGCACAAGTGTACAGATTCCCATTTGTAGGATTCCACTGTCCGGAAGTGTCACATTCCACAATCGGGTTGGTAATTTCTACACCAGGATTACCGGTAGATTCCAGTCTGTACCCGGGGGTTGAACATGTGTAGCTGAAATGGAAATGTAGCATCAGAACGCGACAAAGCTGAGCAACGCGTGAGCTCTCATCTAAAGAAGCGTAGATCAGTAGATTCAGTCTTGCGTAGATCAGACTGTTTTAGCCCGGGCTCAATTATGTTGCTCGTCGCAAAAGCATGTACGCAATGACCCTGGTACTTACGTTACTTGAGTGCCCTGCCAATATCCATGTGTGTTGTCCATTGTGGGCGGTGTGTATGTGACACCTGTCGGATTGGGTGGGGCATTTGAACACAGCTTATGACATTCAATTGAGGAGACGTAGGTGAAGGTGAAGTCGGATGCACAAGGAACTTCCATTGTCTGTAGGGTATAGTCGTCTCGCCGATACTTGTCTGTCTGGCACGTGTACACCAAATCGTCTCCCACGTCCACTACACCGGGATCGGTTGGGATGTCGAACCCTCTGGCAGTGAGGTCCGACTCGTAATTGCTACCGGCGTCACTGGTGATGCACTGATACTCTGTGTCGAAGAGCAAAAGAATGGCCGTATGCAATATTCCATTGCTTTGCTAATTATGACGATACGTACGAGAACAAGTTCCAATGGTGCTCCATAGCCCGGTGGACAGACACGTGGTAGTGTCTGTGCTTGCGGTGGTGGTGTCGAACCTGTATCCGGGAATGCAGGTGTACCTGCAGAGAGAGAAAATCACATTGAGGTTTCATGGTGCAATCATGTGCTTGTTGGGTGTGCGTGTGTGTGTCATTTTTGTTTTTATTCGATGCTCATGCAATTCTTCAATTTTTTGCACTATCAGCAGTACTAAATAATTCAGTGACTCACGTGATGTCTGTCTCCTCCCAATATCCATAAGTGGGGTCGTCCAGGCTAGGTAGTGAGGGGGTGGCGTCGGTTACTGTATGCAGAGTATTGTTTGGGCAGAGCTCTTTGCATTTCGCGGTGCCGTAGTCCAATGTCAAGGTATTGAGGCATGGCATGCTTGTAACGGTGGTGATATCTGGGAGGAACATGTTTGTGTAGCATTCATACTCCATAGAACCAGTGGTGACATCCACAGACGCAGGATTTGAACTCTTGAGATTCAGTCGTTGGGTGGTCAGGTCCGATGTGGCCTCACTTTTGAGGCATTGGTATTCTGCAAAAGGAAATGGTCGTCGTTGTTCATTGTACTTTATCGCCATGCCGTGACATTATGTTCACAAAATAAGCCTGGTATGATTTTCTTGCCGTTCTGTGTTTAATAGACCTTATTTTCATTGTCAATATGCAAGCAGTTCAAATGGCCTCGGGGAAATATTGTGGCAGGCAATGCAGTATATGTACAGTTCGTAAGCCCTATCCTAGTGTATGACTACAACTAGACGCCGCCAATGACGTTCAGGATGGTCACGGAGTCGGACATGGAGGAGGCGAAGCACTTGCCGAAAGGGGAGTGTCCCGTTGACCTGACAGCTTTGCTGCATTTTTCTGTCGAGCAAGTCTGGCATTCACATCCGACTTAGTACGAGATTTGGTGGCAGTGCGATCGTTAGGTGTGAGTCAGATGGCACTGAAAGAAGCTGTTTTTCTGTTGGATAGGATCGAGATTGCGTTCATTCATCGCACATGAGTTACAAGAAAGTTATGTCATGGGGAGTTATGATGAGATTCCAGAAAAAGTGACAGGATTATTTTCGTATGGGAGTAGATTGTTTTGCGTGAACTCTGAACAGACGCCCTACTGAATCTTGAGGAGTCCAAATTAGAATTGCAATCCCGTCTTATTTTGGGGGGAAATATGGTAAGTGGTCTTTCTGTGATGTGATATCTGCATTGACAGCAACGACACCACTGACTTGGTCATGTCCATGGACAAGATATGTTTGTCCCTTCTTCATGAACCGAACTCTCAACTTGTAATGCCGAGGGAAAAGTCATCCATACGTGCAATGTCTGTGCTGCAATTCCTGAGCATATTGGGAGGTCGAGTAGCTGCTAGGGATGATCGAGTCTGGGCTCGGCTCGGCTCGACTCAATGTCCGAGAGATTTGTGGCTCAACTCGACTTGGCTCGAAATTTTTGGTCGAGCTTTCGAGCTCTTGCGAGCCGGTCCGACACCCTGACCTGACTCATTTTTCTTCCTAACTTGATAATGTCAATAGAGGCAATATTCACTCCATTATGACATCCTAACACACAGATCAAGTCAAGCTTCACTTGACCGGTGCTGCTCGTAATTGGATAGGAGATCGGATCAAAAGCTCTCAAAATTTCGAGCCCCTAACGAGCGAAACTCGAGTCGACTCGACGATACGATACAACAAATATTTGAGTTCTGCAGCATAGATAGTCATACAGTTTGACCATACAGTTTTTGTGACCATGCCATATCGTATGGTCCATATGACCATACAGAAGGTCGTACAGTTTAGCTGCGATTGCACTTGTCGACACAGCCCGGACAAGTGACTGGAAAAAACAAGTCGCATTGTCTCCTGTAAGTGTAATAACTGTTTCAAACTTACTTTCACAGGTATAGGAGCTTGCATCAGCTGGAAGCCAAACTCCAGAAGCATCGCATTGTGCTTGTGGTGAAGACACCGCACTATTACTGCTATCCTCAACTCGATATCCATCGGTTGCGCAGGAATAGCTGGAAGATAGAAGAGAATAAAGTTACTCAGGTGTTGCGAGCAATCGGTGTTGGTCCCAAATCCTAAATTTCCAGTCAGTTGCACCTGTTCACATTGCACATACTGGTTGTCTACGGCACTGCCCAACAAGCAATGCAAGCGTAGGAACAATGGTTGCTCATTCCCTTAACGCTACAACAAACCTAAGAGCACAAAAAAGGGCCTCAGGTACTTTTACCATGTGTGCCGAAAACGAAGGCGCATCAACGCTTCATTGCGCAACTTGCTCATGCTGATTCTGAGCGTACGCAGCATAATCACCACGCTTATTTGCGGAATTTGCCTAATCGAGCAACTTTTCCCTGTCTAAAGCGCTCATGATTCGTTACCTTCCACTGTACTGATCATTGTAGATCTGCACCTCTTTCAATAGGCTCCTAATTACTTTTATCTCGGCAACCAAAAAAGTACAAAAGTGACAATATTGAGGGGATGAAAATCGCTAGTTTATGCTTTAAATTGTTCCCTTTAAGGCTAAAACACTGAAACGGACCTTTGGTGCGGAAGGGTCAAATATTTTCAGCATAGACCGATGCCAGTCAAAGAAAATTACAAGTTTGTCGAAAAATAACCAGTCCTTATTTAACTCTGATCCTCTCGTGAGCTTTCAACACTTAGGCCAAGGCTCACTCAAGAATCAGTGACATTTGCTCGTGAGAAAAACTTTCCTTAACTTTAGTCAAACAATTTCATGTCTACCTCGGTGCCTGTAACATTATTGTCGGCAACTTTCTGGTTGCCGAGCAGAAAGCGACTAAAGCAGGCACGAGACTCTTGAACGTACTGTTTGTCATGCTACATTCTTGGTACGGTAAAATGTGCTTCACTGTACGCGTCGCTCGTGGTCAGCTGTTACCAGGCACAAGAACTGACATTGAGCAGGCATTGTTATTGCCTCCTGAGCCCTGAACTAGGAACCGGGCCCAAATGTTGTGCCAGAAGTGGTGCGGGATGTTACCTGACATATTCTGTGTCCTTGTAACCAATGGTACTAGTCTTCGTGGCTGTGCTTTTGTCAGTCACAACTCCTGTTGGCTCCGGGGGTTCGCTGGTGCAGAGTTTTTCGCACAGCTGGACTGAGGCGTAATTGAAGGTGAGGCCGTTGGCCAAGCAGTCGACATTATAACTGGTTGCACCATTGACGCCGATTGCGTCACTGTCACAAGTGTAGGTGATGTAGTCACCACCCGCCACTGTAACGGGATCCGTGGCAGGAGGATTCAAGTTTTGGTGACTTTGGTCCACGTAATCCTCTGCTGTGATACACATGTATTCTGCAAAGGGATACATCTGAGTTACGATGCGACTATGACTGTCGGATATGCGTGTCATAATGCCCGACAAAGTCATGGGTTTTATGTAGTGAACTCGGTCAGTTATGTCACCAGATTTGGCAGCATCTGTTCAAGAGAGGCCCGCAAACTAGAACTTCCGACTCTTTAAAGCTGTCTAACTGCAACGGGGAGTTGAACTAGTCCTCGGCCAGTCTCTCTGGAACAGAGTACTGTGTAAAAGTTCTTCAACGGCCAGGAATGAATACTGTTTACTGGATGCACGAGCTGCAAACATGTAACGGATTGCAAAGTTGCACGAGTACAAAGCACTGCCCAGAATGTGCCCCAGTCACTCAAGCTGGCTGGATCACCCGTAGGCCTTGGTGATGACCAAGGCGCCGCACCTCGAGAGTGAATGTTGTACTGGATTCTACACGATTATGTGTAGTGACAAAAAAATTACGTTATTGTCAGCTTGCTTTCGGCTGAGAAGTCATGTCTTCTCCCTGCTGTGACTACTTACTGACGCAGGGGCCAGGGGCAGACCAAAGTCCGGTACTTTGACATGTGGAAGTGGCAGTGTAGACGCCGGCAGAAAAACGATACCCACCGGCACACGTGTAGCTAAAGCGGAAGATAAGAAACTTGTCGTATTGCTCAACATTGTGCAAGAAGGTCAACTTACGTAACAACTGTATTTTCAAACCACCCGTGTGTGCCATCATCTCTAGTAGTTCGGTCGTCGGTTGAATTGTTTACATTGGGAGGATCAGTCGAACACATCTCCACGCATGAATCGGTGGTGTCATAAGCGAAGTCAAAAGTGGTGTCCTGACATGTGGCAGTCACGGATTGGGAAAGGGGGATAACGGCTGGCAGGAAATGGCCTGCATTACAGGTATAGGTGACGACGCCATTAACAGCCACTGTTGTTCCGGGAGCAGTACCAGCATCAACCGTCATTTTCTTGGCAGTTCCGTCAACATAGTTGCTTGAAGCGATTATGCACTCAAACTCTTCAAGAGAAAAGAAATGTCAGGTTATATAAAGGTTGAGAGAATTCAAAATGCGCAAGTACTTAAAAGGTCTGCACCAGGATTTACGCATAACTTCGTAGTTAAAGTGGTTGTCATCGCTGCGTCTTATTTCTAACCATTCCACCTGTGCACGTACAAGGTGCACCAGAAAATAAACGAAGTCAAATTATCCGCCAACATAACACTGAAGTGAGCAAACTTTGCTACCACAACATCGAATGTCCAACAAGAAAGTGGCCGTCATCCCTGTGGACGAGTCCTTTGCGCTCAACCCCAGCCAGCTGGGGTCTGACACATGAGGAACTCCACGGACGAGCCGAACCGAACTACGTAGTCATGTCCACAGTGTAGAGATACAGCAAGTGAATATCGACTTACGCTCGCAAGAGTATCCGGACATTGAGGTCGTGGACCATTGCCCGTTAGTGCCGCAGGTGTTGACGAAAGGGTCTGCCGTGGGTGTCGTCCCGTACATCATGCGATAACCGTCGTTAGTGCAGGTGTAACTGAGACAATGCAGGGTATCAACTGAGCAATTTCGGCCTGATGCGCGTGTCTTAGAACAAATTAAGGCACTTATAAGCCTGTTCTCCGGGCCAAACGGGTGCACTTCTGCTTGACGGACCCGGCGTGCCTATGCTTGCACACACGCTTTAGCAAACCTAGGCAAGCTTGACTTTTTTTAACTGTGTCTGAAGGAACAAAGGCTATCTCTTAAGTAAAACGCCGTAAGGTTTGTAATGAGGTTGAACGACACAGAAATTCAGTGAAAAACGTCGAGGCACTTTTGATGCTTTTTCTAAAGCATACTTTCCAAACTTTTGGTGCCGTGCCAAGCGTAAATGTTTTTATATAATCACAAGTGTCCACAGGCCAGTGAAGACGATCATGCTTTCTTACTCGATCTCGGTACCCTCCCAGTGACCGAGATTGGTATGAACTCTTGTGAACGATTCGATGTCAATCCCGGTGGGTGGTGTCGGCGGGTCAGTCGTGCAAACTGTCTGGCACTCCTCTGTGACCGTGCCGTAGTCCCACGTGAAGTCAGCCTGGCACGTGGCAGTGTAGGTGGTCGCCCCAGTACTGAGGAGGTACATGCCCGAGGTGCACGTGTAGGTAACGGTGCCTGTGTCAGCCACTGCGACGGGTGGGCTGGTTGGTTGGTGGAGGTTCTCAGTTGTTTGGTCGGTGAGCTCGGCGGTAAGGCACATATATTCTATGGACATAGAGAAGAAGTGGTGAAGCATCCGGTGCCGTGCGGTCGGGTCCGTCCATCTTACTTGCGCATTTGAACGGTGCATTTCCGGTCTGCGTCCAAGCACCAGTTGCGTCGCACGTGACCGTCACGGGGCTCGTTAGGACACCTCCGGAGTTGTCCTCCAGTCTGTAGCCAGCGCCCATGTCGGTGCAGGAGTAGCTTCAAAAGGGCAAGAGGGGGTTTCAGTCAGGTGGCTTCTTGTTTGGCATCTACCATATATTCCTTGTCCTATAGACTTTCATCTACATTTTAAGGGGAAGTTTGTTTCAGCCGGCAGCCGTGTGCGTGTCGTACAGGTGGTCGACCCGTGAGAGATCGGCAATGCCTGGTCTTTATTTTCCTCGTGTTGATCCTTGCCGTGTCCTTGGCCTTAAACTGTCCTCGGGCAAAGATTCAAAATGCCAAAGTACACAGGCTGAACAAAAAGTTTAAAGTAGCATGCATAAAGCTGATATTTACTTTTAAACATATGTTCATGAAGTCGTACAACTTACGACTTTATGAAGTCTAGTCTAATTTTGGCCAAACTTGGATAGAGTGTGGCAGACATTTCAAATATTCATTACCAAAATTGGGCTGATTTCGGGCAGATCTAGATGCGTTACACATGATAGGCAAGTGTCTTACATAGGATTTGTAAATATCGTCAATAAAAAGTCACTAGCGGTTGAAATCAACTGCTGGGGGCGTTGGCTCGTTACGATTTTATATAATAACTTTATGTTGCATGATCATAAAATAGCGCTTTGTTTTCCCAGCTTTCAAATTCAAAGGATTTCTATTATTAAATGAGGGAAATTAAGTGCCACTTATGCGCATGCAATTTGCAATTTAACGAAAAATTCATTTCACAAGTTTTATACCGCAATGATAAATATTCAGTGGGTAGGCTGGACTGGGCTGGCTGGGCCGACCTGGGTTGCGGCTGTCACTACCCATACCATAAGGCTTTATAGTCCGCAAAATCGGACTCTAAAGCTTTAAAGCCCGCATTTTCGGAATATAAAGTGTTTGTCAGAGTATACGTAGATTTCAAATTTTCTGCTCCCACTCAATAGGACGGCACAGTAAAGCAGAAATTTTGCGTCAATATCAATACGACATTCCAGTAGTGGAGCTCACACTACACCTTCTGGCCAAAGAGAAGCTAAAATGAGGCAGGCGTCGAAGACTTACTCCAGACTTGCGCCGTCGAGCCACCCCACGGAGGACACGGTCTGGGCAGGCACAGCGTAGGTTCCGTCGGTAACAGCTGGAGGGGGCGCAGTGCAGAAGTACACGCAAGAGATGGTGTTGTATATAAATTGGAAATTGCTGTCGCACTCGACGGCCAAGGTGGCCTGCCCGTTGTCCTCGGTAAGTTTGTCAACGTCGCAGTTGTAAGTGAGCGCGCTTACGCCCACGTCTACCGCGTCGGCCACGGGGGTGGACGCCAACGTCATGGAGTAAGAACTTCGGTCGTCATCGTACAGACTGGCGGCATCACCCGTGATGCATTGATATTCTGAAGGGAAGATCGTGAGGCTGGGTCAAACAGAACCATTCATAGGGGCCACCCTAAAAACGTAACCCATGTAAGCTACGCCCACGGGGCAGTTTTAAGCCTTGCCCAGGCTCAGGCCAGGCTATCTTTTTGGCCCATCGTCACATCAGCTGAAGGAATAAATTAGCAAAGATGGTACGAAAATGCCATCATTCCCCGTAATAAGGAGTAGTAATGTTTATGCAAGGGTAGATCAGGGCAGAAAGACATTTCCCCGAAATTGTGGGGGCCACTTTTCTCCCCCTATAAAAATAACCATTTCTCGAGGCTTTTGCAGCTTTTGTCCTTACGTCTGCACGTGATCTGACAAGAACATCTTCGTTTTCAAGTGCCCCACGCAAAAGTTCCTGCTTGTCTTTGATTCAGTCTCTTAGAAGGGAGAAACAACTCACGTTCGCAGGCAACCAAAGTGGTGGTGTCCCAATTTCCGATGGTGTTACATGTAATGGTTTGCTCGTTGTCGCTGGTCGTCCCCACCAACCGGAAGCCGGTGTCGCAGGTGTAACTGCCGGGACGCAAGAAGTAACTTTTAGGTCATGGCAGTGCTGGCTCCTGCGGACTGCGTGAAGCCCTCCAAGCTGAGTAGCTCGGGCAAAGAGGGCCCACGCCATGACAAACGCACGCAGAATCCTCAAAGAGGCTTAGGTTGCTAGAACAGCTTAAAGTCTAAGTCTTAAAACTATTGTGTAGCTGAAAGTGTGTCTTGAGGGTTTATGGTAGTGTTTGGCCTTGTTGGAGGAATTCCATTGCGATGTGGTCGATCCCGTTGGCACTAGAAGGAGAGAAAGCGTAGGTGATGTCAACGTCAGGAAGTTTGGCTCTTGGCAGTCAGCCTCGTAACGTATGTTCTACCCTACAAAACATACACCTACTTAGACATGTGCAGTTGGTTGCATGCAATGCATCTTCATACATTGCGTAACCATGCCAGAACTCACAGATACTCCAGCTGTGAGCTGAGTACGCTACGCTCTATGCCACTTCTCACTCAAACACCGTTTGAGACTACAGAACATACTGTAGATTGTACGACAGTCCACTGAAGGTCTGCTGGGCTCCATGGATAGTCACAAGTACGTACGCAAGTATGTGATGGGTAGAATATGGGTCAGGTTCTCCATGTCCATTAATTCGTCCACGTCTCAGTGCTCAACATTATTTCTATGATGTCACTAATGATCCCACGTTCTTATCCTCGTACGGTGCGACAAGATCTGTTGTCCCCAATGGAGTAGAGGCAAAAAAGAAAAACCGGAGTCGTAACACAGGGTGCACTTATCAATTAGGAGGTAGGGGTATTTTGGGTGAATGTCCACGTACATATGCCCTCTCTGAGGAGGGTGAGGGGAGAGGCCACACTTATGAACATGTTTGGCTGTGTTGTCCCTGGACACGCAGCAGGTGTTTCGTCAAATCGCCAGGGTGATCGCACGGCATAGAAGACCCTCCAAGACATGTTTTTTTTTCTATTTATTGCCAAATCCCGCGGCCTTTATATCCTACGATCACGTACAATTTCGACAATTACGTGGTTGAAGTAGTGTTTGTATCCTTGGACAGAGTGGCGAAATCAACTCATTATTCTATTTGTATTTGAGACACCTTGTAAGAAACATTGTTTGTAAAGTCACAAGAGGAGTTATTCTTCAGAGACCGGTGGCTTGACAAGGGGTGAATGAGTATCCGAATGCGACCAATCCATGATGACCTCAAAGTCACGGTCTTGCAGTGACTGAACAAGTCAACAAGATGTAGTGGCCTTGAAAGTCCCCATTTAAGCTGGTCTCCCCCGAGGCCATTTTTGTGAGTTCTCTCCAGCTCTTACTAGTGACCACCCTGGTGACCTTGAGGTCACCACAAACCTGAGGTCGGTGTTGAATCAAAATTTTGACCTAAGGGTTTTTGCAAATACTGCCCTGCCTCACGTGCTGGTAATAGGCAACCACTTTATATCGAGAGAGGGAGTTCGAGCTCGCGAGAGCAAAAACTAATGCCAGAGCTAGTACGTAAGAGTGAGACCGAGAACAAGAGTGAGTCGGGAGAATAAAGTAGTCGTTACACTACCGGGTGTAAACAAACTCACACATTTATTTAGCCAGATTTCAGAAGCCTTGAGAAGTGCATTGCTCCTGAGGGAGGGATCATTGAGAAGTAAATAGCTCGGACATGTTCGAACATTTCTTATTAAAAGAAGTTTGTCATGGTGTCCCACATAGTGCGGAAACGAATCCTGCAAAGGTTGCTCATAAGTGTACGAGTTGTAATGGCGCACCCGATATATCGCCTGCTCTTTGAGCTGGACGGGACACCAATAGAGAACGAAAGAAGGGTAGAGGGAATACCCTCCCCGTGAAACGATCACGGCAGATTTGGCCGAAAGAGCAGAGTTGC
>JAAUXU010041884.1_pt1 | contig 28442 bp, 31 predicted proteins | sample 7278151 | NCBI WGS metagenome assembly JAAUXU01 (sample SAMN14350113, study PRJNA611818) | marine sediment metagenome | isolation source: surface marine sediment (1.8m) | place: French Polynesia: Moorea | collected 2018-08
GTCCGTTTGTCCGTCTGTCCGTCTGTCCGTCTGTCCGTCTGTCCGTCTGTCCGTCTGTCCGTCTGTCCGTCTGTCTCGCTCCCTCGCTCCCTCGCTCCCTCGCTCCAGAAGGAATCAGAGGTTCAAGCAACCCTCATCTTGCAGTGTTCGTCCTGCCCCCAAAAGGCTTCTCTATAGAAAGACTCTTTGAAAGTTGAGTCGTCGTCCAGGCCCAAAGTTTTTGCCCAGGCAGAAATGAAAAAGTCTCCTCATTTAAACGGACCATTTGAAGCAAATGAGAACGAGGAGGGCGAAGAATGCGCCGTGACACCTTTGGGTTTGGGGCAGCAGAGGCAGAAACAAGAGGATATAAACGTCGAGATCACGACGAGAGATGGGCGAACAAGAAATTTCATCCTCCAGCGGCGGCCAAGTTGTCGGTCGCCGAAAGTAGGGAGCGCGACTGTTGCGACTGTCAGGACTGCAGCAGACACTTTATCAACTGTCTTCTCTTTAACACTCGCACGAGCGAGCTTGGACTTACGCAAGAGTGAGTAATGTCTGCCTGGAGTCCCGGCCCTTGTTCTTCTTCACGCCCTCCCCGCCGGGCCACGACGAGGGGACAACCGATCAGTCAATGAAAATCTCCGGACCCTTGGAGCGAATCTGCCCAATGTCACAACCACGCAGATGCTCATGGGCGACCCAAAAGAAAGAGGGCGAAAAACGACTGGGGCGGGCAGCAGGAGGAGGAGGCGGACAACAACGCTCTCACCTCCAGCGTAGCCTGAAATTTGACCAGAGCGGCGAAAGAGTCTCTTTCCTCGGCCGTGTCAAGCTCAGCCTTTATAGAGCGCGACCGCCTTTCAAAAAGGCCACGGAAAGATGACCTTGAGCAGTAACTTTCCTCCCTCATTCGTTCTGTGTGTTTACTTGGAGGAGAAAAATCTTCGCCTTTGCTCGTCATCACTTCGTTATGCTCCACTTCTTCCTTGAATGCTGCTACTGTTTTTCGTACAGCCATTATTGCACATCTTGACGAGGGCCTCTACAGTGGCTTCCTTGAATAGACCGTGACTGACGCCAAGGTTGCTTATGATGAGACGTTTCTTGCTCCTCCCTGCACGATTGTTTCCTTGAGGATGAATCAAGAAGACGAATGAGAGGAGGAATTGCTGGAAGACTCCAGGGGGTCGTAACAAAGAAGGAACAAGACAGCAGCCGCAGCGGCGGCGGCGGCGGCGTCGACGACGATGACGACGAAGACGACGAAGACGACGGGCACAGCAGCCACTGCTTAATAAAGGCGCTGAAGCTCTTTTCAATTCATTGTGTTCATCTCAAGCACGTGACGTGCGTTTCAGGTTATGGCAATTTGACCCCCAAGACGGATGTGGGCAAGCTCCTGACCATCTTCTACGCTCTGGTCGGGATCCCTCTCATGCTGCTATACATGACCAACATCGGACACATCCTGGGGTCGAGCTTCAAGTACACGTACAGCAAGTTCTGCAGGCGCGTACGATGCCGAGCTGGACGACGAGAGGCGGGCACCACAACTCACTTCGCTTTTTTCTCATGTACGTAGGTGTGACCCTCCAATGAAGAACCTGCCGGCCAAGGCGAGTCTGCCGTCGGTGCTGGCCGGCGACCTGGAGTCGTCCAAGCGCAGCTCGGGCTCCAACTCGGCCTCGCGCACCCCGAGCGCAGTGGGAGGACAGCCACAACAGCTCAGGCCCTCGCTGCGCAAAGAACGCAAGGTGTCCTCGGACGCGGACAGACCCAGCCTCACCTTCTCGGAACACGTACGAGTTCATCACATCCACCCTCAAAAGAGGCATCGTCTATTTGACACTGAAAAAACAAAAGTGTCTCGCCCTAGGTTGAAGCCGACAACTCCCTCAACGTTCCCGCCAACAGCAACTCCCGTAGTGCCCTCAGTCGACAGAATTCCGCTCGTGGCGGAGTTGGTCTTGGTGGCGGGGTCGGCGGAGCTCCCGATGCAGTCGATCGCCCGCTGACGGTCGAGTTCAAGCTGGTCGAGGATCTGCGGCTGGTCACCGTCCCCGTGACGTCGTGCCTGTTGGTACTGCTCCTGTACATACTACTGGGCACCATCCTCTTCTCCACTTGGGAGGACTGGGACTATCTGGACGGCGCCTACTTCTGCTTCACCAGCCTTATGACCATTGGATTCGGGGACTTCGTGCCAGGGAATGAATACATCTACAACTACCAGGGACCAATTTCATTCACCGTTCAATGTCTATGGAACAACTTACGCATGAGCGACTCCTGAACGAACAATGCTGGGAGCAAAGGCGCTCTCATCTTTCCTTTTTTCAATTCACCTGTAGTCATCACGGTCATGTCAGTCAGTGAGTGAAATTGGTCCCTCTTCAATCCGTAGAGTGCGAACGTGCCGGAGGCGAGGGCCAAGATCGTCCTGGGCACAGTTTACATTTTGCTCGGGATGGCTCTGCTCGCCATGTGCTTGAACCTTATGCAGGAGAAGCTGGTGCAACAAGTTAGGACTATGGCAAGAAGACTGGGACTCATCAGACCGGCAAGGATATAACAAGTATATTACATAGACTGCAATATACAACGAAATTTACAGTATAAATTTGCTGCGCAGGCCATGGATCTCGAGAGCAGAACCGTTACATACTTGACAGGAAAGACAACTTCATGTTTTGCAACAATTTCAATTAAACCGCCAAGAACGTGCACGAGTGCGTAACAACCTGCCTGATTTTGAAGCTCAACCTCGGCCTGAAGTGCCAGCTGACGGAGGAACTGTCAAAGTCGTTGATGCTCTTCCCGTTCGTGGAGTAAAGTTCAGTCAAGCCCCAGCAAGTAGGGATGGCGACGAGGATGAACACTCAGGAAGGCCAAACCTCAGGATGGCCAAGGCCGTTGAAACCTTGTTGGCGCCCTACTCTCAGATCTTGCGCAACACTTTTTTTTGTAAGTTATTTGAAAAGGGTGGTCCACACCGTCTTCTCATAGCACAGGTAGCAGCTCAGCATGACGGAGATGCTCCCCGTCAATCCTGCCTCGAGCTCGCTCGCTTGACCTGCAGCAAAATGAGGTAAAATGACTCCGTCGCATGCATTCAGCGTGAATAAGAACAGGTGTATCAAGTGTTGCGGTCACAATAACCCCCCCCCCCTTCGTCTGTGTTTGCTGAATTCAATCGCCTGGACTCACCTGAGTCTTTCTCAGCTCCCTGGCCAGGTCCTGAGTCTGCGTCCGAGACTTCTCCAGCTCAATGCTGAGCCGTTGCACTTCTTCGGTCACCTCGGCATGCAGCTGAAATGAGAGACGGAGATAAACTACAAGGACTTTCAAGAGGGGCACCCTCCCCCACCCCATCGTGCTCGCCATAATGTCCTTCAAGCCGTTGGTGACAACATCGAGGAGACCAATAAGACATGACGAAGCTTGCGATACATCAAGTCAAGTTGGTGAGACGTCCCTCTGCCTGACATGACCCCATGAAAAGTCAGGAGGCGCAGCCAGTGATGCTGGACCTGACAGAAAGCCAGTGCTTTTCCTTACCGTCCTGAGTTGGTCGTTCTCCCTGATGAGTTGCACCTTTTCCTTGGCCTCGCTCTCCTTCAGGTCCGCCCTCAGCCGGTCCCGCTCTCGCTTCAGCGCTTCGTTTTCTCGGCGCAGAATCGACACCTCGGTGTTCCTCAGAGATAACTCATTTTCGCGACTCAGCTTCTTTCCGTCCGTGTGCTCCGGCTGGCTCTCAAGCGGTTTCTCTGGACTCGGCCTCAGCTTGAGTTCTTGTAGCCTCCGCTCTCGCTCCAGAGTTTGTTCGGCCTGAGCGTCAGCACGCCTCAATAGCTCATCCTCAGAGAGAGGAGCTGGAGGGCAGGAGTCAAAGGTGCGCTGGCTGTCCCCACCGGTGGCGTGGACTCCTCCGATCGTAAGGAGATGATTGCTGGTCTTACGCTGTCTCTTCTCCACCTCCTGCTTCTTGGTCTCTTCAGCCTCGAGCAGTGACAGGAGTGTAGCTCTCTTGAGATCGTCCTTGTAGGCTTCCAGCTGGCGCTAGGAAGAAAACAACATGCAAGGTCAAGACGGTGGCAAAGACTTTCAGTCACTGACTACGGCACCTTTTCGTCCTCCTCTTTCCATTTATTAAACTGCTCCTTCTGTTGGGCGTCGACCCCTTGCTCCGTCCCACTGGCGCTTTCATTGGCACTCCTCTTCTTCTTCCCCTTGGCTTTGGGCTTGCCAAACGCCAGCGCCCGCAGGTCTTGGGCGTCGCGATCCTTCTTCTTCGTCTTGTTGCTGCCGGCGGCTGTGGCGGCTTTCTTCTCCTCCTCGGCCTTCTTCTTCTTCTGCTCCCTCGACCCCGGCGTCTTCAAATCGGCGGGATCGTCGTCGGGGAGTACCGCGAACGGGTTGTAGTTGGCAGGGATCACCGGCATCCTGGAGGTCAACCCGCAAATAGAAAGTATGTTTTGGTGTTTTTTCGCTCTCCTTCAAGCCGAAACTCGACGTCAGTCACCACGGCAACAGCACTAGGGTTGCCAGATGTTTTCGTGGAGGGGCGGCCACATTTTCTGCATAAATTAGACTAAGAGCAACAATTAGCATTTACAATGTTTAACACCTATATAACATTTGCTGCTATGGCAGCTGTCAGTGTGAAATCGGCGACTCGGACGTTGCCTAAACGGATAAGTACCCGGAGCTCGTGGTCAGACACTGTGGACAGTCTGTGTCGACTGTTGCTCTGTTACTCCACGGCCTTGGACGAGGTTGATGCAGACACGGCACTTTTTAGACCTGAGTTTGGTCTTAAAATAACCAGAGCAAACCCGGGCATCTCGGTACCAGGGGCTACTGGCAACGGTACCCAGGGTTACTACAAAACTAAAGTAGCCTCGACCGCTAAATTTGGGGGAAATGAGCAAACCAAGTTATGATTTGACTCGACTCGACTCCCTCGAAACCGATTCTCGCTCATTCCTAAATTCGAAGCAGACGGAAACAGCGGGTGGAGCAGATTAACCAGCATTTCAAACAGCGGCAGTGGCCACAAATGCATCTTAGTCTGACTACCGAGATCAGGTCGAGGACATCGACGGTGTCGACCTGGACAGCTTTTGGTCGGGGTCGCCCATCTCTCACGCTTTGGCCGTTTGCACGATTCCGGGATTTACTTAATCTTTCCAAAGTTTTCCACATTTTCCAAAATTTTGAGAACGGCCAATAGGACTCGTTGGTTTGGTCGTCGCCGTCACCACCAACGGGCGACCCTACAAGAACGTTTTTCCCCGCTTTATTGGCAGTCACGCGAAAGCGTAACAATCTCGATCACGTGTCAGTCTCATCACAATGAGTATCCCATAGCCTTGATCCAACGCAATCCCTCCTCTGTGTCCCCCTTCGGCGAGTACTCCAATCCGATCCAGCCGTCGTACTGATGGCGCTCCAGCAACCCCAAGACGTAAGGATAGTGAATCTCCCCGGGCACGTCAGGCTCGTGTCTGTGAGGAACTTGGGCTAGCTGGATGTGACCTGCAACATCAAGCAGGGACGCGCAATGAGATAGCAAAGTTTCGGTCTGGTTCGATGCAACAAGAGGAGGCCAAAACGCACCGGTGAGAGGAAGATACTTCTCAATCCCGTTAGTGAGGTCTCCCTTCAGAAACTGGAGGTGGAATAGGTCGAGTTGCAGCCGGAGGTTCGAGCTGTTCAAATCCTTCACGATCTCAGCAGCTACGAGAACAATGTTCAAGTCAAGGTAGGCCATTGCTCCTGTCCGTGAAGACGTCTCACCCAAATCAAAGTCGTTGAGAAAGTATCCTGGAACTGAATAGCTGTTGATGGGCTCAATTAGGCCGATGACGCCGAACTCCTCGAGCAAGGGGACGGCCGACTTGAGATTTTTCCTTAGCGTCGCCTCTGAGCCTTCAGCCTTTCCAGACATGATGTGAAGCCTGTGGACAGCCCGCATTGATGTAATTACGGATATAAGGGGTTTGAGTGTCTTCTCAACCTTTTGCAGTTTAGAGCCTTGCAGTAGGCAAGCGACTTCTTCAAGCTCTCTTTAAACTCTTCCTCCTTGCCCGTGGATGCCGCGAACCCCAGTGAGTCTCCCGGGAAGACGTTGATGAGGACTTGTTGCAGGTCCCCCCTGGCCTTTGCCAACTCTTCAGCCGAGAAGTCATAGGGAAATGCGCACTCCACACCTTTGAAGCCTGCTTTCGCCGCCAGGGAGTAGCGGTCGATCAGGGACACCGACTTCTCGGCGAACATCATGCTTAGGTTGGCACAGAAGCGCAGCGGCATCGCGAAGAACAACGTCACGGAGTCACTGTCAACAACAAGCCACAACGGGGACAACTCGGCTCGGCCTCCTCTGTCGGAAGGTTGCAAAAAAGTTCCGTCACACCTCGAATTTCAGCGTGCGGTTTCACATAAAATTCTTCTTGAGTTGGACCTTGATATATTTGGACCATGACCCCAAACAACGGGTTTCGACTTCGAAAAGGTCAGTATCGCACTGCACATCAAGTTTCGTGCATACGTATTCACTGCGCACAACTTGGACTGGCTCAAGGACTTGGACTGTGTCTGCTCCCAGGATCAAGTGATCCTCAGCTCAGCCAGGCTCATCCCAAATGGTATGACCAAAGACGTTATGTGTTCAGTTGCATCAGTGATACTGGACTTCTTATGCATCTGTCGGCATTTATTTCTTTAGAGGTGTTTTCGCCGGAAGATGTAGCTTGTTTTGAAGCATAGTGTACTGACTCAGTTGGTCCTTCTTAAGCGGGAGGTCATAGTTTTGAGGTCACTCATGTTGGTTCAAGTGACGAAATTTGAATTTACCGCTCAAATCACGTCACAACAAAACGCCTGCCCTGCGCTGCCCACCGGCCAGCGACAGCGGCTGCGTCAACAGCTGTCAACTGGGATTTGGTAAGAAGTGAAGTTGTGGTTCTTCTTGCCCTTCAACTTTGTGTGGGTTGGCCAGACGTGCCCTTTCTTCATCTTGCTTGAGGACAGAAGCCTCAAGTACCATGGACCTGATAACCTCAAGTTCGTCCGACAGGCCGCCCACAGGTAAGGCAGCATCGTGGTGTAGGGCATGCAGTGGTGTCCATAGCACCTGCACAGTCTGTCCACTTTATCTACGCCTACACGCGTCTTGTGCAGGTCAAGGCAACATCCACGCGACCCACGGCGCTGTCACCGTTCAGGGGGCTGATTTCGACAACCAGAGTCGACCCCGCCAAGCTGAGAGGTTCGACACGACGCAGATACGTCCATGTTCGATGCGTTCGGTAGACGTAGAAGTACCTCAGGTAGAGGTTCGCCTCAACATATCGGGAGCCAGGAGACCCGACAGCCCCGAGAGACTCACTGAATCAGACGGCCACAGCAGGGTATGAGTGTGATGGGCATCCTCGATGTACAGTTCATCTCGATGCCTCATGACAGTTTTCATTCGTAGCCCGGTCAACCTTCCCGCCCACGCAGAACCCGACAGCAGCAGCAGGAGCCACTGGGTCCGACTGGTGAGCAGGAAATAGTGACCGAGTTAGAAGAGGTCGATCTCAAGTACGGTGCCCATCACGTCATCAAGCTCTTCACGCCGGTGACCCTGTGCATGATTGTAGTGGTCGCAACCATTTCCTCGGTCACCTTTTACACTGAGAAGTCTGGTGTATACTTGGTGTACACGCCATTCCATGAGAACAGTGACGATGCGGGGACCATTGCCTGGAATGCCTTTGCAAACGCGGCCATCTTGCTGGGAGTCATAGCAGTCATGACGGTAAGGCGACTTTCTGACATGTACAAAAGCAGCGTGAGTGCGTACATGCGGGGTGGACCAAAAGTAACTCGATGCACTCTGACGCTCGCGACTCACGAAAAAGTTTCCTTTCTTATATTTCTATGCTACTTTCGGTCCACCCTGTATGTCTCTGCTACAGCAGATGAGAGCTGCAAAACGTTGCAGGATTACGTAGGGCTGCAACTCTGCACTCATGACTAAACTCTTTAATCATGAAATATCTGTGATGCACGCACTTGAGTGATTGTACTATTTCTGTTTCAGTTTCTACTGATCCTGGCGTACAAGTACAAGTGTTATCGGCTGATTCATGGCTGGCTGTTCATGTCCTCCCTCCTTCTCCTCTTTCTCTTCACCTTCGTGTACCTAAGTGAGGTGCTCAAAGCGTATAACCTGCCGCTGGACTACATCAGTGCTGCCCTCCTTTTGTGGAACTTTGGCATAGTGGGCATGATCTGCATTCATTGGAAGGGACCTCTCCTACTGCAACAAGCTTACCTTATCTTCATCTCAGCACTGATGGCGCTGATCTTCATCAAGTACCTGCCTGACTGGACCACCTGGGTCGTGTTGGGCGCCATCTCTCTCTGGGACCTGTTTGCCGTGCTGGCGCCCTGCGGACCCCTCAGAATCTTGGTGGAGACAGCACAGGAACGGAACGATGAAATCTTTCCCTCCCTGATTTACTCAGCAGGGGTGGTGTACTCACTGGTGGGAAACGTGGACGAGTCGAATCCGCCACCTCGGCCTGCTCGGAGAGGTTCCAGGCCGCAGCGCCGAGAGTCAGAGGATGAAGGGGGCTTCAGCGCTGAGTGGGTGGCACAGAGCGAACATGCCAGACCACCTCCTGCAGATGTCCAAGTACCTCCCACCCCTCCATCAGAGCATCAAGAGGACAAGGGCATCAAGCTGGGGCTGGGCGACTTCATCTTCTATTCCATCCTCGTGGGAAAAGCATCCTCCTACGGAGATTGGAACACAACATTGGCTTGCTTCGTAGCTATTCTGATTGGGCTCTGCCTCACACTCATGTTCCTCGCCATCTTCAGGCGAGCCCTCCCTGCCCTTCCATTCTCCATTATGTTTGGACTGGTGTTCTACTTCATTACCAAGGAAATCATCACTCCATTTGTGGACAAGCTCTCTGCTGAGCAAGTATTCATCTAGCTTTTGAAGTCAAGGTAGTGCCAGGATGCATTCGCTATCTTTTTAAGATGAAAAAGATGTTGGTAACTTATTATTATTGATGTTGTGAGTTGACAGTACAGCATGGAGGATAGTCTATTTAAGACACTGGCTCTCGCAGTGATCGTGAGTACATAACTTACATGCAAACAAGCTCAATAGTATTCGACCTCGACTTTGGCCTCGAAGGCCAAAGAGTCTCAACCTAATAAAAGTCATCTTGGGCCTTAAAAGTGCACTTCCAACATTCCCATCTTGTCACTTGCGTTGGATGAGTTGATACAGTCACTGCTCAACCAATGCTGCCAAAAGACCAAGATCGGCTATAACAACGTTCTTGTTACAGTCATAACAGTGTCCACGCACGAAACTGTGAGTAACCGGAGTTCATTGTTTACATGAGATGTACAAGTGCAAATCTAGCCTGCGTCATGGATTAAACGTACTCAGCTCAGACTCATCCTATCGCACAAAGTCTCCGTGAAATCCGCAATCAGCGCGCAAATTTTTATTAAGCCAATTTTTTTTTAAAAAAAATGTGCATAAAATTTTGCATGGAATTCAACTCCTTTCAGTTCGGTTGAGGAGTGGTACGAAGGTAGGGCTTTCCAGATGGCAAGTCGTGCACCTTGAATCCCTTAGGGAACAGCTTCTCGGCCTCGTCGTTCTTCAGGCTGGGCACCACCATGCAGTCACCGCCCTGCTTCCAGTCCACCGGCGTCGCCACCTTCTTTTCTGCTGTCAACTGCAGCGAGTCGATCACGCGCAACAACTCGTCGAAATTGCGCCCCGTCGTGGCGGGGTAGAGGATGGACAGCTTGAGGCGCTTGTCCTTGCCGATGATGAAGACGGCGCGGCAAGTGAGCGGAATCCCGGACGCGTCTTTCTCGTCGGGGTCCAACATACCATACTTGGTGGCGATGCCGCGGTCGGGATCTGCCAGGATGGGGTAAGAGAATTCCGACAGCGAGTTGTACGACTTGATGTCCTCGATCCACCCGTTGTGGCTGTCCACATCGTCGCAGGACAAAGCAATGAGTTTCACTCCGCGCTTTTTAAAGTCCCCGGCGAGCTTCTCCACTCGACCCAGCTCAGTTGTGCAGACAGGCGTGAAGTCGGCCGGATGCGAGAAGAGCACTGCCCAGGAGTCTCCGATCCACTCGTGGAAGGACACCTTGCCGGCGGTGGAGTCGGCGGTGAAATCGGGCACGACGTCGCCCAGCTTCAGGTTCGGCATGATGTTGGCGCAAGTCAAGGAGTAGTGAACAGGCCGAGAAGTCTCGCACGAGTGAAGGGTAGAAGGTTGGGCTGGTATCGAATCCACGCCCACGAAAACCGGTTTCGTTATCGTCCACCAGGAGCAGCGAGTGCACGAACTGTTGCTACGTCCAGCGGGACGTCCTCTATGACCCAGGCCGATCACAGGAATGCGGCGGATGTCTGGCCGCTAGATGGCGACGTACGGCGGTCAGGACAAATGTAAACATCGCTGCTCTTCCTTTTCCGGCCGGTGGTAAACAAACCCGGTGAGCTGCAACGTCTACGCTGTTGTAACAGACGAGACGGAGTTCATCATGGCCATCACGCCTGCGTCGCACCCGCGCATCGTCAAGAAGCGCACGAAAAAGTTCACTCGCCACCAGAGCGATCGCTACCACAAGCTGAAGCGCAACTGGCGCAAGCCCAAGGGCATCGACAACAGAGTGCGGAGAAAGTTCAAGGGCATGTACGTGATGCCCAGCATCGGATTCGGCTCCAACAAGGCGACCAAGCACATGTTGCCCACTGGCTTCAGGAAGGTCCTCGTCCACAATATCAAGGTACACTGACGGTGGAGCTTTTCCTCCTCTCTTTCTTTCATACGAGTTCAATCGCGGCTCGCCACCTTTTGGCTTGACGTCTTCAAGAACTCGAAGAGTAAGAGTGACGTCGGCCTGGCCGGCCTCACCCGGACTCAAATTCATGTTTTGACTTAATCATACTCAAAGCTTCGCCAGAGCCCGGACATGACCGAAGGCGTTGCCATCTTGTCTTTTTTTGGCCTCGAAAACTAATCGGTTGTGTTCTGCTTGTTCAGGAACTGGAGGTGCTGATGATGCAAAACAAGAAGTTCTGTGCCGAGATCGCTCACGGGGTCTCTGCCAAGAACAGGAAGGCCCTGGTGGAGAGGGCGCAACAGTTGTGCATCAGGGTTACCAATCCCAGTGCCAGGCTGAGGAGCGAGGAGAACGAGTAGAAATACATGCAGCGATTAAATATAATACCGATTCTATTTTCCATGTGCTAACTGAACGTAAGATTCATTGGCTCTAAATCTTTCCTTGCTCGGGCTTCTTCATTTCTGGCAGAAGATTGCAGCTGAGCTCTCTGGCCGGCGATCTCCTTGAGAATGGCCTTGCCCTCCTCGCGGGTTTCCGCGAACTCGGTGCACTTCTGGCCGAAGTCGTAGGCGTCGTCCAGTTGACCTGCGTAGCAACAGAACTAAGTGATAACTGAAAGGTCTTTAACCCCCCCACGTCACATGCCGACGGTTCGAATGACCCAGGACGACTGAGAAGATTGGTTGCACCTAAAGGACCCCACTGCTGGCCTGAAAGTGGACTCAGATGTGCATCAACACCTTCACAGGCTGAAAACGCTCTCGTACGTCTAAAATGAATTGCTCGTCACACAAGAAACCCTTGGACGGCTACACCATCGTAAAGCACATTGTGCACTTTGCACTTTTTACTACCTGACGTCAGGTTAGGTCTCGCCCTCCCTAAACAAGTTTGCACACCAGGGCCATGCAGAGCTCGCAACCTGTCATTTCGGCAGAGTAATCGACAGGTTATCTGTTATTGGCCGCAGGCCAAGTGTCCAATCCCGCTGAAAGCGTCACGCAAATTCATTTCTGCAGACTACTCCGAGGGTTTGTGATTCCTCAAGCATTCTCAACGGTTCTTGCACCCAGTGAGCACGGACATGGTGGATAGCAAGATTGCAGACGTGCAGAATGGTGGACCATGCAGATGTAGAAAAGTCCGTCTTACCTTTCTTGAGGAAGAACTGGGCCAGGAACTTGTATGCTCGACTCTGTTGGTCCCTCTCGGTGATTCCCTGCGCCTCAGTGTCCGTGATGTACTGGTGATAGGCGGCGGCCGCCTGCTCGGGCTCGTTGGTCCGCTCGAACAAACGTGCGAGCTGATACAAGGCTACACCGCCCTCGATGTCGCCCACGCAGTGAGCCTTCCAGAAGCACTTCATCGCCTCCTAAGTGACAACACGTTTCTTTTAGCGATCAGCACAACGCTTTTCTGGAAAGGGTTTGGGGTTGCACTCTGGGGTTAACGTAGAATCAGGCCAATGACGTCAGCGCTTGCTCCAAAGGCCCCACCTGCACGGTGAATCAGCCCAAGGACTGAGGACTGACGCTAGCAAGAATCAGAACAGTAGAAAAGCTGCAATTGAGTGGCGGCACCTTCAGCTTGTCCAGCTTTTCGTAAGATTCTCCCAAGGCAACCAGCATCCTGGAATCGTTCGGTCTCAACTCCTGCGCCTTTTTGTAGTAGTACAGGCAGTAGAATGGCATCTTCAGCATCTCATACGTCTGTCCCAATCCGTACCAAGCGCGATAATCTCTCTTGTTCACTTCTGCAATGCAATTCAAGATACTCTCTATAGAGCCTGTAAGCTCATGAATTCCTAAGACCCATGAGAACACATGAATAACTTAAGACTGACTGAAGGGACCATGGAACTTTTTAGATCAAATTAAACCTGAATATAACTTTTCTCCCCAGAGTTAAATAGGAAAACATTTTAGCGAAGCCCAGTTATTGCCGAACTTGTCTGACTTTAGGCAGAACCCAGCTTCAATCTGTTGCGCATAAGAAGTTGCTGGACCCTCTCCATGGTTCTTGAGTTAGTCAGATGTTTATGCGATCCAGGAGTTCACGGACGTGTTGACCATTACATACGAATATGTCTTTACCTATGGCGTGCCGGTAGCTCTGGATAGCAGCATTCGTATTCTTCAGCTCTATGAATTCGTGGCCCATGAGGGTCCAGGCCGAGAGGTAGCCTGGGTTGAGCTTAAGCGCCCGTTGGAAGTAAGTTACAGCTTTCTCGTGCTGACTGCGGAGCGAGTAATAGTTCCCGATGACGCAGCAGGTCTCTGTGCGATACTTGTCGATCTACGCCAGACGAATAGGATTTATCAATGCTTCGCTCGATACAAGAACACAAACCTCTGCTGTCTTGTGTGCGAGATAGGCCAGCTCCACCCGTTGCTCCTTAACGTAGAGGAGGTTGGAGTACGTGTCCAAATTGTCCAGCCTGTACGGGTCGATGTCGGACAAGCGCTTAAAGTAGTCCACAGCTTGATCCACTTGCCTCAGGTTGTGAAACGCGATGGCTATCTACAATGTGAGGGAGCCTCTCAACGTCCGTTGCACGGTATAGTAGTACAGTACTACTAAGATGTGACAGTGAACGCACCTGCGCCATGATGTATGTCGAGTCTGCCAATCCAGCGTTTTGCAGCCCGAAGTAAACGTCCAATGCCTGCTCGTTCAGCTGCAACTCCAGGTACGTATGAGCCAGGAAAAAGTGTTTCATCCAGTGGTCAGGTAGATCAATCTGGGAGAAGTGATATTGTTGCTCAGAGTCTGGAGCATCATCAAAAAAGATTTAAAGCAGGAGAGGGTGGCATCTGACCCTTAGAGCGATAACTCAGAGTTCTACAAAGATGCTGACAGTCATAGCAGAGAGAACGGACAATGAATAGTGCTAACCTGTGTAATATTCTCAATAATATGATTAAGACGCTGTAAGTGATGTCTCTCACCAATTCCAATTCCTTTCGATCGGTCACGTGCCCGCTCAGTTCAAGCCATGCGCCCCAGTGACAAGGCTCAACGCTCACGCACTCGAGTAGTACCCGGCGGGCTTCGTCACCAAGATTCAGACGCTTCAGAACGATGCCGTACAGGTACGAGCAGTAACCGTCCAATACCTGCAAGGAAATGATCTTGTACCTTATGTGATGACCTGCTGCTTGTACTTGACAACGAAGAGAGTTCACAGCCTTGACATCATCCTTTGGAACACTCCAGGACTGTCCTAAGCAAGGCTCGCCTGACTTTTCAGCCAGTTTCTCTTCAACTTTTTGCTGCCAGAGAGCCGAAAGAGAGAGTTCAACTCACCTTGTCCCGATAAAGTTTCTCCATCTCTGCCCTGAGATCTGTCAGATGCCTGACCTGGTGAGCCTCGGTTGGCGCGATGAAGTCGGTGAGATCATCCAGGCGCTTCTTTTCACCGGAAAGGTAGCGTGAGTAGAAGTGCAGAAAGACCAACAACCTGGGGGAAGAGGAGCTCTCGACCGACTTCTTGGTAAAGAAGGCGCAGCGGTCGTATTCCTTGAGATCGAAGTAGCTTTTAGATATGAGGTAGACGTCAAGTTCCTCAGCAGTGAGTTCGGACAAGCCGGTAGAGTCCGGCATAGTGGGCGTCGTCACATGGCTGGAAAAGACCGAGTGGTAAAACCGCAGGAGTGCGTACGAAAAGACCATTGTCACTACCTCATGGCATGAGATGTTTCGGAGAGCCACTTGAAAGTCTGGGTCAGACCACGCTGCTGACACTCCAGGCACTTTTGGCGCAGCTCCCCCTTAATAGCAGGCAGGTCCAAGTCGAAGGAGGTGATGGACGTGTTGACGAAGCTACTGTCGTGCACAGCAGACGAAGCCATCTGCAAATGTAGAGACAAAAAAATAGCTTCATATACAAGCTCTGACAGTACAAACAATCTCTGGTAGAGTGATCAACTGAGTCAATACATAATCCGTAAAATTGGTATGATAATCTTATAGCACCACCAGTAGTAGTCTTGGCCTTGGCGATCACTTGAAAGCTTGAATGCCTGTGATGGCCTTGCCGAGGATAAGAGCATGGATGTCATGCGTGCCCTCGTAAGTGTTCACTGCTTCCAAGTTCATGACGTGTCTGATGACATGGTACTCGTCGCTCACGCCATTGCCGCCTAGCAGGTCCCGGCTGGTTCGAGCAATGTCCAGCGCTTTGCCGCAGTTGTTCCTCTTGAGCAGAGAGACCATTTCTGGAGCCAAACGATCCTCGTCCTTGAGTCTGCCCAGCATGAGACACGACTGCAGCCCCAGCGTGATCTCTGTGAGTGCGTCCGCTAACTTCTTCTGCACCAATTGGTTGGCAGCTAAAGGACGACCAAATTGGTGACGATCCAGGGTGTACTGCCTGGCTGTGGCCAGGCAAAACTCGGCCGCGCCCAGGACGCCCCAGGAAATGCCGTAGCGAGCGCTATTGAGGCAACTGAAAGGACCCCGAAGCCCGCGAACGCCAGGCAATAAGTTTTCTTCCGGCACGACGACGTCCTCCATAAAAATCATGCCTGTGGCGGAGGCGCGCAGTGAAAACTTGCCCTCGATCTTGGGCGCCGAAACTCCGGGCATGGACTTTTCCAGGAGAAATCCCCTGACCCCATCAGATTCTGTTCTTGCCCAAATCACAAACAAGTCGGCAATGGGTGAGTTCGTGATCCAGTTCTTGCTGCCGTTAATGGTGTACGTCTTCTTGCTTGGCTGGAAAGTAGGAAGACTGGGTAAAGACTCGTACCTAACCTAGGCAACTGTCGTCAGACATACTCACGTTGTATTTGGCCAAGGTCTCCATCCCGGCTGGATCGGAACCATGGTTGGGCTCGGTGAGGCCGAAGCAACCAACGATCTCGCCCTTGGCCAGTCTGGGCAAAAAACGCTCCTTCTGTTCGTCCGTGCCGAACGCGTCAATCGGATGCATGACGAGCGACGACTGCACAGACATGGCCGAACGATACGAGGAGTCTACTCGGTCCAGCTCGCGCGCGATCAGTCCATAAGAAACGGAGGAGACTCCTGGGCAGCCGTAGCCTGAAATTGTCGACCCGAGCAGCCCGAGGTCGCCCATCTCGTTGAAGATCTCCCGGTGAAAGATGCCGTCTCGGTTGGCCATAATAATCCTGGGCATTAGTTGCTCCTGGCAATAGGAGTGCGCAGTATCCCGGACCGCCACCTCCTCCGAGGTTAACTTGGACTCTAGATCAAGCGCGTCCGTCCAGTTGAAGGCCGTAGCGAGGCCGCGCCGAAGCACCCCGGACGCAGCTTGGGCGCGGACGATGGACCTGAGCGTCATCATGTCGACAGAGTCACCTTTTGGAGTCAAAACTCCAAAGTCTGCAAGTCCGCTTTTCGTACTGTTGGTGATGCAAGCGCTGCGCCGCGCAAACAGAGGGACTTGTTCCAGAGTTGCCGTCGTCGGCTGCCGTACCAATGACAGAGGAGCCCCTGGCAGAGGCATCGAGCCAGAAGTTACTGCTCAACCACTGACTGCCTCCTAAAAGTTCGCTCTTCCACATATTTTTCAGCTGCAAAAAAAACAATATTTCTTTTTAGGACTTCGGTGTCTTGAGGCCCACTTGACCACACTGATGTGATCGAGCAACCCTGTCTCTGTGGGAAATGAGAAAATGGTAAACATTCAGACGTCATCAAAACAAAACTCCTTCTCTGGTTCTCTTTTTCCCGAAGATGGACCTGACGGCCAGCTTCTTGGAGCTGGTGTCCTCGCTCCAGTCACGCCGCCCCGAGCTGATGATGATGAAGGACAAGGACCGGATCTTGAGAAGGAAGTCCCAGCCGCGGGCCCCCAGCGACACGTTCGAGAGGAGGGCGCATGACGTGAGCGCTGCTATTGCCAAACTCAGGGACTTCCTCCTGGACAACAGGGACACTTATCTCGGCAGACTGGAGTGGCAAGAGATCGTGCCCCCCTCAACAGACGACGACGACCAGCGCGACAGGGTTGACGCAGGTGAACTCGGCAGAGATGGATAGTTCCTTACAGTCGTGATGAGTGCGATGTCTAAGTTTGTTTCTCCACTTAATGAGCTTTATACGTGTTTGCCTCTCCTCACTCATCGCTCTTCTTCGTTTCAAGGCGCCAACGCGTACATTATGACATGCAACCAGCTCATACGATCCTTCAAGGATGATCTGCGCGAGGCGGAGTCATCCGAGGCCTCCAGTCCTCTGAGCCCAAGTCGTGCGCTCCATTTGAGAGCCGTCTGCGAACTCCTGGAGAACTACCTCAAGTCGGTTTGTCGGATTTACGCTGAGCATAAGGCCATCAGGGTGCAGAAGGAGCTAGAGCTGCAGAAGATGACCAGGCTTGAGCTAAGAACTCGGACTGGTAATTCAGTTAAGAGGATGTTAAAGATACGGCTCTTGTGAATTTTGCATATTGCAGAAAGTCGGTCAGAAGACACACTGGAAGAGCTTATGGAGGCTCGCCGTCGAGACACGTCCATGGACCCTGAAGAGGATAAGGAAATCCGTGAAGGTTCTCATGTCTTCATAGAAGACGATGAAAGACAGGTCGAAGAGGAAGAGTTCTCCCAGGAAGAACTGCAGATGCTGGAGGAAGAGAACCAAAGGCTGTACCACGACTTGGTCAGCGTGCAAGAAGGGATGCAGCAGGTGGAGCACAAGGTGGTCAAGATCGCCGAGTTGCAAGAGATCTTTACGGAGAAAGTGCTCCAGCAGAAGGACGAGATCGAGTTGATCGCACAGACCGCGGTCACTACCACTGAAAACGTCAAGGACGGCAACGAGGAACTGCGGAAGGCGATCCAGAACCAAGCGTCCATCAGGGTGTACATCCTGTTCTTCCTGCTCGTCATGTCCTTCTCCCTACTCTTCTTGGACTGGTACAATGAGTAGCTGAATGACGGCCAAGTTTTAACTCTGCCACTGCGATAATACAAGTTGTCCATAGTTTTCGTCGTTAATTTACGTGTGCTTAAACGTCCGATAGGGACTTCTTGGACGCAATCAACCTCGAATACTTTCTTGGGATGCTCTTTTCCACCTCCGTAAGCAAATACGTGAATGCACCAAGACTGCTCTGCAACAACCGCGTGTATTTGAACTTGTTCCTGCACAACACGCCTTTACTTCTTGTAACCCCTGCTCGAGCGCCTTCCCCTGGCCTTCTCAAACTTCCTGCCCTTGGACCTGACCATGGGCTTGACGTGACTTCCCGGGGTTCCAGGAGCTCCGAACTTCTTGCACGCCTCTCTAGCTGTGCGTTTCCCCTGCATCAACACTGTGTTCTTGCCCAGGGGCGCGGCCAGCGCCAGTTGGTCCAATGTCAAGATCTTGCCGCCGTTGCTCAGAATGCGCTCACGTGCCTTCTCAGTAACGTGGAGAGCAGCAACCTGAGGGATTAGAAAATGAATAAGTCACTTGGATTGACCAACACGCAAAAGAAACCACGTCTACAACTTGTTGTAGTCGGTCATAATGCAGCTTCACATCAGGAGTTTTGTACTCAGTCCGCCCGTCTGCATAGGGTTAATCATGAGGAAGGCATAGGCAGAGAGCTACGACCACGTGTACCAGGTTCCTCACCGTGAGTCCCTTGGGGATTGAGAAGATCCTGTCGTCCTGAGTGATGGTTCCGATGACAACGGCGATCTTATCCTTTCTGCCCTCCTTCTTCATGAACCTGACGAGCCTGGCGAGGGACAGCGGAGGTCGGTGAATGCGCGACATAAACAGACGCCTCAGGACAATCTTGTTGAACTTGGCGTTGGTGCGACGCGCCAAGAAGCGGTAAAGCTGGAGAGGAAAAGAAGATTGAGCTCCCACAGCCTTAACAACTGCAACTTCTTCTCGCTCACCTTGACGAGCAGCCGCAGGTAGATGTCCTGCGACACCGGCTCGGTGCGACGAACCTTGCGGTCCTTGTTGTGCCTGATGTCTACACCCTGAAAGCAGAGTATTTTGGTGATTGAGACTGATTTTTGTCGGACGAACAAGATCTCTCAGCTACTCACCATCGTACAGCCGAAGGAAAAGGAAGGGAGCAATCGACAGTTGACACAACAGGGCAAATCAGCTGTTGTCGATAGTTCAAGAGACGCGATTCACGAAACCTCGTCGAAATTTTCTTCGTTGGTTGCGCGAGCGCCCGAGAGAAGTTAATACGTCCGCATTGACCCTTTCAACCGCCGCCTCCGCCGCCTCCGCCACCGCCTTCGCCGCCACCTATTTCCTGGCCACAGTCGAGTCCGCGGCATCAATGTGACGAGCGCGTACGATAGCAGACATGGACACAGTGAAGAAGTCAATCGTTTCATAGTGAACTCAACTTTATTTGCACGTAGAATACTATGCCTACAAATTTGTACAGTTATTGCACTAGAGGCGCGTTCGCCGCCGTCCCGCCTGCTCCTCTAGTGGAATCTGGCGAATCTGCGGAGCCGATGCCGTAGAGACACGACTCCGTGGCCAAGGGCGATGCCGCCTCTGATGTCGTTGGCGCCGCCGCCGAGGCGGAGCTGGTGGAGGAGGACTTCTCCTCTCCTTCGGAGGACTCGAAGCCGCTGCCGCTGCCCGCCGCCGTGGCGTGACGCGCCTTGAGCCGCAGAGATTCGATGGACGAGTTGCTCATGTTGGGATCGTACACCGAGCCGTAGCCCGAGTAGGACGAGTATGCGTTGGTGCCGGTGGCGTTGCCGCTGCTACCGGCTCCCGTTGTCCCTTGAGCGCTGGGCATGAGACTGTTGAATCCTTGGTTGTGATGCATGGCCCCCAATCCCCAGGAGAAGCCCGCTTTGGTGAGGGCGGGCGTCGTCTTCGCTGCCCAGTTGTTGTACGAGGAATATCCCGTGTACAGGGAGTCGTCGAACGGCTGCATTAGCCCGTTGAAGTTGGTGCCGAAGGGTCCAGCGGCCACAGCTTTAAAGTCGCCGCCGACGATGCCCTGGTGGCGCTCGCGCTTGCGCCACTTTGCTCGGCGATTCTTGAACCAGATCTGGAAAAAGATGAACCATTGAGAACCTTTGTTCAGCACTAAAAAAAGGAAGAAGTAGAAATGGCTGCTCCCTGGTGTAAGCAGTCCAAGGTGTGATGGTATCTCCTAGGTACCTACTAGTGCTGGTTATGATTCGAATGGTGATTTAAATCTTTGCTACGCTCGTTTAAGAGTCCGAGTCATGGTCTCAAGGATCCCCTGACGATTGAGATCACGGATTTGAATCTTTTGAAAGAAGCATTTTTCGCGGTGCCAAAGATGGGTTTTTATATTGACTTGTTCTCCTGGTTCCATCGATATCGATCTACAAATATCCGATTTTTGAGTCCGATCCTCTCGTCCGAAAGTGTTGCAAGATTGGCAGCACTGGTTGTTCGCCTCAGACTCAGTCATTCGACTGTTCTGAGCCCAAGCAAGTACGTTCGGTAGTCAGAACTGCAGTCCTAACGGAGAAGGAGGAATCTTCCGACCAGATCTAATAATAGTCATTGCGTCTCGTTCCGCTTGAAGTGGCGGAACAAAGCTTATTTGTGGACCCACAGAGCCAGTGTGAAAGACTGTTTTGGCGCGTCCTGCCTGGAAGGTCTGTCTAAAAGTCCACACTCTGCACTATCAAACTCAACGTGTCATCATCATTTTAGTCAGCCAAGTACTCGAGAGCTGTGTACACTGTACGTGGGGACCCACTATGAACGTAGTCGTCGTCGTCGTCGTAGTAGTTGTTGTTGTTGTAGCATCAATGCGAATGTGTCATAGTCATGTGCAAAGCATACTTGTTAGGTGAGAGAGAGCCTAAAAATGCGCGCACGAAAGTGGAACTGTTTACTCAGGAGTGAACACGAGTGCAGCGCTGAGAAAACAATAAAATCACATCTCAGGTTGCTGCTCGCGACTTAATTTCAAGGTAAAGCAGCTGCTGAGACACGCACAACGCGCACAAGATTTACACTTGTCACTTGGCGTCGCCGGCGTCGCCGGGCTTGTTTGCCAATGTCTCTCCAGACGAATAACATGCTTGATGAAATATGTGTAAATTGTCTTATCGCTCTGACTATGCAACGAGTGAGCAAGAAAGAAACAACAGAGAGAAAATAAGAAGAACAAGCACGAACACATTTGGAAGCTCGAGAACGTGATCAGCGTGATCGGGATGGCCCCTTTCTACTCCTGGGAAAACAAACACGTCTCGAGTGCCATCTCAGGTGTGTGGAAATGTACAAGATTGATTTACAGCGAGGTCTCCTCGAGCTTGTGTGCTCAACATCGTTGGATGGCGAGGGAGGAAGGGGGGTGGGGACTGATTGCGGCTTTCGGCACGTTTTCCTTCTACAGGGTGGAGAAAGTCGGACACACCCTGTAGCTGCTACCGGAGCTTCGTACTGCGCTAGCCACGGAAGTGGTGCTCACCCTGATCCTCGGCTCCGATAGGTTGGTGTACATGGAGATGTGTTCTCGCGTGCTCATGTCCGGGTATCTGTTCCTGGTGAAGAGCGCCTCCAGCTCCTGGAGCTGCGCAGAGGTGAAGTGCGTGCGCTGGCGCCGCCCGTTCTTGCCCTTGGCGCCGGCGCCGGTGGCGCTGCTCTTCTTGTTGTTGCTGTTCATCACCTCCTCCTGCTGACTGTCCGGAGGCATCATCTCACCGGGGACTCCTGGATCTGTGGACACACAGTCTTGTATTAAGCAGGGGTCAAACAGACTGGCAATGGGGACATCTGAGCGCAGTTCTCGACGCCGCTCTCGGCGTCGCACAGTTCTCGGCGCAGTTCTCGGCGCCGCTCTCGGCGCAGTTCTCGGCGCCGCTCTCGGCGCAGTTCTCGGCGCCGCTCTCGGCGCAGTTCTCGACGCCGCTCTCGACGCCGCTCTCGGCGCACCTGACGGTGCACTTCTGGGCGCAGCTCCCGCCCACTGAATCCGCCAAATCCCTGTTTGCACGCACCAGCCTTGTGCTGATCTGCGTCCCACCAACAATTAACGATCTCTGTAGTCTCTTTTATAGGTGCAATTAGCCTTCACGACTCTTTATATACGTACACTGTGGCCACGATGTCCACAGTGTTGGCCATTGCCCATTTGACCAACCTCGCTCGTTTATGGGCTGAGCTTTCTCAGGAGAACCGTGAGAAGCGACAGATTTGATCCGGTTATTGCTCTTACCCGCCTTGATCTTCACTGTGGACGTGATATTGGAAGGACTGCTCGGAGAGTAGCTGCTCACGCCGTTGTCGATGAGGTTGGTGGTGACCGCGGCGGCCGCGGCCGCGGCAGCAGCCGCTGCGGCTGCCGCCGACACAGAGGAGGGCGTCGCCGGAGGCGGCGTGAAGGGCCTGTGCGGAGGCAGCGGTTGATTCGACGGGTGCGGAGGCGGATGCGGAGCCTGCGGCTGATGGTGGTGGAGCCCATGCGGATGGTGATGATGCGAGAGTGACGTGATGTGCGGGTGGTGGTGATGGTGGTGCGGATGGTGCACTCCCGGATGGTGGAAGTGGTGATGCGACTCGTTGGCGGCGGCAGAACCCGCTGCCATGAGCCCGTCGAGACCGCCGAAGTCGGCCGAGGAGATCCGCGCCGCCGCACCGCCCAGACCGAGCATGTCCATGTCCTCTCTCGTCGTTCTCGTGTCTGACGTATCCGCCGCTTCTTCTCGCTTTGAGCGCTCGAGCCACAAAAGCGGCGGTGGCGACGGCGACGGCGACGGCGACGCCGCCGCCGACGACGACGACGAGGACGAGGACGAGGAGAAAAAAAAGAAAGAAAAAAAGAGAGCGGTGGCGACGGCGACGACGACGACGACGACGACGACGACGACGGCAGCGGTGGCGGCGACTGCGGCAACGGCGACAGCGAAAGAGGAAGAGCGAGAGAGACAACGAAGCATGAGCGAGTAATACCCGAAGGAGGAGGAGGAGGAGACGGACGACGACGACGACGACGACGAAGGCGAAGACGTCGAAGAGGAGGTTCGCCGGTGCATGAAATCGAAGTGTCATTCACGGAGAATGGCTTAATATGCAATGAGTCCAGTGCTGCGAGGACGCCAGCAGCAACTGCGTCATCAAGGTCTCCACGGTCTCCACGGAGGAGCAGTCGTAATAGCTGCAGCTCACCCTGTCGTCCGTGCGGTCGTCCCTCACGCAGCAGTCGCGGATGCGTCCTCGAAAACCGTCTGCTACCGAGCAAAACCATAAACGAAGCAATTTGTTTTAGTGTTAGCACCGCGGACGTGTGATCCTCGCCATGTGCGCCGCGTCACGCCCTCCCTCCCTCCCTCCCTCCCGTCACGCCCACTCGAGGGATCAGTTCATCTGCATACGAATATGCAATATATAATGGCGGATATCGCGCGCAGCTGACAGCATCTCAGGACCATTGGCGCGGGGCAGGGTGCGACGCCGCCGGAGGGGGGGGGGGCGCAGGTCGCGTACATGCGCACGGGGGTCAAGATCCCCTGTCCCTCCCCTCTGGTGGCGCATGCGAGGGGAGGTCTGGCTGTGCTGGTGTCTTCATTATGCCGACCTCATCCCACTTTTATCCTAGATTTGGTTGGCACCCCATTAACATTCTGGCGAATTCATATCAGACTACACGAGTCTTCCATTACGCTTATTGCAGCAACCCGATTATAATTGGTTTCTCTGCTGTTATTACAGTGTTCACGCTGGCGCACGTGACTGCGGTCGACGTCGACGACGACGACGATGACTTCTCTGCTGGAAATCGATACAGTGCAACAAAGATCCTCCACCTGGCTACGTTGGATGCTGCATTGATGGCGCTCGCTGGGGGAAGGGGGACATTGTACGTATTTAGGCAGTTTCTCACTACTGAGTCACCCCCCTCCCTGCTCTCACTTATGGGTGCGTATGAGCCGCTTCTCCTTGTTGCATGCGTAATTCTTCGTGCCTCCCGCGGAGTCCGAGTCCGCGGGGTTCCTGCGTCGGACGGCGCCCCCATGGGAGCGCTCACAGCGGGCACAACACGCCAAAAAGCACAACTTTTTCTCACATTGGCAGTGGTCAGAAATCATCACAATTCACTTTCTCTGCAAAGAAGGAGGAGGGGAAAGAAAAAAATCACTCAGCTCAGGACTTGTAAAAGGGCTCAATTCGAAAGTTTGTCAGCTGCTTCTAACCTGATCCGGGGAGATATCAAGAAGCTATCAGACCTCAGTCCTCTCCAAAGCCCTCGCCGAAATCCCGTGTATCTTTTGCCAAAAAAAAGGATTTTTTTTTTTTTTTTTTTGCATTCTGCAATTTTTTTTTATTCGCCAGCGCGCGCGTGTCAAAAAGAAAACTTGAAAGAACAACATTGGAAACGAAAATAGCGCTGAGTGGTTTGAACCAACGCAAGAATCCACTTGAGCAGGAGGTCTGGTTTTTCCCAAGCTCCAGAATAGGATTGCGCTATATTATGATTAATCTGTGCAGTTTCCCATAGAGCAGCATGTGTGTGATTTTAGTTTATCCCACTGGCTGAGTGCTTGGTGAATCCATGAGCAAACAGTGAGTGAATGCGTCTGCTGCTCTCTTTCTTTGGCCAAATAATTCCCCGGATCACCTCCCTACAGAGTCTTGGCGAACCCGATTCATTCTTCGACTGACTTTGAGCTCATAACAATCGTGCCATTTTCTGCGCCAGCACTGTAATATGGAACATAAGCGTCGTAGTAGTTTTGTACATGCGGCAGCTACTAGAAAAGATTGGAAAGACCCCAAGCGCCAGCGAATGTGTGTGTGCGTGCGTGCGTGCGTGCCTTTGCCCCCTCCCCCGTCCTCCTCGGCCCCCCCGTCCTCGTCCTCCGCCTCCCTCCTCGCCTACACGCACGCGCGCGTGTGCGCGCCCGAGGAAGAAACGGAGACGAGCAACGAGGAAGGGATTAGGTGGGATTTTGTCGGAAGGTGGGGGGAGGAGGAGGAGGCGAAGCCATTCAGCTGCTTCTCTTCTCTGATGCCGCAGCCCAAGAAGCTGCTGCAGCTCCCCTTCGACAGCTTCTTTGTACTAAACTGCTTGGTTTTAGACATAGCTTTCGCCCAGGATGGGGATGACACTCCATAATTTCGTTTGCAAAAGAGTAACATTAGAGGAAAGTAAAGGCGAGCTTTGAAAATGTTTGCTTACTCTCACTTAACAACATCTGCTAACAGGTTTTCGCCTGATGAGTGTCGAGGTCTCATTTGCGTGCGGCCAAAATGTGTTATTTGCGTGCGAATGACGATGTTGGAGCCTGAGCTGAGCTGAGCTGAGCAGAGCAGAGATAAGGCCAAAGCTAAATTGACTGTTGTGTGTGAGCCCAACTCTTTTTCCTGTGTGTGATGGATCGTTTTGCAAATGGCAAATTAACAGAATCCCGCACAAATTTGTGACGCCTGCAAATTCCTGTTTAGGGAAGTGGGATTTTCCAATCAAAGAGTCGTAATCCTGGGGTGGCCATAAACAGTTTGGAAAAGCTTCACTGGACGAATTCTGTCCTTAAAGCGATTTTATGAATATTGTTATTATTGCTGGCGTAGGCGGCGGCGGCCGAGTGCGGGGGGTCGACCCCTGAGCGGCGGCAGCGGGAGCAGCAGCTGCTGGAGGAGTTGGAGCCGGAGGAGTAGTTTTCTATCTTGGGTGCCGAGAGTTGAAAATCAATCAGCCAAATTTAGCTCTGGCCGGCCGCAGATGTTGACGAGATCTGTTGTCAATGGTCAGCCGTGGAGGATCTTGCTCCACAAGTACCAGTCCTTGGGCCGCCTGCCTGCCTGCCTGCCTGCCTGCCTGCCTGGTCGGCCGGCCGCCGCCCTCAGGCTTCCGTCCTTCATGCAGAGACAAATTGTGATTGGTTCGGCCATTTGTCCACATTCGGCCTCGATTTCTCCTCTTATCGTCCCTTCACCTGACAGTTTCCTAATCTGGGTGGGATTACTTTAATGGTTGCTTGGTCCAAAAACCGAGTAGCTCTGCTGACCCCTCCCCAATCTGGAAGAAAGCAGGCATCAAAGGAGTTGCCACCAAACGATAACAAATGAGATACTTTATTGGCACGACGTCTCTCGAGCAACGAAGTCGTCGTCTTCGTCGTCGCCTTCGTCTTCGCCTTCGCCTTCGCCTTCGCCTTCGCCTTCGCCTTCGTCGTCGTCGTCGTCGTCGTCGTCGTCGTCGTGTGCTTTGACTATAGGCGCCAGAGCCTCGTAGCTGGACCGATGAGTGCGTCGGTATCACAAGTTATTATCTGCATCTCCTGAAGCCAGCATGTTGTGTGTGTGTTGATTACGAGTGTTATCGAGTTTTATGGCCTCCGCCGACGACGACGCCTCCGCCTTCTCCCCCTCCTCCGCCGAGCTGGACCCATTCATTGCGCGTTGCTGCAATCCTGGCAATCCTGGACTTGAGATAGGCGAATTTCACGCTCTATTTCAGGGTCAGGAGGGAACTATAATCACTGTCACTGTGAACAGGGATCATAAAAATTCCTTCCTCAAAGAGCTGAGTGGCGAAACACGTCATAACTGCCACAAGCATTTCCCGTACAATTGTTGTTGGCGCAAATATTGCTCAGCTCCGGGCGGGCCTTCGGAGTCCGGCAAAGGAAGGAAAAGTTGTCGGAGAGGAAAAGAAAAAAAGATGTGAAACTGTAGAAGAACAACAACAATTGTTGCTGGCCAATTCTCTCACGCTCGTGTGACGTCGTCTCTTCCATCATTTTTAGCTAATAGGATGAGTGTCACACCGGAGCAAGAAGAAAGCGGCCAAATGAGATTAACATTCGCTCTCTTTGTGCTAATCGCTCACTCTCAATCGTCGTTTTTTCCCTCTGCTTCTTCCGACTGGGGGAAAAAAAGGCAGGGGAATAACGATTTTCCGCCCCAACTGACACAACACTTGAAGAAGAGAGCAGCGAGCGGCGAAATCAGACTCCCAAAAACTCGAGAAGAACCCAAAACTTGACACCTTGAGAGGAGGAAAAGAGGAGGAAAAAAAAGCGCGTCTGTTTAACTAATTGCCTCGTCCGAGCAAAGTGTCTGGCCGAGTTTGACGGATGCTTTTTACTGCAGACACTTTTGCTCAATCAGACACTTCCACAAGTCCTTCTTCGTGGTGTTCTGCACACACACACACACACACACACAGAGAGAAAGATTAGACAGAGCAGAGATGTGTGTGTGTGTGAGATTCAGAGTCATTGCGCACGCGACCAAATTGCAGCAGTTTAAGCGTGCGTGCAGCTCATTTCTCGCCCCGCTGAATCCATTAGACATGACCCATTCGTGATTGCGGTGACATCTGCCCATTGTTGATACAGCCTCAATTATTCTCATCCTTTTTGGCTACGAGGTGAGTGAGGGGCGAGCCAGAAAAAAGATCTACGTGATATCACACACACATTATTATTGTAATGTGTGTGTGTCATCCTTCGCTTTTTGGCCCAGGGCGATGACAATAACAATAGCGCCACGATCGATGGTGGAATCAATAGCGTGACAAAAAAATCACCCCCTGAACAGAGGTTTCACGTGTTCTGTTTGCCCTGACTTTGCTGGCAGTCATAATTTGCATAAAAGGCGAGCGAGCGCGTTGAAAAAGTCAGAGAAGCTAATTGCTCTTTTAGTATGGACGCACATGTGATCGTCACTTTCTTGGACTACACTGTATAAAAAAAGAGACACATGTTTGCCTTGTCGACTATTTACATATCCATCCCCAGAGACCAGACATGCATCAGCGCAGGCACCGGCAGATTTTCAATTACCCGGACTAATCGCACACCCATCAATTGGGGGATTTGCTGAGGTGAGAGCCAGGGACAAGAGGCAAACGACTCTTTCGCTGACTTGGATCAACCCGGTTGGTTGCGAAGAAACACGGTCTCTGGGGCATACGCGGAGTCTTCATCCAGGCTGTCAGATAGTTCACTCTGGAACACATCTGCAGCCATCGTCTGTAATCGTTTGTAGGACGATCACGTGGAGAGCAGAAGTGCACCAGAGTCATGTTCATAAGGTTCATGGATTCGGGAGTCATTTCTATCACAGTCATATGTGTCCATGTTATGAGTGCAAGAGTCATGTCTAGCAGATGTATGGATTCGGGAGTCATTTCTATCAGAGTCAGGTGTACCAGAGTCATGGGTTTCGAGCTGTGCCTCTCAGAATGATCTTATGCATTCAGGAGTTATGTGTTTAGGAGTCATGCCTATACGTGTTAGTCTGTAAGAGTCAAATGTACAAGGGTCGTGTCTATAAGGTTTATGGATTCAGGAGTCATGTGTGTAAGGTTTATGAATTCAGGAGTCATGTGTGTAAGGTTCATGGATTCAGGTGTCATGTGTGTAAGGTTCATGGATTCAGGGGTCATGTCTATAAGAGTGTTGTCTATAGGAATCATGTCTATAAGAGTGTTGTCTATAAGAATCATGTCTATAAGAGTATTGTCTATAAGAATCATGTCTATAAGAGTGTTGTCTATAAGAGTTACTGAGATGTCATGTCTATAAGAGTTACTGAGATGTCATGTCTATAAGAGTTACTTAGAAGTCATGTCCATAAGAATCATGTGTATAAGAGTTACTTAGAAGTCATGTCTATAAGAATCATGTGTATAA